>JGI12635J15846_10000280_pt1 | contig 41266 bp, 42 predicted proteins | sample BlaSpr_A8_OM2_M2_FD_15846 | JGI IMG/M metagenome (IMG submission 15846)
GCCGCTGGCGCGGCGGACGCTACCGCGTGTTCGAGAGTCCGGCAGTTTGTGAGGGATTGAGGTAAGAAGTAAGCATGAAAAAATAAGAGTTCCGAGGTTCTGTTAGGTCCATTCGTCTCGGCCAGTAGCTCGCTTTTAGACCCTTGCTCGACCTGCTATCACAGCTACCCTTGCGGGCCACTGCGCGCGATCTTCGCTCGGGCTCCGGGCTCACCGCCAACCGGAAAAACCTACCCAACGCCTCGGAACTCTATCCTGCCTTCGACGTTTCTTCTTGTTCTCCTCGACCAGCGCTTTGCTATAGACCCTTGCTTGCCCTCCCTCTTCACTTTCGCGAAGACGGTGACTGCGCTCGAGTCCCGGACGCCGCACCAACCGGAAAAACTTTAGAAGCTGTCAAAGAACGACTATGTTTCTACTCCTTCCATTTTTAGAGTCAATGAAAAGTTTGCATTTGTAACCCTCGTATTTTCAGCCGAGTGCACGCTGTCCACAGGCAGATGACAGGAATTAGTGCAACGACGGAAGCGAGTCCAGGCGGAGGGCTTGTTGCACAAGGCTTTTCGTAGTTGGAAGTTCAGAATGGCTGGTATCAGGAATTTCAGCGAACCGTTTCGCGGTTTGTGAAAATCCAGCAGAGTCCGCACTGGACGCAGAGTTCAGGAAGGCTGGTTCATAGCGAATCTCGTCTGATTTCGATCGGTTCGTCGATCAGTTGCTTGTGCGCTTCGTCGGAACCTGATAGTTCAAACGAATTGGTGATCGCGGCTTCCCTTTTGTCCACGCTGGTGATTACGTAGGAGCAGCCGAACCAGTGGGCTTCGGCGAGGTCGGTCTGAGACCAGTGAGCGGGATGGTCGGGGTGGGAGTGGTAGAAGCCGACAATGTCCTCGCCGCGCTCGCGGCCCTCGCGCTGAATGCGCACCAGTTCGCGGGGATCGATGTTGTAGCGGTTTCGCGGGGAATCGGTTCGCGTGTTGCCACAGCTGGCGGTTGAGGTCACGATGCGCGCGCCGTCGTCATCCACCCGGCCGAGCAGTACGCCGCAGCATTCGTGGGGATAGGTGTCTTCACCGTGGCGGCGCAGAGCTTCGTAGTCTTTGGCTGCGATCTTTAGCATGGGTGAAAGTTAGAAGTTAGAAGTTAGAAGCCAAAACGCAGAAGTAAAATCCAGCGTTACCGCTAAGTTTTAATTCTGACTCATCACGTCTTCCTTCTTACTTTGCATCCTCTGTCCAGAATCTTTCACTCAAATATTTCTCGCCGGAGTCGCAGAGTATCGTGACCAGCACAGCCTCCTGATCCTTTCTCAGCTGGAGCTGTTCGGCGATTTTTAGACTCGCGAACACCCCAGCAGCCGCCGAGATTCCCAGGAGCAGGCCACATTCACGGCCAAGGCGGCGGGCCATGGCATAGGCGTCTTCGGTAGCGATTTCGACATTTTCATCCGCCAGAGAACGATCATAAATCCCTGGAACAATAGCGCTGGCCATGTGCTTGGCGCCTTCGATGCCGTGGAAGGCGGAGTCGGGCTGCAGCGAAACACACCGAATTGCGGGATTGAGTTCTTTCAGACGGCGCGTGGTGCCCACGAAAGTTCCGCTGGTGCCCAGCATGGCGACAAAGTGAGTGATGCGCCCGAAGGTTTGTTGCCAGATTTCATTCGCCGTGCCGTGATAATGAGCCAGCCAGTTCGCCTCGTTCGAGTATTGATCGGCGTAAAAATACCGATCGGGATCTTTGGCGGCAAGTTCGCGGGCCGCCCGGATGGCACCGTCGGAGCCATCACCGGGATCGGTATAAATGATGTTCGCCCCATAAGTGCTCAGAATTTGTTTGCGCTCGGCGGAAACATTGTTCGGCATGCACAGCGTCACCGGGAATCCCTCAGCCGCACCCAGCATGGCATAGGCAATACCGGTGTTGCCGCTAGTGGCATCGAGCAATATTTTGCGACGCGTGAACCGGCCATTGCGCCGTCCTTCGGAGACGATATTTGCAGCGGCGCGATCCTTCACCGAGCCGCCGGGATTGTGCCATTCGGCCTTGCCCAAAAGTGTGACCCCGGGAAGATGAGCGGTTGACTGGTCAAAGCGCAACAGCGGCGTGTTGCCCACGCGGTCACGTAAACTCTGCCCGGGGCGTGCCATCTCGCGCTCCGCCGCCGCATGCGATGGGAAAGTTGCGGCCGACTTGAGTGGACCGTGACTCATCTCGGAAACGCCTCCACGTGACTATCGTAATATGCAAGAATCAGCCAAACACGCTATGTAGTATGGTGTGGTTAGATGACTTGGATTGCAAGTGCGATGCAGCCGAAATAGTGTTGCGCAATTTTGCGGGAGGCTGCATCCAAATACCAAGAAAAGAAGGATTCGGAAGCGAAGAAAAATGTCCAAAACAATTGAAGCGCGAACGTATGAGGATGCGCTGGCTTGGCTGCGCGAACATGGCTTCGATGTGACCGAAGCTCCGGGAACCAACGGCAGGGTGTTCCTCAGGAAATACAACGTCTCGGCGGCGATACAGAAGGCGCCCGAAGATGGCGTGAAGATTTTTGCCTATCCCGGATACCTGATCGGAAGCGAGATCTCGAAGTTAGTCAACCGCGGCTACCAGCAATTCCTGAAAAACTCCAAAACAGAAGTCCCGGCGACCGCCGATCATCTCAAGGCTTTGCAGTCGTTTGCGGAAGAGTTGAAAGTTGCGCTGGGTTTACCCAGTCTTTACAACGAGTCGCTGGGGACGGTGAGCGAGTCCTACCATTACGACCGCGTTAAGGATAACGACAAAGCGCCGGTCGACCGCCCAAAGCGACCCTGGGAAGTTGCCGGCAAAGTGGTTGCGAATAAAGCGGTCGCTGCCAAGAAGGGGCGCGCTTAAATTTTTCGGCGCCTCGCTCCTAGATATTCCCCAACAATCCGCGGTTCGTGCGAAACTGGTGCGCTCTGGCTGGCCAGATCCGAGGCACGCATGCGCAACTTGTTCGTCCGTTTACTTTTCTTATTTTCCATCATTTTTCTCATCGCCAGCGATCAATCCGCTGCGCAAATCCCGCCCAACGCCAAATCGGAAGTTGAACACGTATTGCGAACCCAGCAGGAGGCATGGAACCGTCACGACTTGGACGGCTTCATGGCCGGTTACTGGAATTCTCCGGAGCTAACATTTTTCTCCGGCGCGAAAGGGCATGAGGGTTGGCAGGCCACGATGGATCGCTACCGTGCAGCGTATGCGAGTCCCGGTCATGAGATGGGGAAGCTGGAATTCTCCAGATTGCGCATCGAGGTGCTGGGCGCCGATGCGGCGTTTGTGCGTGGTGCGTGGCAGTTGACGATGTCCGACGGCAAGACGCCGCACGGATTATTCACGCTTGTCTTCCGTCAGTTTCCCGCGGGATGGAAGATTGTGCATGACCATACTTCGGCGGAATAAAGCGTCATCCGGACGTCTGTTTGGCCACAAGCCTTTCCTGTTCTATTTCTGGGCTCGTAGCTTCTCCGAGTTTTCCTATCAGATTGCTGCTGTGGCCGTGGGCTGGCAGATTTATTCGCTGACCAACAGCGCTTTCGATCTCGGCATGGTGGGACTCGTGCAGTTTATCCCCACGGCAATTTTGGTTTTTGCCGCCGGGCACGCCGCAGATCGTTATGACCGCAAGCGCGTAGTTCAAGTTTGCCAGATGGTGGAGGGCCTGACGGCAGCATTTTTGGTTTGGGGTAGCTTCGCCCGGTGGCTAAACCTGCCTGAGATTTTCGCGGCCGTTGCGGTGTTTGGCACTGCCACTGCGTTTGAAAATCCGGCATCCGCCGCATTGTTGCCTGGCGTAGTGCCCGTGGGAATGCTGCAAAAAGGCACGGCGCTCTCCGCCGGAGGGTTTCAAGTGGCGATGATCTGTGCTCCGGCACTGGGCGGATTGGCTTACGCGGTATCGCCCGGCGCGCCTTACGCAGTCATGGCAGCGTTCTGGTTGCTGGCCGGAATGCTGAACAGCCCGATCAAGCTGGACCAGCCAGCGGTCGCGAAAGAACCCCCGTGCTGCTGGGCGGAGCGACGGCACTACTTCCTATCATATCGCTGGATCTTTTTGCCGCCGACGTTTGCTGCTTTGTTCGCCGGCGTGGGTTTTGTGCGTCACAATCCGGCTATCCTGGGAACAACGCCCGCGATATTTTGCATACCGGACCTTGGGGGCTGGGCGTGCTGCGCAGCGCGCCCGCGGTTGGCGCGTTGTTCATGACCGCAGTGCTCGCCCGCTATGCCCTGAACCGCAGGGTGGGCATGCGAATGTTCCAAGCGGTTATTACCTTTGGCCTGGCAACCGTGGTATTCGCGGCTTCACACTTGATCTGGCTGTCGATTCTGGCATTGGTCATTATGGGTGCGGCAGACACGGTGAGCGTGGTCATCCGCACTTCCTTGGTCCAGTTGGCCACGCCGGACGAGATGCGCGGCCGTGTGGGAGCGGTAAATTTCCTTTTTATCAACGCTTCCAGCCAGCTTGGCGAATTCGAAAGCGGCATTACTGCTGCGCTGTTCGGTGCCATGCCAGCGGCTGCATTGGGCGGTATGGGAACTGTATTCGTCGCACTCTTATGGATGAAATTATTTCCAACGCTGCGCACTGTGGAGCGGCTGGAATAAAATGATTCAGCGCCCACCGAAGTAGCCGTTTCCTGGCGCTCTCTCTCGCGACTATTTTGCTCGCACTTGTACTCTCGTGCCTTCGGGGAGTTTGCCGTTTACCAGTTCAACCACGCCGTTGCGGATCACGCCTTCCAGTTCCTTGCCGAGGTCAGCATTCGCGAGCGCGGGCGCCCGCGCCCCACTTCGTCCCATGCCTTTGTCCATGGCCTCGTTGGCCAGGCGGTCGGCTTCGGTGTTGTGTTCGCGCAACGCGTGGCCGATCGAAAACCATTCCAGTTGGGCGATTAATTCTTTGGCGCGGCCGTGGAGATCCTGCAGCGCGGCATTCTTTACTTTGTAAATCCCTTTGATCTGGCGAACCAGCAATTCAGAATCGCTGATGATCTTGAGGGCTTTGGGGCCGTGCTGAAGAGCGTATTCGAGGGCTGCGATGAGTCCCTGATACTCGGCGAAGTTATTGGTTTGGTGTCCGAGATATTCGCTGAGCTGCGCGACTTTCTTTCCGGACTGATCCTGAATGACCACGCCGTAGCCGGCGGGACCGGGATTGCCGCGGGCGCCGCCGTCGCTGTTGGCGACGAGGTAATGCTCGGGAGGATTCTCGCGGGGGGAGTCGTTGTGGAAGAGAGACTTGGTTGCGGGGCGGCGAGGGTAGGGCATGTCCGAGTTTACAACGGCGTTCCAGGTGAGGGTGCTGAAGTATGAAATCAAGAATCGTGGAGCAGTGGTGGAAACACCTTGCGTGGCCGTGAGGGGTGCGCGGGTGCAGGGGGTCCTTCGCTGCGCTTGATGACAGACTTTTTTGGACCGTGGAATCTGACCAGGCTTATCGCCCGGCGGCTAGGCGGGTGGCTAGTCTGGCGGGGAGGTTGGCGGCGAAGATGCGGTCTTGGGCTGACTTCAGGTTATAGGGGGTGCGGTGGAAGTGGACGACTCGGGAGTCGGTGTCGAAGAGGGCGAAGGCGGCGCGCCAGTCTCCGTCTCGAGGTTGTCCGACGGAGCCGGGATTGATCATGTAACGAGTGGCGGATTTCATTTGCAAGGAAACCGATTCGGCTTGACCGACGGTGCGGTACTCGGGACGGAATCCGTCGGCACTGGAGCCGTTGGCGAAGAATCCACCCTGGAGGTGGGTGTGGCCAAAGAAGGTGATGGGCGTGGAGAGACTGATGAGCGGGACCAGCGCGTCGCCGATGGAAACCACGTAGGCGTCTTCATCCTCGGGCGAGCCGTGCACCAGTTGTACGTGAGGGAAGTCCTCTAAAGGAAGCGGGCCTTGGGGCAAGGCGCGCAACCATTCGAGATGTTCGGGAGTGAGTTGGCTGCGGGTCCAGATGGCGGCGGTGGCGGCCATGGGATTGAAGTCGTCGAGTTCAAGCAGGCCGGTGGCAGCTTTGTCATGATTGCCGCGGACGAAGATATTGCCCAGTTCGCGGGAGCGGTCGATGACTTCGTTGGGTGAGGCTCCGTAGCCGACGACGTCGCCGAGGTTGGCTACGAAATCGTAGGGCGGCGCTGCAGCAAGGCAGGCTTCAAGAGCTTCGAGGTTGGCGTGAATGTCGCTAAGCAGCAGTATGCGCAATGAACACCAGACGGATGGCGATTATAGAACGAGCGGAACGAAAGAGCATAGACGGGTTGGGTATTTTGCGCCATCCCTATTTTGAATCCCTATTTTGAATTGACGACTGGGCAGCGGGCCCAATGGGCAGGCGCGACTTCTACCAACTGCGGAAGAGCGCGGGCGCATTCAGGAATGCGGAATCCGCAGCGCGGCTCGAAGGGGCAGCCGGCGGGCATGGCGTGCAGCGGAGGAACGGTGCCTTCGATAGTTTCTAGGGGCTGACTGCGATTGGTCTTGAGGTCGGGAACAGAGTGCAGGAGTCCACGAGTATAAGGATGTGCGGGAGCGTGAAAGATGGCATGTTTGCTGCCCATCTCCACCATGTTGCCGGCATACATTACGGCCACGCGGTCGGCAACTTGCGAAACCACGGCGAGATCGTGGGAGATGAATAACATTGCCAATCCGAACCTAACGCGAAGGTCGGAGAGAAGATCGAGGATCTGCGCCTGGATGGTTACATCGAGAGCCGTGGTGGGTTCGTCGGCAATGAGCAGATTGGGGCGGTTCACGATCGCCATGGCGATCATGATGCGCTGGCGCATGCCTCCGGAGAGTTGATGTGGATAGTCGCGGGCGCGGCGGTCGGGTTCGGGGATTGCCACATCGTTCATGGATAGAATGGCAAGTTTCTGGGCTTCATCTTTTGAATGACGGCCGTGAGCCAGCACGCCTTCGGCGATCTGATCGCCGACGCGCATGACGGGATTCAGGGCGGTCATCGGCTCCTGGAAAATCATGGCGATGCGCGAACCCCGGAGTTGGCGCATGGTTTCGCCGGGAAGTGTGGCGAGATTTCGGGATGAGCCATTCTCGGAGAAGAGGATTTCGCCTGAGACCTGGGCTTGCAGTGGGAGCAGCCGCATGATGGCGAGGGAGGTGATCGATTTACCGGAGCCTGATTCGCCGACCAGGCCGAGGACTTCGCCGGGAGCGATGGAGAAGTTGAGATCGCGGACGGCGGGCAAGGTTCGTGCCGGGGCAGGCGCGCTGGGCTGTCCGGCGGCGAAATTTATGTTCAGGTGGCGAACTTCGAGAAGCGGACGCACGGTGCCATGTTAGCAGCGAAGAGACTTCTTCCGGGAGACGGGCGGCCAAGGGCGGCTGCACAAGGCTGAATCTTCCCAATCTGCTTTGGCATCTTCTATGCTTGAACCTATGAGCAAGATCCATATTCCTACCCCTCTTCGGCAGTATGCGAGCAAGCAGTCGACGGTTGAAGTGAAGGGCGCGACCGTGGGCGAAGCCATGAACGATTTGTTGGTCCAGCATCCTGAGCTCCGCCGGCATCTTTATGCGGACGACGGAAAGCTGCGTGCGTTCGTCAATTTGTATGTGAACGATGAGGACATTCGGTATCTGCAGAAGGAAGCGACCGCGGTAACGGATGGTGATAACATTTCCATTGTGCCTTCCATTGCTGGAGGCACTGCATTTAAGTTTGAATCAGGGTCGCGGTTTGAATGACGATTCAGGGGATTACGGGTTTGAAGTTTTCCGCTACAAGTCGCTATTGTCCGTATCCCGCCTGCTGTTAGCGCGCTAACTCGCACCATCTGCGTTCCAAATTCCAATCGAGGGTTTTATGACCACGACCACGACAGAAATTCCAGTAACACTAAGTAAAGATGAAATCCTGCGCTACTCGCGCCATTTGATCATGCCGGAGGTCGGCATGGAGGGACAGCAGAAGCTGAAGTCGGCGCGGGTGCTCTGTGTTGGTGCGGGGGGGTTGGGATCGCCGCTGGCGTTGTATCTTGCGGCCGCGGGAGTGGGTACGCTGGGGATCGTCGATTTCGACGTGGTGGATTATACGAATCTGCAGCGGCAGATCATTCATTCCACCGCCGACGTGGGTAGGAAGAAGCTGGATTCGGCGGCGGATAAATTGACCGCGATCAATCCATTTCTGAATGTGAAGAAGTTCGATACGCGGCTGAGCAGCGAGAATGCGCTGGAGCTGTTTCGAGACTTTGACGTCATCGCCGATGGCACGGATAACTTTCCTACGCGCTATCTGGTGAATGACGCTTGCGTGCTGACTGGCAAGCCGAACGTATACGGATCTATTTTCAGATTTGAAGGACAAGCCAGTGTATTTGCCACGGAAGACGGGCCATGTTACCGCTGCCTGTACCCTGAGCCGCCACCACCCGGTCTTGTTCCATCTTGCGCCGAGGGTGGTGTGTTGGGCATTCTGCCCGGTTTGGTAGGGGTGATGCAGGCGACCGAAGTGATCAAGCTGATTCTGGGAGTGGGCGAGCCGCTGATTGGCCGGTTGCTGTTGATTGACGCGCTGGGTATGAAGTTCCGCGAGCTCAAGCTGCGAAAAAATCCGGATTGCCCGGTTTGCGGCGACCATCCTACGGTAACGAAGCTGATAGACTACAACGAGTTTTGTGGGATTCGTGGGGAGGAAAAACCGGTGGCGACTGGAGTTCCGGAGATACAAGTGGAAGAGTTGAAGCGGCGCATGGACGCGAAGGAGGATTTTTTCCTGCTCGATGTACGCGAGCCGCATGAATATCAAATCTGCAATCTCGGTGGGCACCTGATTCCGCTAAACGATCTGCCCAAGCGAGTGAACGAGTTGGATTCCAGCCGCGAAATCCTTGTCCATTGCAAGATGGGTGGACGGAGCGCGAAGGCAGTTGAATTCCTACAGCAATCCGGATTCACGAAAGTGCGCAACATCGCGGGCGGGATCAATGCCTGGTCAGAGAAGGTGGATCCGAAGGTGCCGAAGTACTGAAGGGCAGTTATCACTTTAACCCTGCGTAGAAAGTGTGTTACGAACTTCGTGCCGTCCCTGAAGGGACTCAGGTTCATCCTATCTTTTGGTTTCCCGGCACTGCCGTGCCGGGCTTTCCCATCCCGCCGCGACGCGTCTGGAGCGACGTTAGTCCACCAGTTGTGCAAGTCCTCGCGTTTCGTAACAGACCTTATAGAGCGGTGCCTTTTTTATTCTTGATTTTTGGTCGAGTAAGGCGTCTCGTGGCAGGGAACGCGCGAGACGTTCACGCCGTTCACGCAGAATTACTTGACACCGCGAGTTTCTGATCGCACACTATCTCCCCGATGCCTCCTTGAAGGGGTTGTATGTCGCCCATTGAGTGGGGTGGTCCCGGGCCCTGAAAGCAATTCAAATCGAACCAAAGGTTTTAGTGGATTTTCGCTAGTGCGCGCACGAAAGTTGTGTTCGCGTTGCCAGCACAATGAAAGGTAGCTATGCTGCGAGTCACAATTGTCCCGATGCTCACGAGCTTGCTGTGTCTGGGGTCTTTGACTATGTTTGGCCAGGAAGCTCCTGTTGCGCCAGCCTCCATGCCCGCGAACGCGTCTTCATCCCCAGTGCCGCAACCAGCACCCGCCCCCACCACGGGTAAGCTGCTTCTGAGGGAGGGGACTGATGTGAAACTAAAGTTCGCAGATGATTTGAGCTCGAAGACAGCAGTTGATGATGACCCTGTGACTCTCATTCTGGATGAAGACTTGAAGGTGGGGGACGTGGTTGTCGCGAAGGCAGGATGCAAGGCAGTAGGAACCATAACGAACGCAAAAAAAGCTGGGATGATGGGAAAAGCTGGGGAACTAAACTTACGCCTTGAGCATTTGACGGTCAGCGATCAGAGAATCAGGCTACGCGGTAGTAAGGGCAAGGAAGGCGAGGGGAAAGTCGGCACTGCGGTAGCTTTGACTGTGCTTTTTGGTCCTATCGGATTGATCAAGCACGGCAAGAATGTCGAAGTGAAAGCGGGCACTCCTCTGGCTGCTTACGTGGACGAGGACATTCAACTCGAGCCGGCGCAATAAATGTGGGCCTGCGCGCTCTCAGATCCGCGGGAGTTTGCTTTGCTTGTCTAAGCATAATTTCGTTTCGTCCTACTCCATCAGCGGCTTAGGCGACCTTCCGGCCTCATCTAAATAAACCAATAGGGAGCACGAGATGTGCTCCCTACTGGTTTATTGTTAGTACTGGCTGCTGGAGCGCTACTTACTGGAACCATCCGCTTGCATGCCATCGCCCAACTCCAGAGACATTTTCTTTCCTTGGAAGCGGACGCCGGCAAGTAAGCCCGTTCCGCTGCCGTCGTGACGGATCACGGCTGCATCGTTGGCGGATGGAGTTGGCAGCTCCACCACGCGCGCCGGCACCTTGGCCACAACATTCTTGCCTTGCATGATGCTGAGTTCCACGTCGGGTCCGCTGCCCTCCCACTGAATCTTGTAGTCTCCTGCTTTTAAGGTTGTCCCATTGACGCTGACAGGGTTGGTAAGCTGCAGGTTGGCTTTGGTGGCTGCGAAGGCGCTGGTTGCCAATACAATGGCCAATCCGAGGATAAGGCTTTTCGAAACTGTCGCGAACTTCATGACTGCTCCTTTTTCTTTCCCGAAATTGCGTCGGGAAACGGCTAGGGCGGCCCGACTCACGACGTACGCGAGAAAACATTTGTGTTTTGCCGCGAATCGCCTACAATGCAACCGCTGGGGTTCAGCAGACAAGCCGTAAGGCCTATCGCTGTGCACGGGGATTTTCTCACCTGGGCCGCCAAACCGAGAATGAGAGAATCCCTTAAACCCCGCGAAAAATCTTGGTGAATGCTTGCGGCAAGGTGTTGGTTCCCACCCAGCCCGTTCTTCAATACACTACGTAACCGCCATCCCAAAAGTTCAATCGTTGTAACCCTGCCTTCATGCCTCTTTTGACGAACGCTCAGCACATGGGTTAGCAGGACACGCCATAATTCTGTGCACGGACAGTAGCGGAATGTTTCGTCTAGAAATGAATCCACGCTGCGCGGAACAGCCGCACGATTCACCCAGGATGGGATGATGATTAGAATGTAATTTCAAACAGGGAAACGAAAGCGGGGTAATCAGAGAGTAATCCAGTGGTACATCAGTGGCCGTCGCCGTGCTGGCGATCGACCGACCAGACGCTTGCCTGATCTTTTTCGAATGGGTAGACGTGCACCATCCAGTTGAAAACTACGGGATGGAATGTTCCGCCCGCGGTATCGCAGGCTTCCTGCGTGACGATAGAACCCCGCAAGCCGAATTGTGGATGCGGTCCAATGGACTCCATCCTTCGACCGGCTGGCGCCATGCAGAAATTCACATGCTCGTGCCACTGCGCAACGCTCAGCGGAACGCGCTCGTCAAGTTGTTCTTCCGTGAAGCGCTTGGGCGCCGTGTACATCACGCCGATTAGCTTGTAGTCTTCTCCATGCTTTTCATAGAGCAGTGAGGTCGGGTGCTCGGGATTGAAGCGAAAGGCCGCTTCCATGGCGTAGGAGAAGTTGGTGAAGTGATACATCTTTTGCGGAATCTCAGGGTGGAAAATTTTAAACCCATCGGCCAGCGCTGCGTGATAGTCGGTATATTTTTCCGAGGCCTTGCGCGCGGCGTCGGCGACCTGCCGGGCCCGGTCCGCGTCACCCGGCTTAGCTTGCCGCAGGGCTGTCATCGTCATGTGCGGACCCATATCCATGTGGCCTTCCATGGAATGCATGGCGTGCATGCTGGCATCGCTATCGCCATCTTTTTCTTTACCCTTATCCGCGCCCATGTTCATGCCTTTCATGTTCGACATGTCATGCGCCGGCATATCCATGCCCGGCATGTCCTGCTGGCCGCTGGGCTGGGTATTACCGCCGGCGGGTTGCTGGCCCCAGGTGAATGCGGTCAGCAGGAAAAGAGAAACAAAAACGATGGTTCGGTCTCGCATAAAGGACTCCTCTACTTCTTAATTGTTAACCCTGCCGCAATCGAGTTGTTTCTGCAAGCGATCCGAAGTTTCAGGGATTACACAAGTAATTATTCGTTGGGTCCGAGGTGAGGAACAATGCGTTGCGAAAGATGACGGAGCGGTGAAGTTTCTGATACATCTAGGTGCTTGACCCTCGCCTCTGCCATCTTTCTGTTTTTCGCCGGAGTGTTGGGCGGAGCGCTGAATTCGGTTGCCGGCGGCGGCAGTTTCATTGCCTTTCCCGCGCTATTGTTTACGGGAGTTCCACCGATTCCGGCTAATGCCACGAACACGATTGCTCTGTGGGCAGCTGCGGCAGCGAGTGGCGGAGCTTACCGCAGCCGGTTAAACGTGTCCCGGCGGGTGATGATCCCGCTTTTAGCGGCCAGCCTGGTGGGTGGACTGGCGGGCGCGCTCCTGCTGCTGAAAACTCCGGCACATACTTTTATGCGAGTGCTGCCGTGGCTCACTCTGGGCGCGACGTTCTTATTTGCCTTTGGCAAGAAACTGGCTGGTTCGCGCCGCTCCGTCATCGAGCACGATACTACCTCCGGGATGCTGATCGGAGCGACATTCTTTCAATTGGCCGTCGCGATTTACGGAGGCTACTTCGGCGGAGGCATGGGGATCGTGATGCTGGCGATGCTGACGACACTGGGCATGACCGACATCCACGCCATGAACGCGCTGAAGACCGTGATGGGATTTGTGATCAACGGCATTGCGGTTGTGACGTTCGTCTTGGCTAAGGCGGTTTACTGGAAGCACGGCGCGGTGATGATCGCCGGGGGAATCCTGGGCGGATACTTCGGCGCACACTATGCGTTGAAGTTGCCGCAAGCTTGGGTTCGGGTTTTCGTGGTGCTTGTGGGAGCGGCCATGACGGTTTACTTCTTTGTACAGGCTTACTGAGAACCTGGATCGGTCTTAATTGGATTGGCCCTACTGGATGGGCGCAGAGACGTGCTCGTGAACGATCAGCCATTTGCCCTCTTGATTTTCCCAAACCGCTGTCCAGCGGAAATTGCTCATCTCCACCTTGCCGGCTTTGGTGGTCATCTCTTCTTTTACGGTTGCGGTAGCCCAGACCAAATCACCGTGGGGATGGATGGCGACGTCATCGTTCAGCGTGAATTTCGCGCTCTTATAACCCGCTAGTTCGCCTTTCACTCCACTTTCGTAGGCGTCCCAGCTGTCGTACTTCAGGGGAGCGATGTCGAAGAATGTGTGCGGACCGGCGGCATAGAACCCGGCCACATTGGCCGGATTGAGGGTAGACCAACCGTCCCAGAGCTTTTGCATAAAGGCTTGGTCGGGAGCAGGGCCAGCGGAGGGCTTCTTCGCGGTGCGCTTAGGGGATTCCGCGATTGCGGATAAGGTAAGGGTGAGCAGGCAGAGTGAAACGGTGAAAAAGCGCTTCATGCGTGAGTTCCTCTTTTATGTGGCTACTAAGATGGGCGGAATTTTCGCACATGGCCGGCGATCTGCCAACTGCGCATTGACCGATTTCCACAACGCAGGCTAGAATAATTGAGTTTGCCTGTACTCGCCGACCCGTTCTGGGGACGCCTGCCCTGGCTGCTGAAGCGCCGTGGCGGAAAACACAGCAAGCAAGGAAAGTTTCAGCGGGTGCCAGGGTTGTACCCGTGCGCGCGTGACCTGCGCTTGATGAACTGACTTTCACGACATTTTGACGGAGGCAAACGTATGTACGCGGTGATCCGCGCTGGTGGAAAGCAGTACCGGGTGGCGCCCGGGGATGTGATTCGAGTAGAAAAAGTGGCTACAGGCACTGATGGCCACGTAGATTTTTCTGACATATTGGCGGTCTCGGGCGGCGAAGGAAAGATCGGCAAGCCGGAAGCGGAAGCGCGGGTGGTCGGCGAGGTGGTTGAGGAAGGCCGAAGTCCAAAGATTTTAGTTTTTCACTACAAGCGAAAAAAGCAATACAAGAAGCTGCGCGGGCATAGGCAGTCCTACACAGCCGTACGCATCACGGAGATCGCTTTTGATGGGCAAAGCTTCAGGGCTCCGGAAGTGGCGAAGAAGCAGCCAAAAGTGAAGAAGGCTGCGGCGACGGACGAGCACGAGACCGACTCTGAAGTGGAGAGCGCGCCCAAGCGCGCAGCGATCGGGCATGCGAAGAAGAAAGCTGCTCCCAAGAAAGCGGCGAAGAAATCTGCAACCAAGAAGAAAAAGTAGACGGAATCTGAAACGAGAACTGAGCTATGGCACATAAAAAGGGACAAGGAACTTCACGAAACGGCCGCGACTCGAACGCGCAGCGGCTGGGATTTAAAGCATTCGGCGGGCAGATCGTGCCCGGCGGGACCATCATTGTGCGGCAGCGCGGCACGCGCGTGAAGCCGGGGCTCAACGTGGGCCGGGGCAAAGACGATACGCTTTTTGCCAAGATCACCGGACGAATCAAATTCCTGAACAAGGGTTCGATGGGAAAGTTTGTGATGGTCGAACCGATGGAAGTGGCCGAGTAGTTCGCGTCGATCGGCTAGACTCCAGTTGCATCCGGCGAACGCCTAAGCCAGCCACTCTGGACGTACGTCAAGCGCAAACCAGATCGGCTCACCTTCGTAGACAGGGGGCAATTCCATGCGCTCGTCTTTGCCGGGAGAACGAATCTTGTAGTCCTTGCCGGCGACCACGGTGGGCACGGGGAGCTTGCAGGCATCGCCGAGACCAATCTTGGCTTTGAAATATCCTGCCACCATATTGCAGATTTCGCCGACCGCATCACACGTCCGAGCCGCGGCCTCTTCCCGCGAGACTCCAAGTATTTGAGAAGCGAAGGTAGTTGCGGACTGCAAGCTGCACCGGAGGCTGAAGACGGCGCTAAGCGGACCCGCGATTCCGACCATCCCCGTGACCTGGGCTAGAAGGGGAACGGCGCCCGTTTCAGGAGCAGTCATCGTGGCTCCGACCAGGGTGGAGAAAACCTCGACCGCAGTTTCACCGAGGATGACCGGCCAATCCTTTCGTAGCAAGGCGCCGGTGGTTGCTTGTGCAGGTGCGCTCATCGACCATGGTCAGGTTCGAAGCTCTTGAAGCTTATCGGCGGTATGCGGACTGAACCTGACCGCAAGGTTTGAGGAAAGTCTAATGCGATTGCTGACTCCTATGCGCCGCGGGAGGGCATGGCGATGACCCGGTATACTTAAGAATTCGACGAAGGCAGTGGGTCCGATCGGGAGTAGTAAGGCAAGCCGATGTTTATTGATGAGGCAAAAATCCGGGTGAAGGCGGGGGATGGCGGCAATGGCTGCATGGCCTTCCGTCGCGAAAAATATGTTCCGCGAGGCGGGCCTTCGGGTGGAGATGGCGGAAAGGGCGGGGACGTCATCATGGAGTCCAGCGAACGCCATAACACGCTGGTTCACTTCCGCTTCAATCCCGAATACAAGGCGCAGCGCGGACGCCACGGCGAGGGTTCGAATAAGTCGGGGCGCGAAGGCGAAGATGTACTGCTGAAAGTTCCGGTGGGAACGATTGTGTATGACGAAGAAACCGGCGAAAAGGTATTTGATTTCTCGGGTCCCGACCAACGCATGGTCATCGCCCGGGGTGGACGGGGCGGACGGGGCAATGCGCGCTTCGCTACTTCTGTTCACCAAGCTCCGCGCGAACACGAGGATGGGCGTCCGGGCGAGGAGCACAACTACCGGCTTGAATTAAAGTTGCTGGCGGATGTGGGACTTGTGGGCTACCCGAACGTGGGTAAGTCCACGCTGATCTCGCGTATTTCCGCGGCGCGTCCCAAGATTGCAGACTACCCCTTCACTACTCTCGAACCCAATCTCGGCGTGGTTGCGGTCGGCGATCTGAATAATGAAATCAGCTTTGTGGTGGCGGATATTCCTGGCTTGATCGAGGGAGCGCACGAGGGCTCTGGGCTGGGCACTCAGTTTTTGCGGCACATCGAGCGCACGCGCCTGCTGGTTCACCTGGCCGATGTGTCGGACGGGAGCGGGCGTCCCGACATCGTGAAAGACGTAGAAGTCATTCTTGGAGAACTGGCGAGTTTTGGCGCTCACCTGGAAGATAAGCCGATGATTATGGTTGCGTCGAAGATCGACGTGGCCAACGATGACAAAGTGGCAGCGCTCAAACGCTACTGCAAGAAGCGCAAGCTGATGCTCTACGAAATCTCAGCGGTAACCGGCAAAGGGATCGAGGAACTGAAGTACGCGATGGCCAGGGAAGTCGAGGCTCTTCGCGAGCAGGCGGCGAAACAGGTCGAAGTCGTAGAGGGCTGACGGCTCGCGGGAAGCCAGCCTCATGCCCTCGGTATTTGCGATCCGTGCTGGAAGTGATACTGAAGAATCTTCGCCGCGAGAGCCGGAAGCATCTCTTCACCGGCGGACTTCACCGTCCGCACAATCTGTCCCCGGCAAACTACTTCCGTGGGGGAAAGCCCGGCAATCTCGGCCGGCAACACCAGGTTGATCTCCAGTTGCACATTGGGCTGGAGGACATCTTCCGCCTGGAACAGCAATCCTGAGCGGCTGATGTTCCGGGTTTCGCCGTCATGCCAATTTTTTTCGTCCAGGAGACGATATTTCAACGGCAAGTGAAGTTGAAAACGTGGAGCGCGCGAGAGGGTCGCTTTTTCTGATCCCTGGCGCGCTGAAGCGCGAGCGGCAAGCACTGACATATCGGCCTCACTTAGGACAGGAGTAGAATCCAGCACTTCACGAACTTTGCTCTTCAGGTCACGAAGGGTGAAAGGTTTCTGAAGCAGACGCACGCCCGCGTCCAGCGTGCCATTATGCCCGATCACATTTTCCGTATAGCCGGACATGTAGAGCACTTTTGTCTGCGGACGAATTTCCGAAATCCGCTGCGCCAGCTCGCGACCGTTCATGCCGGGCATGATCACATCAGTTAGAAGCAAATGGATCACGCCTTCGTGGGCGACAGCGATCTGCATGGCCGCCGCTCCGTCCACGGCTTCGATCACTTTGTACCCCTGCTTCTCCAGGAACTGCCGGGCCAAGTAGCGCAGATTCGCTTCGTCCTCGGCCAGGAGAATGGTTTCCGTTCCGGGCTCGGTGAAAACCGCCTCCTCGGGGGAGACGACTTGGGCGATACTTTCCGGCCTTTCGGCTACTCGCGGCAAGTAAATCTTGAACGTCGTGCCTTTACCGGACTCGCTGGAAACCCAGATGTACCCGCCACTCTGCTTGATGATTCCGTAGACCGTGGAGAGTCCCAGGCCGGTTCCCTTGGTGCCTTTGGTGGTAAAGAACGGCTCGAAAATGTGCAACTGAGTGTCGGAATCCATGCCCAGACCAGTGTCGCTGATCGTAAGCAGCACATAATCTCCCGCCCGCAACGGTGCATGAAAACGGGCATACTCTTCATCGAGCGAAACGTTCGAGGTCTCGATGGTGAGCTTGCCGCCGGAGGGCATCGCGTCGCGGGCGTTCACCGCGAGATTCATGATGACCTGATCAATCTGCCCAGCGTCGGCACGCACCGCGCCAATCGAGGCAGCGGGCACCATCACTAAGTCGATATCCTCACCAATTACCCGGGTTAGCATCTTCAGGTTTTCAGTGACGACTTCATTCAGATCAAGAATCTTCGGAGCCAGCATCTGCTTGCGGCTGAAGGCGAGCAGTTGGCGGGTGAGCGTTGAGGCCCGGCCGGCTGCACCGGCAATCTCCTGCGCGGGTCCACGCAGTGACGGGTCCGGACCCAGGCGGTCGAGCAGGAACTCCGAGTACCCAGAGATAACCATCAGCAGATTATTGAAATCATGGGCTATGCCACCTGCAAGCCTACCCACCGCTTCCATTTTTTGCGATTGCTGGAGTTGCTGCTCCAACGCGCGGCGCTCGGTTACATCCTCGGCAAACAACTCGAAGGCTCTTTCTTTATCGTCATTAGAAACCGCGCGTCCGGAAACTCGGACCAGGGTACTGACTCCATCCTTCCGCTTCCATTCCGCGATCAGACCGTTAAAAGGCGCGGCGGAGTGCAGGTAGTCGGCCAATTGAAACCACTGATGAGTGTCCGCGTAAAGGCCTCCTAAATGCCTTCCGACCAGATCCTGCGGGGAAGAATATGCCAGCATTGCCAGCAATGCAGGATTCACGTCCAACAGTTGGCCGGCGGAATCACAACGGCAGATGCCATAGGGAGCGTTGGTTACCAAAGAGCGGAAACTCATCTCCGAGCGCCGCAATCCCTCTTGAGTGGCCCGCAGTGCCGCGTTGAACCAGCAGATGAGCGCCGCCAGCACCACGAAGAGCGCCAGGCGCATCATGGTTGACCGAAATTGCGCCGGAGTTTGTTCGGAAGAAAATGAGAAGTACGCGCTCACGGTCAGCGCGAACGAAGTGGCGACCAGTCCCGGCTTCCAGCCACCGTACCAGGCGCTCACCATCACCGCGACGGCGAATACCGCCAGCCGGCTTTCGGTAACGTCGGGGAGAAGCACCGCTGGGATAAGCGCCAGCGTGGTGCTGAGGACGGCCACGCCGTAGCGCAGAATGGGCGCACGGGCGGGTTTGATGCGGAGTAGGGGGAGGGTTACTCGCATGGGAGTGATGCTAATGTTACATCCTTAGATGCGCGAGATTACGAGAGTTCATTTCGAATTCGCAGATGGGCGGTTCCTTAACAGTAAGCCCCGTGCCAGGTAGACAGTGGACTATTTCCTGCTGCCTGCTGTCCTGAAATCTCTGCACCTCAGCATAAGGAGATTTGCAACGAAGACTGAGCTTGCCAACCGCGCCGGAAACTAAGACACTAGCCGCGGATGAATATTGGATTGTTTGGCGGCACGTTTGACCCGATTCATCGGGGGCATTTGGCCCTTGCGCGCGCGGCGAGTGAGCGCTGCAGCCTGGGCAAGGTTCTGTTCGTACCAGCCAATATTCCACCCCACAAGCAGAAGCAGCCGCTGTCGCCTTTTCCGCACCGCTACGCCATGATCGCTCTGGCTACAGCGTCGGAGAAGAACTTCCTGCCTTCCTTGCTGGAAGCTCCGGAAGACGCTGATTCAGGGAGCCCCCGGGGGAAAAAAGAGAAAGATCGAGCGGAAAAACCGAACTATACGATCGATACCGTCAGACGCCTGAAGCAGGAATTTAAGAAGGCAGACCGGCTGTTCCTGCTTATCGGCATCGATGCTTTTGCAGAGATTGCCAAGTGGCATCAGGCGGAGGCGCTGTTTCGCGAGGGTGAGTTTGTAGTTGCGGGCAGGCCGGGCTATTCGCTGGCGGATGTGGCGAATGCGCTGCCTGCGAGCCTGCGGCCACGACAGGAAGCAATGCGGCCGTTTCAGAAGCAAGCGGCAACAGGAGATTTGGTACTAAGGGGCGCCAGCATACATCTGCTCGACGAAGTCTACCAGCCTATTTCCTCGACCGCGATCCGTCAGGCTGGGGCTGCCGGGAAACCGCTGGGCCGTTTTGTACCGCCAGAGGTGGCCGACTACATCAAGAAAGCCGGGCTCTACAAAGGGCGCTTTCCACAGGAATGACTTCGTCGGTCGAGCCTCCCGCCATTTACAATGATCCGGACAACGAAACTACGCTCTGCATGAAAAAAAGCGATTTGAAGCTACAAGTAGCAGCCGCAATTCAGGCCTGCCTCGACAAAAAAGCGGAAGAACTTTCAATCCTGGAGATGGAAAAAGGGTCGGGAGCGTTCACCGATTACTTTGTATTGTGCAGCGGTACCAACCCGCGCCAGGTGCAAGCCATTGCGGACGAAGTGGAACTGCGCCTGAAAGCCGAGGGTCTGCGTCCAGCGCACGTTGAAGGGTATCGACAGGCAGAATGGATACTCGTCGACTACGTTGACTTCGTGGTGCACGTTTTTTCCGAGAAGGCACGCAAGTTTTATGATCTGGAGCGCCTGTGGAAGACGGCCAAGCGTCTGGAGCCGGCAGAGCTAAAGCCGGCGGCGAGGCGTAAGGTGGGGTTGAAGTTGAAGGCAAAAGCTACGCCGCGCAAACGTGCGGCGACACCGGCTGTCCGGCGGAAGAAAGCCTAAGGTTGTTAACCGTGCCGTGAAGATCAAGATTGCGTGGGTGGGCAAGACGAAAGAGCGGGCCATTCAGGCTCTGACGGATGAGTATCTGAAGCGAATTGCGCGGTACGTTCCAGTGGAGGGGGTTGCCCTCCGCGATGAGCATGCGCTGCTGCTACTTTGCGGACGGGCGGCATCGGCCAAGGCTGGGAAGTCCGCGGGTGGCAAGTCGACGTTGGTGTTGATGGATTCGCGTGGGCAGCAGTTCTCGTCAGAACAGTTCGCTCATTTTATCGGCGACTATCGGGACCGCAACCCTCTGCCGGTGGTTTTTGCTGTGGGGTCGGCCGATGGATTTACTGAGATCGTGCGTAGTGCGGCGCAGCAGACTGTTTCTCTTGGTCCGATGACCCTCCCGCATGAGCTGGCTCGCGTGATTTTGCTGGAGCAGGTCTACCGAGCATTCACGATTTTGAAGGGGCACCCTTATCACGCGGGGCACTAAAGGACGAGGTGTGCAGCTTCGTGAGTTGTTCTTGAGTTTTGCACGTCCTAGAGTTTCAACGTACGATCATAGGGTAATCCCTAACGCCACTGCTAGAGTGTAGAATTCGGGAGTAGAGCAATGAAAGATGTGATGGAGCTGTTGCGGGCGAAAGAACAGGAATTGTTGAAAGTGAAGCGTCAGGTCGAGGCTCTAAGGGTGGCGTTGCCGCTGTTGCGGGCGGAAGACGATTCGCAGGCAACGGGAACGGCACCAGTTCCCAGAGGAACAGGGCAGGTCGAATAATTCTCCATTGCCCTTTTAAGGTTTATTTTCCGGACCAACGAGAATGTTCAGAAGGTCGCGGGCCAAGTTGCTTCGCCGGCTGATCCTCCATGTTGGCAAGCACCGCGATGCCGGCCGTCAGCCCGGCGAAAACAGAAAATCAGTGCTGGTGCCCTGTTGGTCGCCGGTGTGGCGGCCGGCTAATGCATGGGATCTTGACGGGAAGCAATGCCCCCCCGATCATTGGGGCCGACGCAGTGACGGAGATGCGCCAGGTGAAGCACGCGTACGAAACAAGGAGCTATGGCGCAGCGGAGAATAGGGTACTGAGTACCTGGTACCTGGTAGCGAGAAAAGAGCGCTGGTTTGGCTAGGTACTTGGGTACTCACAATTGACTTATGGCTTGGTTTAAGCGGGAATCCGGGGAGCTCGACAATTCGGGCGCGAAGACCGTGCGCACCGAAGGGTTGTGGGTGAAGTGTGAGAATTGCCGGCAGATCATCTGGAAAAAAGATCTGGAAGAGAATTTGAATGTGTGTCCAAAGTGCGCCAAGCATTTTCGCATCGATGCACGGACGAGACTGGCCCTGCTATTGGATGAAAATCAGTACGAGACGTTGGATGGAAATCTGTCGTCCACCGATCCGTTGAAGTTTGTGGATTTGAAGCGGTACTCCTCGCGACTGCGGCAAGCGCAGCAGGACACTGGACTGAAAGATGCGGTGATCAATGCCCAAGGCAAACTCCTGGGACGGCCGGTGGTGGTGAGTGCCATGGAATATGCGTTCATAGGCGGCAGCATGGGCGCTGTGGTTGGGGAGATGATCACACGAGCGGTGGAGCGGGCGTTGGACTCGAAGGCTCCTCTGATTATCGTCTCGGCCTCGGGAGGGGCGCGGATGATGGAGGGCGTAGTCAGCCTGATGCAACTGGCCAAGATTTCGGCCGCGCTGGCTCGTCTGGATCAGGGGAAGATTCCGTATATTTCCGTCATGACCGATCCCACGACCGGTGGCGTGACCGCATCGTTCGCCATGCTGGGTGATTTGAATATCGCCGAACCCGGAGCGCTGATTGGGTTCGCCGGGCCCCGGGTGATCGAGCAGACCATCCGGCAGAAACTGCCGGCAGGCTTCCAGCGCAGCGAATTTTTGCTCGAGCACGGAATGCTTGATGCGGTGGTGCCTCGCCAGGAGCTAAAGTCCTACATTGCGCGGTCTCTCGATTTCATGGTGGCATGATCGTCGGCTCTCGTTCTACACTTTTAGCCATCCAATAAGCCAACGCCGCGCTTTGCCACGATCTGCGACACCTCGGATCTTGTCCTGGCACTTTACAATCTGAAATACAAGCTGAGAGCTTCCCGGATGTCTTATCAAACCGCAGTGTCGCGCATGTTTGCGCTCGGCCACGAGCTGGCGCAGGCGCCTTCGCACAAATTCGACCTGCAGCACATGCGCGTGCTGCTGGAGGCGATGGACCATCCGGAGCGCCGTTTCCCGAGCGTGCTGATTGCGGGCACGAATGGAAAAGGATCGACGGCGGCGACGCTGGCCTCGATCCTAACTTCGTCGAAAATAAGAACAGGTTTGTATACCTCGCCCCATCTGGTGCGGATCAACGAGCGCATTCGCATAAATGGCAAAGAGATGAGTGACGACGAGTTCGCGGAACTTTACGACAAGGTTGATGGTGTAGCAGAGACGCTGGTGGAGGAAACGCGGTTACCCTGGCATCCCAGTTTCTTCGAGATGATGACGGCAATTGCGTTCGAGTATTTTGCCCGGGAGCAGGTGGAGTTGGCGGTGCTCGAAGTGGGCATGGGCGGGCGGTTGGATGCGACGAATGTGGTCGAGCCGCGGGTAAGCGTGATTACTGACATATCTCTGGATCATCAGAAGTTTCTGGGAAATACCGTGGGCGAGATCGCGCGGGAGAAAGTCGGAGTGATTCGCCCGGGCGGCGCAGTGGTTACCCTGCCGCAGCAGCCCGAGGCCAATGACGTGATCGGAAACACGATCCTGGAATTGGGGGCGCGGGCGGTAAACGCTGTCCCGTATGTGCCGCCGGTTTCGCCGGGGAGTCCCAAGTACCTGGCAGCGAGTACCGAGCAAGCAAAATCGGTTTTTGTTTATCGCTATCCGCTGCAGGTTCTGGGTACACCGATTCTGGTGGAGACGCCTCTGGTGGGGCGTCACCAGTTGCGCAACGTGGCGCTCGCGATTGCGGTGGCGGTTGAGTTGAATCAGCAAGGATTCAGTGGCATCACGGCGGAGAGCATCGAGAGTGGCATCCGGCAGACCCATTGGCCGGGACGGTTTCAGGTGATTCCGGCGCGGACAGGATGGCCTGAGATCGTGATCGATGTGGCGCACAATCCCGCGGGCGCGTGGGCGTTGCGTTCAGCCCTTTCGGAAGCGTACGGGGACCGCCCCATGGTTTTGGTTTTCGGAGCGATGCGGGATAAGGCAGTCTCAGAGATTGCGGAAATTCTTTTTCCGCTGGCGGCTCGAGTGATTGCAGCCACACCCGAAAATCCGCGAGCGGCGTCTTCGGAGGAAATCCGGCGTGCGGCGGTGAGAACCGGAGTTGAGATTGAATCGGGAGCAGACGTGGCGGACGCCGTGGAGCGGGCCAGAGTACTCGCAAGAGCAGAAATGGTCGTGGTGATTACCGGGTCTATTTACCTGGTTGGCGAAGCGATGCGTAGTATTGGGGCTCCGGTCTAGCAACGCGCCTTGGTGTTTTCCCCTAAGATAGAATCGTGCACGAAGTGAATTCACCCATCGAAGAGGAAACAGGCTCAAAGGCAGCACCTTTGCCGGCGCGGCGAACTTCGCACGCCATTCCTGGGGAGGAGTATGGCTGGGCGAGCCGGCTGCGCTCTTATCTGATTCTTGATCCCCTGATCTGGCTGTACACGCTGATTCTGGGGCTGGTTGCGCTTCCCGGCGGATTGTTCGATCGCAGCGGCCGCCGTCTGCATTGGTTTTCACGGACGTGGTCATGGCTGATCATGAAAACGATTTTGTCTCCGGTGAAAGTCTCCGGTCTCGACAAGATCGATACTGCGAAGCCGCATGTTTACGCGGTCAATCACGCCTCGGCGATGGATATTCCGGTGCTGTATGTTTACCTTCCGTTTCAATTTCGCATCGTTTTCAAGAAAGAATTGTTGGCATACCCGGTTGTGGGTTGGCAGCTCAAGCGTTCCGGACAGGTCTGCATCGATCAGCAGAAGCCGGCCAATTCGATTGCCGCCATCCGTTCGGCGGTGAAAAGTTTGAAGGCGGGTATGCCGCTGGTGATTTATCCCGAGGGCGGACGTACGCCGGATGGCGAGATCAAACCATTTCTGCCGGGAGCATTTTTTCTCGCGATCAAGGCACAGGTGGATATCGTTCCGGTGTCGCTGGTTGGAACTTACGAACTGCTGCCAATGGATACTTACCACATCAAATGCCGCCCACTGGAGATGCGGGTGGGCGAGCCCATCTCGACCACTGGGCTCACGATGCGGGATCTGGAAGTCGTGTCAGCGAAGGTGCGGAAGGCGATTGAGGATTTGTATTACAGTTAGTCGGGTTTTGCTGCGCGAGTGGGCCGGCCTAAAATTGATCACGACAGCAAGACGAACGGCCGGTAGCGCCATCGCTGCGCCGCTTCTGTCGCCGCCGAAGCCAGTTCCTTGAGTCCGAAAGTCTGCTGCAGATTTGTGATTCTGCCTTCTTTACTCACCCAGGCCTGCAGCATGACGCCGCCTTGGATGCCTGCGGCCTTAGTCTCCGCGAGGTAAACCGGTTGGACCAACGGTCCCCTGGATCCGCATCTGCCGCGCCAGTGGGCGGATACTCGGGAGGCGCTCGACGAAGCCGGAGCCCCTGCACAACTCAGGCCGACACCTGTACACGTTGAGGAGGTAGGGTGGAGGTTTGCGCCCACAATTGCCCCGTGGCCGCCAAAATCAGGAGGAGGATCTCCCGCAAAGTGCACTCCTGATGAGGCACTCTATGGCCGTGCCCGGGTGGGGACAAATCGCAGTCCGGCGAGCAGTTTGTCGAGGAGTCTCTAAGAGATCAAACGCCGCCTCCGAAATCCACGCCCTCACCGTCCTCCCCAGCGCCTAAGCGGCCTTGTTTTGCTCGTCGCAAAGTCTCTGATAATGATCGCGACCACGTTGGTAGCCGGTGGTGAAGGCTTCCTCGAGGTCGACGCCGGGATACTGGTGCTGGACATCTTCGAGCACGGCATTCATCTCGCCCGAGACCTGGTCGAATTCCAGACATCGCGTTTTGGCGTGCAAGGCGGCTTCGAATCCCATGCGATAGAACTTTTCGTCGTTGGCGAAATTTCGTCCAGACTTTGAATAGTGGCTCTCTTCGACGCCGCGCAATCCGATCCACCATTGCTCGCGTGCGTTGTCGATGGTTTCGGCGCCGTTGGCGCGAAGCAGGTCGCGAAGTGCTGAGGCGGATTCTTCACTCTCAGCCAGAGCTAGTACGAGGCTGCGGCCTTTGCGGAGCGCATCCTCGTAAACGTAGATTTCGTCGTGCGGCAGTCCCTCACTCATGGAGCCTTCGACTTTTCCACCTAATGCGGCTCCCGCGGTCGCACCGGCGGCTCCCAGAATTCCTGCACCGAGCAGACCGAGAGCTGAAATCGGGCCAACTCCGGGCACCAGGGCGACGAGCATTGCGCCCCCGGTAATCCCTACGCCGCCTCCCATTAACGCGCCGATGGCGGTACCGATACCGGGCTGTTCGGCATCATCCACAGGGACAGACTGAATTTCCTGTTCGATTTGGTGTAGGCTTCCGGGCGTCAACAGCGTGACTCGATCATTCGGAATGCCGGCTTTGCGAACTTCCTCCAGGCCACTCTCTGCAGCAGACCGACTGGTGAATACTCCGCTGACAGCTTTCATAATTTACCTGTCCTTTCGCGCATGGACTTTCCGTCCGGGGTTCTGGGCATCGATATCGAGCATTCAGGCACGCCCAGCGGCTCGCGGCTTATCGCATCCAAGCGCCGGTTCGGATGCCAAAATGCTTGGTTAGGCTGCTAACAAAATTAAAAATGGTGAGCTGCCAACCGTAACCTTATTCCCATCCCAGCGGTTACACCTGTGTAACATACTCCCCGCGGAGAATTTTTTGAAGGCTCTGATAAAAGAAGCGGACGAGCGGCTTCTGATCGAGGCGGCGCAGAAGGATCCTGCGCGCTTCGCCGTGCTTTACGAGAACAACTTCGAGCGGGTGTATGCCTATGTGGTGCGCCGCGTGGGAGCTCGTGAGGAGACCGAGGATTTGACCTCTGAGGTTTTCCACCATGCGCTGGCCAATCTACAGCGCTTTGAGTGGCGGGGCATTCCGTTTGCGGCGTGGCTGTTTCGGATTGCGGCCAATTTGATTTCGGATCGCTGGCAAAAGTCGAACCGGGAGCAGTTGAGCGATCAGCCGGACCAGATCGAATCGGCGCAGGCTAAGAACCAAGATTTCGAAGAAGTAGAACGAAGGGCAGCGCTATTTCGCCTGGTGGCTACACTGCCCGCAGAGCAACAACGAGTGATTGCATTGCGGTTTGTAGAACAGAAAAGCATCAAGGAAGTGGCGCGGGAGATCCGCAAGACCGAAGGCGCGGTGAAGCAGTTGCAGTTCCGCGCGCTGAGCAGTCTGCGGGCGCGCATGGAGGGTGCCGATGCCTAAGCGCTCTCTGGGACAAGGGAAGAACGAGCAATCGAAGGTGGAACAGTTAAATCGGGCCGTAGACGTGTTGCTGACCCGAACTGATGGGAAGGTTCCCCGGGTAGAAGAAAGCATCGAGCCCCTGGTGCGCGTGGCGGCGGACTTGCGGGAGCTGCCGCGGGCTGATTTCAAGGCAAGATTGAGGGATGGATTAGTGAAAGGTAAATTACAAAAGGAGAGAAGGATTATGACTGCCGTTGCCGAACCGATGGTTTCCGTGCGTGCCGTCGCGACGCCGAGATTGACGTTCAAAGATACCGCCAAGGCGATCGAGTTTTACAAGCGAGCCTTTGGCGCGGAAGAAGCGATGCGCTTCGAAGTCGGAGGACAAATTCCGCATGCCGACATCAAGATTGGCGACTCTGCGATAACCCTCTCCGACGAGTGGCCGGAGGGCGGAAGATTTAGCGCCGAGACGCTGGGGTTTTCGCCGGTGCAGTTGTCTCTGGATGTTGAAGATGTCGATTCTTTCGCGGAGCGGGCTGTGGCTGCTGGATTGAAGACGATTCTCCCGATCAAAGATCAGTTCTATGGCCGCCGCCAGGGAAGCTTCATCGATCCCTTCGGCTACACGTGGAACATCTCTACCGTGACGGAGGAAATGTCGGTGGAGGAGATGCATCGCCGCATGCAGGGGATGACTACGGGACCCGAGGGCGGTCGAATGTCGGAAGAGGGCGGTTTGCGGAATGGCGTGAATCCGGTTCCGCGCGGTTTCCACACTGTCACTCCGTACCTGATTGCAGCAGATGGGGACGCGATGCTCGCGTTTGCGAAGAATGTGTTTGGTGCGGAAGAGACGTTCCGGGCGGTTGGCGGAGCGGGAGGCATCCATGGCGAAACCCGCATCGGCGACACCACGCTGATGATGGGCGGAGGGATTCCGGGCAAACCATTTAATTCGAAACCGAAGGTGACGGCGCTGCACATTTACGTGGAAGATACCGACGCGGCTTATCAAAAGGCCCTGCAGGCGGGGGCGACCTCGATCAGCGAGCCTCAGGATCACGACTACGGCGAGCGCGGCGCAGGGGTGAAGGATCCGTTTGGTAATTTCTGGTACATCGCCACGCATAAGGGCGAAAACTACATTGCGAAGGGGTTACACAATGTGAATGTGTATATGCATCCGCTGCGGGCGGACCCGGTGATCGGATTTCTGAAGCGCGCCTTCGGTGCACAGGAGCTTGCGAAGTACGCGTCGCCCGATGGAGTGGTTCATCACGCTGAGATCCGCGTGGGCGATGCGGTGGTCGAAATGGGTGAAGCGCACGGAACATATCAACCCATGCAGTCTACGTTCTATATGTACGTGCCGAACTGCGACGCGGTCTATCGGCAGGCTCTGGCCGCAGGTGCGAAATCGATTCAGGAACCAACGGACCATCCTTATGGCGATCGCTCTGGTGGAGTGATGGATCCGTTCGGGAATACGTGGTATATCGCGACGCATATTAAGGACGTGGCGATGTAACCCTCGCATTCGGAACGTAAGGAGGCGGAGGAACGCGTCCGCCTCCATTTTTACTTTGTATTGTTCGCTTCGTTTTTCCGCGTTGAGTTTGACCCTCCCCAATCCCTCCAATAAACTGAAAGATTCAGTACACCTGCAGGCTTCAACCTTATGGCAGATAGCATTCATGTGAAGCTTCCGGATGGAAGCGTAAAAGATGTTCCCCCGGGAACCACGGCGCTCGAGATTGCACAGGACATCAGTCCTCGGCTGGCGGATGCGGCGCTGGTTGCGAAAACCAACGGCGATCTTATCGATCTCACCAAGCCGCTGGAAAAAGATACCTCTCTCCGCCTTCTCACCGAGAAGGATGCCGAAGCCCTGGAAGTTTACCGGCATTCGTCGGCGCATCTGCTGGCGGCGGCCGTGCTCGAACTTTTTCCCGAGACCAAGTTGGGGCATGGTCCGGCGACCGAGAGCGGATTTTTTTACGATTTCTACCGGCCGACGCCCTTCACTCCGGAGGATTTGGAAAAGATCGAGAAGCAGATGCAGGAATTGGTGCAGCGAAACATTCCTTATGCGCGGGAATTTCTGCCTCGCGACCAGGGGCTGGCGGAGTTCAAAAAAGAAGGCGACTTCATGAAATGCCATTTCATCGAGCAGTTCACCAAGCCCGATGAAAAGATTTCGATTTACCGCACCGGTAAGTTCGTGGATTTTTGCCGCGGGCCGCACATCCCTTCGACGGGAAAGATCAAGGCATTCAAGTTGTTTAACGTTGCCGGTGCGTATTGGCTGGGCGATGAGAACAATCAGCAACTGCAGCGCATTTACGGGACGTCGTTTTTCTCGAAGAAGGATCTCGACGCGTACTTGCTGCAACTCGAAGAGGCGAAGAAGCGCGATCATCGGGTGCTGGGCAAGCAGCTCGATCTGTTTTCGATTCAGGAACTGGCCGGGCCGGGGCTGATTTTCTGGCATCCCAAGGGCGGGATCATCCGTAAAGAGATGGAAGACTGGATGCGCGAGGAGTACGTCAAGCGCGGCTATTCGTTGGTCTATACGCCGCACGTGGCGCGCCGGCAATTGTTCTTTACTTCCGGGCACGAGGGGTATTACTCGCAGAACATGTTCGATGCCATGGAGCTCGACGACGCGGAATACCGGCTGAAGCCGATGAATTGTCCCGGACACATTCTGATCTACAAAGACTCGTTGAAGTCGTACCGTGACTTGCCGGTCAGGCTGGGGGAACTGGGAACGGTGTACCGTTACGAGCGCTCGGGAGTCATGCACGGGCTCTTGCGGGTGCGCGGATTTACGCAGGATGACGCGCATATCTTTTGTATGCCGGAGCAGATCGAAGATGAGATTGCCAGTTGCCTCGACTTCGCTCTGGATGTGTTGAAGGATTTTGGCTTCGACAAATTTCAGACGGAGCTCTCGACCTGGAATCCTAACGACCGCAAGAATTTTGTGGGCAGTGAGGAACAGTGGATCCATGCCACTGAGTCGCTTGAGAAGGTGCTGAAAAACCGGAAGATCGAGTACAAGACGATTCCTGGGGAAGCGGCATTTTATGGGCCGAAGATCGACATCAAGCTGGTCGATGCAATCGGGCGCTTGTGGCAACTCTCGACGGTGCAGTTTGACTTCAACCTGCCGCAGCGTTTCGGTTTGGAGTACGTTGCCGAAGATGGTTCGCGCAAGCAGCCGGTGATGGTGCATCGCGCGCTTTATGGCTCGGTCGAACGCTTCTTCGGAGTGCTGATTGAGCATTATGCGGGAGCGTTTCCGGTGTGGTTATCGCCAGTGCAGGTTGCAATGATCCCCATCAGCGAGCGCCATGCCGAGTATGCGAACCAAGTGGCGGATCAGCTCAAGGTCGTCGGCGTACGCGTGGAAGTGGATGCGCGCAACGAGAAGATGAACGCCAAGATCCGCGAGCACGCCATGCAGAAAGTGCCGTTCCTGTTGGTGGTGGGCGATAAAGAGGCCGAAGCCGGCAAGGTGAATGTGAGAACTCGGGGGAAAGAGAAGACTGAGGACATGGCTGCGAGCGACTTCGTGGAAAAGATCAAGAAGTTCATCGCAGAGAAAACTCCGAGCTAGTCCTTGAAACTCTTCCGCAAGACTCTGCTCCCTGGTTCAACGCTTACCAGCATTCCACTCCGCGGCGGTAATCTCCCAGATCTCTGTGGGTAAGCGGCCGGAGACGTATTCCCGTTCTTCAATAGCCACGATGCGCATGCCGCTCTTTTCCGAGATGCGGCGCGATGCGATGTTTGCAACGGCTTTGGGCGCGCGTAACACTGAAAACTTGAGAGTGTTGAACCAGTAGTCCGTAACCGCTCCGCAGGCTTCCGTCATAAAGTCTTGTCCGTGCCAGGGCAATCCCAGCCAGAATCCGCGGTTGATGTTTTCTCCTTTCATTAGGGCTATGCTGCCGATCAGACGATCTGGCTCGGACTTCAGCCTTAAGGTCCAATGCCATTCGTCCCCGCGAGCCATCGCGGGAAGAGCGGTATCGCGATAGAACTTGTATGCCCCATCCGCCGGATAAGGCCAGGGAACAACATTCGAAAGATAGCGAACGATCTCCCAGTGCGGAAATAGCAACTGCGCCTGCTCGGCGTCGGCCAGCTCTAAGGGGCGCAACCACAAGCGTGCGGTTTGGAGATCTGGGATCACGTGCTCGGATCATAACGCAGAGGTAGCGGCTCCTGATCCCGCCCGATCCGCCAGAGCCGTGTATTCCCGATGTACCATGTTCCCGTGCACCTATTGGCAGAACGCTGGCTGACCCATATCCGGCGGGAGGAATTGCTGCGGGCTGGAGACCGGGTCGGGGTTGCGGTTTCGGGCGGGATTGATTCGGTTGCGCTGTTACGGTTACTGATCGAACTGCGTCTCGAACTCGGCATCGTTGTGTGTGTTGTCCATTTCAATCACAAACTACGCGGGGCCGAGTCGGACGCCGATCAGGGGTTTGTCGCGGGATTGGCTCGTGAGCATGGGCTGGAATTCTATTGTGAGAGCGGCAATGTGGCGCAATTTGCCGCCGAGGAACACTGCGGTTTGGAGGCTGCTGCGCGGGAGCTGCGGTATGAATTTTTTGGCAAGCTCCTGGGATCGGGTGAGGGTGGTGAGGTGCATTTAGGTACGGAGGTCCCTCAGGGGCTAAAGCCCGAATCTTTGGTGCAGCTTGACGGCGCGGCTGAAGCCGCACCCCTTCAAACCCCGACTCCGATGGCTGAGGGGGTTATGGTTGCAAATACCGCTTCCGCCTCGACCGTGGGTACCTTAGGGGTTAAAGCCCAGAATCAAGAATCCGATTATCGCAGCGCTGAAAGCGTTGCGCCACCCCAGGGCGGACCTCAGGGGCTGAAGCCCGATTCGGCGGGCAGGCTTAGCGGCACGGCTGAAGCCGTGCCCTTCCCGGACCCAACTTTTTTCCAGCAACCCAACCACTTATCGAATCCAATCTCGGCCGGTCTGACCAAGATCGCTACTGGCCACAACCTCGACGATCAGGCGGAGACCGTGCTGATGCGGGTGATTCGGGGCACGGGAACGCGAGGGCTGGGGGGGATTTATCCGCGCATGGTAGTTGAGAATGAGGGCGGGGAAGGGCACGGCGAAATCATCCGCCCACTGCTGCAGATCCGGCGCTGTGAACTGGAACGATATCTGCAAGACCTCAAACAGCCGTGGCGAGAAGACTCGACCAACGCCCATTCCAAATTTACCCGCAATCGAATGAGAAAACTTGTGCTTCCCCTGCTGGAGCGGGAGTTCAATCCCGCCGTGGCCGAAAATTTGTCGGAACTGGCGGAGATTGCACGCGATGAGGAAGACTATTGGGAGAACGAAATCTCGGGGTGGCTGGGAACCGTGGTGCAATGGTCGCAACCGGAGTGGGCGCGCGGGCTGCCGGGATTCGGAAGCTCGGAGGCGCTGGTAGGAATCCAATCATCTCAACCGAAGAGCCCTGAGTTATGGGAGCGGCTGCAAGAGCCTGGACCGGCGGTGATGAATGCTTCCGTGAGCCGGCCTTGGCTGCTGACCGAACCACGAGCTGTACAAAGAAGAGTACTCAAAGCGATTGGGCAGCAGGCGGGGATTCCGCTGGAGTTCAAGCACGTCGAGGAGATCCTGCAATTTGCGGCCGAAGATGGCCCGTCGGGCAAAGAATTACCTCTCCCCCTCGGCTGGAAGCTGGTTCGCGAGCCGCAGTCGATGGCCTTCGTCACGCCGGACTTGCAACGCCAGCAGCGCATTCCGGACTATGAATACTTGCTGTCCGCTCCCGGGAGCGTCCTTGTGCCGGAATTGGGGGTAGTAATCGAGGCGCTGCGGGTCGGTCCAGAGCGGCAGATGGCGGAGTATAATCCGCACCAACTCCTTCACTTGGGTTTGAGGGGTCCGGTTATCGTGCGGAACTGGCGGCCGGGCGACCGGTTTTGGCCGGCGCACACAAAGTCGCCGAAGAAAGTGAAGGAGCTGTTGCAGGAGCAGCACGTCGCGCAACCCGAACGCAGGCTTTGGCCGGTGATTGTGAGTGGAGATGAAATCGTATGGATGCGCGGCTTTCCAGTTCCAACCAATTGGCGGGCCAAAAGCGAGCAGGAAGCAATTCTGATCCGGGAGATGCCGTTGGCTGCTGATGAATGACGAGAACCTATATCAAGTGCCGCACCGGAGCTGTCTAATGGCTGTCGTTCTAAGAAAGACGAAAGTAGGAGGAACGCCGTTTCATGAACACAGCGAAAGTTGAGTCGCTTCGCCAGGTCATCGCGGCCGAACAGATTCGGAAACGGGTGAAGGAACTGGGCCGCCAGATTTCCGATGATTATCAGGGACAGACAATCCAGGCACTGGCCGTTCTGGAGAACGCGTTTATGTTCATGGCTGACCTGGTGCGCGCGTTGGACGTGCCTGTGATATGCCAGTTCATTAAGCCGAAGTACAGCAAGCAGCCGGTTAGCGACGCCGGAAACCCGGCGGCGGAGATCATGGAGATTTTCTTCAGTCATGAGCCCGATATTCGGGGCCAGCATATTTTGCTAGTCGAGGGCTTGGTGCATTCGGGGGTTACCAGCGAGTTTCTAATGAGCGATTTGCGCGCGCGGGGGGCAGCTTCTGTGAAACTGGTGACGCTGCTGGACCGACAGTCGGCCCGCCGCGTGGCCTTGCAGCCCGACTATTTTGGTTTCCTGGTGGATGATGTGTTCCTGGTTGGCTACGGGCTGGGAGCGGTGGAGCAAACCAACCGTAATATCCCCTATTTGGCTGCGGCGCCTGTCACCTTGATGACTTAAGTTATCGAAAGTTATTCGACCGGCAACGCACCTTTTTCCTCCAGAAAAGGTAGAATAAAGTCCTTGGGGAGTTTTCCTATCCAAATTGCTGAAACGGCATCTAATTTAGTGGCGGGAGCCTCGGGCTGCACAGTTTTTGATCAGGCCCCGGCTTCTTTAGGAGTTTCTTGGTGAATTCAACAGTCAAAACCGTAGCTTTCTGGCTGGTAATCGGTTTGTCCGCGCTGCTGTTGTGGCAGGTGATTCAGGCTGGCCGCAGTGGGCAGAAGGACAAGGAAGTCAATTTTTCGCAGTTCATGGGTGACGTGGATCAGGGCAAGGTCCGCGATGTCCTGGTGGACGGCATGCAACTGCACGGGAAATATAGCGACGGCTCCGCTTTCCATACCACGGTCCCGGCGAACTATCCCGAGATGATCAAGGCGCTCCACGACAAAGGCGTATCGATGACGTTCCGTGACGCCAACAGTGGCAGTTGGCCGCTGCAACTGCTGGGGACGTGGGCCCCGCTGATCCTGCTGGGAGCGCTGTGGTTCTTCATGATCCGCCAGATGCAGACGGGCGGCAACAAAGCCCTGTCGTTCGGAAAGAGCCGTGCGCGTCTGCTTTCCATGCAGCAAAAGAAAGTGACGTTTAAAGACGTGGCCGGTGTGGAAGAGGCCAAAGAGGAGCTGCGAGAGATCATCGAATTCTTACGTGAGGCGCAGAAATTCCAGAAACTCGGCGGCAGGATTCCCAAGGGAGTGCTGCTGGTTGGACCTCCGGGAACCGGTAAGACGCTTCTGGCTCGGGCCGTTGCCGGCGAAGCCAACGTTCCTTTCTTCTCCATCTCTGGTTCGGATTTCGTGGAAATGTTTGTCGGCGTCGGCGCCAGCCGGGTTCGCGATCTCTTCGAGCAGGGCAAGAAGAATGCTCCCTGCATTATTTTCATCGATGAAATCGACGCGGTGGGGCGTCATCGCGGAGCAGGCCTGGGTGGTGGTCATGATGAGCGCGAGCAGACGTTGAACCAATTGCTGGTGGAAATGGACGGCTTCGAGTCGAATGAAGGCGTCATTCTGATGGCGGCGACGAACCGACCTGACGTGCTGGATCCAGCATTGCTGCGTCCTGGGCGCTTCGATCGCCGGGTTGTGGTCAGCCGTCCCGATGTGCGCGGACGCGAGGAGATTTTGCGCGTGCATACCCGCAAGATTCCTCTTGCCGAGGATGTCGACTTGTCAGTTTTGGCCCGTGGCACACCGGGATTTTCCGGAGCGGATTTGGCGAACATGGTCAACGAAGCCGCATTGGCAGCGGCGCGGCAGAACCGCAAGGCTGTGCTGATGTTCGACTTTGAAGTTGCAAAAGACAAAGTCCTGATGGGCGTGGAGCGCAAGTCACTGATTCTCTCCGATGAGGAGAAGAAAGTGACGGCGTATCACGAAGCTGGTCACGCGCTGGTCGCGGCCAAACTGCCGGGCTCGGATCCGGTGCACAAAGTCACAATCATTCCGCGGGGTATGGCTTTGGGTGTGACGATGCAGTTGCCGGTCGACGACCGGCATAACTACACCAGAGACTATTTGAAGACCGATCTGGCGATTCTGATGGGTGGGCGGTTGGCAGAGGAGCTCTTCCTTAACCAGATGAGCACGGGCGCTGGGAACGATATCGAGCGGGCCACGGAAATGGCTCGCAAGATGGTTTGCGAGTGGGGTATGAGCGACCTTGGACCTCTGACTTTTGGGAAGAAAGAAGAGCAGATATTCCTGGGCCGCGAGATCAGCCAGCACCGTGACTACAGCGAAGACACCGCAATCAAGATCGATGGCGAGGTCCGCAAGCTGGTGAACCAGGGGTACGAAACGGCAAGGAATATTCTGGAAGGCAGTCGCGACACGCTACAGAAAATTGCTGGCGCGTTGCTGGAGCGGGAGGTGCTGGATGCTTCCGAGGTGATGCTGCTGGTGGAGGGCAAGGAACTGCCTCCGATGAAGTCTCCGTCCAAACCCGATGATGGCGTGCAGCAGGTGCTGAAGCCGGAGCCGGGACGTGGAATTGCTAAGGGCGGGGAAAGTCCGGCGCGAGCTTAGAAGTGTCTTTCGATAGTTTGCAAAATCCTAGGGGCGGCCTGTTGGCCGCCCCTAAGTTTTCAGGCCAGCCTTCATCCATTTACGATACTCATCATGTGTTCCGGATAGCGGAGTCCAGCAGCCGCGCCGGTGGGGAAGATTTCATCGATGCGGCGTAGGTCGCTCTCGCTCAGTCTCACATTGAGGGCTGCAACATTTTCTTCCAGATACTTTCGCCGCTTCGTGCCCGGGATCGGTACGATGTTTTCGTTCTGGTTGAGGACCCAGGCCAGAGCCAGTTGCGCGGACTTGCAGCCTTTCTCTTTCGCAAGTTCCTCGACCCGGTGAACCAGATCGAGATTCTTCTGAAAGTTCTCTCCCTGAAATCGCGGAGAGAATCTGCGATAGTCGTCCTCAGGAAAATCTTCGAAGCGGGTGAACTGTCCCGTCAGAAATCCGCGCCCAAGCGGACTGTAGGCTACGAAACCCACGCCCAGTTCGGCGCAGGTTGCGAGAATCTCGTCTTCGGGTTCGCGGCTCCAGAGTGAGTATTCCGTTTGCAGTGCGGTGATGCGATGGACTTTCACGGCGCGCCTCAGGGTTTGTGGAGACGCCTCCGAGAGGCCGATGTGGCGGATTTTTCCTTCTTTCACAAGTTGTGCCAGGGCGTCGACGGTTTCTTCAATTGGAGTCGCAGGATCGACGCGGTGTTGGTAGTAGAGGTCGATGGTCTCGACGCCCAATCGCTTTAAACTTGCCTCACACGAGCGCCGGACGTAATCAGGCTTGCCGTCGATTCCTCGTGCCGCTGGATTCGCGGGATCGCGAACCATTCCGAACTTCGTGGCCAGCACGATCTTGTCGCGTTTGCCTTTGATCGCGCGGCCGACGAGTTCTTCATTCTTATACGGCCCATACACGTCCGCGGTGTCGAGAAAGTTGATGCCGAGCTCGAGAGCACGGTGAATTGTGGCGATTGATTCGTCGTCGTTGCGTCCGCTGTAAAATTCCGACATGCCCATGCAGCCCAAGCCAAGGGCGGAAACTTTGAGGCCACTGCGTCCAAGTTCGCGAAATTGCATAAGAATTTCCCCTCTAAAAAATTAAGAAACAATGAACGAAGGTGGCTGCTTAATAGATGCGGATGAGGGGCTTCTGGGATTCAGTGACATTGCCGATGCAGGCCGCAGGGACTCCCCCATCTTTCGATTCGCGGACGAACTCCTCGCACTCGTCTTCGGCGATCGAGATGAGCAGTCCGCCGGCGGTCTGAGGATCGAAAAGCAGAGCCTTGAGTTCGGGGCNGATGGTCGCTTCGTAATCGACAAGACATTCGGCAAAGTCGCGGTTGTTGTTCAGGCCTCCGGGTATATAACCGGCGCGAATACAGTCCAAAGCCCCTGGCAAGACTGAAATCTCCCGGGAAAAAAATCGCAGCGCGACGTTGCTCGCCAGAGCCAATTCGCGGGCATGGCCGATCAAGCCGAAGCCGGTGACGTCCGTCATGCCATGGACTTTGTAACCTCTAGCGCCGATTAGTTCGGCAGTTCGTTTATTCAGAGTCGTCATCGACTGAACGGCACCGTCGATCCAGGCCGGTTCAGCTTTGCCGTTCTTGATCGCGGTCGAGATGACGCCTGTGCCCAGCGACTTGGTGAATACGAGAGCATCGCCGGGTTTGGCGCCACCGTTGGTGAGAACTTTCTTGGGATTGACCAGTCCGGTGACCGCATATCCGAACTTGGTTTCTTCGTCGCGAATGCTGTGGCCACCGATTACGGTGCATCCGGCCTCGACCATTTTCGACAAGCCGCCCGCGAGAATGCGCTCGAGAATATCCAGGTCGGCCTTCTCCGGGAAGCAGACAAGCGCGAGCGAGGTGAGCGGTTTTCCGCCCATGGCATAAACGTCGCTGAGAGCGTTGGTGGCAGCGATCTGTCCGAAAGTGTAGGGGTCGTCGACGATAGGGGTAAAGAAATCGACGGTCTGCACCAGCGCCTGGTTGGGCGCGATTTGATACACTCCGGCGTCGTCGGCGCGGTCGAAGCCGACTAGAACATTCGGGTCGTGTTGCCGGGCTAATTTCCCAAGCACCGTGTCCAGCGCCGCCGGACTCAGCTTGGAAGCTCAACCCGCAGCTTTTACCGACTCCGTAAGGCGGAATGGCTTGGCCTCGGTCATACCTCATTGTACCGATTGCCGACTTCCGACTTCCGATTGCCGATTGTTTTCGCAGGCTGCAAGCGCCGAGGGCTCTTAAGTTGGCAATCTGAAATTGAAAATCGGAAATTCGAGACCGGATTGGAGGCCGCTACTTGACCGCGACATCTGTGACCTGGATGTCGGGATACTGATGGTTCCACTGCGCGGAGATGCTTTCAAAGGTCAGTCGAAAAGGCTTGCTCTGGCCGGGGGCAAGCGGCGAGACGCTGAAATCCACGGCTTCCGGATATGGGCCGTCGGTTTTCAGCACCTGCATCGGCATCTCTTCGCGCTGGACGAGCTGGCCCATGTCGTCTTTGAACTGGACTTCGACAATCAGATGGGTCACGGTTTTGCCCCCGGCGTTGGTGACGGTTCCGTCGACGTAGCTGACCGTGGCTCCAACAAAATTCTCGGCGGCGCTCATCTTGAAATCGGAGAGCTTGAGGCTCACGGCGTAGGGAGGCGGTCCGGAAGCCGTCTTGGGCGCTCTCCGAAGAAGAAACGCAAAAAGAATCGCCACCGCGATGACCACCGCCACGGCGACAGCGATGGTACGCCGGCTGGAGTCGGGTTCTTCTTCGTGTCCTCCCGCCACGGGAGTTGGCTGGATCAAGCCGCCCATGCAAATCGATTGTACTCTGGAGATTAGTTGCTGGTCTTGAAGAATGCGGCCAGGAACAGCACGCCGAACAGCACGTCAATGCCTCCAAGCGCGAAATCTTGCAGGTGCAGGCGATTCTGCAAATAGAGCACGAGCAGGGTAGCGCCATAGCCGAACTTCTCGAGGACGGAAGGAATCATCATGGGGCGGAGGCGCACCGGGTCCCGCGCAATCACGATGAACCCGACCTGAAAGGCGAGGCCAACGCTGACGAAGCCGTAGTAGAAGGCGGGATGCGTGATCAGCGGCGGATCTTGCCGACCGATGATATCGAACATGAAGTACAACGGCGTAAGTATCAGAACGCCCCAGATGGCGGCGATCCAGAATACGATTTTGGCGAATCGCATGGAACGAGATTATTCGCCGCCGACGGTGAGGCCGTCAATACGAAGCGTGGGCGAGGCCACGGAACCGCGGAACTCAAGATCGTTGGCGATCTCGGAGATGTTGAAGAAAATTTCTTTCAGGTTTCCGGCTACGGTGATTTCTTCCACCGGATAAGCGAACTCGCCGCCGGAGATCCACAGGCCTGAAGCGCCGCGGGAATAATCCCCCGTCACCAGGTTGGCGCCGTGGCCGAGGAACTCGGTTACATAGAGGCCTTCTTTGACTTCAGAAATTAATTGCTTGGGCGTCCTGGTTCCGGGTTGCAAAAAGTAGTTCCCCGGCCCGATGCCCGGAGTACCTGCCAATCCACGGGAGGCATTGCCAGTGGTTTTGAGCCCTAGCTTTTTCGCAGTGTAGGTATTCATCAAATAAGAGCTCAGCACGCCATTCTCGATGACCACGGTGCGCCGCGTAGGAACGCCTTCGCCATCGAAGGGGCTGGTGCCGAAACCGCCGGGGATGGTTCCATCGTCGATGATGGTGACGTTGTCGCCGGCGATTTTCTGTCCCAGCTTGCCGGCGAGGAAGGAGGCGCCGCGATACACCGAGTCGCCGTTGATGCCTTCGAAAATATGTTCAAGGATGGAAGTGGCGACCATGGGGTCGAAGATGATCGGCACTTGCGCGGTCTTTGCTTTGCGAGCACCTAAACGACGCAGCGTGCGCTCGGCAGCGACCCTGCCGACCTGTTCGGGGGATTCGAGCTTACTCAGCGTACGCGCGACCGAGAACCAATAGTCGCGCTGCATTGCGCCGTCTTCACTTTGCGCAATGGGCACGGCGGCCACAGAGCAATACGACCGGCGGTATTCACCGACGAATCCATGCGAGTTGGCCAGAACTTTGTGGCCGGTGGCGGCATCGAATGATCCGCCTTCGGAGTTCTTGATGCGCGGATCGAAATCGAGCGCGGCTTTTTCGGCGCGGCGGGCGCAGTCGATACGATCGGGGCCGGGCAAGGAATACACGTCTTCGTGATAGAGGTCAAGGTCGCCGGCAAGCGAGCCAAGCTGCGACAGCTCGGGGATGCCGCCGAATGGATCTTCCGACGTGATCTTCGAAAGTTCCAGCGCTGACTTCACCATGCGATCGAGGCTGGCGCGGGAAAAATCGCTGGAATACGTGCTGGCTGCGCGCTGGCCGGAAAAGACGCGGACGCCAATGGAGCGCGATCCGGATTCTTTCAGTGTTTCAACCTGGCCGAGGCGGACCAGCGTGGAGAACTCGTCGCCTTCGCGGACTACGCATTCGGCGGCCGTGGCGCCACCGTTCATCGCGCGCCGGACAATGTCCTGGGCGAGGTCGCGGAGGTCGAGAACGGCAGTTTCGAGTTTCGAGTTTCCGGTTTCTAATTGGGTGGAAGGCATAAAAATCTTTACTACAGGGGGCACACAGCAACACAGGGTCAATCTCCTGTCTCTGTGGTGAATTCGACCTTACTGCATAAACCCGCCAGGATCTTTCTTGGCGGTGCCGCCGACGGTGAGGCGATCGATTTTGATGGTCGGAATGCCCACGCCTACGGGAACAGCTTGTCCGTCTTTGCCGCAAGTGCCGACGCCTTCGTCGAGTTTCAAATCGTTGCCTACCATCGAGACGCGCGTCAGAACGTCGGGACCATTACCGATCAGGGTTGCGCCTTTGATCGGGGCTGTGATCTGGCCGTCTTCGATCATGTAGGCTTCGCTTGCTCCGAAGACGAACTTGCCGTTGGTGATGTCTACCTGACCGCCGCCGAAGTTGACGGCGTAGATGCCCCGCTTCACCGAGCGGATGATGTCTTCCGGATTGTCCTGACCCGCCAGCATGTACGTGTTGGTCATGCGCGGCATGGGGATGTGCTCGTAGCTCTCGCGGCGACCGTTGCCGGTGTCGGCGATGCCCATGAGGCGTGCGGAAAGCTTGTCGCTGAGGTAGCCCTTCAGGATTCCTTTTTCAATCAGAACGGTTTCTTGCGTCGGCTCGCCTTCGTCATCCACGTTCAGCGAACCGCGGCGCCATGGCATGGTTCCGTTGTCGATGACGGTGCAGCCTTCGCTGGCGACGCGCTTGCCAATCAGGCCGGCGAAGGCCGAGGTTTTCTTGCGATTGAAATCGGCTTCCAGACCATGGCCAACTGCTTCGTGCAGCAAAACACCGGGCCATCCGGGACCGAGCACGACTTCCATCTCTCCTGCCGGAGCTTCGCGGGCGTCGAGCTGAAGGATCGCCTGGCGGGCCGCTTCCTTGGCGAAGAATTCGGGGTTTTTGTCTCCGAAGAAAAAATCGAGAGCTACCCGTCCGCCGCCGCCGGAACCGCCGCGAGCGGAGTTATTTTCAGTTTTGGCGATGCAGGAGACGTTCATGCGGGCGAGCGGCTGGGAATCCTCGGCGAACGTTCCGTCGGAGGCGACGACAAGAATATTGCGCAACTCGTCGGAGTAGCTGGCGCGGACTTCCTGGATGCGAGGATCGTAGGAGCGCGCTGCCTTGTCCGCTCGCATCACCAGCTCAACTTTTGCCGTGATCTCCGCATCGACCGAGGGCAGCGTCACAGGATATAAACTGCGCGCCGCGGTCTGTTGAAAACCAGCCACACGAGTCTTCGCCGGAACGCTGGCAATCAATGCGGCTGTCCGCGCCGCGTGCAGGATGCGGCTGGCGGAGA
>JGI12635J15846_10000282_pt1 | contig 41215 bp, 32 predicted proteins | sample BlaSpr_A8_OM2_M2_FD_15846 | JGI IMG/M metagenome (IMG submission 15846)
CGCCGCTCCATTAAGTATCCATAGATTATCGCCAGAGTGGCTAGCGAAAGAAGCGAACGGATCCCGCTGCATGCCTCAGCGACTTCCAGAGGCATCGCCGGCAAATTAATCACATTCCCTTCCCGCAGTACGGGCACACCAGCCAGCGGCAAGGTTGCGGCGGCAACCTTGGAAGCCAGAATCTGAAGCGGAAAAGTAATCTGATTAAAGACGATCACCGGGATCGGAATCATCAGTAGAAGAAAGCACAAAGGGAACAATACGGCGCGGAGGAAATCCCACCCAAGAAAGAAAACCACCAGCCCTGCGATCAAGAACAGCAATGAAACACGAGATAGAAAAAGCTCCGCCCCCAGTACTCCCAACAGCAGAACCATCACCGCAAATAAAAGAATCGGCAAACCCCAAAACGATGGAACTATCGGCAGTTTTGAAAGGTTGGAGCGATTCTCCCACAAGAGGAATAAAGAAAAAGCTGGAACGAAAAAGCCGTGGGAGAAGTTAGGGTCCGTCGCCCACTGCGCGCCCAAACGAACGAGGATATGAAGGTACAAATAGCCCGTCAGCACGATCAGGGCGACGGCATGCCATCGATAAGACTTCATTCCCCCAATGCGCTCAGGCACTGTCCCGGTTTCCGCAACATAATGCACGATTGACGGAAGAATAAGCCAAGCGGGAGGCAGACGCAATCGGCGGATGCATGCCAAAGGTAACGGGAAGGCGAATAGCTCGGCCAGTTTACATGTGGGGCGACCTCCTCGTGTTTGCTTACTTTCCGTAGTACACCCCAGGAGGCAAATTGATCCCATGCAGGTTACTAAGGAGTGGGAAAAAACTTTCCTTTTAGTGCCCTCCGATGTAGCTTAAAGGAGGGATTTAGTGGGTGTGAGCGCCCCAAGCCCGGCCCTAAACGAAAGAAAACAGGTAAAGAAAGTTTTTAGAGGTCGCCACCGTTGGGAACCCCAGAGTGGCCAGACCCTTGCAGTAGAGTAGTCACACCCGCAAACCGCATAGTTTCCTCCCCCCATTTTGAACTTTGCGAAGTTCTATTGCGCAGCGAACTGCAATAGGTGAAAAGCGGACCTGTGAATGCCCAAGCTGGAGATTCAGTGTTTCAGAACACGTTAAGTCCGAGCATGAGAGCGGTCGAGATCATCATTCACGAGCTCGCCCAAAGCGACGTGCCGGTATTGCTGTTAGGCGAGTCGGGAGCGGGCAAACGGACCATTGCCCGACGGATTCACGAGATTTCCCCCCAAAAGGCCCAAAAGTTCAGAATTCTCTGTTGTGCAGACCTGAACGCCGAACGTTTTCAGGAAATTGAGTCTACCTTGACCTCCGGGACGGTATTTCTGGAGGAAGTCGGTGATCTTGCTGGACCTGTTCAAACGAAGTTGATGCAGCGCCTTTCCGGTTTTCGGACAGAAGGGGTACAGCAATCTCGACTGATCTGCGGCAGCGCCCGTGATCTCGGAAGCGAGGTGAGGGCCGGACGCCTTCGAGAAGATCTTTTTTACCGGATTAGCGGTGTCTGCCTGCCGTTGCCGCCTCTCCGCCAGCGAAAAGAAGACATTCCCGGTCTAACTAAATTCTTTTTGGAAAAGTTCGCGGTGGATTTTGGTCGTCCCGTTCCTAATGTAAGCCAGCAGACCCAGCAGCTCTTTAGCGATTACACATGGCCTGGGAATATCCCCGAATTGGCCGATGCAGTCAAAGCACTAGTGGCCCTGGGAAATGAGTCGCTCGCAATGCGGGGCTTGCGCGCGATGCTGACTAGCTCAGAGCAGCCGGGAGAGAACCCGCGGGTATCATTAAAAGATGCCGCGCGCGCTGCATCAAGAGATGCCGAACGAGAACTGATTCTGAGGGCGCTGACCCGGACGCGCTGGAACCGCCGGCGCGCGGCTCAAGATCTCCAGATCAGCTATAAGGCTTTACTTTATAAGCTGAAGCAGATTGGCTACAGCGAATACGAGGCGTCGTAAGCAGGAGAAGGAATGAAAGCGAAAACCGCATTTGCCACATTGCTTCTAGCCGGATTTGTCACCGTCGGAGGCTGGGCGCAGAACAATCCCAAAGAAAACGATAAAGACAAGACTGCTATGGACAACCAGCCGGCGGCTACCGTGACCCCCTCTTCTCAGGAGCCTGCATCCGCGGCACCGGTGGGTTACGTAATTGGCCCGGAGGATACGCTGCACATTTCGGTTTGGAAAGAGCCAGATCTGTCGGCAACATTGCCGGTGCGCCCGGACGGCATGATCTCGCTACCACTGTTAAATGATGTACAAGCGGCTGGTCTCACTCCGATGCAATTGAAAGATTCGATCACCAGCAAGTTAAAGAAATACCTGGCTGATCCACGAGTGACAGTGGTCGTTACCACCATTAATAGCCAACGGGTTTACGTTACTGGCGAAGTGCTGCATACCGGACCAATAACCCTTGTTCCTGATATGACCGTTTTGCAGGCGCTGGCCAGTGCTGGATTTAATCAGTTTGCCAATACCAAGAAGATATATGTTTTACGCATGGAGAATGGCAAACAGCAGAAGTTCCCGGTGAATTACAAAGAATTGCTTCAAGGAAACCAAGCCACCAACATCCTTCTAAAGCCTGGAGACACAATTGTTGTACCCTAAGCGAAGTACCACAAAAATACCGGTTAGCTGTGCGCTGATTTTCCTCTTCCTGCCCTTGGGAATCGGTTGGGCGCAGAATACCTCAACTGGCCAGCAGGATAGCGTTAGTGGCCAAAACGTCGAAACACCTGCCGATCAGCAACCTCAGAATGCTCCCGCTCCAGCATTTGGGGTGGACACGGCGATACCTGCATCCGGAGAGAATCCTCCTATATCAGGGCTAGACCAACCGTCGCTGGAGCCGGAAGGCATCGCTCGCAGTTTTCTATCTGCAGGGGCTATTGTGAGCGAATCAGCAGACTCGAATATTGCAGGTTCTTTGGGGTCTTCGCCAGGTCTGGGCGGCGCCACGCGTGCGATGGGAAGCCTCACATTACATAGAATCAAAGGGCGATTCCAAACCGACTTGCAGTACTTGGGCGGCGTAGTCTTTTACGAAGGAGTAAATAACGATCCCAACCAGCTTCAGGAGGCAGGTTTTGCGCAACGGGCTTCATGGCGAACTGGTCAAGTAGTCATTCGGGATGCCTTTACTTATTTGCCCGAGGGAAACTTTGGGGCCGGATCGTACGGTGGTTCAGGAGCTCTTCAGTCGGGACTCGCGGGAATGGGAGTCGGCGCAGGAACCGGTGGGATCACACAAGGACTAGGGAGCGCAGCTGGGGGTATCTTTGGCGCCGGTCAGTTGGCGTCTGTGGGGCAGGAGCCAAGAATTACAAACAGTGCAGTGGTGGATCTAGTTCAGAGCCTTTCGCCTCGGTCGTCATTTACCATGGCGGGTAGCTATGGGCTGGCGCATTTTACGAACGATACGACTGGGCTCGTCGATAGTAACCAAGCCGCCGGGCAGGCGGCATACGATCGTACAATTAGCCGTTCAGACCAAATCGCGTTAGCTTATGCCGTGCAGGAACTGCGCTTTCCCCAAAACGCTGGAAATTCCTCCCTCACTCAGAGAGTGCATTTTATATACGGCCATAGAGTCAATGGGCGCATGGACTTCGCAATCGGAGCAGGGCCGCAGATCACCCAAGTACAAAACCCGATCTACGGTTCAAACACGAATATATCAGCGAGTGGCAACGCGCGGTTGCGGTACCGCTTCACCCGCGCATCTATGCAGCTCGAATATAGGCACTTCAACAACAATGGATCGGGCTATTTCCTGGGAGCATCTAGTGACCTCGCCACATTGTCGGCCTCCCGCTCATTAGGTAGAGTGTGGGAAGGCAGAACCGATCTCGGATTCGCTTACTCAAAAGGGCTTGGACCGCATTCCAACGTCACGCCTGCGACGTCCGACCAGCATTTTTTCGCGGGAGCGGCAGTTCACCGGCACATCGGCCGATATTATCGTGGCTTTATTAGCTATCAATACAGCAGAGTTTCTTTTAACAACACAGTTTGTGTCGGAACGACCAATTGCGGCAGAACGTCCAATCGTCAGGTGGGCGCGATTGGCTTCGAGTGGTATCCGCGTCCCATTCGGCTCGACTAATTTATAGGCCCCCATAAGGGTTGGCCAGAACGGATAGCGAAATGATTGCAAACCGCGAGTTGGGAATCGACGATTACCTGGCGATGGTGCGCCGCCGACTGAAAATGATCTTGATTCCAGCTCTGCTCGCTCCAGTTGCTGGGTTCCTCGTCTCTTACGCTTTCGCTCCCAAGTTCACTTCGGTAGCCACCGTACTCGTCCAAGGACAGCAGGTCCCGGAGGGGTATGTCAAGCCTGTGGTTACAGAGGACATAACTCAGCGTATTGCTTCGATGCAGGAGCAGGTGCTTACTCGCAAGCGTTTGCTGCCAATGATCGAGCGTTTGGGGCTGGCCAAGGGCAAGTCTGCCGAGGAAGTGATCGGAGACATTCAAAGTAACCTGAACATCGCACCAATAACAACAGATTTGGCTCCGGGCACAGTTCCCAACACCTCAGGCGCCAAGGCATCCAAGCCCAAACCTGGACAGCCGAGCACCGTCCCTGGATTCACCGTGAGCTATACCGCCAACACTCCTAAAGCGGCGCAGCAGATTTGCAGCGAATTAACCTCCATGATGCTTGAGCAGAACTTGCAGGCTCGCGAACAGGTCGCGCAAAGCACCACCGATTTTCTTGAACGGCAAGTACAGGAAGCCAAGAGCAGTCTGGATGATCAAGACGCAAAGCTGGCGGAGTTTAAGCAGCAGTATCTCGGACAATTGCCGGGAGACCAAGACGACAATCTGAAAATCCTCGGAACGCTGAATTCCCAACTCGACGCTACCACGCAGGCTTTAAATCGGGGTCAGCAGGATAAGACCTACACGCAGTCGCTGCTCGATCAGCAACTGGCGGTATGGAAGGCATCGCAGGGTTCTGGCAACAATCCCCAAACCTTGCAACAGCAGTTAACAACATTGCAAGCCCAACTTACCTCGCTGCAGTCCCGCTACACCGACGATTATCCTGACGTTGTGAAACTGAAGGCTGACATCGCGGAGGTAAAGCGTCAGTTGAATGATGTAAATTCGGCCACTACGAAGGCTCCGGAGGCGAATGAGAAGGCAAGTTCCTCGGAGCCACCGGAGATCCGGCAAATGCGGGTTCAGATCCACCAGTACGACGACGCCATCGCACAAGCTACTCGCGAACAGAAGCGGCTGCAAGACCAAATTAGACTCTATCAGGGGCGTCTCGCGCTCAGTCCCGCGGTTGAAGAAAAGTACAAACAGTTAACGCGCGACTATGATACGGCGCAAAAATTTTATGACGATTTGCTGGCCAAGAGGAACGAATCTCAAATGCAGGGCGACATGGAGAGCCGACAGCAAGGCGAGCAGATGCGATTGCTGAACCAGGCCACCACCCCGGACAGTCCCAGCTTTCCGAATCGGCTTCTGTTTGCAGGCGGCGGACTGGGAGCCGGACTTGCCGTTGGAATCGCGCTGGCCATGTGGCTGGAGTTTACCGATAAATCAATTCGTACGGAAGAAGATGCGATTGCCGTGCTCGATTTGCCTGTCATGGTTTCGATCCCATGGATAGGGGCTGAAGAAAAGAATCTCCACGGCAGAGTGAACGGCCGCTCGAAATCGGCGGCGAAGGAAAAGGAGACGATCGAGGTCTAAAGACTCCATGTACAAAGAATTTTTTGGACTCCGGGCCAATCCGTTTAACGTCAATCCAGATCCCCGTTATTTGTTTCTAACGCGGCATACGGAGGAAGCGCTGGCTTGCCTCACGTACGGTATTCAAAGCCGTAAGGGCTTTGTGCTGCTCACTGGGGAAGTCGGGACCGGAAAAACCACTCTGATTAATAAATTGCTGGAATGGTTGCGGGTGCAACAGGTTCCGACGGCATTTGTCTTTAATTCCCGGCTGAACGTGCCCCAATTCCTCGACTACATGATGGCCGACTTCGGGATTCCATCCGATTCCAGGTCGAAGAGCCAGATACTGCTGCGTCTTTATAACTGGCTTTTGGATCGTTATCGCGCCGGTGAAACCGCGGTTCTAATAGTGGACGAAGCACAAGGTCTCTCGGATGAGTTGCTCGAGGAAATCCGCATGATGACCAATTTGGAAACCTTCACCGAGAAGCTGTTACAGATCGTGCTTGTCGGACAACCGGAATTGGAGCAGAAGCTAAAGCAGCCTAATCTCCGCCAGCTACGCCAGAGACTAACCCTGCGGGCGAAGACGTATCCGCTCACTGCAGAGGAAACCAAGGCTTATGTGGCCCAACGGCTTCGCATTGCAGGGTGGAATGGGCAACCAATCTTCGATTCTGAATCGTTGTTGGCCATCCACCAGTACTCCTGCGGAATTCCGCGTGTCGTCAATCTGGTTTGTGAGCACTGCCTGGTTAGCGCTTTCGTCGATCAACAGAGAATGGTCACTGCCAACGTAGTCGAGGTTGTGGCCAGGGACTTCGATCTTGTGGAAAACCCGTTTTCCGGCGTACTTAGGTCTCAGCTCCCGCAATCTGCGCCTTCGTCTCCCTCTGCCAAAACAGCGTCTAACGGATCTTCGCCGACACAGGGTTCCCCTCAAGGTCAGATCGCGGCTGGCGGAAGGACTCTAGCCGCAACCTCGCCAGAGTCCCATCAGCGTGAAGTTTCTCAGCCGGCAGATTTGGAAACTGCCTCGCCGTCCGATTCGCTCGTATCTTCGGGGCCGAGGGTTGTGCCGTCCGGTGCAGGTAGAGGTTCGTTCCCCGATCAGAATCCCGCTCCCCCATTACCAATACACGCCGTGTCACAAGATTCATCGACGGAGAAATTTAATTTGGTGGATGCGTTGAAAACTCTCGCAAACCTTGCCGATCGGCTGCGCGAGTCAGAACAGGATGTTCCCAAGGAAAGGAAATTATGAGCCGGATTCATGAAGCGTTGAAGAAAGCCGAAGAGGAACGCGCCGGAGCGCAGCATGGGGGTTACGGCGAAACTCTAACAGTACCGGTGCCGAGCAAGGCGCCGTCTATTGAAACGGTGACCTTTAACGATTCCCCAACCCAACATCCGACCGCGTCCTTCAGTTCCGCGCTCACTTTTGACTCGCTGCTGGCCCGGACTACTCAAGGCAAATGGTCCCCGGACCCCAAGACGATGTTGTTTTTCGATGAAGACGAGCAGGCATTCGGGACCGAGGAGTTCAGAACTCTGCGTTCGCGGCTTTATCAGATGCGAGAAAGACAATCGCTGAAAAAACTGATGGTTTGCAGCGCCTTGCCAAAGGAAGGCAAATCGTTTGTTTCCGCAAACCTTGCGCAAGCCATGGTGCGCCAGGTTGGGCGAAAGGCGCTGCTGATCGACGCAGACCTGCGCGCGTCGCAATTGCACCGTACCCTTGGAACCAGTGCGACCCCCGGACTCGCAGAATATCTACTCGGCGAAATTGACGAATTCGGCGTCATGCAACGTGGCCCCATGGAGAACCTATTTTTTGTTCCGGCGGGACGAATGGTATCAAACCCCGGGGAATTGCTGGCCAATGGCCGGCTTAAGTTTCTGCTAAGCCGTGTGGAAGCGCTGTTTGACTGGATCATTATCGATTCGCCGCCTGCACTTCCAATCTCCGATGCCAGTTTGCTGGCGAATTACTGTGATGGTGTCGTTATGGTAGTTCGCTCGAACGCTACCCCCTTCGACTTGGCCCGCAAGGCGCGCAAAGAATTTAAAGATACGGCCCTGGTCGGAGTAGTGCTCAACGGAGTACACGGCGGATCCGCCTACAGCCAGTATTACTACGCAGCCTACGGAAATGGAGCCACAAACGGGGCCGGAAGTAAATCGTGATCCGCATTTTCAAGGTGTATTATCCGGCGCGAACGCTAATTCTTCTAGGCGGCGAAGCGCTGATCGTTTGGACGTCTTTTCTGCTGGCAATCCTGCTGCAACACCCCGATGACAGTTATGTCGTACTCAACTATGAAGGTGGGTATCTCAAGATACTTGGGTTAACCACTCTTGTGCTTCTTATCTCCCATTGGTTCGACCTCTATGATCCAAGTCACTTCGATGTGAAGGGTGAACTATATTTTCGTTTGTTGCTGGTGCCCGGACTTCTATCGCTAGCCCTTGCAGTGGCCGGACTGGTTTTCCCTGGAATTACATTGGGAAAGTCTTCATTTCTTTTGGGATTAATTTTTCTCACAGTAGCGCTGCTGGGATGGCGTACGTTCTACGGTTGGTTGTCGGAACAACCATATCTTCGCGAACCCGTATACGTTTTGGGAGGCGGCGAACGCGCACGCAGACTGGTTCTGGGGTTACGAAAACGTTCCGAACTGGGTGCTGATGTGGTCGGTTGGAGCGGTGACGTACAAGGCGCCTTGAACCGCGAGACCATGGCGGCAGATCTGATGGAAATGGTGCAGCAAAAACATGTGCGCCGAGTAATTGTTGCTGTCCAGGACCGCCGCGACGCCTCTCCAATGGACGAGCTGTTAAAGCTTCGCTTGCGCGGAGTTCACATAGAAGAGGCAACCTCATGGCTGGAGAAAATTTCCGGAAAGATCGAGGTTGAGCAACTCTATCCCAGTTGGATTATCTATGCCCAAGGATTCCGGTTCAGCACGCCGTTCAGAGTTTTCCGCCGCCTGCTGGCCTTTTCCGTATCGTTACTGGGGCTATTGCTAACCTTGCCTCTGATGCCCTTCGTTGTCCTTGCCATCAAGTTAGATTCTCCCGGACCCGTGCTGTACAGGCAGGAGCGCGCAGGACGCGGGGGCAAGCCTTTTTTCTGCTACAAATTTCGCACCATGCGTCAGGACGCTGAAGCCGACACCGGGCCCACCTGGGCCCTTGACGACGACCCGCGGATCACCAGAGTTGGACGATTTCTGCGCACCTCAAGGATCGATGAAATTCCGCAATTGTGGTGCGTACTAAAGGGCGATATGGCGTTTGTAGGGCCACGTCCGGAGCGACCTGAGTTCGTCGAATGGCTCAGCAAGCAGCTCCCTTATTACGGCGTCCGCCACATGGTACGCCCTGGGATCACAGGTTGGGCCCAGGTTCGCTATAAATACGGAAACACGATCGAAGACGCTAAAGAAAAATTACAATTCGATCTTTTCTACATCAAGAACGCCTCCCTCGGGTTGGACATCTTCATCATGTTCCAAACCATCAAGATCGTATTGCTGGGCCGGGGCGCGCAGTGAAGTGGCTCTTTTGGGGCTCCGTCGGGATCATCACATACACCTACGCGGGATATGCGGGATGGCTCTGGCTCCGCCGCCAATGGCGTTATCGGCCGGCGAAGGCAAGTCCATTCACACCGCCCCTCTCGATCGTTATGGTGGTTCGAAACGAAGCGGAAGTGCTGGAACGCAAGCTCCGGAATTTGACGGAATTGAATTATCCCGGCGAGTTGCGTCGAATCATTGTGGTCTCGGACGGTTCCACCGATGGCACCAACGGAATTCTCTCGCAGTGGTCAAAGCGATCCGAGATTCAAGTCATTCTTCATCCCGATCCTCACGGAAAAGCTGCGGGCCTAAATGACGCCATCAGAGCCGCAACTGGCGAGATCGTAGTTTTTACCGACGCCCGTCAGAAAATTGAGCCTGACGCGTTACGTTTTCTGGCGGAGAATTTTGCAGATCCTGAAGTCGGATGCGCCAGCGGAGAATTAATGTTGGGCGACCCTGAATCTGGCGAGAACGTCAAAGGGATGGGCTTGTACTGGCGGATTGAGAAGATAGTGCGCGAACTCGAATCGTCCTCAGGATCGGTCGTCGGGGCCACAGGGGCGCTATACGCGGTGAGGCGAGGCCTGCTGGCCTCTATACCTCCCGAAACTGTGTTGGACGATGTGTACATCCCGATGAATGTTGTCCGGCAAGGAGCGCGAGTGATTTTCGATCCGCGCGCCCGGGCATGGGATGTTCCGAGCTTAGGTGCCAGCCGCGAATTTGCGCGCAAGGTAAGGACGCTCAGCGGCAATTATCAGTTAGTTCAGCTTGCGCCCTGGCTACTAAGCAGTTCCAATCCTCTGCGCTTCGAGTTTGTCAGCCATAAACTGCTTCGGCTGGCAGTTCCGTTTGCGCTGGCCACCACGTTGGTGACCACTATTTTTCTACCGCAACCGATTTACAAGATCGCATTAGCCCTGCAGGTGGGCTTTTACACCATAAGCTTGCTTGCGCTTGGTCAATTCAGTCGGGGTCCGCTGAGTCGGATTGCCGACGCGGCGCTTACATTTGTTGTTCTGAACACTGCCGCCGCAGTCGCATTTGGAAACTTTGTGACCGGAAAGAAAGCGGTCTGGATCCGCTGAGTCCGCATTAGTCCGAAGGGGAAGGGCTCGACTTCCAGTCGTGCCGTAAGGCAACCTAGGTCAATGCCCGGCACGGCTGAAGGCCGTGCCCTTCCCGGTCACAAGTTGCTGAGTGGAGAGTTTCTTTTCGCAAACTAACCAGTACCTCAAACCAACGGCAATGGCAGTGTGGCCTCGTCCGATACCCTTTGCGGCAGTTCGTGGGAATCCCCTTCGATACAGACGCGTTGCCATAACTCCAAATTCAATAACCGCCAAATTCTGTCATAGTTATCCCGATATCGCGCGCGATGCTCGCGGAACAATCTCTCGACTGCGTCCCGCCTAAAGAGACCGCGATCCATGCTGCGAGGTTCCAGAAGCGTGGTCTCGATGACGTCTAATTGTGGGCCCGCGAGCCATGCACTCCATGGAGTAGGGAAACCCAACTTCTTCCGGTAAACAATCGAATGCGGCAGTAAGTCCTCAACTGCTTTCTTAAGTATGTGCTTGCCCGCCAGCCCTTGCAGTTGGAAATTAGCAGGCATGTTGACCGCGAATTCGACAAGAGAATGGTCAAGAAACGGGACCCGGCTTTCGATGGAAGCCGCCATGCTCATGTTGTCCTGCTTCATCAAAAGCTCGACCAGATAAGTCTTGATGTCGGTGTAGAGCAGGCGCTGAAGCATGTCGCCAGAAGAGTGCTCAAAATAGTCCAGCGCGTGGCGATAGGCTGTGCTTTCATTCAGCTCTTCGGAGAAATCGGCGGTCAATAATTCCCGTTGTTCGGAAGCATTGAAGGCCGAGAAAAAATTATCGACATAGAACGATGACCAGGACTCCCCGTCTAAAGCAAGAAAAGTATGAGAAAGCTTGCGCCGGACGTTCGCGTGGATAAGCGCCGAACTGCAGATTGACTTGCGGATTCGCGCGCGTAACGGGCCGGGAATTACACCGCGGTAAACGCGATCGAATGCGACATTCCTTCGAGTGAAAGCGTAGCGGGTGTAGCCACCAAGAGTTTCGTCGGCACCTTCTCCGGTTAGGACTACTGTCACACGCTGCCTCGCCAGTCGTGCCACGAAATACAGCGCCACGCTGGAGGGCCAGACGATCGGTTCGTCTTCGTGCCAGATCAAGTGAGGTAGCGCCTCAAAGAAATCCTGGCGGCTGACCATCACTTCATGATGAATTGAATTGAGGTGCTTCGCGACTGTTCGCGCGTAAGGGAGTTCGCTGTATGCGTGTTCCGAATATCCAACCGAGAATGTTTCTACCGGGGAGCGGCGTATCTTTGTCATCAACGCGGCAACGGCGCTGGAATCGAGCCCGCCGCTCAAGAAGACACCGAGTGGGACATCGCTCATTAGGTGGCTGCTGACGGCAGCTTCCAGCATTTCTCGATATTTGCCCACGTAATAATTTTCGGGATGGGAGGCGCTTTCACTCGTAAGCGGCAGATCCCAATACTGCTGGATGTGTATCGCGCCGTTCTCATCGAGAACGAGCGTGTGGCCCGGCATTAGCTTCCGGATCCCCTGATACAGCGTTTCTTCACTGGATAGATAGCCAAAGGCGAGATACTCCGGAAGCGCGGGACGATTGAATTCAGCGTGCACGTCTGGATGCGCCAAAACGACTTTTATTTCCGAGCCAAACAGAAATGAATCAGAAGTTACGCGGTAATAGAGCGGCTTGATTCCCAGCCGATCGCGCGCCACAAACAGCTGCCGCTTGCGCGAATCCCAAATCGCGAAGGCGAACATTCCCCGCAAATGCTGAACGCAGTCGCGTCCATACTCTTCGTAGAGGTGAACGATGGTTTCGGTGTCACAATGTGTGCGGTACCGATGTCCTTGCTCCTCTAGTTGCTTGCGCAACGCTGCGTGATTGTAAATTTCGCCGTTAAATACGATCCAGATCGTTCCATCTTCATTGCTAAGCGGCTGGTGTCCGGCTGCGACGTCGATAATACTTAGACGCCGCATTGCGATCCCGACCCGGCCTTCGGTGCGAATTCCTTCGTCATCCGGGCCACGGTGCGCCATGGCAGCGCACATTCGCCGAAGCACTTGAGGGTCGACCTCCGCGCGCCGGTTAAATTCGACTACTCCCGCGATGCCACACATTCTTTTGTCCTAGTCAGAGTGTGAACGATTCCAGCGCTTTCTCTGCAAACGACTCGGCAGCCGAATTGTCTGAGGAAAAAATCCGGCTAGTCTTTCCGTCCCACTCAAAGCGTTCGATTTTGCTCGAATGATTGATAACCGATTTCCCATTTACCTCCGCCATGCTTCCTTCGCAAAGAATTAAGTGCGCAATACGCCCGTTCTCCACCGCGAAATACAGGAACTCCGCGTCACCGGCCCATTGTTCGCAGCGAAATGTGGCCCCCACGTGCGCGGATTGGCGATCGGCAAAAATCATATAGTGGGTCTTCCCACCTTCATCGTGGCGATAGGCCGACTCGGATTCTGCTCCGTCGGTTTGCTTTACTACAGTTCGCGTGAGTTTTCCGCTCTCGTACTGCGCCGACGCGGACAGAAGTATGGTTGCATGTTCCGCCGGGAGCCGGGTGTAGTTGCCCAAGTGGACAGACGACGCGGGGTCTTTCCTCCCGTAAGCCGGAGAGAGAGAGCCTGCTTCCAGCCTGCTCGTCCAACCCGAGTCTTCGGTGGAAAGTAACACCAGACGAGCGTTCTTATCATTATCCCGGATTGAGGGGGCCTTTGGCATTGCAATGAAAGTGTTCGCGGTTCCCTCAATCCTAAGATCAGAAGCGAAATGCCAATGAATCTCAAGGTTGTGCGCTTCCTTGCCCTCAACGTGATCCCGTATCAACCAAAATTTGTCACGAAGATGGAAAATATAACGCCGATGCAAAACCGGATCGTCCAGCCTCATATAGCCTGAATGGCTGCCGGCAAAATACGTGAAGGTTTCGCCACCGATCCACTTTTCGCAACGAACTTCTGGAATCGAACTCCACGCGAATGGCCCTTCTGGCACGGCCTGATGCAGCCCATCGACTTGCAACGTGTTGTGGGCGCAGGTTCCTCGAAAAAGATCCCGCTCGCTGCACAGGTAACAAAACGCGCCAGGATCAATCAGCCATCGGCGGCCACCAGCAGTGAGGCTGACGCTAAGAGCGTCCGCGTGGCCATGACCGCTGCGTCCCGTCCCTTGCGGGCCCGCATCGATCACCATCTGCTGCGGAAGCTTCTGCCCGCTCGCCATTACGTAGATTCCGCCTTCGTGGAACGACTTGGTTTCGCCCTTGCGACCCACGCTTGACGGCTTATCGAAGAACGAGATTGCTTGATCGCCATAAAGCCAAATCGCTTCCTCAGTCAGGGAGGCCGCAGGTTTCAGGTCTTCGCGCTGAAACAATATTGCTCCCGAGGCTAATGGATCAGTCATGTGCTCGCTTCGATTCCGTCGCGGATTGAACACGCGGCCGCCGTCATCGTCGCCAAATCCTTCTGCTGGGCCGGCCTGAGAGATTGCGCTCAATAGATCGAGCATTTTGTTCAGAGTTCGATCGAAGTCCGCGGAGACTTGAATAGCGGTGCGCGCCGCGAGCACTCTTGAGTGCAAAAAGAAATCGAGCGCATAAACATGGTAGTAGAGCGATTGTTCGAAATACACTCCATCGGAACGAACCTGCCGTTCAGCTTCTTTCATCAAGATTCGCCACCCGCGGCTTCGAAAACGATCAGCGCCGGCGATTTCATGACACGTTGTGCCGATGAAAAAAAGAGCTGTAGCTTCTCCCAATAGGTGCGTGTTTGGAGAAAAATAGGTCGACAGATTTCTCTCGATGTACCGACCGTTGACCGCCAAGGCTTGAATCACATCGCCACGAAAAGTTATCTCTAGTTCAGATTCCGGAAGCAATGCCAGCATCCACAACCATGACAAGCTGCGGAACGCGACTTCCAAACTGCTGGCCCAATTTATTCCAATGGGATACGGATTCGCCTTTTGCCACGAATACCACTGCTTTTGTGCTTCCTTTGCATAGCGCTCATCATCTGTGAAACACCATGCCTTCGCCAATGTGACCAACTGTTGATGGCGGTTCAGCTCCCAGATTACTTTGTGGTCGCCTACTTCAGCGAAGTTCAGGAAATCAATTTTGAACCANGGTCGCATCGGCGCATGCTTGCCGTGAACGACATCAAAATGCCAGTCGATTTCGGACCCGTAGTCGAGGGTGTCGTAGCCCAAGAGGCGAAAGCGGTGATGGCAAATGTCGTCCGCTTCTCGCACAATGCTTTCTACTTCCGGGCCCATCCTTTCCTTCATGAGAGCAGCGAGATGAGGCAAATCGGCGTGGGAAAAGAAAAACTTTCCTCCTGGCGAAGCCGCGCCGCCGAGCTCGTTCTGGTGCGACAGCAAGCCTGTACGATACAGCGCCAAATCGACGCGGTTGCCAACTTCCTGAGCCAGCCGTGTCCGTCGCTCCTCCCAGCTCATCTGGGACAGCCGAGACAGAGTTTTCCCCAGCGTCTTCATTTCTCAATTAATCCTAATGCCAATTAGTCATCATAGAGAGACAGTATGCAAACGAAACCTACATTACGCGGGTAACGCTTATGCTAGCCTCGTATTTCTCCAGTTTTTGTTCTGTTCGTCTAGACTTACCTGACGGGCTGACCAAAGCGTCAACTTTTTCCGCAACTGCACTCATGGGAGCTTGAACTTGAACTCGTCTATCAGCCTTTTTGGCCTGGGATATGTTGGCACTGTTAGCGCTGCGTGTTTCGCTCACAAGGGGCATAAAGTGGTGGGCGTCGACGTGAGCCGCGACAAAGTCGACATGTTGGGGTCGGGCAAGAGTCCGATTGTCGAAGCGCGCGTCAGCGAACTGATCGCCGAGGCACATGGGGCTGGCCTCCTGACAGCCACCACAGACCCCCGAACTGCCGTCATGCAAACCGATATTTCGTTTGTATGCGTGGGCACGCCCAGTCTTCGGACCGGCAAACTCGATTTGAGCCATATCGAACAGGTCTCGCGCGAGATAGGCGCGGCTCTGCGTGAGAAAAAGGCGCCTCATACCGTCGTTCTTCGCAGCACGGTGCTGCCGGGAACCAGCGAATCCGTGGTGATTCCTATTATCGAGAACGCCAGCGGCCAAAAAGCAGGCGTCGACTTCAACGTGGTCTACAACCCTGAGTTCATGCGAGAGGGAAGTGCAGTGGCAGACTTCCTCCAGCCTCCCTACACGATTCTCGGATCGCGTGATCCGCGGCATCTGACACAAGTTCGCGAGCTATACAAAGACCTCCCCTGCACAACCTTCGAAACCGAGATCCCAGTGGCGGAGATGGTGAAATATGTTTCGAACCTCTTTCATGCTGTGAAGGTCGGCTTTGCCAATGAGATTGGCACGCTCTGCAAGCACTTGGGTGTTGATACTCAGGTGGTCACGCAAATCTTCACTTCGGATACCAAACTGAACATCTCGCCCGCGTATTTATCCCCCGGCTTTGCATTTGGCGGTTCCTGTTTGCCAAAAGACTTGCGCGCCATCACTTACCGGGCTAAGGAATTGGATTTGGATCTCCCAGTCCTTCAGTCGTTGATGCCCAGCAATGCCGAGCACATCGATCGTGCGATCGAAGCCGTGTTGCACACGGGAAAAAAGAAAGTTTCTCTTTTGGGATTGAGCTTTAAGGCAGGAACAGATGATCTGCGAGAGAGCCCGCAGGTGCAGTTAATAAAGCGCCTTCTTGGCGAAGGCTGCCAGGTCCGCATATGGGATCAGGATGTCTCCCTCGGGCGGCTCGCTGGGTCCAACCGGCAATATATCGAGGAAGTGATTCCCCACATCGGATCGTTGCTCAGCACCAATCTCGAAGAAGTGGTGAAGAATGCTGAAGTAGTAATTATTGGCACCAGGTCAGCCGATCAGTCACATCTAAACGGCTTCCTCCGCGCAGACCAAGTTGTCATCGATTTGATCAATCTCGACCGGTCACGCCGTCCGCAAAGCGCGGCCACCTACCAAGGAATCTGCTGGTAAATTCAACAAGAATCACGTAGGGACAGCCGCCCCCGGCTGTCCGGTTGAGCGCAGCTCAACAGATTCTTAAGTCGCCTGCGCGAGGCCGAAAAAAAGACTGCCGAGCTTTGCTCGGCTGGACAGCCGAGGGCGGCTGTCCCCATGCGTTTACTTCTTCCCTGACAATCGGCCACCGCCGCGAAGGCTGTCGAAGGCCATTGGGCCCGGACCAAAAAAGATCAAAGCAAACGCAATTGCTGCCAGACTCAATGGGAACTCATAGCCATGTTCGCCTCGTAGCCCGCCCTTCCAAGCAACCTTCCAAATCGCGACGGCCATGTCAATCGTGATGGCAAGGGCCGCGAAGCGGGTAAGAAATCCAGCGATTACCATAATGCCCCCAAAAAATTCCGCCGCAGCCGAAAGATACGCCATCCATCCCGGCAGCCCGAGGCTGCTAACCATCTGGACATGGTGCGAAAGCCCTCCAAATACCTTGCCAGACCCGTGCGCAATCATGATGATGCCTAGCACAAGGCGTAAAACAAGCAACGCGAGCGGTTGAAGGCGATCAAGATAACGCAATGTCTTCCTCCAAAATAACCAACAGATTACAGCAGAACGTGCTGGCTTGCGTAGGGACGGATGCCCTCTTTTGAGAGGCGAGCGAAGCTCCGCAAACCGCTGACCTGTCGCTCAGCTACCCGGACGATGGCGTCCGGGTCTACGTGGTTCGATTGCGATTACTGCTGTTGCTGTTGTTCGTACTGGAACTGGTCAGACCCCCCGCGATTGGGCAGCTTGGTACGAATGACAATCGTCGGCGAGATTTCTTCCGGCGACGGCGCTTCGGCCGGAGTCACAAGCACTGCGACGCCCAATTCGCTTTCCGCCTCGCCTTTATAGACTCCCCGCGTCGGTGGCACATCCGCGTAATCGCGTCCGATCGCCACCCGGATGTGGCGCTGCCCGCCGACAAAACCATTGGTCGGATCGAAAGCCACCCACCCGGGCCCGGGCAGAAAGGACTCGAGCCATGCATGTGTAGCACCATCGGCCGACCGGTCGTGACCACTTTCGCGCTGGCAAAGATATCCGCTCACATAGCGGCAGGGAATACCGAGTTGCCGCACCAGCGCAATCATGATGTGCGAAAGATCCTGGCATACGCCCTTCCGATCACGCAAAGCGTCATCTATCGGAGAATCCACCTTCGTGATGTTCGGGACGTACTCAAAGGCCTCGTAAATTGCCCGATTCAACTCAAGCAGTGACTCTAAGGGATTCCCACGGCGCTCAACGTGCAATTCGGCGGCCAACGCCTCTAACAGTTCGGACGACTGCGCGAATTGGCTGGGCAAGAGCATTTCCCAGTAATCTCCGTTCGCAACAATAGAGTCGAGATCTTTCCAGCTTCCCACGTCCTCTAAAGTAGGGATGGCCGCAGCCTGAACATCTACCAGAGCATTTGCCGTAACCTTGAATTGAGTATGCCGTCCCGGAATATCGAAATGGTGAATTGTGTTTCCCAAATAGTCGCGATACGTCATGATGTTCGCGTTCGGAGTGACGTCCAATGAGAAAGTCAGGCAGCGCTGTTGCGCCTCGTTACGCGGCTGCACCCGGACTTCCATCACGCTCTCGCGAACGGCCGGTTCATAGGAAAAGCTGGTGATGTGCCGGATTGAATAAACCAATTTTAAGATCCTCTCAGTGAATAATTTTCGCGGGCTAACTTACAAGTGCCGTTTCAACCGGATAATCGAAATAAATCTGTTGAATGGCAGCGTGCGCCTGCACGCACTGGCTGCGGATATTCTCCATATACAAATGCGCCCCTTCGGCCATGATTTCTTCAATCTGACTAAAGCTGAGCGCTGCCCGCAATCGTCCCGCGAGCCGCACCGGTTGTGTGACTTTTCGTTCCGTGAGTTCTCCAATGCGGCCCAGCGCCGAGTGAACACGCTCCACCGAGAACCGAATGGAGTGGGGAAATTCGGAATTTAATAGCAAGAATTCCGCGACACGGATTGGACGAAGCTCCGCCGAATAGGCTTTACAATATGCCTCGAAGGCCGCACAGCATTTGAGCAGACCCACCCATTCCAGATATCCGGTTCCTTCAACAGGCTGGTTAGCTGGGTGTGCCAGCCGGCTGAAATGCGCTCCAATCAGCGCCGCGAGGACATCGGTCCGCTCCACAAATCGTCCGAGCTGAATATAGTGCCAGCCCTCGCCGTGAGTCATAGTGGAATCAGTAATACCCTGGAACAGATGCGCCCCATCCTGGACCGCCCGAAAAAAAGCATGCGACTGCAGAATCCACGTGTCTTCCGGCGGAGTTCCGATCACTTGCAAATAGAGCCGGTTCAGCTGCTCCCACATTTCGGAACTTGATTGTTCCCGCACATGGCGAAGATTTTCTCTGGCAGCTGCGACACAAGAAACAATGGAGGAAGGATTCGTCCGGTTGAAGGTCAGAGTATGCGCCAAGCTCAGGGCATCGACATCCCCGGCAAGCAGCGCTGGAACACGCAATGCTTCAATCAGACGCAGCCAGCGGCCGGTACTAGATTCCATGGACTGATCGAGACGCAGTTGCAGGTCCACATCGATGAGTCGTGCCGTGTGCTCGGCCCGCTCAAGGTATCGACTCATCCAGTACAGACTTTCTGCTACTCGTGACAGCATAGGGAAATTAATCAGTGGCTCACTCTACCGCTTTCAACCCAGCCGGGTTCTTGTTCTCGTCCCGAAGCACCCACGTGTCTTTACTTCCGCCCCCTTGGGAAGAGTTCACAACCAGAGATCCACGCCGCAGGGCGACGCGTGTGAGACCGCCCGGCACCAGCGTTACGTTACCGCTATACAGAATGTAGGGTCTCAGATCGACGTGCCGGGCTTGCACCGCGCCATCCAGAAAACAGGGCGCTCGCGACAGGTTTAGCGTGGGTTGAGCGATGTAGTTCCGAGGCTGTGCCAAGATCAGCTGTCGGAAGTCGTCTTGTTGCTGCGCCGAACTATGCGGGCCGATCAGCATTCCGTATCCGCCTGACTCTCCCACCGCCTTCACTACAAGTTTGTCAATGTTCTCGAGTACATAATTACGCTCATCTTTCTCTGTGAGCAGGTAGGTTTTGATGTTCGGGATAATAGGGTCTTCCCCGAGGTAGTACTTAATAATCGACGGCACATACGCGTACATCGCTTTATCATCGGCGACGCCGGTTCCAATCGCATTTGCCAGCGTCACGTTCCCGGCGCGGTAAGCGTTAAACAAGCCGGGCACACCGAGATTCGAATCCGGACGAAAACATAACGGATCAAGAAAGTCGTCATCCACACGGCGATAAATAACATCAACCCGCCGCAAACCCGACGTCGTGCGCATGTACACGATGTTGTCGTGCACCAGCAGATCACGCCCTTCGACCAGCTCAATCCCCATTTGCTGGGCTAAAAACGTGTGCTCGAAATAGGCTGAATTGAAAACGCCCGGTGTGAGTAACGCGATTGATGGCTCATTTCGCCCCGACGAACTTGCCGGGGCCATCGCACGCAATGTTGCCAGCAGAGCCTGCGCGTAATGGTCAATGGGCGATACACCGTAGTCACGAAACAATGTCGGGAAAACACGCTTCAGAACCTTGCGATTCGCCAGCATGTATGACACGCCACTCGGCACCCGCAAATTGTCTTCCAACACTGCGAAGGTGCCATCCGGCAAACGCACTAAATCGCTGCCGCAAATGCTCACATAAATGTCGCGAGGGATATTGAGTCCTCGCATTTCACGCCGGAAATGGCGGCAGCTATAGACGAGCTCGCGGGGTACGATGTTATCTGCGAGGATGTGGCCTTCGTGGTAAATGTCCTTTAGAAAGAGGTTGAGGGCGACGATCCTCTGCGTCAGGCCTTGCTCTATTTTCCGCCACTCATCACCCGGGATGATCCGCGGCAGAAGGTCGTTCGGGAATATCCGCTCGGTCCCCTCGTTGTCGTTGTAAACGGTAAAAGTTATGCCCTGATGCAGAAATGAGAGGTCGGCCGCCTGCTGACTTTTTCGCAACTCTTCGGGACGCAGGTTCAACAGCGTTCGATAAAGAGCGTGGTAATGATCGCGAGGTTCCTCCTGCCTATCGAACATTTCGTCGTAGGCGTCGTCCAACTGGTAGTCCGGAAAAGTGCTGTTCGACAAAGGGGTTCTCAGTCGGGTCAAGGCAGAAGCCGTCATTTCATCCCAATCCTTGGGCTCGGAAATCAGCGGGGGTAGTCCCCGGACCGGATGCCGAATCCCCCAACCTAAATTCCGGCTGGATGTTGGATGTGAAGAAACTGTAGGCGGAAGAGAATATCGCTGTCCAATCGAAATTGTTTATGGATTCCATGGTTGCTACCTCGGCGAACCCATAGAAAACGTAGCGTTTCCTAATGATACAACTCGCGCGGACACAGACCTTCGTACTCGGCGTAGTACTTTGGTTATGGTCCTCTCCCAAACCGTGAGTCTTATACGCAAGCGGTACCACAAATAGTATCCGCCTATGACGCGAATACTATAAGCAGGCACTCCATACATATGACTCCAAGTTACTTTCCACGAAACACCCACAAAACCCAGTAAAACGCGGAAATTCGCTTTGACCTGCTGCAATTGCCCGCTGAGATATGCTCAATCCACCTAAATTCGCACGAACGTTATTTCTTGAGGAAGTTGATTCGTAGATTTCTTCTCAAGTGTCCTGCTGCGGCAGGCTTAATTCTGTGGAAAGGATTTTGAACTATGGCTGACTCACGCGAGGTTATGAACATTCGCCAAGCGTCCCAATACATGGGAGTCAGTCCGGACACGCTTTACAAGTACGTAAACGAACAAAAGATTCCCGCTTTCAAGCTGGGCAATCGCTGGCGCTTCAAGAAGTCGCGGCTCGATCAGTGGATGGAAGAAAAGTCGAGCCACATGGAAGTGAAGACCAAGAAACCGAAGGCGGCTTCCAAAGCCGCTGGGCAACTGTAAAGGCGGACACATGTTTGGAATGGGATCTAAAACGATTGTGGGCCTCGATGTTGGGTCGTCGAGCATCAAGGCGGTGGAACTCAAGAAGGGCCGCAACGGCGTTGAAGTGGTGCACCTCGGGCTGGAACCGTTGGCACCCGATATCGTGGTCGACTCCATGATCGTGGACTCGGGCACGGTTTCGAGCGCGATCTCAAAACTCTTCACTGATAACCAGATCAAGACCAAGAGCGTCGCCACCGCCGTGAGCGGACACTCCGTGATCGTCAAAAAGATTTCGCTGCCTTCGATGAGCGATCAGGAATTGGCGGAAACCATCCAGAAGGAAGCCGCACAGCATATTCCCTTCGATCTGGCGGACGTAAATCTTGACTACCAGATTCTTTCCGAGGACGTTGGCAATCCGCAAATGGACGTTTTGCTGGTAGCCGTCAAGAAGGACAAGATTTTGAATTACACCAACGTACTCTCGATGTCAGGCAAGAGTCCGGCTATTGTGGATATCGATGCTCTGGCTTTGCAGAATTGCTATGAGTACAACTACGAGCCCGCGCCAGGTCAGGTTGTCGCCTTGTTGAATCTGGGGGCCAGCGTTATGAACATCAACATCGTCAAGGGCACCACGCCGCTGTTTCCGCGTGATGTCAGCGTAGGCGGTCACCAGTACACCGATTCGCTGCAGAAGGAACTTGATCTGAGCTTCGAGGACGCCGAGTCGTTGAAGCTCGGCCACAAAGTGGGAACGGTCAGCGAGGATGCGAAGACTCCTGTGCTGCAGCAGGTGACGGAAATCATCGTTCTGGAAATTCAAAAGACGTTTGACTTCTTCCGCGCCAGTTCGTCGGGAGAACATATCGAGAAAATTTATCTGGCGGGCGGCTCCTCGAAAGTACCGGGTTTGGTGGAAGCGCTTCGCCAGGAGTTTTCGTTGCCGGTGGAAATATTCAATCCCTTTCAAAAAATCGCGCCCCCAATCGATGGACCGGGAGTAGGACTGATCGAGCAAAATGCTGGCCAGTTGGCTGTTGCCGTAGGTTTGGCATTAAGGAGCTTTGAAGACTTATGATTCGAATCAATCTACTGGGTGCATCGAAACCGAGAAACAAACGCGGCGCCGTCTCCACTGGACCTGCCATGGAGATGGGCGAAGCTGGATCTCCAAAATTTAAGCTCCTGATCGTGCTGCTGCTTGTGGGATCGATCAATTCTGCGTACTGGTACAGCCTCGACAAACAGAAGCAGTCAATCGTGACCAAGATGGCGGTCGCGGAGCAGAAAAACCGCGAGCTGGCGGATGTAAAGGCAAAGTACCTGGAACGCCAGAGTCAAGCCGATAACTATAAACGCCGCGTCGATGTCATTGACCAGTTGCGGGCTGGACAAATGGGTCCGGTGAACCTGTTAAACACCATCGGTGAGACCGTAAACGGGACCGAGGCAGTCTGGTTAAGCACAATGAAGGACCAGGGCACTTCAGTAAACATCGAAGGCATGGCCCTTAGCACAGACGCGGTTGCCAACTTGATTCAGAATCTGCAGAAGACCGGATACTTCAAGACCATCGAGATTAAAGAGACTTATCAAGACGAGCAACTCAAAGACATGCAGGCATTTCAATTTAGTTTGACCTGCGAAAAGCTGAAAGCCTAAAGGCGGGAGCAAATGGGGAATTTTGCCGAATTATCGGGTATCAAGCAATGGGGCGCACTGCTCGTCGGTGCTGCGCTCATAACTGTCGCCCTCTACTTCACGGTTTTTAAGAACCAGCGGGCGGCGAATGAATCGGCTGAGCAGAATTTGCAGTCCAAGCTGCGCGAAAATGCCGAACTCGAAGCCTACCGTCCCAAGCTCGCCGAAATCGAGCGTCAAGTGGCTAGCCTGAAGCAGCAACTTGAAATCGAACGCAGGATCGTTCCCGACGAAAAGGAAGTTGACACCTTCATGAAGATGCTTGACTCCGAAGCTCTGAAGGCGGGAATCGAAGTTCGGCGCTATACCGCCAAGCCAGTGTCCTCGAAAGAGTTTTACTCCGAGTTACCTTTTGAGATGGAACTGGATGGCCCTTACTACTCAGTGCTGAATTTCTTTGACCGGATAGCAAAGCTGGAACGAATCGTGAACATTTCTGACCTGCTGGTGGCAACTACTAAGAAGCCGAGCGAAGCTAAAGCCAAGCACACTTATCAGTACGCAGCGAGTGAGAGCATTGTCGCCACTTGCACAGCAACCACGTTCTTCAGTCATGACACTCCAGCGCCAGCAACTGCGCTGGCCAAGAGGTAGGGAATCATATGAAGCTCATCGCTGGAATTCTGCTGTTAGGGATGACGACGGGATACGTCTTCGGACAGAACCCCAACATCATTACCAACACGAAGACTGAGTTGAATGCCGTTCAAGAGCAAAAGACCGCCGACTCGAACGAAGCACTAGCAGGTTCCGAGGCGTCAGACGTAAAGTCGCCATACAGTGCGAAGGCTACTTCGGCGTCGGCAAATCAGGCCGCCTCTCACAAGGCTGCGGCCGCGAAGCCGAAAACAGCAGCGTCGGTCACCGTAGCTTCTGCGACGCCGTCCACACATAAGAAGTCGAAAACGCCGCACTCGAAACAACCGATTGAGGTCCAGAACACAAAGACCGTGCCCGACCCCAACAAACCGCAAGAGCCCAGGGAAATAAATGTAAACGGCCACCGCGACCCTTTCGTGAGTCCGGTAATGAGCCGTGCCATGACAGGTTCGGGCTGCAGCAGCGGCAAGCGCTGCCTGGCCATCGATCAGATTAATTTGCGGGGAGTAGTGAAGTCGGACGACGGAATGATCGCGGTGGTGGTGAACGCGCTGGACAAGGCTTACTTCTTGCATGAGAACGATCCCGTTTTCAACGGATACGTAGTCCGGATTACAGGTGACTCGGTCATATTCAAAGAAACGGTCCAGGATAAATTTGGAAAGCCATTTACCCGGGAAGTAACCAAGAAAATTTTCACGCCGGCAGTTTAGGCCCCGGCTATTTAGCCGGGCAGCCGGCGCGGTAAAAATCTGTTAGGAAGGTCACGGGAACAGCACAGCACAACCCGTAGGGAGAAGCGAAATGCGAAAGCAACTGCTGGGTGTTTTTCTACCACTGCTGGCAATGGTTCTGATGGCAGCGGCTGAGACGCAAAGCGCGGGTGTAAATACAAACACTCACGCCTCGCTCCAGAAGGTCAATGTAGTCCACGGAGAAGACGGAATCACGTTAGAAGTCATTGCCAGTGGGCAAGTAAAGCCCAGGGTAGAGACTCTGGCTTCGCCGGCGCGGCTGGTAATTGATCTGCCAAACACCGCCATGGCAACCTCCGTCAACCATATTGATGTCGCGGGCGATGGCGTGAAGGACGTGCGAATTGGCACGGACGATCAGGCCATGCCGACCACCCGCGTAGTGGTTGACTTATTGCATCAGTGCCGTTACGAAATTATCCCTGGCCCCAGCGGGAAATTCATCGTGAAGTTGCATACGCCTTCTGCCGTCGCGGCGGTTACTCCTATCAAAGTTCCAGCACCGGTACCAAGCGCCAAGGCTCCGGTTGCAGTCGTGGTTCCAGTGCCGCAGATTCAGACAGAGAAGTTGCCTTCAACAATCCTGGCCGCCGAAAAAGCTCCGGCAGCAACGGCTCCTTCGACTGCGAGCAGTTTTGTTGTTGTCGAACCTTCCTACAAGCCGAAGCAGGCAACGGATGACTCCGCCTCCGCGGTCACTGGGCCGCCAGTCCGCGCGATTCAAGCCGCCGCTAAATTCGTAGAAAGGCCGGACACCAATCTACTTCCAGTGCCAAGCGCGTCAATGCAGTCGACTACTTCGTCGACGGCAGCGGCGACTCCCAAAGTACCCACAAACAATCTCGCTGCAGAACAGAAGGCCCAATCGATGCAGCAGCCTGTAGTCTCAGGGCCGAAATACACCGGGGAGCCGATCTCAGTTAATTTGAAGGACGTAGATCTGAAAGACTTCTTCCGCCTGATCCACGAGATCAGCGGCCTCAACGTAGTTCTAGATCCAAACGTCCACGGTACCCTAACCATCGTCCTTGATGATGTTCCTTGGGACCAGGCTTTGGACATCGTTTTGAAAAATAATGACTTGGCGCGGCAACTCGACGGCAATGTTTTGCGCATTGCTACCGTCGATACTTTGAAGAAAGAAGCTGATGGACGCCGCGAAGAGCAGGAGTCAGAAGCGCTGGCGGTGGATAAAGTTACCGTCACCCGCTTTCTCAGCTATGCCCATTCGAAAGACGTCGTCCTCACGGTGAAGAAGTTCCTCACTCAGCGTGGTGACGTCATCTCTGATGACCGTACGAACGCAGTCATTATTTCGGATATCCCTTCGGTCATGCCAGGAATTGACCGGTTACTCACCCAACTTGATCGCAAGACTCAGGAAGTGGAAATTGAGGCTCGCGTCGTAGCGGCAACCAGGAGCTTCGCGCGCGACATCGGAACTCAGCTCGGATTTGGCTGGGGCAATGCTGCGACTGCGGTCGGTGGAGGCACGGGCGCTCCATCGCCTATCGGAATCTTCGGTGGTAACCCGCTGTACACAATTCTCGGCACCACCGCGCCGGCCGCGACTGCCATCAACCAAATACCTCTGTTCTCCAACTTGCCGGTCACGAGTCCGACCAGCGGTATTTCGTTCCAAAACAACAGCAACAACGTTCGGATCGACGCGATCTTGACGATGGCCGAATCGCGAGGCTTACTTAAGATTCTTTCTCGTCCGCGCGTTGTCACTCAGAACAACATTCAAGCTGTAGTACGGCAGGGCGTCCGGGTGCCGATCGTGACTCAGGCGCAGTTGGGCGGACCACCTACCGTAACCTACGTCGATGCTTTCCTGCGGCTGACTGTAATTCCGCAGATCACGTCGGAGAACACCATATTCCTCAACGTGGATGTGGAGAACACGACGCCAGACTTTGGGCACTCGATTCAGGGCAACCCAACCTTAATCACGCAACAGGCGACGACTCAGGTCCTCGTAACGGATGGCGGAACGGTCGTAGTCGGCGGCGTGATTCAGACCAACAATTCCATCAGTGTTGAGCAGGTGCCATTGCTGGGCAGCATTCCTTACCTGGGCAACCTGTTCAAGCGCACCACTGTCAGCACCTCAAACCAGGAACTGATCTTCTTCATTACTCCACGGATTATCGAAACTTAAAAACCTAAGTAGCGATAAAACGCCGCCGGCCTCTGAAGAACCTGTCAGAGACCGGCGGTTTGAGTTTTTTGGAAGGACTGGTATCTACAGCGCCGGGCGATTCTCGGCTCCATCGCTGCCGGCGTCGTCTTCATCTGCCTTGGAAGTGAACCACGAAGTCGGTTCCCTGCGTAGCCAACTTGTCGTTGCACATCATGGGCTGGAAGGTCCACTTGGAGACTGTACTCAAGGCCTCGGCATCTAGATCGGGGCGCGGGGAACTTTGTATCTTCAGGGCTTCGGTTTTGCCACTTTCGCGGATCATGCCGGTCACAATCACATCCACGGTATCTGTTCCCAAGTTGCCGGGTGAGGGCTGAGGAGTTGAGATCGCGATGGCGCGCCGCCAGGTCTGGCACTGGAACAACTTGTTCCAATGGGATGTGGGTGGAGTAAAAATGTTCGGATCCACCGCACCTTCGTTCATGGTTATCTTTTGCTCGATCTCCATGCGCAACGCACCATGCAGGCTTCGGGTGATCCGCGCTGGCTCCCAAAGGTTGCCGACCTTAAAGAAGTCGAGGTTTTCAACTGTCTCGTCTCCCAGTCGCCAGTTCAACAGAGTGCCGGTTTCCGCGTCCACGCAGACTTGATTGTGTTGAAGGGTGCTCCCGAACTGGGAGTCGAACACAATGCATTGAGCAGAACGGCCCAGCACATTGGTTGCATCGATGGAGCGAATGACATCCTTTTCGTCAAAGCGTCCGAGAAGAACCGGTAGTTGCTCACGCAGTTCGCGCAGCTCTGGAGGCTCTCCCCATCCGACAGTGGAAGACATGCGGCTGCCCGAGCGGACCGAAATAGCGTGATAGTCGCCGAAGGTCTCTTCTTCGCGGTAGCCGGCCGCCCCCGCACCAGTTCGCGAGTACGATCCCTCTTTGACGGTGCCATCGAGATAATGCACGCGGAAGGTGACGACCTGCTCGTAGTTCGGTATCGTGCCGGGCAGGCTGACCTGGTTGGCTCGCTCCAGCAGACCGACGGCTTCTTCGCGCAGCTTCACATCTTCAGCAACGAGCGTTGACGGGAGGAACCACAGGCAGAGGCAAACGAAGGGGATGAAACGAGGCAAAGGTCCGATCATGCGCACCGCCAAGGCCAGTAGTAAGGCCTAACGAGGCCGAATCATATCCCAAGCCGGCGCGGAAAAGCGAATCAATTACTCATCTCTATCGCTTCGGCGAAAGACTGATCGAGATTCGCTCGATTGGACGGACGAGGGCGTCCGTCCCTACGTGGTTGGACTTAAAGATGGGCACGGCGCCGTCAGGCTCATTCGTCTATGAACGCGCCGGATCGAAAAACCTCTTGGTCGAGTTCCGGGAATGTAGCTTGAGGAATAAGGGCTACCGCCGCGGAAGAGTGGCCGTGATCACCGTCCCATTTCCGTCGGATTCGATGTCCAAGATTCCGCCTAGTTGTCTTAGGCGCTCTCTCATGCCGCGAAAACCGACGCCGGAGCCGTCTGAGGATTTGAGCATTGATTTCTTTCCGGCTGGGATGCCCTTGCCCTGATCCTTGATTTGAAGCTTCACTTCCCCGTCGTGTTGGAGAATGCGAACTTCAGCGGACGGACTGCCCGAATGTCTATGGATATTGGTCAGGCACTCCTGAACGATTCGAAAAATTGAAATCTCGAGATCGGGAGAAAGACGTCCTAGATCCGTCGGCAGTTCCAAACTCGCTTTGATCTGACTGCGCTCGGAAAAACCGTCCACGTACCACCGAAGCGCTGAGCCAAGACCTGCTTCATCGAGCAGCGGCGGGTGCAATAAATGGGAGATGGTACGAATCTCCACATTGATTTGATTTACCAGCTGCGAATTTTCCTGAAGCGCGTTTGCGCCTTGCGGGCTCAGCCTCGCGGACTCCCGTTCCAGAATTGAGCTGTTCATACTGATGGCTGCGAGCAGTTGACCCACGCTGTCATGCAGCTCGCGGGCTATGCGGCGGCGTTCTTCATCTTGCATTTGCAGGAGCCGGCCAGAGAGTTGGCGGAGGTTTTCAGTCGCGGCATTGAGTTCCGCGGTCCGCTGTTGGACACGAGACTCCAGCTCCTCGCGCGTCTTTTGATAAGCCGCTTCAGTTTGTTTTCGCTCGCTAACGTCGTGGCTCACGCCAACGATCCCGATCAAGGCGCCGGCTTCGTCGAAGACAGGAGAGTCGGTCACCGAGGCCACAACCAGCGTCCCGTTCTTGTGCAACACCTTAAATTCTCCGGTCCAACTCACCCCAGATTTGAGGACCGTCATGATTTCTGCCGCGGCGTCTTCGTTTCCCGGGGGAACTGTAATTTCTACGATACTTCGTCCTATTACTTCATCCGCTGACCAGCCGTACAATTCCTCCGCAAATGGGTTCCAGTAAACGATGTTCCCGGCGACGTCTGTCGCAATGACGGCTTCTTCCATTGCCTCGAGCAACTTTGTCGCGAATGTCGATTGCTCCAGCATGTTTAAGGCGCGTTGAGACTGCCTACCGTCATTTTGCGGAAATGGAATGGTATCGCGGCTTGCCACTTGTCATTCCTCCGTACTCGACTACCCGAACCGAGCCATCTAACACATACGTTAAGCGCAAAGAAGAAATATCACAATGAAACTCTAAGTCAAACGTAGACATGGTCGTGTTTTCAATGGCTTAGGCCACGGAAGTAGAGTGCTCTGTTCGACATCAAACACTCGACCCTTAGTTGGGGCCGGGGTGGAAATGAGGAAAATACATTAGTCCTGTCCTGATTTCTATAGGCAAAGCTCCCCCATTTTGTTGTTAGGACTACCCTTATCGCCTTATTGAAAGGTTTTACCGGCCAAGTGCATGGTAAGAGTGGGTTAATGAATCTTGTGTTGGCAAATTCTATTCTCATCGTCGACGATAGCCCTGATATAAGACGGGCACTGCGTCGCCTGTTTGATTCGAAGTCTTCATTGAAAGTTTGTGGCGAGGCCGTCGACGGAAGAGATGGAATCGAGAAAGCGCAGCAACTGAAGCCGGACGCGATCGTCCTGGATATGTCGATGCCTGGAATGGATGGTTTGGAGGCCGCCAAGGTACTGGCTCAAGTGGTGCCATCCGCTGCACTCATCATGTTCACCAATTTCGCCGGCGATCAATTCCTGAAGCGCGAAGTCTTATCCGCCGGGATCAGGCAGGTAGTTTCCAAACCAGATTCCCAAGGGCTGGTCGAAGCTGTGGAAGCAGCGCTGGCTGCTTAGCTTTTCGTCAGGCAGACGCACTCAAAAGGATTGTCTCAGGGTTCATCCGTTTCTGCGGGGTTGTTATCGTCCCACTCGTTGCCGCAGGCACGACATTTCCAGGCTTTGCGATGGACTGGCAGTGGAATACCGACCCACAAACTACCGTAGGCGACGGGTTTGTAAATTTCTTGAAAAGTCACATCTAAGGATTTGCATTTGGGGCACTCCGGCTGGAGATAGTCCCCTGCGCCCCCGAACTCAAACGTTTCGGGAATAGGTTGATTGAGGATTTCCGTTGCCTCGGCGGCATCTTCAGCCTTGACTTGGAGTTTGATGCCTCCCACTGCATTGGACCATAGCCAGTCCAGGCGTACTAAATTGTCGTCCAGCAAGACGCTTTCAATTCCGCTGGAATTTAGATTGCCTTGCGCCAGCAGAGCTTCGGGCAGGTCTCTAAACTTCCGAATAGTCACCATCTGGCGGAATTCAAGCTCGTTTTCCGGCTCTGTGGGTGCTGTTGCCGGATCGATGTTGCGTCGGCGCATTTCATCTTCAAGAACGCCTCGGGCGATGTCGGTGAGGTCGGCGCGCGTTCGAGCAACATGGACTAACTCTTCATCCGCCAATTTTGAGTAAATTGCGGTGATACGTTCTGTTTCTCTATCGGGATCGGGAACTGACATGGCGCAGAAATCATACGACAACGGTTCCTCTTGTCAAAAGTTCCGTAACAACAAAATGGCCCGTGCTGTTACACACGGGCCATTCCGGTGGACTGCTTGGGATTGACCAAGAGGTGGTCACTCATCGTGGCTACCTTCGGCGGAACTTCCGGGTCGTTTTCCTGAAACCCAGCGCGACCTTACGCCGGGCGGAATTCAATCCTTACTCACGGATAGTTGCGAAGCACTCAGAGCGACCGCTCTAAGTCTCAGCCACCTCACCTGGTCTTTTGGATCTACCACTACAATCAGAACTTGTCATCCGACCACCTCCTTTCCGGTGTAAGTGCAGATTAAAACGAAATCGATTCAAGAGTCAATATCGACAAAAGTTCGCCAATTTGATCTTGAGGGTGCCTCGACGCTCGGATGCTCAACCCGCCGTGAGTTACAATTCCCACCTATTGAATTGCTGGGCCTCGATTTCCCGAGTGACTATGACCAATCTTCTAGCAGGGTGGTTGGGAATATTTTGCGGTGTCCTTTCAGGAGCTGTCTCCGGATTATATTTTCATCAGGAGGAATGGCTCGGCGGATATAACTCGTATCCGCGACGTTTGCTCCGGCTGGGTCATATCTCGTTTTTCGGATTTGGCTTCCTGAACCTCACCTTTGCGGCCACCACGCCCTTGCTAGCAGTGCAAGGGGCAAGATTAACCATCGCTTCAATCTCGCTGATAGTCGGGGCTGTGACGATGCCAATTTGCTGTTTCCTCGCTGCCTTGCGAAAGCCTTTGCGGCATCTTTTCCCGATACCGGTGGCTGCGGCCTTGATCGGTGTGGGCGCCATCTTGACAGGTTGGATCAGCAAATGAGAGTTGGCCTCATTGCGATGAGCGGCGTTCGGGCTTATAACCCGGAGCTGACTGCTTTAGGTCTTACTCTGCCAGGCTTTGTTGACCGCAATCGCATTATTGCGTCACTGCCCAGCCTTGGACTGCTTACACTCGCTCGACTTACTCCAAAAGGTGTCGAAACGCGTTATCTGGAGGTACCGGACCTCGCTCAGGTGCCGGGGGTGCCGGAAGAATTCGACGTCGTTGCCATATCGAGCTTTACAGCTCAGATTAAGGAAGCATACGCACTGGCTGATCGCTACCGGGCATTGCGGACGAAAGTAATCCTTGGAGGGTTGCACGTCACCGCCATGCCCGAGGAGGCCTTAAACCACGCTGACGCAATCGTAATAGGCGAAGGGGAAATCGTTTGGTCCGAGATCATTTCTGAGTTCATGCACAGGGGGCCTACGCGTTCCGTATATGACACGCGCGGTCAAAGTTTCAATTTAGCGAACTCTCCGGTTCCCTGTTATGAATTGCTCGATGTGCAACGCTACAATCGACTCACGGTCCAAACCCAACGTGGATGCCCGTTCCGATGCGAATTCTGCGCCGCCTCGATCCAAATATCACCCACCTACAAGTTGAAACCAGTTGAGCGAGTAATCGCGGAGATTAGGGCCATAAAGTCGATTTGGCGGCATCCATTTATAGAATTCGCTGATGACAACAGCTTCGTGAACAAAGCCCATTCCAAGAGATTAATGCGAGCGTTGGCGAAAGAGGGAGTCAAGTGGTTTAGCGAAACAGATTTATCTGTTGCGGATGATGCAGAGCTGCTTGGGCTCATGCGGGACGCCGGCTGCGCTCAGGTCCTGATCGGTTTCGAGAGCACGACTTTTTCAGGCTTGAACGGTTTGGAACAACGAAGTAATTGGAAGGCCAAGCAACTCGGGCGATACTTGGAGTCGATTGAACGCATTCAGAACCACGGTATTACAGTAGACGGCTGTTTCATTCTTGGCCTAGACGGAACTGGGCCCGATTCTTTCGAGGATGTTTGGAATTTCGTGCGGGAGAGCCAGCTGTACGATGTGCAGATCACGGTTCAAACTGCATTTCCGGGAACTCCATTGTATGCGCGTCTCGAATCCGAGGGTCGAATTCTACGGGAGCGCGCGTGGGATCTCTGCACTCTTTTCGACGTAAACTTCCAACCGGCGAACATGTCTGTTTCGGATCTTGAGTCCGGTTTGGTGTGGCTTGCAGAACGGCTGTATTCAGAAGACTTTACCAGGCAGCGTAAAGCAAACTTTCACAAACGATGGCGCGAGAGTCGTCACAACCGACGTTTGGAGCAGGCGGAGGTCCCATGAGATGGATTCGGGTACTTTTCATTGTGGCTGGATTGTACGACTTTCTGCTGGGATTAGCTTTCTGGCTCTTCGGCTTGGATATTTTTCAATTCTTTGGAGTAACACAACCGAATCACATCGGTTACATTCAATTCCCAGCGATCTTACTCGTGATATTTGGTGTCATGTTCTTTCAGGTTGCTAAAGATCCCATCGCAAATCGTGTGCTCATCCCGTATGGAATCGCGCTGAAATGCGCCTATGCCGGAGTCGTCTTTTGGCATGATTTCAAGACGGGCATCCCGCGAATGTGGATCCCTTGGGCGTGGGCGGACGTCGCTTTCCTCGCGCTATTCTTTATTGCGTGGCAGCAAATCCGTGCGTCTCGAATAAAGAGCCAATAAAAATGGGTCCCTTGATAAACAAGGGACCCAATTGCTGATGGACTTGGGCGAATGCTAGTTCATTGCTGAGGCGCTCTCGGTTTCGTTGGCTGGCTGCATTACTACGCCATCGAAAGCAGTCGCTGCCAGAAAGCGTCCATGGACAACGCTGACGCTGTGCAATGGATACCCTGAATCGGGTCCGCGATTCCAGTTGCGGCCGCCATCTACGCTTTCGAAGATGACGCCCGTGGCAATGCTGGTGGCCAACAAACGGTTGCCAGATTCGTCATAAGAGATTGAACTTATGTTGGAATCGGGTAAGCCGTTGTAGCTGCGCTGCCAGCTGAGGCCTGAATCGGAGCTGCGATATGCACCCTGCCCGGAGGCGATCAGGATTTGCTGGTCCGGAGTAATCGTCACGCCCCGAATATTCATAACGTAGGGCGGCAGGCTGGACTGTTTCCAGGACATTCCGCTATCGGTGGAGACGAGAACGTCGGTGCGGGTTGCGGCCACAACCAGCTCATCGTTGCTCTTCACCGAGACTAAGTCGACTTTGCCCATGACCGGACCGCCGCTCCAACTCTTGCCGGCATTGGTTGAGGTGAACAAACCAGCTGATGTTGCGGCTATCCAACGTTTGCGCGCGATTTCAATATCACTCACGTGCACATCCAGAGTGGACCGGACAGCGGTTGTCTTCGCTACGCCGGTATTCTTTGCGCCCTTTTTCGCCGTGCGCAACGCAGTCTTCTCGTTGATTACAGTATTGATCGGATGCCAGGTATTGCCATGTGCCGGCAACAGAAAAATACCGTGATTGGTGCCGGCAACGAAGTCACCGGTAGCAGTCTGCTTCAGCGAAAAGACATCACGATCGCCCAGCCCAGTGCTCTTTTGGAGCCAATGGTCGCCGTGGTCGCCGCTGGAGAAAACCCCGCCTAATTCCCGATTGTTGACTAAAGAAACGAGAATCATGTTGGGATCGGACTTGTCAGCCACGATCGAACTTACATACCGATGAGCGTAGCCATGATTCGACGCGGTGAGGGTCTGTACGCCATCGTCGCTGGCGAGCACTCCAGCGCGATCGGTTGCCAGAAGCACACGTTGAGAGTTGCGGGGATCGACCAAAACATCGTTGACCACGACTTCAGGACTGCTGACCTGCTTCCATGTCTTGCCCTGGTCCATAGTCTTCCAAAGGCCCTCTGTGGTGCCGGCATAGACAATTTGCGGATTGCTCGGGTCTTGCTTCAACACGCGTGTGCGGCGTGCGGAAAACGGAATGCCCTGAATCTTATGGAACTGTTCACCAGCGTTTTCGCTCTTATAGATTCCTGAGCAGGCGCTGGCGAATACGACGGAAGAGTTGTTCGAATCGACAATCATCGAGAACACGTCCGAATCGTCGATCAGGCCTTTCTCCTTATTGATGTGCTCCCAATTCGCCCCGCCATCTGAAGTCTTCCACGCCAAGTGCCATGTGCCGGCGTAGATCACGGCCGGATCCTTGGGGTCGATGGCGAGGGATTCGATATTCTTGATTTCCTGTGAAGGAGGCGAAATCTTTTGCCAGTTTTGGCCGCCGTTCACGCTGCGAAACACACCGTCTAGCGCGCCCGCTACCAATGTTTGAGGATCAGAAGCCGAAATTGCGAAGGCACGAACTGATTTGCCGTGCATTCCTGGTAAAGTCTGCCAAGTCTTGCCGCCATCCATCGACCGGAACACATCGCCAGCCTGCTGATTCTGCACGCTCCAGGCGGCGACGAACATGGTGTTCGAATCCTGGTTGCTGATTGCGATGCGGTCAAGGACGTAGTCGTCGCTGTCGCCTAAATGGGCGAAACGTGCCCAACTGTGGCCGCCGTCCTCAGAAAGAAAGAGTTTGCCGGTGCTGTTTCCCAGAAAAATTCGGTTTGGATTGTGAGGATCATAGCTCAGGCTGCGAACATCGCCGCCTTCCGGACCCAGGACTGTCCACTGGCCGGCCCAAAGCGCGCTAGTGAATAAGAGCAGGACTGATATTAGAATCAGTGACTTACGTGAAGGTAGATGCATGATAGATAGTTCTCCCCTGTGGCGCCCAATATACGCCTTTCCGGGCCACAGAGTGACAGGTTTCTCGGGGGCCAATCAAGTTACGTTAGGACACGCTAATCTGAGAAAGAAAAATGGCCGGCCGGGTTGGCACCCGGCCGGCCATTTAATTTACTGGGCGGCCTTCTTCTTTTTTGCCGCTGGCTTGGGATGGTCAGGTATGGCCATCACTTTGGACTCATCCACGGTTTGAGTTCCCTCTCCCGAGAAGGTCGCGCCTGCTGGAACGATCCAGTACTCGGCCGTCTTAGTTCCACCGCTGCCGGTCCGAACTTCGATACGGCTAGGATCGATTCCCTGCTTGGCTTCGCCACCAGAGAGATACGCCTTGGAGTTCACAGCCCGCTCGGCTGCGAGGTTCTTCCGCTTCTCGGTAGGCTCAGCGTTGCCAACGATCACCAGTTTTGAATCTGGATCATGTTGTAAGCGCGAAGCTACGTCGTCCAGAATTGCCTTGCAAGTGTTATCCACGCGCCACGGTTTAACCGGGTTCGGGAAGTCGCACTGGCTAAGCTTGCTGGACTCAGGCGGGGCTGCCGGTGGCGGTGGCGGATTCTCTATAGTCACCTGAGTCGTGACTGGGGTACTCAATCCGCGCTGGTCGGTGCAAGTTGCATTCACGCTGATGGTACCTGGCGCCGCTCCGCTCGTGTTAAGGGTTGCGTTGCTGCCATCGCCGCTAATGTTGCCGGCGCTTGCAGTCCAACCGCTCACCGTTACGGGAACGTTGTCAGGGCTGGTGCAAGTGCAGGAGATACTCACCGTACCGCCGGCCTGCAGGCTGGTCGGATTGGCGGTGCAAGACATTGTTGGAGGATTCCTCGGCGGCTCTTTCACGGTGAAGTTAGCCGTAGCGGTCGCCTCGTTGTTCTTCTTTTTCTTGGGATCGGTAACATGCACGGTCACGGTGCAAGTACCGGCAGTAGCGCCATTGGTGTCGATCGATGCGGTGGTACCGTTTCCGCTGATCTTTCCGCAGGTACTCATCCAGTCATACTTCAAGGTATGTTTAGGATCGAAGTTAGTTGCGGTCGCCGTAGCAGTCACGGGCTCACCCACCATTACCTCGGAAGGTTGTACCGAAACAGTGGCGGCAGGAATGGCGGTTTCGGGGTAATCGAGATTAACGACGATGCCAGTACGAAGCCGCACGCCCTCCAAGCCTACGTGGCGCAGATTGGGGAAGGATTGGCTTGCGTAATTCACAAAATTCTGGTGGCCCCAAACATAATCCGCTTCAAAAATTCGCCACGCGAATTTCTTTGTAAGGCTCAAATCCATTCCACCGCCCAAGACAGCGCCGATTCCGTAGCGAGTCGAAATTTGCGGCGGCTGCAGGCGATTCGCACTCAACAGCGTGTGTAAAAACATGCTGAGGCCTTGCTGGCGGTATTCCAGACGAGGGCCGACGGATAGTGTGCTTTCGTTGGCCTGGTCACTCCAGTTATGACCGAAGTCCCCTTCCAGTCCCAAGTGTGGAATGAAGTTATATGTAACACTGGCTCCGACGCCGTAAGGCATGGATTGAAGCTTCACAGGAAACGGAGTGTCGGGGGATTGACAACAGGCTGGGACAGTGCCCCCAGGGTTCAACCATTGATACCCGAGGAAAATCTCTACCTTAGGAGTGGAGTCCTCCTGCGCCAGGGCGCTGGTAGACAATATGACTGCTGTGAGCAAAACGGCAAGCATGACCAGGGTGACGCTTGCTTTCGGACGTACTAACATGGATTTCCTCCGCGACTCGATTTGAACGGGGCCCTACCACCAATAATTTGTACTGTATTGATTCCGTGGAATGATCGCAAAAAAGAACAAGAGACGCAACTTCTAATTGCAGGGTTGCCTGCACAATTGAGGTCGCCTTGGTCCATAATGTAAGAAGTACCGGAACAGCTTACTAGATTACAGGTTGATAATCCAACAAGCCTACTGTCAAGAATGACAGCAGCAAGATGTCTCAAAGTGAGTAGGGAGACGCGGTTCTCAATAATGACAACTTCACCCATGACCCAAGGAAAAGTACTGATCGTTGAAGACGAAGAAAATGAGCGCACAGGTCTTGCGGAACTTGTCTCCGCATGGGGCTATCGCGTCGAAACGGCCACTGACGGCGCCGACGGTCTTGAAAAGGTTTCGCAGTGGGCACCCTCGATTGTTATCAGCGATCTGAAGATGCCCCGTCTTGGAGGGCTGGAGCTGCTGGAACGAATCGGCGCCGATGGCAACACCATGGCCGTCATTGTGGTAACAGCCCAAGGCACCATCGATACCGCTGTGCAGGCCATGCGGATGGGCGCTTACGACTACATTACCAAGCCCATCGATACCGATCGCCTACGCACGATTTTGCAGAATGCTTCGGAACTACTAGGAACGCGGGTTGAACTTGAAGTCACCCGCCGGAAGCTCCGCGACGCGGGGTCCTTGGGCTCTCTCGTAGGTCCCTCGAAAAAAATGCAGGAGATTTTCCGGTTGATCGAGATGGTTGCGCCCAGCACGGCGTCAGTTCTGATTACGGGAGCGAGTGGAACCGGCAAGGAACTGGTGGCCCGCACCATCCATGACCTCAGCCCCCGCCGGAACAAACCATTTGTGCCAATCAACTGCGCGGCGATTCCTGAGACGCTTATCGAAAGCGAGATTTTCGGACATGAGAAAGGAGCGTTCACCGGAGCGCTTGAGCGCCGCACAGGTTGTTTTGAATTAGCGGAGGGCGGCACACTGCTCCTGGACGAGATTGGCGAGATGCCAGTCGCGACCCAAGCCAAACTGCTGCGCGTGCTCGAAGACCGGAAACTTCGCAGACTTGGAAGCAAGGCTGAAACTACGGTGGACGTCCGCGTGCTGGCGGCCACCAACAAGGTTCCAGAAGACGCCGTGGCCCGGGGGGAGTTACGCAACGATCTTTACTACAGGCTTAACGTTTTCAATATCCATATGCCGCCGTTGCGTGAGCATAAAGAGGATGTACCGGAGCTTTTGCAAACCTTATTAACGGAAGTAAACACAAAGCACGGGAGAAAGGTGGCGGCGGTTAGCGAGGCGGTGTTGAATCTGTTTCGAAATTACGCCTGGCCGGGTAATGTTCGCGAGATGCGCAACACATTGGAGAGAGCGGTGATTGTGTGCGATGGCGCAGTAATTGAGACAAGACATCTGCCGCCCGGCTTCGGCCAAATTGCGGCTAGGCCTCCGGTTAACGACCCCGATTCGATCCATCTCGGTATTGGCACCACAGTTCAGGAAGCAGAGAGGCAGCTGATTCTAAAGACTCTGGAGTCAACGAACAACAATAAGACTCGAGCTGCGGAGATTCTTGAAATCAGCCTTAAGACCTTGCATAACAAGCTGAAAGAATATGGCAGCGCCGAAGCGGCGTCCGGCAAGGAAGAAACAGCGGAGGCGTAGGTAATTTCGTTTCTTCCGCAGCGGGGTTTCCCAGCTGAATTGAATATGAGCCGAAGGACTCAAATCGTCCTCACCGTCACTTTCATGGTGGCTGTGTTGGCTTCCGCCTTCTCGTACATCTATATCTCGCGGCTTTTGCAGCAGAGCATAGTCACATCGCGCCAAACCGCTATAAATCTAACTTCTCAGCTAGCCTACGTGGCGGATAACGCGGTTCCAGATCTGACCAGCACTCGAGTCGATACGAACAATCCTGCGGCTGTGCGGGCATCTCTTGCCGACTACCTGGGCACGGATCGCGACTTGAATATGCTGATTGACTCCGTGTCACGGGATTGGCCAACCGTCCTCGATGCAGCAATTGTCGACGTGAACGGGAAAGTGATTCTCCACACCAGGCCTGAGTTGATTGGCAAACAGGTCGTGGACCGTCCCGATTTCGCCCTTGTAGAGGATGCCAGCTTCCGGCGCAAACTCCAATTGTTGTACAAGGGGCCAGCTGTGTATGACGTCCGAATGCCCCTCGAGATGGGTGGTTCTCCTTTCGGGAGTGTTCGGGTGGGGGTTTCGTCGGTATTTTTGAAGAATGAACTCACTCCTACACTTGAACGCGCAACGATCGCCGCCGCTGCGGCAGTTTTATTCTCCTTGTTAGTGGCAGCAGGGCTTTCGAGGCTAGCTTTGGGCCCGCTGGAGCGAATCAGTCGCACGCTGGATAGCGTATCCGCAGGCGCCGCTGATGCGGTTGTCGAAGAGGACCCAGGTCGCGACGAATACGGCTTGGTGACCTTGAAGATCGCGCATCTTGACCGCCAGATGCGAGACGCAAGAGAAATCTTCTCGGCCTTGAAGGATAACGTTGACCAGATCATGGCCAATTTGCAGGACGGGCTCATGTTGTTCACCCGCGATTCTAACGTCGTGCTAGTGAGCGCCTCGGTGGAACGGTTCCTAGGTCGCCCTCGCCGGGAATTGTTGGGAAGGACGGTGAAGGAAATTTTCTCGCCAGATTCTACGCTCGGATCTCTCGTGCTCGATGCCTTTCGGCTTCGGCATCCTTTCGAGCAGCGCGAGATTGAATCTCCTAACGGAAGACGGGCGCAGGTTTCGCTCGATTTCATCCAGGAGCGGGGCACACCGATCGGGGCTTTGCTCACCATGCGCGATACCGAATCGGCACGGCGAATTGAGGATGAAATTGAAATGTCCCGGCGCTTGTCTGCCAGTGGGCGTCTGACCCGGGGCGTGGCTCACGAAGTCAAGAATCCGATCAACGCCATCGTTCTCCACTTGCAACTCCTGCAAAACAAATTGCAGCAGATTGATCCAGATACGCGTCGTCATATGGACATCATCGACAGCGAGATTCACCGCCTTGACCGGGTAGTGCAGGTTCTCGTCGACTTCACCCGGCCGCGCGACCTTCATCCCGAAGAAGTGGATTTCCAGCGATTATTGGAAGACGTCGTGACGCTAGCGGCTCCGGATGCGGAGCAACAAAACGTAAAGATCACGCGTGAATTTTCTTCTGAACCTCTGGTGGTGAAGGTTGACACCGATTTCATGAAACAAGCCATTCTGAATGTGATACTCAACGGAGTGCAGGCAATGCCACGTGGCGGGATACTGAATATCTCATCGCGCCGGGAGGACGAAATGATCGTCACCGCTATTCGGGATCAGGGCGCTGGCATTCCACCGGAAGTGCAGGAGAAGATGTTCGAACTTTATTTCACCACCAAGAAGAATGGGAGCGGTATTGGGCTCGCGCAAACATATCAAGTGATGCAGTGGCATTACGGGTCCGTGGATTTCGAATCGATTGCAGGCCGGGGTACGACCTTCACGCTTCGGGTGCCTCTGGTTGTGTCTCCGCAGGATTCATCGCAAGAAAAGGCCGAAGCGCAGGAACCTCGCTCTGTATAACTTTTGAAAAGCTGAGAACCCCATGGTCTTGGCCCTGGTATTCACCGTTTGCTTGCAGCTGGGAAGCACGATTCCGGGCGTATTGGAAACTCCACGACCTGACGGATCAGTGCTGGTAGCGCAAGTTGCTCCCTCCCCGACAGATCAAACTCCGCCATCCTCGGCCCAAACGCAACCCTCGTCGCCAACAAAAGTTCCACCGACGGCAACGCACAAGAAAAAACACAAAACGGCTGCCAATCCTCCCCACAATGTGGTCGTTAAAAACGGCAGCACCTCGGATCCTTCGATACAATTCTCCGCTCCCATTTCGCCCGAGCAAGCATCCCGCGAGAAGCAAGATACCGCGGGCCTGTTAGCCAAGGCCGACGCCAACCTCCAAGGATTGTCTGGACATCAACTCAATGCCAGCCAGCAAGACACCAGCGCGCAAGTGCGAAGCTACATTCAACAGGCGAAGGTGGCCGAAGAATCTGGCGATTTGCAGGGCGCTCACAATCTCGCGGTAAAGGCAGTTCTTCTGTCGAACGAATTGGCGCGGAAGTGAGGACACCGGACGTCAATCAGAGTACGAGTCCAGAGACTGCGGAAGTGCATCCTGGGAGGGTCCAACCGGGAAGGGCACGGCCCTTCAGCCGTGCCGATTGTCAACTTCCACGAGACTTACGGCCCG
>JGI12635J15846_10000284_pt1 | contig 41090 bp, 39 predicted proteins | sample BlaSpr_A8_OM2_M2_FD_15846 | JGI IMG/M metagenome (IMG submission 15846)
TGTAGGGCGAGTAGCTGACGACGGAGCTTTTTAGGCGCGCGGGCAAGGGACGTTCGAGCCAACGGTCGATTGTGAATTCGACGAAGCGGTTGGTGCCGCCGGTTTTGCCATGCGGGTCGGGTTGGTCCCAGAGAATTTTGGCGGTGGCGGTGAGCTGCAGTTGGCGGGTGTGTTCGAAATCGGGGAGGAGGAGGCCGACTTGAGGATCGCCGACTACGTTGCCGAGGGAGTTAAACAAGCCGTTGCCGGGATAGTCGGGGATGCGCAGTGTGTTTTTGTTCATCACTTCGATGAAGCCGGGGCTGCCGCCGCGGTGCGAAGCGTCGTTGCCGCGTTGCGCATGGCCGGTGGCCAGAAACAGAACGTCAGATGCGGCAATTATTTTGTGGAATCGCGCTGGCAAACTTGTTCCCTCGGACACTTTGGTCTTTGCTTCGGGCACTTCGGCTAATTCCACTTCGATTTCGCGCTTGGTGATGTATTTCGGGCAGTTGGGAAAAGATTGGGTGACGTTGAGGAGGATTTCCCTTTCGTTGACACGCGCGTCACCGTTGATGCGGAGGCGGCGGCGATTGGCGATTTCGATGACGAGAATGCCGAGGCGGGGATCGGACTGGAGATTTTGCCAGAGAGGATCGCGGGCATCGCGCTTGCCGGCGGGCACGGAGATGTGTAGGGATTGGCGGTCGCTGGGTTCGAGAAAACCCTTGGGGCCGAAGAGGACGGACGCCCAGCGATGGCCGTCTGAATCGCGAGTGCTCAGGATGGCCATCTGCTGCTGGCGAATGAAATTCAGCGCGCCGGCGTAGAGCTTGTCGGCGATCATGGCGCTGTTGGATTCGGCGCTGGCCTCCTCACCCGCGCGCTTTTGAATTTCGAGTTCGCCTTCGTGAAATGGTGATTCGGGGGACATCGATTCTCTCCTGAGCATACGGTACGGAGTTGGATTACGCCGGGCCAGAGAGGTTACATGAGCAAGAGGGGTAGAGTTACTCTATGTCTTTTGCGAGGAAGGCGCGAATATATTGCGCGATGAGCGCGGCGGCTTCTTCGTGGGCGAAATGGCCGGTGTCGAGCAGCTGAAGCTCGGTGCGTGGATCGTCCTTGCCGAAGGCTTCGGAGCCCACAGGCAGAAAGTTGGGATCGTTTTTGCCCCAGACGGCGAGAACCGGCGGCCGTTCCTGCGCGTGCTGGCGCGGCTGCCGAAAAGGCTGACCGAGTGAGTTGATTGTGCGGGTATGGTGGATGTGCGAAAATAGGCGGGTAACCCGAGGGGACCATGGAAACCAACCTGGCGAAGCATATCACGCTGACGAAACCGGATGATTTCGGGAAGCTGCTGCAGGATGAAGGGATTATCTTCACACAGCTGGATAAGGCCGTGAACTGGGCGCGGCGGAGTTCGATTTGGCCGCTGGGATTTGGGTTGGCGTGCTGCGCGATTGAGATGATGTCCATGGCGGCTTCGCGGTTTGATCTGGCGCGGTTTGGCGCGGAAGTGTTCCGGCCATCGCCGCGGCAGGCGGACCTGATGATTGTGGCCGGGCGGCTTTCGCAGAAGATGGCGCCGGTGATCCGGCAGCTTTACGATCAGATGCCGGAGCCAAAGTGGGTGATTTCGATGGGCGCATGCGCCACGTCGGGCGGCGTGTTCAACAATTACGCGATCGTGCAGGGTTGCAACCAGGTGATTCCCGTGGACGTGTACGTGCCGGGATGCCCGCCGCGGCCGGAAGCGGTGCTTTACGCGATTTTGCAATTGCAGAAGAAGATTGATGCGGAGAAGGGCTCGTTCAAGCGGGCATTGAATCTCGCGTAGGAGATTCCCGTGGCTTCGCCAATTCCAGAAACCGTCAGCGCGCGTGATTTGCTGAGGCATTGCCTGGCTACGATTGCGTATCGAGCCGGGAAGGTGCTGCGCGACGTGCCGGAATCGTTCGCCAAATTCCAACCACCTGAAAAAGCACGAACCCCGGAGCAGATTCTGACGCATATTGGCGATCTGCTCGACTGGGCATTGGCAATGGCCAAGGGCGAGGGGGCGTGGAAAGATTCGCAGCCACTGCCGTGGGCCAAGGAAGTGGAGCGGTTTTTCGCGGCGCTGGGGCGATTTGACGCGTATCTGGAAGGGAATGAGGCGCTGCATGCCTCGCCGGAGAAGCTGTTCCAGGGACCGGTGGCGGACGCGCTGAATCACGTGGGGCAGATCGCCATGTTGCGGCGGTTGGCGGGAGTCCCGATGAAGGGCGAAAACTACTTCAAGGCCGATATTGCCGCCGGGCGCGTGGGGCCCGAGCAGACCCCGCCGAAACGCGAATTTGACTGAAGTTTTTCTGGACGTAGACCCCAGCCACCGCTAGACTGCCGGACACTGTAAGGACGGGGGCATGAGTGGCGTTGAACAAAGGGCCTACCCGCGGATAAAACCGCCCGCGAACGTGCTGGTGGCGTGGCGTTCCGGGTTGCAGCGGGACGTTTCGCATGTGGAGAGCCTCGCGCTCGGCGGGCTGTTTTTGCGAACCAAGAAAAAAGTGGCGATACGCAGCCTGGTGCAGATCCTGCTGGATATGCCTGTGGGACAGGTGCGGGGACGCGCGGTGGTGCGGCGGTATCAGGAGCACTACGGGATTGCGGTGCAGTTTATCGCGATGGACCCGGAGGACCGGGGGAGACTGGGGCGGCAGATACGGGAGTTGACTACCCCGGCCTAGTTGCCCGGCCCTTCCTTCGTTGGGCTTGCCGCAGATAAAGCAACTTGAATCAGGAAAACCGAGAAGTTGTCGTTACCCACCGAAGACAGGGCAGTCAGACGAAGGTCCTCCTCATCGAGTTTTCCTACTTTGTTGGGCTCCTTCCAGAGGAGCGTGCAAATGCGAATGCCAGGTGATTTCTTCTCTTCGTCTTCTAGTTTGAAGGTCACCGTCTTGCCGGAGAACGGCCCGAGGAGATCCTTCTTGCTCCCAACAAAGGCATTCCTTCCAAGATGCAAATTCCCGTTCACGCCCATGAATTGAAGTTCATCCGCCAAATAAGGCAGAAATATGTCGTCGACACCTGCCGTCAAGGATTCAAGCACACTTGCAACGGTCACGGAATTCCCCTTAGCCTCTGCGTTTGTCAGAGGGGGCGGGACTTTCGCAATGCGGTTTCTGAGAGAATTCAGATCGGCGTGCCCTCCCGGAAATATTTTATCCAGGAGGGATTTCTTGACCTTGAGCAAAGCCAGCATCAAATGCTCAGGCCCGATGTGTCTCTGTCCGAGATCGTCCGACGCGACTGCCGTTTCTCGTATGATTTTTTTGGAACGCATTGACAGGGGTATCTGGTCGTTCATCGAGAGTGGCTTTCTGCGGTTAGATCGAACCCCAAGCTTCTCCCTTAAACCAGGTAGAGTTGCGGCGCTCGAATTTAGATATCTCACTAACGGATAGGAGTCCCAAAGAAGTCCAAGAGCAAGATGCTCGGGATCAATCGACCGACTACCAGCATGCGCAGCTTCATATTTTGCGAAATATATCGCACGGCGTGCGTGCTCGGTGTAGTGCTCGAACATGGTGGGGCGATTTTACGCCGGGGCTATGGGATCAGGCAATTGGCGTGGCGAGGACGGTGGCGGAGCCGGTGGCGTCGGGGAGTTCGACGATGGAACCGGGGGTGGATTTTTCCCGGCGGAGGTAGGCCATGCCGATGGGGGCGTTGAGCGCGGGAGAAAAGGCGGCGCGAGTGGTGAAGCCGGCTTCTTTGCCTTCGGAGAGGAGCGGCGTGCCGGGCGCAGGCGGTTGCGGCGAATCGTATTTGAGAGTGACACGCACGCGATTGACCTGGCCGCGGGAGCGCACGCGTTCGACGATTTCCTGGCCGGTGTAGCAGCCTTTGGTGTAGCTGATATGGGAGTCCTGCAGGCCGGCTTCGTGGGGAATTTGCTTTTCGCCGAAGTCGTAGCTGTACCAGGGGATGCCTTGCTCAAGGCGCGTGGAGCTTAGCGCCTGGTAGCCGGCAGGGCCGCCACCGTGTATGCGCGCGGCTTCGAGAAGGATTTTCCAGAGGGATTCGGCGTGCGCGCGATCAACGAGGAATTCGGCGCTGGCGGTGCCGCCGCCCGGAGAGCGCTTGCCGAGGCGGCAGGGAATGCGCTGCACGGAGACGAGGCGGGTTTCGAGTTCGGCGAGATCGGCGGGATCGACGCCGGTGAGTTCTTCGGCGAGGAGCGCGGCTTTGGGGCCTTCGAGCGCGAGGGTGGCGAAGTCGGGAGTACGGTCGGTGAGGGTGACGTCGTCCATGATGATGTATTTGTCGAGGGCGGCGATGAGCGGTTCGCGGACGATGGCGTAAGAGACGCAGAAGAGTTTTTCTGGGAGATCGTAGGTTTCGATTTCGGCGAGGATGCGGCCTTGCGGATTCAGGAAGAGCGAGATGGTGCCGTGATTTTCGCGCAGGTCTTTGATGTTGTTGGTGAGGATGGCGTTGAGGTAGCGGACGCGGTCGGGGCCGGCGAAGTCGAGGTAAGCGCGGTAGTTTTTGTCGAGCAGGGCGACGCTTTTGTGAAGGTGGCGGTATTCGGCGAGCCAGTCGCCGAAGTGGTCGGGAAGGGAGCAGCCGAACCAGGAGGCGAGTTGCGCGCCGGATTGGCGATGCAATTCGGCGAGAGGCGTGGATAGGGTTGGGGACAGGGCTTCCAAGTTCGTTCCTTTGTGAGGTTCCAGTTTAGCAAATGTGAGAGGTGGCAGCAGGATTCGTGGTCCGCGTTCGGTGGCCCGAAGATGTAAGGTCCCGCATCTCGCGGAAAGCGCGGGATGGGCATCGGAGGCAGTGCCACGCAAAATTGCCCCTTATGTGACAGTTCCTGGCTGAGGCTGTGCGCTAACATTGAGGGACCTGGGGAAAATCTGGGGAAAGTGGATATACTGCAGGGCATGGACGCAATGCACAAAATGGCGCAGACGTCGGACGCGGCTCATCCGGACATGATTTACATGAAGATTCCGGTGGGGATGCTGCAGTGCAACTGCCAGATTATCGGGGACCCGAAGACGCTGGAAGCGATTGTGATCGACCCCGGCGACGAGGTGGAGCGCATCCTGAGCATGCTGGGTCGCTATAAGTTGAAAGTGAAGGCGATCATCAGCACGCACGCGCACATAGACCACGTGGGCGGGCTGGCGAAGCTGCACATGTACACGGGCGCGCCGGTGATGATGCATGGCGAAGATTTGCCGCTATATCACGGGATGGAAGAGCAGGCGGCGTTCATTGGACTGGCGACGCCGGAGCTTACGGAAGTGGATCATGTGCTGAAGGATGGCGATACGCTGCCGTGGGGAGGTTTTCAGGCGAGCGTGATTCATACGCCGGGGCATACGCCGGGGAGCGTGTCGCTTTACATGCCGAAGGATAGCGGGAAGGTGAAGCTGGCGCAGCCGCAACTATTTGCGGGAGATACGCTGTTTGCGGGGAGCATCGGGCGGACGGATCTGTGGGGCGGCTCGATGGTGCAGATGATGGAGTCGTTGCGCGAAAAGCTGATGCAGCTTCCGGATGAGACGCTGGTACACCCCGGCCACGGGGGATCGACGACGATCGGCCAAGAGAAGGAAACGAACCCTTATTTGAAGTAGACGCGCGCTGGAAGCGGCAGGTTGGAACGGCGCGGAATGAATCCACGGACAATTTAGCGAGGAGGGCCGGCGATGGGGCAAGAAGTGGTTTGCACCGCACGATGGGGAGGGAAAAGTGTGCGCGGGAAGGCATTACTGGAGACGGCGGAGATCGTGTTTCGCGGCGAAGAGCGCCGGAAGATTCCGTTTTCGGCGATACGCGGGGTGGAAGCGAAAGATGGCGAGTTGCGGTTGAAGACGGATGAGGGATTAGTGGTTTTTGAGCTGGGTGAGCCGGCGGAGCAGTGGCGAGAGAAGATTGCGAATCCGAAGACGGTGGTGGAGAAACTGGGAGTGAAGCCGGGGGAGCCGGTGGCAGTGTTTGGAAAGTTGGACGGGGAATTCTTGAAGAAATTGAAGGAGCAGAAGTCGGCGGTGGCGCCGGGGAAGATTGTAGATGGAATCGGTTGGATTTTCTTTGGTGCCGAAACGCGCGAGAGACTCAGAGAGGTAAAGAAGATTGCGGGGAAGATGAAGGGAAGCGTGGCGTTGTGGGTGGTTTATCCGAAGGGGCAGAAGAGCATCACGGAAATGGACGTGATCGGCGCGGGACGCAAGGCGGGGTTGAAGGATGTGAAGGTGGTGGGCTTCAGCCCGACGCACACGGCACTGAAATTTGTGATTCCGGTGGAGAAGCGGTGAGCCGTCGAAGTGAATGATCAGTACGTTTCTAGTTTTGAGACGGCGAGATACGCTAGCTTGGAATCCTTAAATTTCAGAACTATCTCGGCCGTGAGATCGTAGAATGCGTAGTTGTCACTGAATTCCTTGTCGCTCATTTCGTGGTGCTCTTGACGAAGTCTTTTCAAGTCGGCTTGGGAAGTTTTCTTTCGCGTGTGGAGGTAGTAGCTTAGTTCGTCTTTGCGGCGGATGCTGGGCTCCCCAAGGATGGCAACTACCTGGGAGGGAGCCAATCCGAGAATCAAGCCGGACCCGGTCGACGCTTTGCTGGTCACATTCTTTGTGGCGAAACATTTTTCGTTGCCGCTCCACTGGGTACCCCCGCTAAATAAATAGAAAGCGTCATTGACCTCCCCGGTTTCGAAGATGAGATATGTGTTTGTAGTCTCCCCAACGGACACGTAACAAACCTGATGCCGTCCAGTCGAGGCGTCGCCGCGCTCGACGGTTGTAGCAACTCCCAGTTTTCCAATCGCGCGGTCCATCAAGCCTTCGTCCAAATCGATTGCAAGAATCCGGAAGTTACCGCGAGGTAATTCGCGCTCTTGGAACTTGATGACCTCATCGGGTGCGCCGTCTTTGGTGAGCGACCACCAATCGGAGTTATCTCTGAGATGGATGGTGGATTGTTGCTGTTTGCTCGTCGTTTGCCAAGAGAACGCGGGGACACAACCGATCACACCGAAAACTAAGAAAGAAAGAATAGCGAAGAACTTTGGAGTTGTGCGATGCACCGTAGTCATGTGAGGAGAATAACGCTACTCAGGGTCAATTTTAGACGCTGAGAAATATCCGCGTCCTCAAAAAGGGAGGGGGTACCCGAGAGATGATTAGTTGGTTTCGCGGGCCTTGCGGAGTTCTTCCATTACCGATTGGATGAGTTCTTTGGCGTTGGTGAGCTCCTGGGTGACCATGCGGAGGTCCATGGCGGGGACGGTGGGGTTGCGCTGGCTGGTGCAGTAGACGCCGTGCTGGCCGACGAGGACCAGGGCGTTGGTGATGCGGTCGAGGGAGACGGCCAGGCGGCCGCGGTCGCGGCCAAAGCGCTGCTCAAAGTGCTCCAGTTCGTCGTGGTGCTCCTGAAATGCCGACATGGGGGTTCCTTTTCTCGCGGCCACAATCGGCCCAATTGCATCCAATTGACGGGCGTTGCACATCGGGCACAGGCTCGAGGCGCGAATCTTTACCCTACCGCAGCGCAGGACGATAATCCAATCGAGCCGCAACCAGGACCAGAAAGTAGTGCCAATTGTATGAGCCTTCGAGAGCAGGCCGGCAAAGAATTCGTTCCATTCGGTGACAGGCCCGGTGGGAATTGGGAGCATCCTAACATGCGACGTTCGGACCTTGTGCAACACAAAGAAAAGGAAAACGGGCGGATCGATCGCACTTCGCAGATCGTGTTCGGGGAACGCCAGCACCTTTTGCGGGTGCTGGATTCGCTCGAAGGGACCCAGTTGCCGATCGCGCGGATGCAGCAGGAGCGGCGCAGCCTGGAAGAGTTGATCCACGCGCGGACCCGGGAATTGAACCAAATCAACACGGCCTGGGACGAGAAGATCGGACTGGTGTTGAGTGCGGAAGCGAAGCCGGAAATGCTGGAGAAGCTGGTGAAGCAGGCTCCGGAAGAAGATTATTACATGCTTAGGCTGATCAGCGAGCACCCGCGGACGAATGCGAAGACCTTGAGCAAGCTGGCGAAGCACCCGTATGGGGCGATTCGGGAGAATGTGGCGCGGCACCCGAATGCCGATGCGACGACTCTGACGTATCTGAGCAAGGACAAGACGCAGCCGCTGTGGTACCTGGTGGCGTTTAATCCGAACACGCCGAATCCGTTGCAGAGGAAATTGCGCGACCGGCTGAAGAAGCTGGGCGAGGCGCAGCCGATACGGTAGGGCAGTCTCGACTTTTTGTCCCGTTCTCACTCCTAACCATAAATTGAGTAGTGCTGCTAAAGTTAAGGTTCTTCGGCCAACTCCGGAAAACACCACCGGAGTCCGAACACCGGACCTTGTCGGATGCCCTCCCACCTGCGGCGGGCAGGCAGAATGACAGCGCGTGTTTTGCGTGGACCGTGAGGCTTGCCCGTTTTTGGATGGGCGGCGGGAAACGATACAATACGGCGCATGCGAACTGAGGTGGGTGTGACGGGCGAGCTTCGGGGTGAAACTGTACCTCGGCCTGAAGAAGTTTCTCCTTCGGAACTACAAGCGAAAACGGAGCTGGGATTGGCGTTGCTGGTTTCGGTGGCGATTCTGATTCCGTGTTTCTGGCAGCGGCATATTCAGGCAGGAGACTTGGCGAGCCACGTGTACAACGCCTGGCTCGCGCAGTTGGTTGGGGACGGGAAAGCGCCGGGAGTGTATGCGGTGTGGCAGTGGAAGAATGTGCTGTTTGATTTGATGCTGTTGAAGCTGAGCACGATTTTTGGATTTGGCGTGGCGGAGAAGATCGCGGTTTCGGTGTGCGTGCTGGCGTTTTTCTGGGGCGTGTTCACGCTGGTGAGCGTGGCGACGCGGAAACGGCCGTGGCTGCTGGCGCCGGGATTGGCGATGCTGGCGTACGGGTATGTGTTTTACATGGGATTCATGAACTACTACTTGTCGCTGGGGTTGGCGTGTTTTGGATTGGCGGCGCTTGGGCATGGCGAGCGGCGAGGGATTTTGATTGCGGGGGGGTTGGCTCCGCTGGTGTTGCTGGCGCATCCGCTGGGATTTTTGTGGTTGGCGGCGGCTGGGGCGTACCGGTTGCTGTGGCCGCGCATGCGAGGCTGGGCGGAGTGGCTTCCTCCCGCGGCGGCAATTGGAATTGGACTGCTGGTGCGGTGGATGCTGGCGCGGCATCCGGAATATCAGCCGGACTGGCCGGACGCGCCGTTTTTTCAGTGGAATGGAGCGGACCAGTTTTGGGTTTTCCGCCCGGCGACGCGGTACGTGGCTCTGGCGATGGTTGTGTTTGTGGCGGCGGCGACTTTGGTGGATTTATTGCCCTGGCCCCGGGGAAGAGAGAATGGCAAAGAGCGGAGGTTGTTCCCGGAATTTTATGCCGTGGCGTTTTGCCTGACGTCGCTGCTGCCGGAAAATCTACGGCCGGATGAAAATGCAGGATGGATTGGACTGCTGGTGACACGACTGACGCTGATCAGCGCGATTTTTGCATTTTGCTGGCTGGGGACGCTGCGGCCAAGGAAGTGGCATCTGTTCGCGCTGGGGGCGTGTGCGGCGGTGTATTTCACGTTTGTTTACCGAGATACGCGGCAGGCGGACCGGATGGAAGAGTCCGCGGAAAGGATTACGCGGGAGTTGCCGCCGGGGACGCGCGTAATCGCGACGATTTTTGAGCCACCGGATTATCGGATGGTGGCGCTGCACGTAGTCGACCGGGCATGCGTGGGGCACTGTTTTTTGTATTCGAATTATGAGGCGGCGACGAAGCAGTTTCGCTTGCGGGTTAGGGAGGGAAGCCCGGTGGTGGTGGCTTCGGCGGATGATAGCGAGGATATGCAGTCCGGCACGTACGAAGTGCAGGACGAGGATTTGCCGATGAAAGAGATCTACCAGTGCGATGCCAGGGATTGGACGAAGTTGTGCGTCCGCGATTTGAAGGCGGGAGAGGAGAACGGTGCGGGTGGGATCCGGCCGGAGTGAGGATGAGCCGGATGCAGGGACCAGAGTAAGAAAACCCAAGAGCACAGGCAGGAGTGCCTGTGCCATAAGCAGGCAGAGCGCGGAAGACAAATTGGCTCTTTTGCTAGGCCAATTTCTGGTAGAATTAGGCTGGGGTGAGAGACAATGCTGCCATTACACCTTCAGCCCGAAAGCCACATTCCCCTCTACATTCAACTGCGCGACCAACTGCGCTCCCTGGTGCACGCGGGCGATTTGCGCCCCGGCGACCGGATTCCCGCAAGCCGGGAACTGGCGCAGACGCTGGGCGTGCATCGCACGACGGTGGCGAACGCGTATGCCGAGCTGGAATCGGAAGGATTAATCCAGGGCCACGTGGGCCGCGGCACGTTCATTCGCAACAATGGAAATGGATTGAAGATCACGCCGCCGGCGCCGGCGAGTTTGTCGGGCAGCAATGGTTTGCGTTGGGAACTGCTTTTTGCGGACGAGCGTAGCGAAGAGATTTTGAGCCGCTTGACGGCTTCGGCGCCGGTGAATTCCTTGTCATTTGTCATGGCGCGGCCTGACCCGGCATTCTTCCCCGTGGAAGAGTTGCAGACGTGTTCGCAGGCGGCGTTGCGTCGCGAAGGGCAGGACATCCTGAACCTCGGGGCATCGGACGGATACGCTCCATTGAAAGAAGCGTTGCTTGAGATGCTGCGGCAGGACGGGATTCCTGCGAAGGACGAAACGCTGCTGGTTACGGACGGCTGCCAGCAGGCGCTGGATTTGATCGCGAAGGCGTTTGTGCGCGCTGGGGATACGGTGGTACTGGAAAATCCGACGTATCCGGGGGCTTCGGCGGTATTTCACGGGGTGCGGGCGCGGTGCCTGGGCGTGCCGGTACGGACGCACGCGGAGCCAGACAGCGCGCTGGGAATCGATCTGGAAGCGCTGGAAGCCACGCTGGCGGCGAATCGCGTGAAGTTGCTGGTGCTGACGCCGGACTTTCAGAATCCGACGGGAACCTCGATGCCGCTAGCTTCGCGCCGGCGGGTGTTGGAAATGGCGGGGCGTTATCAGGTTCCGGTGGTGGAAGATCACATTTACGCGCGGCTGAACGCGCAAGAAGAGCGGATTCCTTCGTTGAAGCAACTGGACCGCGGGAATCTGGTGATCCATATAGACAGTTTTGCGAAGGTGGCGTTTCCCGGATTGCGCGTGGGATGGATTGTCGCGCCCGCGGCGGCGATCGAACGGCTTCGGCTGGTGAAGCAGATGACGGACCTGCACACGGATCAACTGGCGCAGGCGACGCTGGCGGAGTTCCTGAAGCGCGGATTGTTTCAGAAGCACCTGGCGAAGATGCGCAAGGTTTATGCGGATCGATTGCGCGCGGTGGATGAAGCATTGCGGAAGCAGATGCCGGAAGGCGTGCGGTGGACGAAGCCGGAAGGCGGGATGTGCCTGTGGCTGGAACTGCCGCCGGGATTCGATGCGAGCGAATTGATGATTCATGCGCGGGAACGCGGCGTGCTCTTTGCGCCGGGAAGATATTTTTACGTGCAATCGCCGATGCCGAACACGTTGCGGCTGGGGTTTGCGAGCCTTAACGAAAAGGAGCTGGCGCGCGGCGTAGCGACGCTGGCGGAGTTGCTGAAAAGCGAAATGCGCAAGCGGCAGCGGGGCACGCGGCGGGCGGAGCGCGCGCACGTGGCGCTGGTGTAGGGATGGCGAAAATCGTCAAACTCGAAACACAGGAAGCGAATCGCTGCTTTGGTTGCGGCGGAAACAACGAAGCGGGCATGCGGCTGGTGTTTGATCTGGACTTCGACGCCAGGCGGATCCGGGGACGTTTCGTGCTGGGAGCGAACTACGCCGGCGGAGCGGGCTTCGCGCACGGAGGGATCATCGCGGTGGTGCTGGACGAAGCCATGGGAAAGATTTCGAAATTGACGGAGGAGAAGGCCGTGACCGCGGAGTTGAACGTGGTGTACCGGAAGCCGGTGCCGGTGGACCGGGAAATTGTGGTGGAAGGCTGGCAGGAGGAAGAGAAGGGCAGAAACAGGTTTCGCGTGGGAGAGATTCGCGACGCCGAGGGCAACCTGCTGGCGCGGGGAACGGCGCGATTTGTGGCGATTGACAAGGAACACTTTGAGCGGGTTCGCGCCGCGCAATAAAGGGTTTTTGGGGATTCCCAAATTTTCAGAGGAGAAGGAACATGCAAGCAAAGAAACCAAACGGCAGCGGCAACGGTCATGGCGGCAAGGCTAAGGGTTCGAATGAATGGCGGGTCAAAGTCGGGCTCGCAGAGATGTTGAAGGGCGGCGTGATTATGGACGTTACGAACGCCGACCAGGCCCGCATCGCGGAGAAGGCGGGAGCCTGCGCGGTGATGGCGCTGGAGCGCGTGCCTTCGGACATTCGCAAGGAAGGCGGCGTGGCGCGGATGGCGTCCATCAAGGTGATCCGCGAAATCATGAAGACGGTGACGATTCCGGTGATGGCCAAGGTGCGCATCGGGCATTTTTCGGAAGCGGAAGTGCTGCAGGCGCTGGAAGTGGACTTCATTGACGAGAGCGAAGTGCTGACGCCGGCCGATGAAGAGAATCACATCTGGAAGCACGACTACAGGGTGCCGTTTGTGTGCGGCGCGCGGAATCTGGGCGAAGCGGTGCGGCGCATCGCGGAAGGCGCGGCGATGATCCGGACGAAGGGTGAAGCCGGCTCCGGCAACGTGGTGGAAGCGGTGCGGCACATGCGCGCGATCGTTTCGCAGATGAAGAAGCTGACCACGCTGCGAGACGACGAGTTGATGCGCGAGGCGAAAGAGATGGGCGCGCCGCTCGACCTGATTCGCGAGATCGCGAAGACGGGCAAGTTGCCGGTGCCGAATTTTTCGGCGGGCGGAATCGCGACGCCGGCGGATGCGGCGCTGGTGCGGAAGCTTGGCGCGGAGGCGGTGTTCGTGGGCTCGGGCATTTTCAAGAGCAGCGATCCGGACGCGCGAGCGAAGGCGATCGTGAAGGCGACGACGCACTTTGAAGACCCGAAGGCGATTCTGGAGGCGTGTGAAGAGCTTGGCGAGGCGATGCCGGGGATCGACGTACGGCAACTGGAAGAGAAAGATATGCTGTCCACGCGCGGCTGGTAAGGTGGGCATTGAAGAGTCGCGTTAAAGGCAGCAGGAAGACTGATTCAAGAAAGAAAACGGCCGGGCGAAGTGCGGCGAAAACCGTGCGCGCCCGGCCGCGTCATTCGAACGAAGCGAGAAAGAAGAAGCGACCTGTGAGGATCGGAATTGTGGCGATACAAGGTGATTTTGCGGCGCACGCGGCGATGCTGCAGGAATTGGGCGCGGAGACGGTGGAAGTGCGCACGGTGCAGGATTTGAAGGGGTGCGACGGGATCGTGCTGCCGGGCGGAGAATCCACCACGCAATTGCAATTCTTGAAGGAAGAGGGATTGTTCGATGCCATCCGCAGATTTTCGCGGCAGGGCGGGGCAATTTTCGGGACGTGCGCCGGGGCGATTCTGCTTGCCACACAGGTGAAGAATCCTCCGCAGGAATCTCTGGGCTTGCTGGAGATGACGGTTTTGCGGAACGGATACGGCCGGCAGCTGGCGAGCGACGTGTTTTTCGGGCCGAGCACATTGAAGCAGGAGCCCCTGGAGATGGTGTTCATCCGCGGGCCGATTATTGAAGAGGTGGGGAAAGACATTACTGTGCTGGCCCGGCATGAGGGGAAAGCGGCGCTGGTGGAGAAGGGGAACGTGCTGGCGGCGACGTTTCATCCGGAATTGACTGACGACACGACCGTGCATGAACATTTTCTGGAGATGGCGGCGAAGGGCAGGGCCAACGCCAAGGCCAACGCGGGCATAGCGCGGTAGCGCACGGATAGAAATTCGATTCAATTGCGAGAAAAATGGGCGAGCAGGGGAAAATGCGGGTACTGTTTGTGTGCATCGGGAATGCTTGCCGTAGCCCGATGGGCGAGGCCATTGCGAGGAAAGACGCGGGTGACGTAATCGAAGCGTCGAGCGCGGGACTCTATCCGATGGGAATGATTCCGGAGATGACGCAGACTACTCTCGAGCGGAACGGGTACTCCGCGGATGGGCTGAGGTCGAAGGGTCTGCGGGAAATTGCGGCTGAAGACGTCGACCAGGTGGTTAATCTGAGTGGGTATGAACGGGCACAAGCTCTGGAGAAGTTTGTGCATGTCGAGAACTGGGAAGTTTCAGATCCCTATGGCGCGGATGAGGCGACTTATCAGAGAATTTTGGAGGAGATCCGGGGACGTGTGAAAGAACTGGCGCAACGCTTGCGTGCGGAGCAGCGCGCGGTGAGCTAGCGCGACGCGGTAAAGAAAAGCGCCTGCCGCGGACGGCGGCCGCTACAAAGGCAAACTGAAAGAAAAAGCGGGCAGAGGAGACGAAGTGCGACGCGAGCAGACGAGTGTATCGCAGCAAGATTACCTGAAAGCGCTCTGGGAGATGCTGGAGGAGAACCAGGTGCCGATCAGCGCGCGGCTCGCGGAAGAATTGAACGTGACGCCGCCGGCAGTGACCGCGGCGTTGAAACGCATGACCCGCGATGGACACGTGAAAATCGAACGCGGCGGGCGCATTCACCTGACGGCGCAAGGGAGAAAAACGGCGCAACACCTGATGCTGCGGCACCAGTTGGCGGAGATGCTGTTGACCGAAGTGATTGGATTGTCGTGGTCGAAGGCGCACGCCGAGGCGGAACGGATGGAGCACGCGATTTCGCCGGAGGTGGAGGCTCTGCTGCTGAAGCGGTTTGCGGAGAGGAAAACTTGCCCGCACGGGGTGCCGATGAACGGCGGGATCGCGCAGCTTCGCAAGCAGGGCGGAGTGCTGCTTTCGGAACTGAAGGCCAAAGAGAGCGCCGAGATCATGTGCGTCTACGAAAAGGACGAGGGGTTCCTGGAATTTCTGGAAGGCTTGCGGCTGCTGCCGGCGACGAAGGTGGAAGTGCTGAAGCGCGAGTATGACGAGACGATGACCGTGCGCGCGGGTGGACATACGATGCACTTGGGCAAACCAGCGACGACCCGCATCTGGGTAAAGCGCCTGGCCGCGTAAATTTTTCCTCCATTGCAATTTCCGCTTGAATTGTTCCGCCAATGTGTCTAAGGTACTTTCACTCTGCTCAGCCAGGCCCTGTTTGAGCCGCAAAATTTCATGTTGAGAGGTATGGATGCCGGGTTCTCCAGATTTGGCGGCGCGCATTGGCAAGCCGGGGAATCACTGGATACTTTATGTCGTGATTGCCTTTTTCGGCGGCTTGTTGACGTTTGCTGGGGCGCGGGCCCAACAGAGAGCCACCGATGATGCGACGTTTCGCAAACTGATCGACGGGTATTGCGCGGCGTGGAGCACGGGAGATCCGAACAACGTGGCGAAGTATTACGCTAAAGAGGATGGGTTGATCTTTTACGATGTGACGCCCTTTTCCTATAGTAACTGGAAAGAGTATGACGCAGGCGTGCGGAAAGCGCTGCTGGATCAGGCAGAAAGCGCTTCGTTGACGGCCGGAAAAGAATTGAAGGTGACTCGGCGCGGGAATATTGCCTGGACCACGGTGCCGATGCACCTCTCCGCGAAGATGAAGGATGGCAAGACGATCGATACACCGGTGCGTTACACAGGGATATGGGAAAAAAAGGGGAAGAACTGGGTATTGGTGCATGAACACTTGTCCGCCCCGCTCGGCGGGTAGGTGTTCCTTCAAGAAAGGCAAGACCGATGTGGAAGACACTTCAGCTTTATTGGATTGCGACCCGGGGCTACCGTCTGCGGCCATGGAACAGTCCATACCTGCAGTGGCGGTTTGAGACGTTTCTGGGCAAAGAGGCGGCGCATATGACCGCGACGAAATTTTTTCATCTGACGTGGAAATACCGCGACCGGCTGCGGCGCTTTGCGGATTGGTCCGCCGAACGCCGCCGCGTGCAGCGCCGGCACGCCTGAAGGCACAACCCGATTCCATAAATTGGTGACGTGAACGCCCCAAAGCATATGGTGTGCGTTTGCGGGGAGTATACTGTTCGCAGGAGGAGGATCATGAGCGATCTGAAGGTCCTCCAGAAGACGGAATCCCTGCACGAGGCGCTTTGGTGGGAGCCGGAGGGCGGCGGGAGTGTGCATTGTTTTTTGTGCCCGCGGCATTGCCACATTCATCCCGGGCAATCGGGCTTCTGTTTCATCCGCATCAACCAGGACGGGAAGCTCTATAACCTCGGGTATGGAGCCCCGGCCGCGCTGCAAGTTGACCCCATCGAAAAAAAGCCGCTGAACCATTTTTTGCCTGGGACGCGCGTGTTCAGCATGGGCACGGCCGGCTGCAACATGGGATGCTTTTTCTGCCAGAACTGGGACATTTCCAAATCGCACCACGACCAGGTGCATTCGAAAGCGGTGCCACCGGAGGAAGTGCCTTTGCTCGCGCTGAAATACGGGTGCGACTCGATCGCGTTTACGTATAACGAGCCGACGATCTGGGGCGAATATGTGATTGATATTTGCCGCGCGGCGAAGGGGTACGGACTGAAGACGGTGATGGTGACGAACGGATACATCACCTACGAAGCGTTTCACGATATTTACGATCACGTGGACGCGGCGAATGTAGATTTGAAGGCATTCACGGAGGGATTTTACGGGAAGATTACGCTGACGCACCTGGAGCCAGTGCTGAAGACGCTGGAGTGGCTGAAGAATGAGACAAACGTGTGGTTCGAGATTACGAATCTGATGATTCCTACACTGAATGATGATCCCGCGGAAACGCAGAGATTGGCGGAGTGGGTGTTGAATCATCTTGGACCGGACGTGCCTTTGCACTTCACAGCGTTTCATCCGGATTTCAAGCTGCGGGACAAGCCCGCGACCCCGCCCGAGACGTTGCACCGGGCGCGGGAAATTGGGTTGAAGGCAGGGCTGCACTATGTGTATGAGGGAAATATCTACAGCGAGGCAGCAAATACGTATTGTCCCGGGTGCGGGGAAGTGCTGATCCGGCGGTCTTGGCACGACGTGTTGGAGAATCGGATGAAGAGTGGGAGTTGCGCGAAGTGCGGGAGAACAATTCCAGGCGTGTGGGAAGTGAAGGGGCGTAAGAAGGGTGTTCCGGTGATTTTCCACAGCCCGTGAAGTCGAGCCCTACAATTGTGCCCGAATTCCTGTAGCTCGCCCCTTTGAGGGTGAGGATTTCCCCTGCATCGGCAGGGTCGCGTTGTGGTGGTGAAAACCCTCAGGCTTGGAAGGCCTGAGCTACAGGCGAAGAATTATCGACTAGTGAGTTGGGCTACGAAGTGGAGGTTGCGGCCGAAGAGAAGAGAAAAGGGAAACGGATAGAGAGGGAGAGCAGTGGAAAGTTGCGTAGCCTGTAGCCCGCACGATGCGAAATGTTGCTGCCACTGGCCGAGGCTCTGGTAGTTGTAAGTGAGAGCGACGCCGTGAGGACGATTACCCACCCAGTCCATGGCCCGCAGAGTGGCGTGGTCGAAGGAAGTTTCGCTCAGGTGGTCTTTGAGGACGACAGAAGAGCGCGAGACGCGGGCGGCATCGCGGAGGAGTTGCGTGACGTCGCTGGTGTGGTGAAGCACGTCGACGAAGAGGCAAACGTCGAAGGAACGATCGAGAAAGGGAAGTTGCGAGCCGTTGAAAGGCCTGCACTCGATTCGGCATGTGGGGCGCGGAGTGATCTCCACGCCTTGGATGGCGAGATCGGGACGGCGTTGGGCGAGCAAGTTGGCGATCGTCCCATCGCCGCAACCGATATCGAGGACGCTGCGAGCTCCGGAAGGGATTAGCGGAGCCAGGGCATCGGCAAGAACGCGCGCACGGCGGCCGAAGACGAGGGCGCGATGGCTGCGGGCGAGCCAGGAGAGAGGCCAAGACTGGGGAGAGGAAGTCATCGGATTGGCAACGCGTGCAAGCTTTTCGGCATTTCGAGAGTGAGAATCCATTTCGCCAGTAAACGAAGAGTGTGGGAAACTGCCATGCGGCACTTCCCGAATAGAACTTTAGCACACGAAATGCGGAGGACGTCGAGGCTCAATGACGGAACTGGCGCGGAATGCGGCAAAGCAGGGAACTGATCCGTGGGAGGCGGCGTACTTGCGGTTTGAGACGCCGGAGGAAGAGATCCGGAAATTCACGGAACGATTGCGCAGGCTGGGAGTGAGCGAGTGGCCGCGGGAAACAAACATGGTGGAGCTGTTTTGCGGGCGCGGAAACGGATTGCAGGCATTGGCGCGGCTAGGATTCGGAAATATCGAAGGAGTGGACCTGTCTTCGCGCTTGCTGGCGGAGTACACGGGAGAGGCCCGGTGTTATGCGGGTGACTGCCGTGAATTGCCGTTCGCGGATAAAAGCAAGGACGCGGCAATTGTGCAGGGCGGATTGCACCACTTGCCGGTGCTGCCGGACGATCTGGAAAGTGTATTCGCGGAAGTGCGGCGGGTGCTTCGGCCCGAAGGGCGAGTGGTCTTCGTGGAGCCGTGGTTGACGCCGTTTCTTCGGTTTGTGCATGGAGTGGCCCAGAATGCGGCAGCGCGGCGAGTGTCCGTGAAATTGGACGCGCTGGCTACGATGATTGAGAACGAACGCCCGACATATGAGAACTGGCTTGGACGCCCACAAGAAATTTCGCAATTGGCTCAGCGATATTTTCAACCCGAACATGAATCGTTTGCGTGGGGAAAATGGAATTTTGTGGGGCGGCAACGCGCGTAATCGCAGTCCGTAAGGAATCGAAACGACAGAATCGAGCAAAGCTATCTGGCGAGACCCGAGCCGCCGCCAAAGGTGATTTGGGGGAAGAGTGTGTCCGGAGAGACCGGGCTGAGCGGCAGGCCGTCATCGGAATCGGCGTCCTGCCCGTGACGGTGGCGAAACCGGAATGCGTGAATGCCCATGCGCGTCAGGTCAAACGCGCTGTAAGTAATGTTCCCGCGAAAAACGTCACTCTTGTAGACCAAAACCTGGGTGCGGAGGTACCTCGCAAATCGCGAGCGCGGCCGAACGGGAATCAACGGGTTTGAGCGTGTGGACTCGATGGCGGGGCGGTCGCAGTCGGCGAGCTCCACGACCGTTAGCGTGCCGTCGGTGCGCATTTCGTCGCCAGTGGCGTTCGTCACGGTTTCGCGGAGTTCGGGCCGCGGCAACAGGCGGACGGATTTCACGCAACCCGCGAGGGTCAAGTCGCGAACCAGCATGTTCACGCCGTCATCGAGATTCCGGTCAATGTGGTGAATGAATTTGTGATTGGTGATGGAGAGGACCGCGCTGGTCTCCCGCGTGTAAGCGCTGAGCCATGCCTCCTGGCCGAGCACGGTTTCAGGCTGCTGCCAGAGGCGCACGTGATCCCGCTTGCCGTAACTGTCGAAACTCTTCTGCCAGGTGAGGTCCTGGCGCTGGCCGTCGAGGAACTGCGTGGAGACCGGCGCTGTTGGGTAGTTTGAAAGCGTGAGGAAGGCGCGGAAATTGCGCAGAACGCTTCGCGGCGAATTGTGGTCGCTGTTCAGCCAACCGGCGGCGCGAAATGCGGAATCAACCTGTTCGTGTGAGCCGACGAAGAGCACGTTGACGACGTCGGCGTCCTTGCCCTTGCTGGTGGTCGTGCGGGAAGGCATGTTGTTCAGGAGCAATTCGACTTCACCGCGTTCGTACTCGTCCATCTGAAAAGAGACGCTGGGGAGTTCCGGCTGGTCGCCGACGTAAAGGGGGACATTCAACTGAAGGCGCAGGTCGGTGCCGGTCGGCAGATAAATTTCAGGTTCGGGAAGGACGGTGAACAGGCGATAGACGATCAGCCCCATGTCGCTATAGGGATCGAAAGTGGGCAAGTGAATCATGCGGCTGGTGATGCGGCCCTGCGGCGTGTTCGTGGCATGGATGCCGCGGATCTTGCCTTTGCGAACGGTTTCGCGCGCATTATCCACTTCAACGACCTGCGATGCGATGGGGAGAACGGCTCCGTCGGCGGCGACGATGTGGTCGAAAAGAATCTCGATGGAGGCGGTGTCATGCGTAAAGCCGAGGCCTACTTTGCGGACGGAAATGACTTGCCCATCCACCTCGAGTCCCGCCGGGAAGACGGGAGCGCCATCGCAATCCGGAGATTGGATGAGAATCGCGCGGATAAACGTGCCGGGCTTGGAACTGTAGGAAGCGACAGGGTCAAGCAGGCGGACCCAGAAGGATTTTCCGGCAGGGATATTTTCGCAATTGGCGCGGCCCGGGCGCGCTGACCCTAGGACCATCATTGAAAGCAAGAAGGAAGCCGCGATGAGCCGAAACCGGCAAGCCTTGGGGCGCGCCAGACTGCGGCGATATGGAAACCCATTTTTCGACAAGCTACTCATCCCTCAAACACCCCATTCGGACAGCCAGCCACTCTTTGTTTAGTGTGCCGTGGGCGGCCAAAGAGTTGGCTCGGTGGGTGAAACAATTTTCTTAAGACATAACTGGCTGAGAGGACAGGTGGGTGACTCTCAAGCCCGGGCGGCGGGCAATCGATTGCGAATTGACAGAAATATCTCAGCCCAGGCAGGGGCCGAAACCCGTGCAATTAGAATAAGGGCGGATCTCCCCAGGTTGCCAACAAAGTTTTCGATGCCCTGCAGCAAAAGGGCTAGTGAGGTTCCTTGATCTCCGTGGCCGTGCCAATTTTGACGGTGCTGCCGAAGCGCTTGTAGTTGGAGTAGCGGATGGTCATGCGAATGTGGACGTCGCCCGAGCGGAAGTGGAGATAATCGTCGGCGCGGGTGTAAACCGGAAACCAGTAACCCTTCTCAATATTCTGGCGATAGGTGCGAAATCGCGGGAAGACGTTTTCATTGTTCTTGTTGATGATGTCCGGAACGGCTTTGCCGTCGGACATGACAACCTGGAGGTCGTTGTCGTCCACCCAGACGCGGCCTTGAAAATATCGCTGCTTTTTCTCGATGACCTTCGGGGCAACGTCAAAGATGTAGCAGGAAAGTTCGTCCACCTGTTGGCGGCCGACATAGGTGACGTTGTATTTGGGCAGGTCTTCCCTGGTCAGCACAAACGGCTGGACGTTGCGCACGTCGTCGAGGTCCTGCTCGCTGAGCATGATGCGCTGGAGCGTGGGCTGCGGGGCCGAAGTGACCTTTTCGAAGCGTTTGCCGTCGGGTGTGAAGACGATTTCGCTGGTCATGCGGTACTCGCCGTCGGGGCGATCGTCGTCGTCGATGGTTTGGATGGAGAAGGTCTGCGTATAGGTGTAATTGCTGCGCTCCAGTTTGAACTCGGATTCACGGTCCGAGAAGCGCTTGATGATCTCGTCGACGGGCTGCTTGGGTGGCTCGTTGAGGATGGGGCTGTCGCCGGGGGAATGGATCGCCTGGGGCGGCGGAGCGGAGTGATAGGTTTGGTTCTGAGGAGGAGGTGGCGGCGGCGGAGGGGGGGCCTGGGTGCGCGGAGAGGGGGGATGCGGGAGCGGACCGGGGTCTTGCGCGAGAGTAATGGTGCCCAGGCTGAGATAGAGAGCACCTGCAAGAAGCAGAAGCGAACTGTAAATGAATTGTCTGGTCGTAAGAGACACAGCAAACCTCGCTTGTGGATCGTTTATATCTGTATAGAGTTTACCTTAAGGCGGAGGGTTGCATGGCGATCAGGTGGAGCGCCATTTGAGGAAGACGGCGGCGAGCGGAGGCAGCGTCAAGGCGAGAGAATAGCGGCGGCCTTGCCATGCGTGTTCGCCGGCGTTCATGCCGCCGAGGTTCCCGACATTGGAGCCGCCATAGGAGGCCGCATCGGTGTTGAGAATTTCTTCGTAATGGCCAGAGCGGGGAACGCCGATGTGGTAGCCATAGCGGACCACGGGTGTGGCGTTGAGGATGACGATAAGCATGTCGTCGGGATTCTTGCCGCGCCGGATGAAGGAGTAGACGCTGTTGTCGGAGTCGTTGGCGTCAACCCATTCAAAACCCTGCCAATCGAAATCAACCTGATGCAGTGCGGGTTCACCGGCCAAAAGTTTATTGAGGTCGGCGACCAGTCGCTGAATGCCGCGGTGGGAATCGTGTTGCAGCAGGTGCCAATCGACGCTGCGGGTTTCGCTCCATTCCTGGCGCTGCGCGATTTCCTGGCCCATAAACAGGAGCTTCTTGCCGGGATGCGCATACTGATAGGCGAAAAGCAGCCGGAGATTTGCGAACTGCTGCCACATGTCGCCCGGCATCTTGTGGAGCAGCGAGTTTTTACCGTGAACGACTTCGTCGTGCGAAAAGGGCAGCATGAAATTTTCGCTGAAAGCATAGAGAAGCGAAAAGGTGAGCTTATTGTGTTCGTAACGGCGGTAGATGGAGTCTTTGGAAAAATAGGTCAGCGTGTCGTTCATCCAGCCCATGTTCCACTTTAGGCTGAAGCCGAGGCCACCGAGATACGTGGGGCGCGAAACGCTGGGCCATGCCGTGGATTCTTCCGCAATTGTGAGCACGCCCGGGAAGCGGAGATGCACGACTTCGTTGAGGCGCTTGATAAAATCGATGGCGTCGAGATTTTCGCGGCCGCCGTAGCGGTTGGGGACCCACTCGCCTTGTTTGCGTGAATAGTCGAGATAGAGCATGGACGCGACCGCATCCACGCGGAGGCCGTCGATGTGGTATTTGTCCAGCCAGAAAAGCGCGTTGGAGATGAGAAAATTTACGACTTCGTTGCGGCCGTAGTTGTAAACGAGCGTGCCCCAATCGGGATGGGAGCCCTGGCGGGGGTCGGAGTGCTCGTACAGGTGCGTGCCGTCGAACTGGGCGAGGCCGTGCGTGTCGCGCGGAAAATGCGCGGGCGTCCAGTCGAGGAAGACGCCGAGGCCGGCCTGGTGGCAGCGGTCCACAAATTCCATGAAATCGGTGGGAGAGCCGTAGCGGCTGGTGGCGGCAAAATAACCGAGCGTCTGATAGCCCCACGAGCCGTCGTAGGGATGCTCCATGATGGGAAGAAGCTCGATGTGCGTATAGCCGAGTTCCTTGACGTAGGGGATGAGCTGGTCGGCGAGTTCGCGATAGCTGAGCCAGCGATTGTTTTCTTCGGGGATGCGACGCCAGGAGCCGAGGTGCACTTCGTAAACGGAAATGGGCTCCTCGAGCCAGTTATTCGAGGAGCGATGGCGGAGCCAGTCCGCGTCGTTCCAGGAATGCTTGTCGAGGCGCGCAACGACCGAACCGGTGTTCGGCCGAAGTTCCGAGCGGAAGCCGTAGGGATCGGCCTTTAAAGGAAGGATGTTATTTTGCGGACCGACGATTTCATATTTGTAAATGACGCCTTCGTCGAATTCGGGGACGAAGAGTTCCCAGATGCCGGAATTGCCGCGCGAGCGCATCGGGTGGACGCGGCCATCCCAGCCATTGAAATCACCGACAACGCTTACGCGTAGGGCGTTGGGGGCCCAAAGGGCGAAGTGTACTCCGGTTACGCCTTCGGGCGTTTTTACGTGGGCGCCTAGTTTTTCGTAGGTGTCGTAGTGGCGGCCTTCGCCCATCAGGTAGAGATCGAATTCAGTAAGGAGATAGGGGAAGGCGTAGGGGTCGTGCGATTCCCAGAAGTCGCCGTACTCGTTGCGGAAACGGAGGCGGTAGCTGGAGGGCGCGGGAGCGTGATCGATGGGCGTGGGAAGAGTTGCCTCGAAAAACCCGGTGTCGCGCAACCGGCGCATGGGGATGGGATTGCCCTGGCCCTGGAGGATTATTTGGGCTTCGACAGCACGAGGCTGAAACGCACGAATGGACCAGAGCCGGCCCTGCGGCGAATCCACAGGATGCGGGCCGAGCACGCCGAAGGGATCGGCATTGCGAGCGGCAAGCAGCGAAGCGACGCGCGCGCTGAAGTCGTCCACGGCCGCGGGTTTCGGTGGAGAAGGGGTCAGGTCAGGCACGGGGCCATTCTAGCGGAAGCGGCGCGCACGGCCAACTGGCGATCGAGGCCAAGTTGCGGAGACATCCGGCCTCATGAATAAATTTCATCCAATTCAACGGAGCATGGGATTTCGCCGAGGGGAGGCAGCCACTTGCACGAAGCTGATGTGGGCTTGCCCTGTAGTGAGACGCAGGATAAAGTTGGCCAGCGATGGATGATTTCGGAAGAACTGTATGATAGAAAATTGCCAATGTGGAGAGATTTTGTGAAACGCAGAATCGCCTGGGGCGCGTGGATGGTGTTGGTAATGGGAACTACATTTGGACTGAATGCTGATGCGCAGGACCGTTCGCAAGCGCGTTCGATGGTGATTTCACGGCAGGGGATTGTGGCCGCGGAATCTCCACTGGCTGCCCAGGCGGGAGCGCGCATCCTGGAGCACGGCGGAAACGCGGTGGATGCGGCCATCGCCACGAACGCGATGATGGGCGTGGTTTCGCCGATGATGAACGGGATCGGCGGAGACCTGTTTGCGATTGTGTACGACGCGGAAGCCAACAAATTGTACGGGCTGAACGCCAGCGGTTGGGCTCCGAAAAACCTGACTCCCGAGCTGCTGAAGAGAAAAGGCTTGCGGGACATGCCGCAAGCAGGCCTGAATACCATCACCGTCCCCGGCGCCGTGGATGGATGGCAAAAGTTGGCGGATAAATTCGGCCGCAAGAAATTGGGCGACGACCTGGCACCGGCCATCCAAACCGCGCGCGCCGGCTTTCCCGTGACGGAATGGGTGGCGATGTATTGGAACGGCGCCGTGGATTACCTTCGTGGCGACGATGCGGCGGCAAAATTGTACTTGCCGCAGGACCATCCGCCGAAAACCGGCGATATTTTCGCGAATCCGGACCTGGCGTGGTCGCTGCAGCAGATTGCGACGCATGGACGCGATGCGTTTTACAAAGGAGAAATCTCGAAAAAGATTCTGGAGACCATCCAGCGCCACGGCGGCGTGATGACTGCGCAGGATCTGGCGGAATATTCCAGCGAGTGGGTGGAACCAATCTCAACCACTTATCGCGACTGGACCGTTTACGAACTGCCGCCGAACGGGCAAGGACTCGCCGCGCTGGAAATGCTGAATATCATGGAGACGTTTCCGCTGGGGCAGCAGAAAGACTATGGCTACGGCTCTGTAAACGCCTTGCACGCCATGATTGAAGCGAAAAAGCTGGCGTACGCCGATCTGATGAAATACATCGGGGACCCACGCGGCCAGAACTTGCCGGTGGCGACGCTGCTTTCGAAAGAACATGCCGCCAAACGCGCGAAACTCATCGACCCGGCCCACGCGAATTGCGACGTGAGCGCCGATGCCCGCGTGGGTAACGACACGACGTACTTGACCGTGGTGGACCGCGACGGGAACATGGTCTCGCTGATTCAGAGCAACTTTAACGAGTTCGGCTCGGGAATCGTTGCGCCGGAAACCGGATTCGTCCTGCACAACCGCGGAGCGCTTTTTACCCTGGAATCCGATTCGCCGAATCTGCTGGCGGGGCGCAAGCGTCCGCTGCACACCATCATCCCGGCCTTTGCGCAGAAGGGCGACACGAGGGTGGCATTCGGGATTATGGGCGGATGGAACCAGTCGCAGGCTCACGCCCAGTTCATCGCCAATATGGTGGACTTCAAGATGAACATTCAAGCGGCGTTGGAGGCGGCGCGATTCACGAAGCGCACGTTTGGCGGTTGCGACCTACAGATGGAGAACCGGTTCTCGCCGAAGGTGCGCGAGGAACTGGCCGCCAAGGGACACAAAATCGAAGTGATGGGCGCGTTCTCCACCTCGATGGGCGGAGGGCAAGCGGTCATGCGCGATTCCTCGAAGGGCGTGAACTATGGGGCTTCCGACCCTCGGAAGGACGGGACCGCGATGCCCGAGTTACCAGTTGACTAGAATACTGATAAATACATATGGTGAGTACTCCTCGCCACCGGTACGCTCGGGGGAGTACGGCAAAAAAATTCCGCTGCGGTGTGCGGAATGTGAACAGGCGTTCCTATTCTTGCAGAAGGAGCCTCTGACGCTACCCGTAAGTCCTTCCGTATCAATCCATTGTGGTGCCGTGTTCCTGGCGAGTAACTTGCATATTGGTTGGTCTCCATTGAGTGAGCGAACTGAGCAAGCATAGTGCGAGTGGGAGGGTCCCTAGGTTATGCAGATGTCAAAACGGGCTTCGATGAACTTGATGATGGTCGCCGCCACGGGCGTTCTGGTCCTGGCCTGCGCGCCCAAGAGCCGCGCGCAGAGCGACGACGTAGCCGGCCAGTATGTGTGTTCGGAAGCCCGGGTTGCCGGGAAGGCAGTAACCTGCACAGCGCCGCCGCTTTCGCTGAAGAGTGACGGGAAGTTTGAGCTGCAAGGGCGCGAGGGCGAATACCTGGTCAGCGGGAACTGGGTGGAGCTGAACGGGACGGTGTTGAAGTCGCGCGCAAAGAGGGAATCGGGACACAAGATCGTTTTCCGGTTCACTAATAGCAAGGGCGCCTGCGAAATGATTTACGAACGCCGCGTGGCGGAAATGGGCAAGACGAAACTCGGCTGAGTCGGGGTTTCGCGGCTCTACTTCCTCTCCATTGATTTTTCAAAGAGTTTCAGCGTATCTGGCGCGTAGCCTTCGTAATGGTTGTTGGCGAAGGCAAAGACGCGAATCTTTCGCTTCAGGAAATTGCGGCAAGCGTCGACCCAATCCTCCAAATCCTTCGTGCGATCCACAATGGTCTTACCCCATGTCTTGGTGAGTTCCTCAATCCCCTTGCGATCGCCCAGCCAGCGGATATATGTGAAATCGGTGGTGACTGCGTCGTCTTTCGCGAACCATTCGCGCGGGCGCGGCAGCCAGGGGTGATCGATCAGGGCCAGTGCAGTGTCGTGCTTGCGCAGCAGGTCGTAGAGCGGCGGGGAGCTTTTCCAGAAACGTTTTGAGCCGCGCAAGAAATTCAGCCGGCGCCGCAAACGCTTTTTTGTTGAAATAGGGAAACTGCAAAAGAATCACACCAAGCTTTTCACCGAGCGGCTCGGTGGCGCGCAGGAATTCGTTCATTAACGAATCGGTGTCGATCATGACGCGCTCGTGGGTGATGTCCTGCGGAGTCTTCAGGGCAAACAGGAAATCGGCGGGAGTTTTCGCGTGCCAACCCTTGACCGTGGAGACGGCGGGAATGCGATAAAAGGTAGCGTCAATCTCAAGCGTATTGAACTGCGTCGCGTAATAGGAAAGGTAGTCGCGCGGCTGCATGCCCTTCGGATAGAAGCCGTGCTCCCAGCCCTCCGCGGTGAATGACGAAGTGCCGAGTCGCAGCAGGTGATCGGGTTTGCCGCTCATGGGGGAGATGATAAGTCAGGTTGAGCCTTCTGCGAATGCTATGGTGCGGCGGGGCCGGAATCGCTCTTTGCAGTCACATTTACTTTCAAAATGACAACTGGAATGCTGACGCGCTGGCCCTCCTGGCGCATTCCCTTGAAGTTCTCCACATCCGTTTCCGAAAAGCGAACGAGGCCGCCTTCCTTTTCCAGTTGTTCGAGGCCAGCCGCGACTGCGGGGGGATAGTCGGGAGCGCGAACGACCCACGCGATGCTCTCGCCGCGCAGGAAGGCGCGCCACGCTGCCGCAGTTTTCAGGTTGTCGGGATTCACCTGCCAACTGGCAGCCGGATCTCCCACCACGTAAGGGACGCGAAGATAGTACAAGTGGCGAAAGAACACGAGCGTCTTGCCCGCGGTCGAATCGGACGCGAGAGATTGATTCACCGCCTGGGAAATCTGGTAATCCGGGGCCCTCGCGCTCAGATACGCTTGTTCTCCCTGCGCGCTGAGGGCGGCCCGAATGGCGGGAGCGGTGTAGATCGGAAGACCGGCCGCGCCGAGCAGGCAAGCGAGCAGAACGCTGGCGCCCGCGAAGCGATGAACGGGAATCCAGCCTTTTTGCCTGGCATAAAATGCGCCCGCGGCCGCGCACGAAAGGGCGATGGGAAAAATCGGCAGCAGGAATCGCGTCAGTCCCGAAGTCAGAAAAATACCCAGCCCGGCGCAGAACCACACCACGGTGCTGACTCTCCATACCCTGGTGTTCCGCCACGCCAGTAGAGCGAGCGGAGCCAGGGCAAAGGCCACAGCACCGTAAAATTCCCAGAAGCCCGGGGTGTAGCCAGCGCGCCTGCCCGAGAAAAAAAGAAACGGGATCAACTGCAAGGGAGAGCGGGATCCCCCTGCGCCCGTGTCAGCAAGCAGATTGGCGAGAGCGTAAGGATTCAGGCGTTCGGGAAAAAGCCGGGAGATGAGAATTGGAAAGAAAGGATCGCCGGTCCAGAGCAGGTTGCGAAGGTAGGGCCAGATTCCGGCGAACAACGCTCCGAGGAAAAATACCGAGGTTCTCCGTGCCAACCGGCATTCAACGAGAAAAGCCAGAACGAGAGCCGCGGCGATCACGCAGCCGGTGTACTTTGCGCCGGCAACGCCTCCGGCGAGAAAGCCCGCGAGCAACGCGTGCCGCCAGGAGGCGTCTTCATGAGTTTGAGAGATCACCAGCACGCAGGCGCTAACGAACGCGGCCATCCAGATGTCTGGGGCTCCAGAAGAAGAGATTTGCCAGAACACGAGCGGAGTCAGAAGGAACAGGAGTGCGAACCAGAGGGCGTAAATTCGGGGCACCCAACGGGAGGCGAGGCAGGCGACCGAGAGTGCCAACAACACGCCGCCCAGGAAAAGAAAACTCATGGCCAGCGATTCGCCGCCCAGAGCGAGACCCAGAAGGATCAATAAGTGGCTTTGGCCGCACAGGAAGCTGTGGGTGAGAAAGAAAATTGGGTGGAAACCCTGTTCGAGGATGAGTTTCTGCGTAGTGAAGTGATAATGCAGCGCGTCCGATCCGGTGAGGGGCGCGAGAGAAGCGATGAATTCGATCAGCAGGGCCGCGACGATGAAACCGAATACGAATCGCTCGGCCGGTGAAAAAGGGGGGGAATCTTGCCGGAATCGTCTTGCCTTTCGCCAGAGATTCGAAAGTTCCGAAGCGATCGGGAGGCAGATCAGAAATAAAACGAAGAAGCTTCCGGCTCGAATGTGCTGCGTCCACTGAATGAGAAACGCGGCAACTTCCGTAAGGATGACGCCGCTGCAAGCCGCAATCAGGCAGTGCTGGGGGAAGGATTCGAATTCCAGGCCCAGCTCGCGCATGATCCACGTTCCCAGGCACAGCTCGGCAAGCAAAAACAGGGATGCGGCGAGCAGCACGAGGAAGCAGTGGATTAGTGCCATACCCTGTGAGAAAGGGCGCGCAACAGCGCGCCCATGGCGGGAGCGTATTGATAAAAATACCAGAGCTGCGCGGCGACGATCCAAATTCCCAGGGCGAGTTGCACCCATCCGCCAGAGAGTCTCTGCGTTGCGTTCTCCATGATGGATGTGATTATGCCTGAGGCGCCGCAGGGGTTCTACCTATTAGCGTTCAAGATTCTGCATTCAGGGGAGCGGGGCATCGTAGGCGGCTGCTGCGATTTCGCCGAGGGCTTGGCCGGCGATTTTTTGTGAACTCTCCGGATCATCGGGCAGGGCGGTGTGATTCACGTAAGCGGCAAAGGCGAGGGTTTTGCCGGATTTCGTCTGCACGTAGCCGGCGAGGCCTTTGCCGTTGAGCATCAGGCGCGAATTGAGTTTGTCTTCGGCGGCAAACGTTCCGGTTTTTGCGAAGACGTGGCCCGCCCCCGGATTGTCCTTTTGAATTTTCGCGAGAGTCCCGTCTTTTCCAAGAATTGGCAGGCTATTGAAGAAGACGGGGAAATCCGGCCGGGTTTTCCAATACGCAAGATAGTGGCACATGAAATCGGGGCTGAAGAGATCGGCCCAGTCGCCACCCGCGCCGTCGCCTTGTGATGCGCCTGAGAGATCAAGCTTCGCGTCGGTCAGAAAAGCATGTTCGATCTTGAAGCCGGCGGAAAGCGGATCTTTGGTGTTTTTTGCGACCAGCAGACCGAGAAAATAGGGTCCCATACCGGCGTGGAGATTCTGGCTGACCTTCAGAGTAATTTTTATTTCCTCGCTAAGCGGTGGAGAAACGTGCTCCGCCACCTGATATTCCGAAGTGTGGAAATGCTGGAACAACGAAAAATCTTTGATTAGCGCGGAGGATTTCTTTGGCTTGATTTCGATTCCTTTGGCTTGCAACGCTTCTCGAAGCACCGCGGTTGCAAATTGCGTGGGGGAGGGAATCTGGTAGGCAAGGGTACGCAGCTCACTTCCCTGGGGAACATTTCCGGAGAGGGTGATTTCCCAGGAGCCATCGGGCCGAGCGGCGGGGCCTGTTGCGTCAAACAGCAGCTTTGAGTTGGCAGGACCAGTGGTCAGTGCATCGATGAAATGAAAATAGGAAGTTTGCGGGGAGACGCCGAGCGCCACCGGGTCGCCGACTTTTTCACCGGGCTTGGCGGTGAGGTCGAGGATGTTGTCGTTGACGATGATGGAGGACATGGTGACGCCGGTGCCGCCTTCGTGCTCGCCGTCCGGCATCAGGCTTGCGTCCACGTAAACGCGGCCTTCGATTTTGCGGACGCCTTTGGCGGCGACTTGGGCGGCGAAATTCTTGATGACAGCGAGCGGATCACCTGGGAGAGCAGGGCCGTTGTAGGAGTGATCCTCGTCCACAAACGCGAGCGTGCCGTCGGGCTGAATGCGATTCGAAAGATTGGGATCGCCGCTGGCCACCAGGATGAGATTGCCTTTCAGGGTGCCATGCTTGTCGATAGGGCCGGTGCGATAGATGCGCGTGTGAAAGCGATAGTCGGGGCCGAGTTTCGCGAGGACGGCGCCTTCCGTGAGGAGCTTGGTGGTGGAGGCGGGAACGAAAAGCTTGTCGGCGTTCAGAGCGAAGACGACTTTGCCGGTTTCAAGATCGTAAAATTCAATGCCGAAGTTCGAACGCGCAAATTCGGGGCGAGCCATCACTTTCTGAATCCGAGCTTCGAGCGAATCGGGAGCTTGCGCGCGAGCGGCGGCCGCGCCAGCAGCAATGAATAGAACTGTGGATACGATTCGGATTCCGGCGTTTCGCAAAATAGATTCTCCTCCAAGCTAATGGCTGACAGCTAACTTCTCAAACGGCATATTCAGGATGCCGTACTGCTTCCAATCTTTGTAATCAAAATGCCACCACTCGTCTTCGTTCACCGTGAAGCCTTCCGATTCCATCGCGCGCCGCAGCAGGTCGCGATGCCATCGCTGCAACGAAGTGCCCCCGGGAAAATTGGGGAACGAGCGCGGTGACATTTCGTCGTATAGGCCGGGCATTTCGACGGGCTGCGCGCTCGAAAGATCGTAAAGCGTCAGGTCCACGGCACAGCCGCGATTGTGCTTCGAACCCTTCTGCGGATCGGCGACGAAGATTTTTCCTTCGGCTGGCGTGGCATCCCAGAAAATCTTGGTGACATACCACGGCCGGTAGGCGTCATGAATCAACAACCCATAGCCAAGCGGCTGCAGTTTGCGCAGCACGCGAAGCAACGCCTCCGCCGCCGTTCGCTGCATAAACGCCCGCGCCCGTGTATAAACCGGCGTGCTCAGAAAATTGTTCGCGCTGGCGTATCGGATATCAAGATGGATCGCTGGATCGAGAGTCACCAGTTCAACCAGCTCGGGTTTGCGGAACGGGCCCGGTTCCGCTGGTGGCGAGAGCTTAAGAGCCTTCTCGCGAAGTTCTGCTACAGGCTGGACAGAAGTGACGTGGTAGAAGTGCACGGGATCTGAGCCTGCATCTTCGCGTGAGTAAATCCAATTTAAATAGGAGAAGTGCAGGGTTCCGTTATCGTCATGCCAGACAGTGTGTCCGTACTTGCGACTATCTCCGCCATCCAGCCAGAGGACGCCATCCTTCTCAACAATTTCTTCCTGATTCGCGGGAGAGCGAAGCAAATACAAATGCTGGCTCCGCTCCAGGACGACTACCGTCTCCTTCGCATCAGTCAGTCGGTAGATTCCCACGAGTTGCTTCCATTCGAGAGGGGCGTCGGGAGGCTTGGGACCGGGGAGAAGGGAGTTACCGACCGGGGCGGCGGTTTGGGCCTGCAGGGCTGGCTGCAGAAATAGAAAAGAAATACAGGCCAGTATGACATTCGCGAGGAGATGACGGAGAATTCGGCTCACGAGCGAATAATAACTGATACGGGGCGGACTTCGGAAGACGACTCCCGGCGAGAATGTACAATCCGCAAATAAACGAGGGGCGCAGCACGCCGCGCCCCTTAGGAATCGAGAATTTACTTCTTGGCGGTGGCGGCGGATTCGTTCAGTCCGGGGGCCACGACCGGGTTGAGGAAGGGCATCATCGCGCGCAGCTTCAGCCCGATCTGCTCGATCTGCTGCTGCTGCTCGGCTTTGCGGCGGGCCAAGAAATTCGGGCAGCCTTTTTCGTTTTCTTCGATCCAAGCCTTGGCGAAGCTGCCGTCGCGGATGCCGGCGAGAAGCTTTTTCATCTCCTCGCGGGTCTGCTGCGTCACGATGCGCTTCCCGGCGTGATAATCGCCCTGCTCGGCGGTGTCGCTGACGGAATACCGCATGTAGCTGAGGCCGCCGCGATAGATGAGGTCCACGATGAGCTTCAGTTCGTGCAGGCACTCGAAGTAGGCGACTTCGGGTTGATAACCCGCTTCGACGAGCGTTTCAAAACCCGCCTTGATCAGTTCGCTGACGCCGCCGCAGAGAACTGCCTGCTCTCCGAAGAGATCGGTTTCCGTTTCTTCGGTAAAGGTGGTTTCGAGAACGCCGGCGCGCGTGGTGCCGAGTCCCTTCGCGTAGGCCAGCGCTTGCGCCTTCGCGTGACCAGAAGCGTCCTGCTCGACTGCAATCAGTGCGGGCGTGCCGCCGCCTTCGACAAAAACTTCGCGAACGCGATGACCCGGCGCTTTCGGCGCGATCATGGTGACGTCTACGGTCTTCGGCGGCTTGATGGCGCCGAAGCGAATGTTGAAGCCGTGCGCAAACATGAGCGTCTTGCCGGGCGCGAGGTGGGGCTCGATCGCTTCTTTGTAAAGCTTCGGCTGGCGCGTGTCGGGCGCCAGAATCATGATCACGTCCGCCCAGGCCGCGGCATCGGCCGAAGTCTTCACGGTAAGCCCGTCTTTCTCGGCTTTCACGCGAGACGCGCTGCCTTCAGGCAAGCCAACGACCACGGAAACTCCGGAGTCGCGAAGATTAAGAGCGTGCGCGTGGCCTTGCGAGCCGTAGCCGATGATCGCGACCTTTTTGCTTTGGATGAGCGAGAGGTCCGCGTCTTTGTCGTAATACAGGTTTGCCATTTCGTTCCTTTCATTGTGGGCCGTCAGGCGGCCGAACGATTAAGAAGGTTTCACAGGCCAAAGCATGTGCTACTGGGAGTGCCCGCCTTTATTTTGCTGTGGCTGCTGGGTCTGCCTTCTCCGCAGGAGGGCGTAAGACATCATTGCCGCGAGTCATGGCAATGCGCCCCGTGCGGCCCATCTCCAAAACGCCAAACGGGCGCAGGACTTCAAGCAGTCCATCAATCTTGTCAGTGGTATCCGAAACTTCCACGATGACAGATTCCGGAGAAACGTCTACCACGCGCCCGCGAAACGCCTTCACCAGTTCCATCAGGTGCGGGCGGTTCAGGTGATCCGCGGCGACTTTGATCAGCGCCAGATCACGTTCGAGCATGGGGCGATCCGAAATGTTTTCGGCGAGGAGCACATCCACGAGCTTTTCGAGGCTGGCCTCGAGACGCAGCGCTCCACGCTCATCGGTGTGGGCGCAAATGGTCATGCGCGCAATCTCCTGATTTTCCGTGGGACCCACCGTGAGCGAATCGATGTTAATGGCCAAGCGCCGGGTCAGCGATGCCACGCGGTTCAGCACGCCGGGTTTGTTTTCGACATAAGCGACGATCGTTTGCATTCGTTCCTCAATTTTTACTAAGCAAGATCTACGGCTCCGTCGCCGTTTCCACCAGCGGGTTATTTGGCCGGCGAATCATATCGTTCAGGGCCGCGCCGGCGGCCACCATCGGGTAAACCGAATCTTCCTGCTCCACGCGGAAATCGATCAGCACGGTCTGCTCCGAATTGCGGGCGGCTTCGATGGTCGGCACGACGTCTTTACGCGCGGTCACGGTTTCGCCACGGATCCCAAACGAGTTTGCCAGAGCGGCAAAGTTTGGCGCAACCAGCGGCGTGGCGACGTAGCGCTTATCGTAGAAAAATTCCTGCCACTGGCGAACCATGCCGAGGTAGCCGTTGTTGATGATGGCGATCTTGATGTTGATCTTTTCCTGAACGATGGTGGCCAGCTCGCACATGGTCATCTGGAAGCCGCCGTCGCCGACGACCACCCACACTTCCGCATCCGGGCGGGCCATCTTGGCGCCAATCGCGGCGGGAAGAGCGAAGCCCATGGTGCCGAGTCCGCCGGAAGTAATCAGCGTGCGCGGCGCATTGTGATGGTAATACTGCGCCTCCCACATCTGGTGCTGGCCGACGTCGGTGACCACGATGGCGTTGCCCTGCGTGACCTTCCAAAGATCGTTGATGACGTGGGCGGCGTAAAGATGGCCGCTATCTGGCAGGGATTGGATGTCGCGGACCGCGGAGTCCCCCTTGAGGCTGGTGATGTGCGTCATCCAGGCGCCGTGGTCACGCTCGTGAATATGGGGCAAGAGGGCGGAAAGAGTTTCGCCAGCATCGCCGATGATGGCGGCATCCACCTTCACGTTTTTGTTGATCTCGGCCCGATCGACTTCGATGTGAATCTTCTTCGCGTTGCGAGCATAGGTGCGCAGATCGCCGGTGACGCGATCGTCGAAGCGCATCCCGACCGCGATCAGCAAATCCGCTTCCTGAATGGCGTTGTTGACCCATGCCTCACCGTGCATGCCCATCATGCCCAGGTTCAGGGGATCGCTGGCAGGGAAGCAGCCGATGCCGAGAAGAGTCATGGCGACGGGAATGTTGCTGGCGTGCACGAATTGCTCAAAGGTGCGCATCGCGCCTGACAGCATGATGCCGCGGCCCGCCAGAATCAGCGGGCGCTTGGCAGAATTTAGAAGTTCAACCGCGCGGTCAAATTCCTCTTGGTCATGATTGTTGCGCTGCCGCTTGACCGGCAGCTTTGGCGCGCTCGCCTCCCAATCGAACTCGGCGGTGGCCTGCTGCGCATCCTTGGTGATATCTACAAGCACCGGCCCGGGGCGGCCTGAGTTGGCGATGATGAATGCTTCGCGCACGGTACGGGCGATATCTTCCACCTTGGAGACCACCACATTGTGCTTGGTGATCGGCATGGTGATGCCGGTGATGTCCACTTCCTGAAAAGCGTCGGAGCCGAGCAGCTTACTGCTGACCTGTCCGGTGATGCAAACGACGGGCGACGAATCGAGCATTGCCGTAGCGATGCCGGTAACCATGTTGGTGGCGCCGGGGCCGGAAGTTGCCATGGCCACGCCAACGCCGCCGGTGGCACGCGCGTAGCCGTCGGCCATGTGCGTGGCGCCCTGTTCGTGGCGCACCAGAATGTGGTGCAGCTTGGATTTTCCAAGCGCGTCATAGACGGGAAGGATCGCGCCGCCCGGATAGCCGAAGATGTGTTTCACGCCCAGGCGCGTGAGCGTTTCGCAGAGTATTTCCGCACCTGTCAGCTTCATAGAGTTCTCCCCGAAGAAATCGGAGCGTTGTCCGATGCAAAACTTGCCGGGACCGTGGTAATCGCGCCGAGTGAAGCAGAAGAAACCAAAGCGGCGTACTTGGCAAAGACGCCGCGGGTGTAGCGCGGCTTCGGCGGCATCCAGTTGGCCATGCGTTTCTGAATTTCGGCATCGGTGAGGTCCACGCTCAGCGTGCGCTTGGGCAGGTCGAATATAATCTTGTCGCCATCGCGAACCGCGGCGATCGGGCCGCCGTTTGCGGCTTCGGGAGCGACGTGCCCCGCCATCAGCCCGTGCGTTGCGCCTGAGAAACGTCCATCGGTCAGCAAAGCGACATCGTCGCCTAGCCCCGCGCCAACAATCGCGGCAGTGACGGCCAGCATTTCCCGCATGCCCGGACCGCCGCGCGGGCCTTCGTACCGGATCACGACCACGTCGCCGGCCTTAATCTTTCCCTTATCCACGGCGGCAAACGCGGCTTCTTCACTATCGAAGACACGCGCGGACCCGCTGAAATTCTGCGTGTTGTGGCCGGCTACTTTAACGACACAGCCTTCGGGCGCAAGATTCCCCTTGAGAATAACTAGGCCGCCCGTTTCCTTGAGAGCGTTGCCTTTGCTGCGGACGACTTGTTGTCCTGGCGTTTCTTTAGCGCCTGCGGCTTCTTCGGCGAGCGTTCTTCCGGTGACGGTGATGGAGCTTCCCTGGAGCAGGCCGGCTTCAAGCATGCGCTTCGCGATGAGCGGAGTGCCGCCTGCTGCATAAAGGTCGGTTGCGACAAAACGTCCTCCTGGTTTGAGATCGGCCAGAATCGGCGTCCGCGAACTGATGCGGTCAAAATCGTCGATCGAAAGGGGCAGCCCGGCTTCCCGGGCGATGGCCAGCAGATGCAAAACGGCATTCGTGGAACCGCCCGTGGCAGCGACGCCTGCGATCGCATTTTCAATCGAAGTCTTGGTGATGATCTGCGAAGGCGTTGTGTTTTTGCGAAGCAGGTCGAGCACCAGCCTGCCGGCAAGTTCTCCGGCGTGGGCCTTGCCCGCGTCGGTGGCTGGTACGCTTGAAATGCCCATCGGCGCGAGGCCTAAGAATTCGCACACCAGCGCCATGGTGTTGGCGGTGAATTGTCCGCCGCACGCTCCTGCGCCGGGACACGCAGCGCACTCGAGTTCTTTGAGCTGAGCGTCGTTGATTTTTCCGCGGGCGTGCGCGCCAACGGCTTCAAACACATCTTGAATGGTGACGGAGTGGCCTTCGTATTGGCCGGGCGCGATGGAGCCGCCATAGAGAATTAAGCCCGGGATATTCAGGCGGGCCAGAGCCATGGCGCCGCCCGGAATGGTTTTATCGCAACCGACCAGAACAATCAGGGCGTCCAGAAGATTTCCGCGGGTCACCAGTTCGATGGAATCGGCAATCACTTCGCGGCTAATCAGCGAAGCGCGCATCCCTTCGGTGCCCATCGTGATACCGTCGGAGATGGAGACGGTATTAAATTCCAGTGGCGTGCCACCGGCAGCGCGAATACCATCGCGGACGTGAACGGCGAGTTCGCGAAGATGGTAATTGCACGGGCCGATTTCAATCCAGGTATTCGCNATGCCGATCANCGGCTTCGTGAAGTCTTCATCCTTGAGGCCGGCAGCGCGCAACATCGCGCGTGCGGGGGCGCGGTGGGCGCCATCGGTGAGAACGCTACTGCGGGGTTTCAACGAGCTGTCGGACACTTCCGAATCCCTCCCAGNAACTTGCCAGACCGCCAAAAACGGAGGCGGCCATCATCCATCAATGGATGATGGCCCCGAAAAACATTTCGGATGCTGAAAACTACCCGCCATCACCTGCCTGCAAGACTCCCCTTGGGCCTGCGCCGATTTGCAGAACCGGGCGAATCCCCGCTGCTTTGGAATCCGGCAGATGAGAAGACGCAAACCCAGCCATGCAGCAGGCAACACGGCTATCGCCCACGAAAGTACTAGGATGAGCGACCCCGGTGAATGAGTCAAATTAATAGAAATGCTAAACAACATAAGCGTAACGTATGATACTTTTTATACGTCCCACAGTCAGTCGCGCCTTCCGGCCATCCGCCCAGTCGTCCAATGCCGTCCGCGAAGCACGATTCTTCTCGCGGCTCTGCAGACGAAGGCATCTCCAATGGAAAGAGGAGCATCCATAACCCTATGGCAACTCAGGCTTCCAAGATTTCACCCGCCCGTTCGCTGAGCAATGCTTACGAGGAGTACGTAAACCCGCAGTGGGTTGCCCTGCTAAATATCCTGGAAATGAACGTCCGCTATGAGCGTTGCGCGGGCAACGAGCTTTTTACCGAGGACGGGCGGCGCATCCTGGACTTTCTTTCCGGCTATTGCGTCCACAACACCGGCCACAACCATCCTTATATAGTGCAGGCGCTGAAAGACGAGTTGGACAAGAGCGGTCCGGCCATGCTGCAAAGCCACGTGCCGGAGATTGCCGGGGAGCTTGCCAAGCGATTGTGCCAGCTTGCGGGTGGCGGATTAGCGAAGGTTTATTTTGGCAGCAGCGGCAGCGAAGGTGTCGAGGCGGCCATTAAGTTCGCGCGCGCCACCACCGGCCGCGCCGGGATCGTTTACGCCAGGAGCAGCTTTCACGGGCTTACCGCCGGGGCCCTTTCCCTGATGAACGACGCGTTCTGGCGCGAAGGTTTTGGACCGCTCCTTCAGGACACAGTGGGCGTGGAGTATGGCGACGGGAGTGCGCTGGAAAGCGCCTTGCAGAGCAAGCGTCAAGCAGCGCTGGTGCTTGAGCCGGTTCAGGCCGAGGCGGGGATTCGGGTTCCTTCGAAAGAGTATTTGCAAAAGGCAGCGGAACTTTGCCGGAAGACCGGCACTCTGTTCGTGATCGACGAGGTTCAGACAGGCATGTTCCGTACGGGAACGTTCCTCGCTTCGCACCAATTCGAGCTTCGACCCGACATCGTGATTCTGGCGAAAGCGCTCAGCGGGGGACTGATGCCCGTAAGCGCCGTGCTGATGACCGACAAAATTTACCACGCCGTGTATTCCTCGCTGCGGCGCGCGATTGTGCACACCTCCACGTTCAGCGAGAACAGCCTTTCGATGCGGGCAGGGCTGGCATCCCTGGACGTGCTGGAATCGGAGCGGCTCGGCCCGCGGGCGATGGAACTCGGAGAGAGGTTTCGCACGAAGTTGCGAAACGAATTGGCTCCCTTCGAGATGGTGAAGGAAGTGCGCGGAATGGGGCTGCTCTCCGGAATTGAGTTTGTGGCCCCGAAAAAACTGTCCCTGAGGGTGCCGTTCGAAGCGTTTCATCGGATTCATCCCGCTATGTTCGGGCAAATCGTGGTCATGCGGATGTTCCGGGAGAGGAATATCCTCACGCAAATCTGCGGCAACAACTTCATGGTGCTGAAAGCGGCGCCGCCGCTGGTGGTGAAAGAAGAGCATCTGGATGAATTTGTGACCGCCATCCGCAGCGTGGTGGAACTGGCGCACAATTCGGCGGCGTTCTGGAGCGAAGCACTGGGCCTGGCGCGCCGGGCCGCTAAAGTCTGAAGTCGAGCTCAAAAGGATCGGTTCGCAATCAAAGCGCGGGAAATGGGGGCTTGGAGTGGTCTCCGGCAGATCAAAGGTTGATGTGTTTGTGATCGGGGGAGGGCCGGCGGGGCTGGCCGCCGCCATTGCCGCGCGCCAACGAGGAATGTCCGTCGCCGTTGCGGACGGCGCCGAGCCGCCGATTGACAAGGCGTGCGGCGAAGGCTTGATGCCCGAAGCGATTGAAGCGCTGGGCGAACTGGGAGTCGAAATTCAGCCTGACGCGGGGTATCGGTTCCGCGGTATTCGTTTCTTTCAACAAGACGCGCAAGTGGGCGGAGAGTTTTCCAAGGGTTTGGGTGTCGGCATCCGGCGAACAATTCTGCACGAATGGCTGATCGCGCGAGCCCAGGAATCCGGGGTGCGGTTATCGTGGAGGACACCGGTCTCTGCGATCACAAGCGCCGGTGTGCAATTGCCGGGAGAATTTGTGGCGTCGCGTTGGATTGTGGGCGCCGATGGCAGCGGCTCGCGAGTCCGCCGGTGGAGCGGCCTGGATGCGCCGGCTCGACAAAGTCAAAGGTACGCCACTCGCCGGCATTATCGAGTGCGTCCTTGGTCCGAGTATGTGGAGATTTATTGGGGACATCGGGCCCAGGCCTATGTAACGCCGATTGGACGCGAAGAAGTTTGCATCGTGGTGATGGGGGAGCGCGCGGAAGACGTTGCCTTCGAATCAGTGCTGCGAGATTGCGCGGAACTCAATCAGCGCGTCGCTGGCGCGGAACTCGCCAGCCGGGAACGCGGCGCGATTACGCAGATGCACTCGCTTCGCGCCGTCCACTCGGGTAACGTTGCGTTGGTTGGAGACGCTTCCGGCGGCGTCGATGCCATCACCGGCGAGGGTTTGCGGCTCGCTTTCCGGCAAACTATTGCGCTGGCAGAGGCGATGGAGGGCGACGACTTGCAGAGTTANGCGCGCGCACATCGGGAACTNGCGNGGAAGCCCGCGCTTATGGGAGATTTGCTGCTGACCCTGGCCANGAATGACANGCTGCGTTCGCGGTCCATCCGCATGCTGGCGAAACGCCCACAGCTTTTTGCGCGNCTGCTGGAAGTTCATGCCGGGCGTGCGGCCCTGGGAGACTGGCTCTCCGCCGGCGCGCAGCTTGGTTGGCGGTTTCTGACGACTTAGGAGAGCGTAAACCATGCGGGTATACGGTCGGAAATCGGCGACGGCATCGGCGGGATTCATCCTGGGCTTGGCGATGTTGCTTTCCGCGGCGCCGCGCCCTCCGCACGCGCAAACTGCCCAGACGGCAACGCGCGAAATCGCGCTGACGCTCGACCCCATGCAGACCAAGCTTCACTGGAGCGTCGACAGCACACTGCACATGGTGCACGGCACGTTCGCGATGAAGAGTGGCTCGCTTCAATTCGACCCGCAAACCGGAAAAGCGAGCGGTGCAATTGTGGTGAACGCCGTCAGCGGAGAAAGCGGCAACAGTTCGCGCGATCAGCGCATGCACAAGGAAATCCTGGAAACATGGAAGTATGCGGAAGCGACGTTTCGTCCCATGCAGATCGACGGGCAGGTTTCCCTCACCGCGCCATCGGATTTCAAAGTGAAAGGCATCATTACTCTCCACGGCACAGATCACGAACTCGTTGCGGATGTTCACTCCGAGTTCAGCGGCGATCATTGGAAGGGAACCGCCAAGTTTGACGTCCCCTACACCAAGTGGGGCATCAAGGATCCCAGCAATTTCCTGTTGAAAGTGAAGCCGGTTGTCAACGTGGAGCTTGAGCTGGCCGGAACGAAAGTGAGCGCCCAGTAAGCTCGAACGCCGCCGTGTGATGCCGATCACACGCGTTTCTTCAGGCTGCGTCTGGTTTCCATTTGCATATCCGCCGGGCTTCCTCCATCATTAATAGTTTGGGTTACAGCTTTCCAGCCGGATGGCTGTGCCTTGTGTGGTCCACCTACGAACAAAC
>JGI12635J15846_10000289_pt1 | contig 40826 bp, 35 predicted proteins | sample BlaSpr_A8_OM2_M2_FD_15846 | JGI IMG/M metagenome (IMG submission 15846)
TGTGCCCCTAACGGCTGGCGACGAAAAAGGTGGGGTGCCCCACACCTCGCCGAATTTGCGAGACGTGGGAGGTACGGAGCGCGAACTCATATCCGATCAGGACGCCGACCGCCCGCGCTGGGCGCCGGATGGCAAGCGCTTCGCGTTCCTCTCGACAAAGGAAGGCAGCTCGCAAGTCTGGGTCGCGGAGTTCAACGGCGCGGTAGGAGCCGTGACCGGTGTGCACAAGCTGACGTCGATTGCGACCGAGGCCAGCGGCGAACTCTGGTCGCCCGATGGAAAGAACATTCTTTTCACCTCGGACGTATATCCCCAGTGCGACGGATCGCCGGCAGACGAAGACATATGTAACGCCAAGAAGCTGCAAGAAGTTGAGCAGTCAAAGACGAAAGCGCTTATCTTCACGCATCTGCTCTACCGCCATTGGAATGCCTATCGGGAGGGCAAGCGCAGCCATCTCTTCGTCGTGAGCTCCGCAGTTTTTCAAGACGGTCAAAATCAAACGGGAGCTACGCCCCGCGACCTTACCCCAGGCGACTACGATGCTCCCGTGTTCTCGCTCGGCGGTCAGGATAACTACGCCTTCTCGCCCGACGGACAAGAGATTTGCTACACCTCGAATCACGATAAGAACCCAGCCGCTTCCACCAACAACGATCTCTGGATNGTCCCGGTCAGCGGAGGCCCGGCCGGATCTATCCAAGCGAAGAACATCACCGCCGACAATCCCGCCAGCGACTCGACGCCGCTCTATTCGCCCGATGGCCGCTACATCGCCTATCGCGCCCAGCAGCGTCCCGGATACGAAAGTGACCGCTTCCGCTTGATGCTGTATGACCGCAAGACGGGAGAAAAAAAGAATCTGACTGAGAATTTCGATCGCTGGGTGGGAACGTTTGCTTGGTCCCCTGATTCAACGCGCGTCTACTTCACCGCGGAGAATGCGGCGGAGGCGGATATCTACGTCGTGCGCGCGGACGGACGCCCGGTTATCCAAGTAGGGTCGGCGATGCTCGCAGAATTGTCACCCAGTGCGCGCTCCATTCGCAGTGACCAGTCGATGGTCCCCGGATATGACGATGATTTGGCTCTTTCGCCCGATGGGAGATCCATTTTTTTTACATCCATGACCATTGATGCACCGGTCGAGATATATCAAGGCTCGGCGGAGTGCCAACCGCAAGGCGTTGTCATTGAGTCTGGCAGTCCACAGCGATCGCAGTCTGAGCCGGCGTCGATCGCCCCGCACTGTCAAAGCGTGATTGCCAAGAGGCTGACACGCTTCAACGATGCGGTGCTCTCCAACGTGGCAACGAGCGAGCCCGGATTTTTTTGGTTCGACGGAGCAAAGGGCGATAAGGTCGAGGGCCTGATCGTTAAGCCGCCGAACTTCGACGCCTCGAAGAAGTATCCGGTGAAGTTCCTCATCCACGGCGGGCCGCAGGGCGCCTGGGGAGACGACTGGAGCTACCGCTGGAATCCCGAACTGTTCGCCGCCAACGGCTACGTGGTCATCATGATCAACTTTCACGGCTCGACCGGCTANGGGCAGAAGTTCATCGACGCCATCAACGGCGACTGGGGCGGCGCTCCCTTTGAAGATCTGATGAAAGGCCTCGACTACGCCGAGAANACTTACNCGTTCATCGATAAAGANCGNGANTGNGCNCTGGGCGCNAGCTATGGNGGNTACGCCATCAACTGGATCCTCGGCCACACCGACCGCTTCAAGTGCCTGGTGTCGCACGACGGCATGTTCAACGCAGAATCCGCCTGGGGCACCACCGAAGAACTGTGGTTCAACGACTGGGAGTTCAAAGGAACTCCCTACGACAACCGCGCGCTGTATGAGAAGTTTTCGCCGCACCAATATGCGAAAAATTTCAAGACCCCGACCCTCGTCATTCATGGACAAAAAGATTATCGCCTGGATGTAAGCGAAGGCTTGCAGCTTTTTACCACGCTGCAAATGGAGGGCGTGCCCTCCGAGATGCTCTACTTCCCCGATGAAGGCCATTGGGTGCTGAAGCCGCAGAACTCCGAACTCTGGTACAAAACAGTAAATGACTGGGTAGATCGCTGGACCAAGAAATAGTTCGCGAAGAAGTAGTTCGGCCGGAGATGAAGATATCGACGCGCAGGAACTGAAATCTCGCCGCGGTAGCGGATCAATTCGAATTGGCTTGGAAAGGGCACCGCTTCAGCGGTGCCGCAAAGGCCGCATTGTCATTGCGGCTTTAGCCGCTGAGGGCCACGCCCTTTAGATGAACCCGCTGCCCGCGCTATCAGCTCTTTGCACGCCAGAAATTACGCGACCCCGGCCGTTTCCTGCTTCAGCTTTTCCGCCTGATAGTGCGTGGTGAGTGCCTCAATCAGCGGCTGGATCTTGCCATCCATGACCTGCTCGAGCTGATGGATGGTGAAGCCGATGCGATGATCGGTGAGCCGGTTCTGCGGGAAGTTGTAGGTGCGAATCTTCTCGCTGCGGTCGCCGGAGCCGACCATGGCTTTGCGTTCTTTGGCCAGTGCCTGCTGCTGCTTCTCCATTTCGATTTCGTAGAGCCGAGAGCGCAACACGCGCATGCCTTTCTCGCGATTCTTAATCTGCGATTTCTCGTCCTGGCAGCTGACCACTGTGTTGGTTGGAATATGGGTGATGCGAACCGCCGAATAAGTCGTGTTCACCGATTGTCCGCCGGGGCCTGACGAACAGAAGGTATCGATGCGAAGATCCTTGGCCTCGATCTTTACGTCGACATCTTCCGCTTCCGGCAGCACCGCAACCGTAACCGCTGAAGTATGGACCCGTCCCTGCTGCTCAGTGGCGGGCACGCGCTGCACTCGATGCACCCCGCTTTCATACTTGAGCTGGGAAAAAACTCGATTGCCTTCGATGATGGCGATGACTTCCTTCAAGCCTCCGGCGGAAGACTCGGAAGAAGAAAGAATCTCCACCTTCCAGCGCTGGGTTTCCGCGAAGCGCGTGTACATGCGGAAAATCTCGGCGGCGAAGAGCGTGGCTTCGTCGCCGCCAGTGCCCGCGCGGATTTCCAGAATAATATTCTTCTCGTCGTTGGGATCTTTCGGGAGCAAAAGGACCTTTAACTCTTCCTCGATCGTGTTCACCCGGGGCTCGAGCTTGGCGAGTTCCTCCTGCGCGTAGGCGCGCATCTCGGGATCTTTTTCCTCCACGAGCATAGCTTTGCTCTCAGCGATGCCGCGCGTGAGATCTTTATATTCGCGATACTTCTCCACCACGGGCGCAATTTCGCTGTGAGCCTTGGCGGTCTTCTGGTACTTCGCTGAATCATTAACAATATCCGGCGAGGCCAGAGTGTTGGTCAGCTCTTCGTAACGGGCTTCGATCTGTTCCAGGCGTTCAAGCATGGGTTCTTTCGTAGAGGCGTCGTGTTGCCGCTCTCAGGTTTGCCGCTTCGGCGGGCGGCATTTTAAATTCTAATGATCTGGAGGATGGGCAGAGCGGAAATATTCGCGGCGGGGCCGCTAAGCAATTACTAGCTCGCCGCCATTTTCTTTTTCAAGCGTCATGGCTTCTTCGAGCGCGGTGATGGCGCACACGGCCATGTCGTCGGAGGGCGGCTTGGTGGTAATGCGTTGCAGCCACATGCCGGGCGCCGTCATCAACGCGAACAGCGAACCGCGATGCTTGGCGGCGAAACGAATGATCTCGTAAGAGACTCCAGCGATCACCGGCAGCAGCGCAATGCGGCAGGCGAATCGCGCCCAGAACGTGGTATACGGAATCAGCATGTAGAAGCCGATCGAAATCAACATGACCGTCATCAGGAAACTGGTGCCGCACCGGGGATGAAATGTGGAGTACTTCTGCACTTCAAAAGGGCTGAGAGTTTTGCCATCTTCGAAGGCAAATACGGTTTTGTGCTCCGCGCCGTGATATTCATACACGCGCCGGATGTCTGGAAACAACGACACTCCCCAGATGAAGAGCAGGAACAGAATCAGCCGAACCGCGCCATCGACCAGGTTAAAAGCGATCTGGCCACCGAACGCAGGGTTGTACTTCTTAAGTTCCGTCGCGGCTAGCAACGGCAAATATTTGTACATGAAAATAAAAAATGCCAGCGAAAGGATCACATTGCCGGCAGCCAGCCATCCGCTGATGGCTGCAGCTTTCTCGCGATTCTTAGCTTTCTCAACTTGCGTGTCGCCGTGCTTCAGCGAGATAGTGGGGACAGCTACATCTTTTTTATCGCGATTTTCGCCGTCCATCACATCTTCAATGGCAACATTGGCGGAAAAGCGCAACGCGCGGTATCCCAGCGACATGGCATAGCCCAGCGTCATCACTCCGCGCACAATCGGCCAAGCCATCCATTTATGTTTTTCGGAAGGGCGCTCCATGGGCTGGCTCATGGTCACAACTTCGCCGGAAGGTTTACGGCAGGCGATAGCCCAGGCGTGCGGCGAACGCATCATTACGCCTTCGAGTACAGCCTGCCCGCCGACCAGCGTTTCCTCGCCGCTTTCAAGCGCAGGCAAAAGCTGCACGGCTACCAGGAAGCGCACGAGATTTCGCAGAGAACGCACTGTAATTCGATGCTCCAGACGCTGAAAAGTACCCGAATTAGGGTAGCACATCGACCGCAACGCGGCTGGACGAAATCGGCTCCTTTGTGGCGAAAGGCAGTATTTGTAAATAGTTACGGGTCCATCCAACATGTGACTGCATCTTACCGCCATGCGAAAGTTTGCCGAGTCCGCGGATGCCATTGCAGCTACCACCAAGAAGTTGCAGAAGCGGGCGATTCTTGCGAATTATCTGCGTTCAATATCTGCGAACGAGGCCGCAGTTTCGGTGCTATTTTTCTCCGGCAAAGCATTCCCCGCCTGGGAGGAAACCACTTTGCAGGTGGGTGGTTCGCTCTTGTGGAAACTGGTGGCCGAGCTCTCCGGGAAAAACGATGTGGCCATGGAGGCCGCATACCGCAAGCACGGAGATCTGGGTGCGGTAGCCGGGGAAATCCTGCCAGAGCGTGCAGAACAGAGTACAGAACAGAGTACAGAAAAAAGTGCAGAAAAAAGTCGAGGGCTCGGTGTCCTTGAAGTGGAACAATCATTCCGGCAGATCGCTTCGGCCAGAGGACCGGCTGCGAAAGCTGTGCTGGTGCGCGATTTGCTTGTCCACGCCACTCCGCTCGAAGCTAAATACATCATCAAAATCATGACCGGCGATTTGCGGATCGGTCTAAAGGAAAGCCTTGTGGAAGATGGTATCGCCGCAGCCTACGGCGCACCACTAGCTGACGTGCAGCGCGCGAATATGTTGCTGGGAGATATTGGCGAGACTCTGCGCTTTGCCGCCGGCGGCAAACTGGCTGAAGCGAAGATGAGGATGTTTCATCCCTTGGGATTTATGTTGGCGAGTCCGATTGAATCGGCGGCCGAAGGCTTGAATTATTTCGTCGATGCCGCGGTGGAGGCCGCCGTCGAAGATAAGTACGACGGCATTCGAGCCCAGGCGCACGTCTCCCAAGGCGAAGTAAAGTTTTTCTCCCGTACGCGGGATGACATTACCGAGTCGTTTCCAGAACTGCCCGATGCACTCGCAGCATTTCCGCAGGATGCCGTTCTCGATGGAGAGATCGTGGCATGGGAATATCCCGACGAACCAGAGCCATCGCAGGCGATCGTCGATGAGACATTCTCCAGGGAAGCCGAAATCAAAGCCGCGAATCTTGGCCAAGCGAGGCCATTCTCTGTTCTGCAGCAGCGGCTCGGTCGAAAAAAAGTGAGCGATGCGATGGTTCGCCAGTTTCCCGTGGCTTATCTGGTGTTCGACATTCTCTACGCCGATGGAGAACTGCTTATCGGCCGCCCGTTGCGCGAGCGGGCTGCAATTTTAGATGAGCTCATAAAGAAACAAAGCCTTCAACCCAACTCCAACACTCCCGCTCTGTTAAGCGCCCGCTCGCGATTGCGGGAGAAAATCGGAAGCCAGGAAAAGTTGGCTTTCGAAAAATTAGAAAATGAAGAGCGAGCCTCGGCAACTCGGATCATTCGTGCTCCGGTTTTTCGAGCGGCTTCGCCTGCGGAACTGGAAATCCTTTTCACCGCGGCGCAAGATCGCGGTAATGAAGGCTTGATGATTAAAGATCTGAACTCGGCTTACTCGCCAGGAAAGCGCGGCAAGTCATGGCTCAAAATGAAACGCGAATTAGCGACCTTAGATGTTGTAGTGACGGCCGTTGAGTACGGGCATGGACGCCGGGTGAGCGTGCTGAGCGACTACACATTCGCCGTATGGGATCAAAACCGGCTGGTAAATATCGGCAAGGCATACTCCGGATTGACCGACGTGGAGATTGTCGAGATGACGCGCTGGTTTCTTGAACACACCATCGAAGATCAAGGTTTTCGGCGCACGGTTGAGCCCGAAGTTGTGATTGAAGTAGCCTTCAATAACATGATGCAGTCCGAACGCCACGAAAGCGGGTATGCTCTGCGCTTCCCGAGAATTGTGCGGTTGAGGCCCGATAAACTAGCCGCGGACGCCGATACTATCGAAAGGGTGCGGGAGATTTTCGCGAAGCAAAGCGGGCAACAACAGTCAGTTTAAAATCNCCCAATTCAATGGCTGTGGTGATGATGCGCCGCGCCCTCTGCCACCGGCATCACGCAACCGTGCGCCACTTCACACTCCACGTGCTCAAACTGGATGGTGGTGTGGTCAATGCGAAACTTGTAATGCAGGCAGTCTTTCACGTCTCGCAGAATTCGCTCACTCACTGACGGCGGAATATCCGCGATCGCGATGTGGCATGAAAGCGCATGCGTCTCCGATCCGATGCTCCAAACATGGAGATCGTGAACATCGTTCACGCCTTCGATAATCCGAATCGCGCTTTCCACCAGTTCCAGCTTCAGGCCTCGGGGCGTACCTTCCAGCAAAATGTTCAGCGTCTCGCGAACAATGCCAAATCCCGACCATAGAATCAACACGCCAATTCCAAACGACAGCGCGGAGTCGATCCAGTACTCCCCGGTCGCAAGAATGGCCCAGCCGCCGGCGATAACCGCCGCCGTGGAAAGCGTGTCTCCCACTTGATGCAGCAGCGCGCTGCGAATGTTCACGTCCCCGCCCGAGCGGTATAGCAGCAAGGCAATGATTCCATTCATCACCACGCCCATCGCGGCCACCCACATCATTACGGAGGCCTGCACGTGCTCGGGATGTTGCAAGCGTTTGAACGCTTCGTAAAAAATAAAAAACGAAACTGCGACCAGCGATACTGCATTGACTAACGCCGCCAGCACGCCTGCGCGATGGTAGCCGTAGGTTTTGGTGGAACTGGCCGGCCGCGACTGTAGATAAACAGCCACCAGAGACAGCAGCAATGCCAGGAAATCGGAAAGATTGTGTCCGGCTTCGGAGAGCAGAGCCAGCGAGTGAGAGCGAATGCCCGCGACTACCAGCAGCACGATATAGAGGAGCGTCACTCCAAGCGAGATCTTCAACACTCGCTTCGGACTGCCGGCGCTGTGAACGTGGGCGTGCATTCTTTAATTGTACGGTGGCCCGAACCTGCTCTCAAGTTGGCTTCTGGCAGCCGAGGCAAAATCAGCGGTGGGCGAGCTTCTTCATGTATTGGTCGTTATACAGTGCGCTCGTCTTCTGAACGAATTCAAGAATTGTGTGCATTTTTTGCCGCGACTCCCGGCTCATCTCTTCGAACTGCACCGCGACTCCAACCCCCGGATGAATCCTGGCCACGGTTCCTTCTGCGCTTAAATCGCTATGATCGATGGAAAATACTATCTTCACCTTCGAGGCCGGAGGCAGAATAATGCTGGTTTCCACATAACAGCCGCCGAGGCTGGCATCGATCAGGTTGCCGAAAGCCGGCGGCCCCTCCTGAGGATGCAATTCAACCGTGAGCCGGCATTTGATCCTGGTATGCAGCCGTTGATCTTTTTGTACCGGCAGTTTTTGCTTCTCCAGGTACATGCGCCGGTCGGCCTGGGTGAGAAGTTGCTCTGCGTCGTCGCCATCTTCCGGAGAAACCGCGACCCCCACGCTCAGCGATAACATGTCTTCTCCGCAAACTTCAAATCCTGCGTGTTGGGCGAGCGGGCGGACCACGTCGATTTTTTTGGCCGCGTCGTCGGCGTTTAGTCCGGGGGCGATGATCACAAATTCGTCTCCGCCCATGCGGGCCACGTAATCGTATTCGCGGCAGCTTTCCTTGAGCGCCTGGGAGAACAGCCGCAGAACTCGATTGCCTTCCAGATGGCCGAAACGGTCGTTGATCTTCTTGAACCCATCCATGTCACANACCATCAGGGTCAGGGAAGAGTTATCGCGCTTGCAGCGCGCCAGTTCGCGGTCGAGTTGCAGAAACAGGGAGCGGGCATTGGGCAACCCCGTTAGATAATCGGTGGTTGCCGAACTTTCCGCCTGCTGGAATTTCAACGCATTTTCAATGGCCAGAGCCATCTTACCGGTGACTGCCAAAAGGATTCGCAAATGGTCGGAGGTAAACGAATCCTTTTCTGACCGGTAAACTGCCAGTACGCCGATTACTCCGCTAACGCCTTCGAGCGGCACAGCCAGAGCGGAACGCAAGGTGCTGAATTTGGAAGGATCGTTCAAATATCCAGGTTCCACCGAAGGGTTGCCGTTCACAATCGGCTTTCTGTTCTGTGCCACCCATCCTGAAAGTCCGTCGCCTACTGGAATTCGCAGCGAAGAAAATAGTCGATAGTTGTCCCCGTTCACATACTCGGGAATCAATTCATTGCCGCGCATGATGTAAATTGCAATCGCGTCGTAGGGAACCATCGGTTTCAGTTTTACCGAAAATACTGAGAGAGTTTCTCCCAGACTCAACGAGGCTCCCAGATCCTGGCTCAATTCGAACAGAGACTGAGCCTCTTGCCGCGCGGCCGCGATAGAAGAAAGAAAACTGGCCTCCTGCCCCACCGAATCCGAAACCCCAACGCTTTCAAATCCCGCGTCCGGTGCAGGACCGCGATCAATTTTGATCTCCGAAGAAAGTGCCAGGGCTCCATCCGCTGATCCCGACTTGGCCTTGGCCAGATTCTCCAAAGAGCGGTAGCGCTTCGTTAGCACATTCACGACTTGCGGATCGAACGCTCTCCCCGACTCTTCCCCCAGTTGCTTCATCACCTGTTCCAGAGGCATGGCGCGGCGATATTGACGATCGGAGGCCAGTGCGTCTAGGTAATCGACGGCCGACAAAATCCGCGCTCCGATCGGTATTTCCAGACCCTTCAGGCCGAACGGATAACCCGAACCATCCCACTTCTCGTGGTGGGCTCGCACAATGGGCACCACCGGATATGGAAAGCGAACTCGCTCCAGAATCTCCGCGCCCACGATCGTATGAATCTTCATCTTCTCGAACTCTTCCGGAGTCAGCCGCCCCGGTTTCGAAATGATGTGTTCAGGCACCGCCAGCTTGCCAATGTCGTGCAGCAGTGCAGCCGCGTGCAGCGCCTCTAGATCCATCCCTTTCATGCCAAGTTCTTTAGCCACTTCGATGGCATAAATGCGAACCCGCTGCAGGTGATCGTGCGTGGTCTGGTCCTTTGCTTCAATCGCCAGCGCCAGTGCTTCGATGGTTCGCAGATGAAGATTCGCCATCTCCTCGACGTGCCGCTTTTCGTCGTCCAGTTTGCCCAGATAGAGCCGGTAAGAACGGTAGATCAGGTACACGGCCGGAACAAAGAGCAGGGAAGTCTCCCAGTTGAAATTGCGGTTGAACCAGGAGATTGCAGCCGCGATTCCCCCGCCCGCCAGGTAATAGGGAAACGACCAAAAATAACAATCCACCAAAATTCTTTGTAGCGGCTGACCTTCGCTGAACGAGATCACCACGGCGATGCAGCCGGCGTTCACGATAAAGTAGGTCGAAGCCGCCAGACACAAAAGTAATGGCCGGATACCAATGATCGCGTTGCAATAAGAGTTGTGATAAACGAAATAGGCGAGCGCGGTGGAGAGCGATCCCGCGCAAACGTTAAATGTAAGCTGAATCGCAGTCGGGCGGCCTGGGTAAAGACTTTGAGCCAGCATGGCAATCGCGCTCAGAGTCAGGGCTTCTGCGTAACCCAGTTCCGCGATGCCTACCAGGATGAACAGGAAATTAACTGACAGGGTCCCGGTAATTCCCGGCAGGTTCACTCGCAGCCGCGAGCCCAGCAGAGCAATGCCCAGGTAGCAAATAAACTCGGCTATGTTCTTGCTGCTCTGGTGAATATCGGCAAGCAACAAGCACGCTGTGCCGGCCGCTATGACCAGACCGACAAACACTTGTGCCGCAATCGGCAGGCTTTTCCACGAATTAGTGCTGGCGGACATAGGTAACGTACACGCGCTACTGCGCCTTTAGGATACCCATGCCGCCCCCCCAGTCACAGCGGATTAATCGGAGGGGCCGAACTTCGGTAACTTTTACGATGATATTTCTGTTATTAGGACACTGCGGCCTGCTTCAGGTATGCACACTGGTGCAACATTGGTGGCGGCGCGTGGACTCGAACCACGGACCTACGGATTATGAGACCGTCGCTCTAGCCACCTGAGCTACGCCGCCATTCGTGGGGAACACAGCGAGAAGGAACTTGCCTTTCGAGAGATCCTCGCCGCTTTGAACGTATCGAGCCGGTTGGCGCGTATGTCCAATCTCTGATTCTAAGAGCACGCTCAAAAACGTGTCAAACGCTGGGGTACCCTAATCCCATCCACATCGCTCTGTCATTCATACAGCTCTGTCGTCCCGAGCTGTAGCGAGGCATCTTGGTACTTGCTTGCAGTGGCCATACTCTGCGCTCAACCGAGGTGCCTTGCTTCGCTCGTGAAGACAGAGGTCGGAGGATCGAGGGGCAATTTCGCCACTTGCCATCAACCTCAGGAAACTGGAAACTAGTCTTTCATGAAAACCGTCGCTGTGATTCCTGCCCGGCTCGCCTCCACCCGCCTTCCGCAAAAAATGCTGCGTGAAATCGCGGGGAAACCTCTGGTCGGCTGGGTCTACCAGGCAGTTTGCGCCTCCCAGGGATTATCGGATGTGATGATTGCTACCGATTCGGAAGAGATTTTTAAGGCGTGCAGCGCTCACGGATGGAAGGCTCAAATGACTTCGCCCTCTCATCGCAGCGGGACGGAGCGCGTGCAGGAAATCTCTACCCGCGTGGACGCTGATGTTTACCTCAACGTGCAAGGCGACGAGCCGCTCACCCGCCCGGAACAAATTGCCGCTCTGCTGTCGGTCATGAAAGATTCTTCCGTTTCCGTTGGAACGTTGAAGACTCCCTGTCCGCCTGAGGACATTCGGAATCCAAGCGCGGTAAAAGTGGTCACAGCGCCCAACGGACGTGCGCTCTATTTCTCCCGTGCAACCATTCCGTTCGATCGCGATGCCAGTGGACCCCAATACTTCAAGCATCTCGGACTTTACGCCTACCGTAAACCTGCGCTCGATTTTTTCGTGAGCCAGCCCGAGTCTTCTCTGGAAAAAGCCGAACGGCTGGAACAACTCCGCTTTATGGAAAACGGAATCCCAATTTATGTTGCTGAAACTCCTTACGATTCCGTAGGAGTGGATACAGAGGAAGATCTGCGGCGAGTAGAAAAAATCATAAGCAGTCACTGAAATCATCCCTCCGTCTTAACTTCAGTGGGCGATCCAAGTCAGGTGCTGGGCTCAGGCGTTACGATCAGGCGCTCTGCGTTCGGTCCCAGGCTTCGGCTGCCGCCACCCTGCGTGAGATTGCCGGATGAGAATGAAACAAAACCTCTATCCACCGCGAAGGTGTGCGCTCCGCAAGATTCTGTTGCGCCAGCTTGTTCATGGACGAAATGAACGGAACTACACTGGCAATCGATTCGAATGCGTACCGGTCGGCCTGCCTCTCGTTGTAGCGCGAATAGGCATTCAATGCCGGCATTAGGAAAAGCGACAACACGCTCACCGTGATCGCCAGCAGCGGTAAATTGGCGAAGTCAGAAAGCTCTTCAAACATGTGGCGATCGACCGCATAGTGCAGCACAAAGTTCGCGATCCAGAAGCCTGCCAACGTAATCCCTGCCTGCACAAAGATGCTCTTCAAAATGTGCCGGTGCACGTGATGGCCAAGTTCATGTGCCAACACCGCTTCGATTTCCTCGGGAGCATAGTTATCGAGCAGCGTGTCGGCAAGAATGATTCGGCGCGTACTTCCCAGGCCAGTGAGTGCTGCGTTCGCCTTCTTACTCTTTTCCGAAAGCTTCCAGCGATAGACTCCGCGCACCCGTGTGCCCGCGCGCTCCCCTAGTTGCACCAGCCGGCGGCGCAAGTCTTCATTCTCCAGCGGTTCGAATTTATAAAAGATGGGGAAAAGCACGACCGGCGCAAGCTGGGCTAAAAGGATAAACAAACCCATCACGATTGCCCATGTGATGATCCACCAGTGTTGCGGCCACTGCCGAATCATAAAATAAAGCAACTCCACAACAATCGCAGCCATGACCAACCCCACCAGAAAACCCTTGGTCTCATCCCAAAGCCATGAGCGAAATCTTTGGGTTGAAAGTTGGAAGCTGCGCTCGACACGGAATCCGTAATAATCGAGGCCGAAGCCCAGGACCTTGCCGATTAGAAGTAGAAAAAAAAGGTAGATAAAAAGTGACAGGGTGTAATTCTGGAATCCCCGCCGCAAGGCCACGTCCCGCAGCCAACCTGACCACCCAGTAGCCACCAGCACGATCATGAAGGCGGCGCCGATAACAAAATCCGCCATACCCAGCCAGCGCCGCAGCCGGTTGTAACGGCGTGCCTCCGGCGAATCTTTTGGAGTTGGGGATAGATCTTCTGCCAAGGCCATGCTACCTAGAAGTATCGCATTATCGGAGTCTTTATGTAGGGGGCCGCCGCCCTTGGCTCGCTTGTTCTGAGCAGCCGAAGGGTCGAGCGAAGCTCGATTTTCTTGCCCATCTAATGCGAATCGCCGCCCTGCGCTGCGCTTACGCGCCGCTTTCGACAAATTCTTTCGCGCTTGCCAAAATCTCGTTCACCAGCTCAGGCGATGCTGCCTCAGAGTAAAGCCGCAGAAGTGGCTCCGTCCCCGAGGCGCGGAAAAGAACCCAGGCGTCAGCGCCGTTGCCACCCGTCGGTGCATCCAGAAAAAACTTGATTCCGTCCAGATTTTCTTTCTGAACCACACCATAACGTCCCAGCCGCTTTGTACCTTCAGCGCTGGCGCGCTTGATTGCACTTTGCTTCACTTCGTCGGCAATATGCAGATCGCGCCTGCCGTAATAATGCGGTCCGAACTCGCGTTGCACATCGGCCACCAGTTGGCCGAGCGGCTTACTCTCATCTGCCATAGCGTTTACCAAAAGTAGGCAATTGAGCAATCCATCGCGCTCCGGCAGAAAGCGCGAATACCCGATTCCGCCCGATTCTTCCCCGCCCATCAGAATCTCGTGCTCCATCATGAGGTCCGCGGTATATTTAAACCCGATCGGCGTCTCGTAAACCTTGCGTCCGTACTTGGCCGCGATGCGGTCGATCATACGCGTGGTGTTGAAAGCCCTCACCACATCTCCCGGCCACTTCTTGCATTCGAGCAACCAGCGCAATAAAACGCAGAAGATTTTGTGGGAATCCACGAAGCTGCCATCTTCCGCGACCGCGCCTATGCGGTCGGCGTCGCCATCCGTGGCCAGGCCCGCATCGCACCGATTCTCTCTCACCGTTTGTTGCAGCAACGCGATGTGCGGCTGAATCGGTTCGGGGTTAATGCCAGGGAAAAGCGGATTCAATTCCTGCCGGATCGCGATATGCTGCACCCCGCGTTCCTGAAAAATCCCCGCGAGCACTCCACGGCCCGAACCATACATCGAATCAACCGCGATCTTAAACCCGGCTTTTCCGATCAGGACGAGATCGGCAAACTGGCAAATTGCGGCGATGTAGGAGGATTTGAGGTCGACTACATCAATCGCCGCCCCTGACCCTCGCGGCAAAGCACCGGCTCGCAACTCCTCTTCGATTTTTTTCATGATGGCGGGAGTAGCCGACCCGCCAAAGTTCCCCTTGAACTTCATCCCATTCCAATTCCAGGGATTGTGGCTGGACGTGATCATGACCCCGCCCGCTGTGCCATGTTTTTTCACTGCGAATGACACGGCCGGGGTTGGCGTGTAGTCGTTCGACAACTTCACTGGAATGCCCGCGCCGGCAATCACTTCGGCAGCTACCTGTGCGGCCGCTTGTGAGGCAAACCGCGTGTCGTATCCAATGACGATTCCGCGTGAGGCGTCTTCATACTTCAGCGCATAGGAGGCAATGGCGCCGGCAACGCGGCGGACATTTTCAAAAGTAAAATCGTCGGCGATAATAGCGCGCCAACCGTCGGTACCGAATTTAATCTCTTGAGGCATTTCGTTTTTCGTACTCGCCGCCAGACACTTCCTACACCAGTCGGTGCAGCTTCTTCGCGTCCAGATGCTTCACTACTTTTCCCACGTCTTGCGCATGCTGCCGGGTGGTGATCAGCAATGCGTCCGGTGTATCGACCACGACCAGGTCTTTTACACCCACGGCCGCGACGAACTTCCCCGGAGCATGCACATAATTTCCCGTCGCGTTCAGAACGAACGATTTCTCCGCGGCAATAATATTTCCTTCCGCCGGAGTGGTCTTTGCTGAGTGATGTTCGTGCAGTGCCGTCCATGAGCCGATATCGTTCCAACCAAAATCGGCGGGGAGACAGAAAATATTGGACGCCTGTTCGCCCTTGGCCGAACGCGGTTCCAGCACCGCATAATCGATGCTGATGTTCTCGCATTTCGGATAAAGCCTGCGCAGCGTGGAATTGAATTTGCCGGTGCCATAAGCGCCGGCAATTTGTTCGAGCAGGGAAGCGGTCCCAGGAAGATGTTCGAGCAGAGCGTTCGCCAAGGTTCGAGCCTGCCATAAAAACATCCCGCTATTCCAGTAGAAATTTCCCGCGGCCACAAATGTTGTAGCCGCAACCGCATCAGGTTTTTCGGTAAAACGCCGCACGCGCAAACCTTCGCTGGCCGACGTACCCGCAACTTCAATGTAACCGTACCCGGTCTCCGGACGCTTGGCGCGAATACCAAGAACAACAATATTTTCCCCCGCCGCCGCAATCTCAATCGCGCGCTGGATAACCGCTCGATACGCCTGCTGGTCGCCAATCACATGATCGGATGGGAACATGCCAATCACCGCGTCGGGATTCTCGCGCATCAGAAGAAAGGCCGCCAATCCGATTGCAGGCGCGGTATTCCTCCCTACCGGTTCGGCAACAGCCTGGGGCCTCGGCAATTTTGGAAGTTGCTTCAGGACCGCTGGACGAAGATCGTCGTTGGTGATAACCCAGAATCGCTTCGTGGGAGCCAGCGGCAGCAGTCGCGCCAAGGTCTGTTGCAGCATGGTCTGCTTGCCGTCAAGCGCGAGCAATTGCTTGGCTCGCTTTTTACGGCTGAGCGGCCAGAAGCGCGTGCCCCGGCCGCCGGCGAGAATCACGGGATAGAAGTTGGAGTTTTTCGCCACGTTCTTACGATGCGTTCTTAGGGCTAGTCGTCTTAGTCCATCAAAAATCTTCGATCAAAACCACTATCGATCAAAAATCACATCCGTATTGCAGGTGCAGGCAACGCGGCTCCCGGCACTTTCGCTCGCAAGAATTCCAGCGTCCACTGCGGACGCACCGTAAATCCTTCCATTAGCGCCGGAACAACAATCGCATCGCCTTTCGCCAACGTCACCGGATCCGCCCCTGGCTTCTCCACCACGCCGCATCCCTCCACGGCTACCAGAATCTGCGCGGAATTCTTCCCAGACTCGTCGCGCGTGTTCAACGCCTGCGGTTCCTTGATCTCGAACATGTCCACTTCAAAATAAGGCGCGGCTACCAGGGCGGCTTGCCGGTTTTTGCTGCCAGGCTTCTGCGAGGGAGCCGCCCGCAATACCTTGCCCGACGCGGCATTCACTCTTACCGCGGCCAGCCCTTCCTTCAAATGCAGTTCCCGCGGCCGGCCATAATCATACAGGCGATACGTCGTATCCGACTGCTGCTGAGTTTCCACGATCACCGATCCCGGACCAAGCGTGTGCACGGTTCCGCCGGAAACATAAATCATGTCGCCGGTGAAGACATCAACCCAGTTCAACAGCTCTTCGGCGCGCTTCTCTTCGATTGCGGCTGCCAACGCGTCTACGGTCACGCCGGATTTCAGCCCTAATCCAATCTGTGCCCCGGGCCTGGCGTGTGCCACATACCAGCACTCCGTCTTTCCCCAGGGTTGGTGCACTCGTAAGGCCTGCTCGTCATCGGGATGGACTTGCACCGAGAGTTTTTCGTGCGGGAAGAGAAACTTTAAAAGCAGCGGAAAGCGCCGGGCATCGCGAGCGGCATCCCCAACCAGATCCCTCCGATGCTTCTCACTCAATTGCGCCAGAGTTTGTCCGGCAAGCGGTCCATTCGCTACTTTGCAATCGTCGCCCGTGAGCCATGCTTCTCCGATCTTCTCCTCGAATTTCCGATTCGGATAAATCGGCGAAAGATCGTGCGTTCCCCAAGGCCTTGGATCGAAAGCCGGGAGCATCAAAAGAGGGTAAAGATCGGACATAAGCTTTAGCGCCGATTGTCATTGATCCCCGCTGGTCATCCCGAGCGAAGCGAGGGACCTTGGTTTCTTCGATTGAAACGCAGTCCTCTACAGCGCCGCGAAAAACTTCCGCATCCGCTCCAGTCCGCGATCTAGTTCCGTTTTCGAGGTCGCATAGGAAACCCGAATATGCTCGGCGGTGCCGAACCCTTCGCCCGGAACCGTCGCCACATGGGCTTCCCGGAGCAGTCTTCCGGCTACATCGGAAGCGGATTTCACTCCTCCGCGCCCAAAGAACGCGGAGATATTCGGATACGCATAAAACGCTCCTTCCGGAAGCGTGCATGTTACCCCCGGAATCGACCGCAGCCCCTCGACCACATGATTGCGCAACTCGATATATTCGCGGCGCATGTGCTCCACGCATTCCTGTGGTCCGTTCAACGCCGCTACCGCCGCCTTCTGCACAATCGAAGTCGGATTGGAAGTGGACTGGCTTTGCAACTTCGACATCGCGGAGATGACTACCGACGGTCCCAGCGCATACCCTAACCTCCAGCCCGTCATTGCATAGGTCTTCGAAAGCGATCCCAACACCACCACGCGCTCTTTGTACTCACGCAGCGACCCAACCGAAAAATTCCGGCCCGTATAGTTGAGGTACACGTAACACTCATCTGATAGCACCCAGATTCCCCGTTCATGCGCCAGCCGAACCACCTTCGTCAGATCCTCCGCACTCATTACCGCGCCCGAAGGGTTCGACGGCGAATTCAGAATGATTACCTTCGTCCGCGGCGTGATCAAACTAGCGACCATCTCCGCGGTTACACGAAACCCCTGTGACTCGTCGGTGTGCAGCAACACGCAGCGCCCGCCCGCGTAGCGCACAATGTCCTTGAACGACACCCAGTAGGGAACCGGCAAAATCACCTCGTCGTCATGATCCACCAGAACTTGAATGGCATTGAACAGCGCATTCTTACCGCCGGTTGAAGCAATCGCTTCTTCGCGGCGGTAATCGGAATCGAAATCCGCCGCGTGGCGGTGCACAATCGCGTCGCGCAATTCGGCAGTGCCCGCGACCGCCGTGTATTTTGTAAAGTTGCCCTGAATGGCCGCGATGGCCGCATCTTTGATGTGCTGCGGCGTGGCGAAGTGGGGTTCACCTGCGCCAAAATCCACCACATCGATTCCCTGCGAGCGCAACTTATCCGCTTCGGCTACCACTGCCATGGTGGCGGAGGGTTCAATTCGGTTGATTCGCTCGGTAAGTTTCACGGCTTCGCTGGTCGCAGTGGTCATGCCTTCTTTTTCCTCAACCTTTCTCTTTTTTCTGAATGCTTGTCCGAAGTGCGAGCTATCTCTTCCTGCATTTCATCATGGAACTTATATGCAGGCTCGAGTTTCTCCCGCAGCTTCTGCTCCACTACTTCCGGCACCAGTCCCCGCACCGGACCGCCCGCCTGCGCCACTTCGCGCACCAGTCGGGAGCTGACGTAAGAATACTTGTCCGCCGGCATCATAAAGACCGTCTCGAGTGTGGGCTCGAGCTTGCGGTTCATCAGCGCCATTTGCAGCTCGTATTCGTAATCGCTCACCGCACGAATGCCGCGCAGCACGCAAGTCGCCTCAATCGATTTGGCGTACTCAACCATTAGGCCATGAAAAGCTTCGATCCGCACATTTTTCAAGTGTGCCGTCAGAGTTTTCAGCATCTCCAGCCGCTCCGGCAAGCTGAACATCGGAACCTTCTCGGAGTTCCGCAGAATCCCAACCACCAACTCGTCGAAAATCTTAGCGCCCCGCTCGATAAGATCAAGGTGCCCGTTAGTGGGTGGATCGAATGAGCCGGGATAGAGCGCGCTGATGTGCCTCAATGGTCCTCGCAGGAAGCTGCCATACCGAATAGTAGATTCTATGCGGGGGCTGGCGAGGATGGCAATTGTGGAGTTGGCCGACTACCGTTGGCCCCAGTGGTTTGTCATCCAAAGGGTTTGTCATCCCGAGCGCAGCGAGGGACCATGGTTTCCGCTGGCACTATTTAGTTAGCGCATGCAAAAACCAAGGTCCCTCGCTACGCTCGGGATGACAAGCAGCAGAAGAGCTCAGCGCTTGGCCGCGATGGGCACTTTTACCGGCTCTGGAGGCGCACTGGGCATCGTCGTGACTCGCGCGCCTTGCGGAGAACCGGTGCCGTTGGTCGGGGCTGCTTGCGCCGGCGTCGCAATCAAACCCAGTGCCTTTCGCACTTCCGTATCCAGCTTGGCCAGCGTGTCCTTGTTGTCTTTCAGGAACTGCCGCGCATTCTCACGCCCCTGGCCGATGCGCTCGCCCTGGTAGCTGTACCAGGAGCCGGATTTTTCCAGAATATTGTTATTCACTGCAATGTCCAGCAGATCGCCCTCGCGCGAAATGCCTTCGCCATAAAGAATGTCGAATTCAGCCTCACGGAACGGCGCAGCCACTTTGTTCTTCACCACTTTTACGCGGGTGCGCGAGCCGGTCACGACATCGCCATCCTTAATCGCTGCAATCCGGCGAATGTCGATGCGCACCGAAGAATAAAACTTCAGCGCTTTTCCGCCCGTCGTCGTCTCCGGATTGCCGAACATCACGCCAATTTTCTCGCGAATCTGGTTGATGAAAATCAGGCAGGTTCGCGACTTCGAGACCGTTCCCGTCAGCTTACGCAGCGCCTGCGACATCAGGCGCGCCTGCAAGCCCATGTGGCTGTCGCCCATTTCGCCATCGAGTTCGGCCTTGGGCACCAGCGCCGCCACGGAATCCACCACCAGTACGTCAATGGCATTCGAGCGTACCAACGCCTCAGTGATTTCCAGCGCCTGCTCACCATAATCCGGCTGGGAAACCAGCAGGTTGTCCACGTCCACGCCCAGCTTCTTCGCATAACCCGGATCGAGCGCATGCTCGGCGTCCACAAACGCAGCCATGCCGCCCGTCTTCTGCGCTTCGGCAATCACTTGCAGCGTGATGGTCGTCTTGCCGGAGGACTCCGGCCCAAACACCTCAATCACGCGCCCCCGAGGAAACCCGCCTACCCCCAGGGCCGCGTCAAACGAGATCGATCCTGTCGAAATCACCGCGATGGGGACGATCGCCTCCTTCGACCCCAGCCGCATGATCGACCCTTTACCAAACTGCTTCTCAATCTGCGCAAACGCCAACTCAATCGCTTTGCCCCGCTCATCCGCCATGGGAGTGGCTCCTTGTGATCACAAAACTTAAAATGAAATTGAATCTGGCCGGATTATACATACAGAGTGAAGCGAATAAAAGGCGAATCATAGAATAAACAGTGGAAATCATCCCGAATCGGGCGAAAGTTCTCAGCCCGGCGCCTCGCGGAGAGGAGACTCGCGCGGAAAAGCCCTACAGACAAAAGAAAAAAGAAAGGCGTCCCGTTGAAGCAGGACGCCCGAATCAAACCCAAGACCTAAAACCCGGCCCGGCCTATGCTACTGCAGCCTTTCCGCCAGTCCCGGTATGGTTTTCAGCAGATCGTTATAGATCACCATGACGGCGAACAGGATCAGGAATACGAACGCGGCCTGGTAGACACGTTCTTTGATGCGCAGGCTGATGTCATGGCGCATGATGCTTTCGATGAGCAGGAAGAAGATCACGCCGCCGTCTAGGATGGGGATCGGCAACAAGTTGAATACGCCAAGGTTAAGGCTGATGCTGGAGGTAAGCGCCAACAGCGGGCTCCAGCCCTTTTGCTGGGCGGCATAACCGGCCTCTTGCGCGATGCCAATTGGGCCCGAAACCATCTTCGGCGAAACTTTGCCTTCCACCAGCTTCTTAGCCAACTCCAGCAGCAGCACAGAGTATTTCTTGTTGTCCTGAATGGAGAGCGACAGTGCTTGCCCGAAGGGCAGGCTCTTTACCGTGGTCGTTTCCTTGTTCAGGAATCCCAGCCGGTAGCGCTCCTGTTTGGGGTCCTCGGTCTTGGAAAGGACGGGGTTCACCTGAAAGCTGAGAGTCTGGTCGCCGCGCAGCACCGTAAGATCAACCGGCTTGTTTTTGGTCTGCTGGAGTTGCTCGATCATGGCATCGATCGAACCGAGCTGCTTGCCATCCATGGCGACAACCCGGTCGCCTTCTTTCATTCCAGCTTTAATGGCGGGCATGTCGTCGTCCAGCTTTCCAATCACGACCGGTTCCGCCGGATACCATCCCGCCGAGCCCACTTCCGACGATGTAATCGCCTTCGGAGTGATGCTGGTATGGATAATCTGGCCCCCGCGGTCGACGGTGAGCGGGAGACTCTGGTTGGGGCTAATCATCACCCTGGGCTGCACCTGCTCCCACGTGGGGTTCACGATGCCATCGATCTGGATAATTCGATCGCCGGGCTGAAGTCCCGCCTGCGCCGCGGCGGAGTTTGCCTTCACTCCATCGATCACCACCGGCTTGTCCATAAAAACCGGGTATTCGTAATGCACCATGTAGACGCAGGTCAGCAGACCGATGGCTAGCATGATGTTCATGAATGGGCCGGCAATGGCGATCAGGAAACGGTGCCAGCGCGAATGATTGAGAAACTCCCCAGGATCGTCCGTACGCTCATCCATGGGGTTTTCGCCGCTCATCTTCACGTATCCGCCGAGCGGGATGGCGCTGATGCGGTAGTCGGTCTCACCCTTGCGGAAGCCCAGCAGGCGTTTCCCGAACCCGATGGAGAAAACTTCGACCCGCACTCCCAGCCATTTGGCTACGGCATAGTGCCCAAACTCGTGAATCAGGATCATGAAACCGAGGATCACGACGACGGCAATCAGCGATATGAAAAAATCAGGCATAAAAGAGGTACGTACTCCGCAGTTGGTTAGATTCGGAAATCGGTTTTAAGTCAGAAAATAAGAAGTTCACCCGCGGATCACTAGTTAAGACCGCTAGGCTAAGATCACTAAGCAAATACCGCTACACCCGCACATTTCCTGCAAATCCTGCTTTTCTCAGCCGGGCCACCCGCTCCTGAGCATATCGGCGGGCCTCGGCGTCCGCTTCAAGCACTTCCTGGATCGAACCCAGCTTTCCGCTATTAGATGCTGAAACTGCCGCTTCGATGATCCGGGGAATCTCGTCAAATGGAATGTCACCCTCGAGAAACGCCGCCACCGCCACTTCGTCCGCCGCATTCAGCGCTACGGTCTTTGCCCCGCCAGCTTCGGCCGCTTCATACGCTAAACGCAGACAAGGGAATTTATTCACGTCTGGGGGGGAGAAGTCCAGATGACGCAAGTTACTCATAGGAAATCTCATATCCGACTGAACGCGCTCGGGATATGTTAGGGCGTAAAGAATCGGTAACCGCATGTCTGTCACCGAGAACTGTGCCAGAATACTGCCATCCACGAACTCAACCATGGAATGAATCGTCGACTGCGGATGGACGATCACCTCGATCTGGTTGGCCGGCAAGTTAAACAGCCGGCACGCCTCGATCACCTCGAACCCTTTATTCATCAAAGTCGCGGAGTCGATGGTGATGCGCCTGCCCATCTTCCACGTGGGATGATTCAGCGCCTGCTCCACGGTGATCGAACCAAACTCCGAGCGAGGAGTGTTGAGGAACGGCCCGCCTGACGCGGTGAGCCAGATGCGTTCCACTTCCTCCATGCGCCCGCCGCGCAGGCACTGGTGAACCGCATTGTGCTCGCTATCGATCGGTAGCAGCGGCTTGCCCTGCTTTCGCGCCTCAGCGGTAATCAGCTCTCCAGCCGCGACCAGACATTCTTTGTTAGCCAGCCCCAGAGTTTTGCCGGCGCGGGCAGCTTCGTAGGTCGCTTCCAGTCCCGCCACGCCGACGATGGCGCTCACCACAAAATCGACTTCAGGGTGCGTGGCCACAGCGACCGTCCCCGCCGCTCCGTAAACCACCTCAATCTCACTAAGCCCAGCCGCCTTGAGCCGCGCGCGGAGATTATCCGCATCCGTCTCGGAGGCAATCGAGATTAAGCGCGGCCGCCAACGCTCCGCCTGCTCGAAAGCCGCATGCACATTGCTTCCCGCCGCGAGCGCCACGATCTGAAAGCGATCCGGATACGACTCCGCCACCCGCAGCGTGCTGCGGCCAATGGATCCAGTTGACCCCAGGATGGCGATTTTCTTCATAGGAGCTGAGTCTCTAGGCAATGTTCGACCGACTCAGAAGCCGAACCTATTTTACCCGTTTCTCTCAATCCGCTGGGAAGCGAATCGAACGGCCTTAAGCTTCTGCGTTCCTTCGTGTCTTTTGTGGTTGACCACCCTTTTTTACTCCACCCGCTGCAGACTGAACTCTCCTACTGCATTACCCGCCAGGCCGCATAAAACCACAATACCGGCGCGGTAAACAGCAGGGCATCGATGCGGTCGAGCATGCCGCCGTGCCCCGGAAGAATCGTGCCCGAATCCTTCACCCCGGCTCCGCGCTTAATCAAAGACTCCACCAGATCGCCCAGTTGCGCCGCGATGTTGAGCGCCACGGTCAGCCAGATAATCGGCAACAATTCCGGTTTTTCCAGTCCAAACATTCCATCGCGACGAGTGATCAATCCAATCCGCAGCAAAAATGAACTGATCTGCAAGGCATGGTTAAAGAGAACAATCCCAACTGCCACGCTGGCGATCAAAGAAGCCGCCGCGCCCTCCCACGTCTTCTTCGGACTGATGCGCGGCGCCATCAAATTCCGCCCCACCGCCCGCCCCACGAAGTACGCCAAAATATCTCCCGCCCACACCACCAGAAGCAGATACAGAATCCAAAATGCTCCAGCCCATTGCTGCCGTAATTGCACCAGCATTGCCATAGGCAGAGCGATATAGGCGAAGGCGAACGCCGCCGCCGCCGCCGCCGGATATGCGTCTCGCATGGGCGAGCGCCGCATAGTGATCGTAAGAAAAATGAACGGAGAGATGGCACAGGCGAATCCCATGCCAACGAGAAATTTTATTCCGTACACCTGCGGCGTTTCGCCCGCCGTGCTCGCCGCTAGCAGGAGGAAGAACAGTCCAACAAAAATGTAAGTCGGCCAGCGCAACGGCTGCACCCCATACGACTCCGTCAACCTGAGAAATTCCTGCACCGTAACCAGCGCCACCGCTCCTGCCACCACGGCCACAACCGGAACCGGCGCGCGCAGCACCAGCACCATCACAATCGGAATGAGAACTAGCGCTGTGGCGATGCGTTTCAACATTGGATGGCCAATTCAGAATTCATAGAAGCGTGGATTGAAAGGCTGCGGATCGAACCGCGCCGAAAAGCTACGGAAGTTGCAGAAAAGCTAAAGAATTATTGTCATTCCGAACCGGCTTCAGCCGGTGCGGAATCTGCTTTTTGCGCGGGGAATGCGGAAGCAATCGTACGCCGCAATCACAACTAGTTGTGCCCTTTTACCGGCTCACCATGCCCATCCGCCTTCAAATCATGATGATTCAACCCGCCGTACCGCCGCTCCCGCTTCTGGTACTCCGCAATCCCTTCCAGCAAATGCACGCCGCGAAAATCCGGCCACAGCGTCGGAGTCACCCAAATCTCCGCATACGCCAGCTGCCACAACAAGAAATTGCTCAGCCGCATTTCGCCCGAAGTCCGCACCACCAGATCCGGATCGGGCAGATCGCGCGTATAAAGATGTTCGGCCACCGTATCCTCATCAATATGCAGATGGTCGATGCCGCCATTCTGCGTCGCCGCCTTCACCATCGACCGGAAGGCATCCACAATCTCGCTGCGCGCGCTGTAATTCAGCGCCAGTGTCATCACCGTGCCGCTATTGTGCGCCGTGCTCTCCCGCGCCCAGGCCATGCGCTCCTGCACGTCATCGGGCAATTGCTGCTGTCGCCCAATGTATTCCATGCGAATATTATTCTTGTTCAGCGTCGGCACTTCCGCCTTCAAATACCGGCTGAGCAGTCGCATCAGAAAGTCGACTTCACTCTTCGGCCGCTTCTTCCAGTTTTCTTCCGAAAAGGCATAGAGCGTGATCGCGCGAATCCCAATGCGCGCCGCCGTCTGGACGGTCGAACGCACCGCCTCTACGCCGGCGCGATGTCCCGCCACGCGCGGCATATGGCGCCGTTTCGCCCAACGCCCGTTGCCGTCCATGATGATCGCGATGTGTTGTGGGAGCCGCGCTGGATCGAGATGCCGGTAAACTTCGCTTTCCTTGCGATCCAGACCGGCGGGAATTTTTGCCTGCAAGGCCATCCCCTTCCGATTCACGAAGCTAACACAGTAGGGAACAGGCGTGCAATGACGAGCGCTGTGTTGTGCCGGTCAGTGAGCACGTAAGGCTTCAATCCTGGCCAGAAGGATCCCTTATTGGTCCTTCCACGGCTATACAAAAGGCGATTTAAACGCTTGCGTAGCCTACGTAGACGGTTAACATATGACTTATTTACGGCAAAAGTTATGGCCTATGAAGTGTTCAAGAGGACCGGGGCTAGAGTCGAGGCGCCAATGCTTTCCATTACGCCAGACGGCAGAATGACGATAAATGCCGCGGCGGTCGGGATTGCAAGGGACGCTCGAACAACATCCGTCCTATTGCTTTGGGACCGGGCCAACCACAAGCTGGCCCTTAAGGCCGTGCAAAGGGATGACACGAATTCCTGCGCCCTTTCGATTGTTGCTACGAGCCATTCAGGAAGTCTCAGAGCCAGATCGTTTCTCGGCCAAGTCGGCTGGAAGGCGCATAAACGCGAAACGCTGTCGATAATTCGGAACGAAAAAGAAAAGATGTTCGAAGCTACCCTACCAATCGAACACCTGAGTCGGAACGGTCGAGCGTAAAGCGTTTGGGAGTCAATTAGAGGAAATGGTCAGAGTATGCCAAGGCGATGGAAGCCGACGAAAGCAGAGCGAACGGACGCAGAGGTGATCCGCCGTAAGAAAGAACTCGCGGAAAAACTGGCTTTTGCCGTGGAGTACGGGACGGAGGAAGAATTCGTGGCCGAGGTGAAGAAGTTCAAGCCAGACGTTGGGAAGGAGGAACTGAAAGTTTGGATTATGCGGTTTCGCGACGCTCGGCGCGAGAAGCGCGGGCTTTAGCTTTGTCTACAATCTCGTCGAATTCTTTTTCCGCCTTGAGGAATTCTTTGGGAGACATGCGCTCCTTCGCCTCCGCGACTAAGTCGCTAAAGGAATCAACTAGAGTCTCCATTGCGGACTTCGACTTGCGGGCAGATTTTGCCATAACTATCTAAGTATAGTTTACTGCGCTAGTGAAACGCAGATATTTGACATTCCCAAAGTCATGCGCCTTTAGGTTACCCCGACGAGTCGCCGTTCCGACCTCATACCGATTTCGGCAAACTCGCTAGCCTCCTCCGCAAAAAATCATCCAACGATGAACGATAGCGCCGGCTGAGGGTCAACTCCGTCTTATCTCGCAGCACCACGCTGTAATCGCCGCCGAGCAACGGCAGGATTTCGCATATCTCGTTGATGTTCACGATCGTCGAACGATGAATGCGGATGAATCCGTTCTTATCCAGCCGGCGCTGAAAGTTGTTCATAGTGTCGCGTATGAAGTGGCTGTCTTTTTGCAAATGCAGGCGCACGTAGTCGCGCTCCGCTTCCACCCATTTCAGTTCTGACATGCGCAGAAAAAGCAGTCGCCCGCGCGATTTGATCAGAAGCAATTCAGCGGGCGAAGGCTCCTGCGCCGACGGCGGCGTACCACCCAGCTTCTGCAATTCGCTGTAGGCTAGTTCGCGCTGCACGTGCGCCTTGGCGCGAACCAAAACCTCCAAGAATCGTGACCGTTTAAAAGGCTTCAGCAAATAATCCAGAGCCTGCGCTTCAAAGGCCGGAATAGCATACTCTCGATGCGCGGTCACAAACACCACAGCCGGCAGATCGCGGCGATCCGCAATCTCTTCCAGCACTCCAAATCCGTCGGCACCAGGGATTTGCACGTCCAGGAAAATCAAATTTGGTTTGAGTTGCCCGATCATTTCAGCGGCGCGAATGCCATCGCCGCATTCGCCGACAATCCGCACCTCAGGGTCGGTCTCAATCAGAGAGCGCAACCGCCGCCGCGCCGCGGGTTCGTCATCGACCACCAGCGCGGTAATTTCCATCGCAGATTTATTCTCCATGAGCATGGCCGGCCGCGACAAAAGGGAACTGCAATTCCACGGTGAATCCTTTCGCAGAATCGTCTATATGAAGCACCGCCCGTTCGCCGTAGAGTCGTTGCAACCGCGCGCGCGTGTTGCTCAAACCGATCCCCTCATCCGAGGCATTTCCATTCCCGCCTGGGCCATTATCGGAAATCCGCACCTGTAGAATCCCATCTTTCTGATCCGATTCAATCCTCAATACCCCAATACCCACACGTTTCGAAATACCGTGGCGAAAAGCGTTTTCGATCAGCGGCTGCAAAATGAGATGTGGAACCCTTGCGTTCAGCGTCTTCGGATCGATCTTGGTTTCAATCGTCAAGCTGTCGAGAAATCGTAGCCGCTGAATATTCAGGTACAGCTCGACGGCTTTCATCTCCTCGGCCAACGATACTTCTTGCGCCGCGTGGCTTTCCAGGCTGGTCCGCAGCAGCGACCCCAGATCTCCGATCATGTCGTCCGCGGTCGCAGCATCTGTGTGAATGAGCGACGAAACCAGATTCAGCGTATTAAAAAGAAAGTGCGGTTGCAGTTGGCCCTTGAGCACCTCTAACTCTGCCTTCGCCAGTTGGCCTTCGAGTTGCGCCGCGCGAATTTCCGCATCCCGCGCGTTGAAGTAATAATCCAGGCCATAAAAAATTCCTACAATCACCCAATACATCCACAGATTCCATGCCACGTTCTGCCACAGCAGCAGGCTGATAAACCGCCAGGAGGTACGCGAGACGTTCGCTAGATCGCCGGCGGCTGGCGTGAAAGGAATCCAGGCCAAAGCATTGAGCAATAGAATCAGCACCGCAAAAGTGGTGTGAGCTGCGATCCACGATCGTGGTTTCCACTTTTTCCGCCTTATGCCTTCGCAGAAAAATAAGATCAGCGGCGTGAACACGGTCCAAATCGCATAGTTGATGATTGGGAAGCGGGACGCTTCCCGCCAGCTGACTGGCTGCCCCATCATCTTCGAGTAGACGTAGGTGTTGATGGTCAGCAGCGCGGCAAAGTAGCACCACGCGCCCGTAATCACGGCCAGGCGGCGTCGACCACTCCAGGCGCTGGATGCCGGCTTCTTCACGCGCTCAGCTTAGCGCATTCCCGCTTCAGCCTCCTAACCTCCGGTCGTGGTTTCCCCGCCGCTTGTCGCAAATCAACCTGTCAACCGCGGGTTGCGACCCATACTCCCGTATCAGTTTTATTTCCCAGGAGGATTAGTGATGAGGATGGTTATGAAGATTTGCCGTTTTTACCCCGCATCCGCGTTTCTTATGATGGTTGCTGGCCTGCTCTGCGGCCAACAATTAATGGCGCAGCAAATTCCACGAGTAAGCTCCAAGGTCTCACCCCAGCGTGATTCCGCCAGCACTTTCCGCTCGAAAAATTCTCTGCCCCCGAATCTCTATCCGCTCCAGGCATCATTCACTCAGGGCTACCCTACCCCCGGAGCAAATGCTGACGGTACCGACCTGTGGCCTTGCGATGGCAGCTCTTCAACTCCCAATCCGGATTGCCCCACCGTTGGCGACCCTGCAATCACTCTTCCTGCCACCGCGAATGTGACAGGCTCTCCCGCATTGGTCTGGCAACTCAAGAACACGGCCGGCTCCGGCAACGGGTACGGTTGCAACGCGCTTACCAACGGAACCGGGCACCTTGGCGTCCCATACATTTCCTGCGGCCAAATTGAAACCTGGTACGAAGATGATACTAACGACGCCACGGATGAGCTCCTATACTCGGCCGTGGTGACTCAGGGCACAAGAACGATTTTCGACACTGGTACTGTCGATCTCGGTCCAAATGTATACGCAGCGCAGAATCCGCCATCGGATGTCAACATTTACGATGACGCGAACTTCGGATTTGGTCCCGGAGACGGTCCTGGCACCGGGCCGAATAATGGCAACTGCAGCCCCGACTACAATTACCCGCTCACTTCGCCCGCTAATCCGGGAGAAACATATTTGGTGGCAGCTGGCAAAATCTGCGTAACGCCGCTTCCCGGAATGGCCACGATTACGGTGACCACCGAGCTTGGTTCTCCCTCGTATACCCAGGTCACGGGCTCGGCGTGCACATCCATGGGCGTGTCCAGCCCGTGCTACACGGTGAAGTGGACCAGGAAATATCCAATTAAGCAGCAGTGGAATATCTGGCTGGAATAGAGAGTGAATCCCGGAAGGTGGACTTTACCCGCGCCGCAAACCGGTGCGGGTATTTTGTCTCAACTGTCGGAATGAAACGTTATTCCAGGAGGGTGCTGCCCGCTCCAGTCGGAACATTGGCTCCCGGATAAGTTCTCTGCTTCGAGAGCCTCCAGAACATTTTCAATTGCGTACTCAGCTTCACTGGGACTGACAAAACCACACAAGTAGACCGCGCTGTACACAATCTCATTGAGTTTGACTTCAGGAACGCCAACTAATCCAGGCAGAGATCTAACCAGCTGCCGCAACAGTATCAATAAGCGGGACAGCCGTTCATCGAAGGCATGAAAATCTGGACTGGAGGCGCCTTTGCCAAAAGAACGATCAGGCCAATCCTGCTCACTTGGAGGCTTACAAGCCGCCCTGGGTTTACGCATTATGGCCTCCCTTGCGCTGGCGAAACGCGGCGGCGCGGTAATTTTTCCACGGGCTGGAGTTCCCGCGATCTGTAAAGCCGCCGGCAACAGGCTCATCCGACGCCGCTCGATTGCGGTTCTTCCAGGTCTCGAACCATTGGACAAAGAAGGTCTCGGGCTTGCAGTTTTCCGGCTCCCGCCGGAAATTCCTGTAGCTCGTCGAACTCCGCGGGCCAGCCTTAATCGAGTTAGCCTCAATCATGTACCGGCTTCCCGTGAAGTCCGCCGCCTGCGCCACGAATCGCTCGTGAGATTTGCCCGGGAGTATCTCGCGGAGAGCCCAATCGATGTGGTGAACGCATTCCTCCACGAGTTCCTCCTGTACCGCTGCCTCGTGGAAAGGCACCAACATCAGAGGTTGCAGAGCGTTGCGAATGTGGTGATTCATCAGGTCGACGACGCGAAGCTGTTCGCGGAACTGCCGCCTGACGCGGCGTTCATACAAATAAAAGATTGCAGCCGCGATGATGCCGCCGGTAAAGTCGTCTGCAACGCGCTGCCATATTCCTAGTCTCCAATAAATCGATAAGCGGTCTACCAGGACCAGGAACGCGCAGACTAAAAGTGATAGAAGAACTGTCTCGCGAAGGAGAGAGCCCCCAGTCTTGTGAAAATTGAGGATATTCATGCTTCTGGCTCCCATTTGGCATGTCAGACCTTTTGTGGCCTGGAGCATGCCTAGCTGATTGCTTCAGTTGCGCACAGCCGGAAGAAGAAAAGAGGCACGATTAAATGTCCCGGCTGCGCAAAAATGGGTTCTTTGGCTGAGGTTAACGTCAGATCAGAAGCGTGCAGAGAAGATTCTGGAGAGGAGGTCGGGCGACATTATGGAACGAACTCGAAACCGGCGCGAATCGGATGTTGATCGCGCTAAAAACGTCCGCCAAAGGAGCCGAACTCACCGGAGACGGCGCGCTTAGATCGAGGGCTGGCGCGACGAGTTGAATATTAGGCCGTTCGACCGGCGCCACAATGATGGGTGCGTCCGACTCATCGTAACTGGTTTCAGGCAAGTCTTCGCGGGGGACCGCTGAGGCGAAGATCGCCGCTCCCAGCAGGAAGAAAACCAACATTGCCCGAAATCGCATCGCCGTAATCACGATAATTTTCTTCAAGCTACGCCGGCAGGTGAGCCTTGTCAATGGTCGGTCCCTATAATTATCGACGTAAATTGCTGAAACAACTACGGCGTCCGATCGAAGGACACTGGCACGTTTACTTCGCTTCTTCCGGCACGATTTTCAACTCGATCTTCTCGGTATATCGCAGCAGCGTCAGCGAGCAACTCACGCCCACGCGAACGTCGGTGAGCACGCGGTGCAGATCGTCCACGCCCGCGACCGGACGGCCTTCCAGCGCCACGATCACATCGCCTTCTCGCACTCCCGCTCGCTTCGCCGGGCTTTTTTCCTCAACCGATAGCACCAGCGCACCCGATTCCTTGGTTAGATCGTAAAAGCGCACGACGCGCCGATGCACCGGAACCGTCTGCGCGGAAACCCCGATGTAGCTGCGCCGAATGCGTCCATCGCGCAGCAGTCGGCTGGCCACAAACTTCGCGGTGTTGATGCCGATGGCGAAACAGATTCCCTGCGCCGGCAGGATCGTTGCCGTGTTCACCCCGACCACGCGCCCAGCCGAATCTACCAGCGGACCACCCGAGTTGCCCGGATTCAGCGCGGCATCGGTTTGAATTACATCGTCAATCAGTCTCCCCGAATACGATCGCAGGGATCGTCCCAGAGCGCTCACCACTCCTGCCGTTACGGTCGATTGAAATCCATAAGGCGCGCCAATCGCCACTACAACCTGACCCACGCGCAATTGCTGCGAATCGCCAAGAGCGGCCGCAGTCAGGCCGGGTTCATCCACTCGCACCACCGCCAGATCGCTCGCCGGATCATCGCCGATGGCCGTCGCAGGCATGCGGCGGCCGTCCGTCAACGTGACTTCGATCCGTTTCGCGTCGTGCACGACGTGGCTGTTGGTAAGAATCAATCCATCCGGGGTAAAGACGAATCCGGAACCCCCGCCTCTGCGCTCGCGCGATTCGCCCGAACGCGTTTGTCCCGCCGAGGTATGAACTTCAATATTGACCACGGATGGGCTGATCCGCTCGACCGCACCGGTTACGGCGCGGGAGTAAGCATCGAGCAGGGCGCCATCATCCGGCGCGGAACTGGCCAAAGACGACGCGGCGCGGCCAACTTCGTCTCCCCAGCCGCTTGTTTCCGGCTGATTTGCCGAGGCAGAGTATGAAAATAAATTCCCAGATTCTTCATATTGCATGATGAGATAGATGAGAATCGATCTATCTGGGACTCAAAGTGAAAACTCAAAGCGGAAGAATGCCGAAATTTTCCGGCAATAAAAAAACCGGGACCAATATTTTGGTCCCGGCGTTGAGTTGGCTGGTTAGCCCGGATAAAAATCGCGAAAATGCAGGGACAGCCGNCCTCGGCTGTCCGCTGGGCAAGTCCGGCTGCCTTAATCCAAAAACGCTTCTACGCGGTCCTTCTTGGCCTGATCGTCAAATCCCGCACCTGGGTCAGGATGCTGGACATCTGCATCCCGTTCAGTTGTGAAACGAACGGCAGAATTTCCGCGATGAACGGATCTTTTACCAGTTCGCCGATTTCGTCCTGACGGCTTTTCTCGCCGCCGCTTAGCAGTTCCGGCACGGTCACCTCCAGCGCGCGCGCCAGCCGCTCCAAAGAGGACAGCGTGGGCGTGGCTTTCTCGTTTTCGATTTTCGAAACGTAGGTCCGTGGCACGGACATGCGTCCCGCCAGTTGGCGCTGGCTCAATCCGCTGCGCAGGCGCAGCGAACGGATTGACGTGGCCAGGTTGAGATGTCCGCGGCCCGTCCCGGGCATCGGCATCATGACCGGCGGCACCATCGCCACCGGCTCAGGTTCAGGTTCCTCATCCAGGGACGAGTGACAGCGTCGGCAATTGTTGTTAACGGTGCGGAACTGAACCAACAGGCAGTGATCGCAACGGACGACTTCCCGTGAGTCTACCGGGGCAAGGGTCGTGGCCATCGGGTTGTGGGAGTGCCAGAGCGGGCTACTCCGAACTTCTACCGCTGTACTACTGGAACCATTCTTTTTGGGGGAGAGGTTCCGACTGCATGGACAATCTGCGGTACATGCCCTGTGGAAGTCAAGGGTAAAATGCATGAAGCCGCGAACTTCGCGGACAAAACCCGGACCAACGCGGCGAATGCCGCAGAAAACAAGGCAAACGCATGATTGATCGGGAAGCCGCGTGGTGTTTACTAACTGAGTTCACTCAATCGGAAAGTTTGCGCAAACACGCGCTGGCGGTCGAAGCCTGCATGCGCGCCTGCGCGAAAAAGTTTGGCGAAGAAAAAGATCATGTAAGGACAGCCGCCCCGGAGGGAATGTCAGAGGAAGACCTCTGGGGCATCGTAGGCCTCATCCACGACTTCGATTACGAAAAATATCCCAGCCTCGAAGATCATCCCTACAAAGGCAACGAGATTCTGCAAGAGCGCGGATGGCCCGATGTGATTCGCCGCGCGATCATGTCGCACGCCGAATACACTGGCGTAACCCGCGATACTCCCATGGAAAAGGCCCTCTTCGCCTGCGACGAGCTCGCCGGATTCATCACGGCCGTAGCTCTGATCAAGCCGGGAAAATCACTGGCTGAGGTCGATACCAAGTCCGTGCGAAAAAGAATGAAAGACAAAGCCTTCGCCCGTAAGGTCAATCGCGATGACATGATCAACGGCGCTGCCGCACTCGGCGTGGATTTAGACGAGCATATTTCGTTTTGCATCACCGCGCTGCAAGGGATCGCCACGGAATTGGGTTTGGATGGCAGCGCGCTGAAGATGGCATAGTCAAAGTTTCTTGAGGAGAGATCCGTGACGACACCTGGTGCAGCCGCACCTTCGCAAGCCGAAAAGGCACGAACATTTCGCACGCTCCATGAGCGCGGCGGAGCGTTCATCATCCCCAATCCCTGGGACGTAGGCACCGCGCGCCTGTTGGCGCACCTGGGATTTGAAGCGCTGGCCACTACCAGTATGGGTTACGCCTTCTCGCTCGGGCGGCTGGATAATTCTCTCAATCGCAAGGAGACTCTAACGAACGCGTCCGCCATAGCATCGGCCACTCTTTTGCCGGTCAGCGCCGACCTTGAGAATGGCTTCGGAGACGCGCCCGAAGTAGTTGCCGAAACCATCAGCCTTGCCGCGCAAGCGGGAGTGGTTGGAGGATCGATCGAAGATGCCACCGGTCGAGCGGAGCAACCGATTTATGAGATCGAAGAAGCGATCGATCGAGTGCGCGCGGCTGTAGCGGCCGCGCGCTATCTTTCTTTTCCTTTCACCCTGACAGCCCGCGCGGAAAACTATTTGCACGGCCGCCCCGATCTTAAAGACACCATCAAGCGTTTGCAGGCATATCAGGAGGCTGGCGCCGACGTGCTCTATGCGCCCGGTCTGGCCACGAAGGAAGATATCGCCGCCGTTGTCTCGTCCGTGGATCGCCCGGTGAATGTGCTCATGGGATTACAAGGAGTTCGACTGAGCCTGGACGAACTCTCAGCAATTGGGGTGAAGCGAGTCAGCGTAGGCAGCACGCTCTGCCGAACCGCTCTGGCCGCCTTTCTTAGCGCCGCCAAAGAGATGCGCGAACACGGCACGTTCACTTTTGCAGCCGAGGCCGCAAGCCCGAAAGAGATAAGCGCCATTTTCAGGATGTAACGATAGCGAAACGAAGTCGGCGCGGCCGCTGATCATGTAGGGATAGGGATCGCCGCCCTCGGCTATCCACCGGGCGAAGCCCGGTTCCTTTCCTCCAGAGCTACCGCAAGACCGCCGCAACCTTCCCACTCGCAATCAACTCCGCAATCCGCGCAAAATCCTTATACATAATCCGGTCTTTGTCGACGGTCGAGCACACAGCCCGAATCGCCGCATGAGCCACCTGCCCGCGCTTCGAACTCTTCAGCGGAGCCAGAAAGTCGATGGCCTGCGCCACCGCCATCGCTTCAATCGCCAGCACGTTGCGTGTGTTATCGACAATGCGTTTCAGTTTGTTGGCCGCGGTCATCCCCATGGAAACAAAATCTTCTTTATTTCCGGAGGTCGTAATCGAATCCACAGACGCGGGATGCGCCAGCACTTTATTCTCGCTGGCTAGCGCCGCTGCTGTAACTTGCGCCATCATGAATCCGGAATTTAATCCCGCTCCTTCGGCCAGAAACGGCGGCAACCCTTCACTCAGCGCGGGATTCACCAGGCGTTCGATCCGGCGCTCGCTGATGCCGGCTAAAGCGCTCAGAGCGATGGCGAGAAAGTCCAGCGCGAACGCGAGCGGCTCACCATGAAAATTGCCCCCTGAAATCACATCGCCCACCGAATTCTTGGCGTCAGTGATAAAGACCAACGGATTATCCACCGCGGAGTTGGCCTCAATTTCAAACACGTTGCGGCAATGCACCAGCGTGTCGCGCACGGCGCCATGCACTTGCGGAATGCAGCGCAGCGAATAAGCATCTTGCACGCGCCCGCAGGTGCGGTGGGATTCGCGAATCTCGCTGCCTTCGAGCATCTTGCGCAAATTCGCCGCTGACTCGATCTGGCCGCCATGCGGGCGGGCCTGGTGAATACGTTCATCAAATGCGGTGTCCGTGCCTTTCAGAGCGTCGCAACACAGCCCGCCCAACACGTCGGCGGAATCGGCCAGCGTCTCCGCCGCAAGCAGGGCCAGTGTACCGACGGCCAGCATGGCTTGCGTTCCATTGATGAGCGAAATGGATTCTTTCGCTTCCAGCACCAGCGGCTTGATCTGCGCCTGCTTCAAAGCCTCGCCGCTGGGGATGAGCTTCCCCGCGGTGTCAAAGCATTCCCCTTCGCCGACCAAAGCCAGCGCCAGATGCGCCAGAGGAGCCAGGTCGCCGCTTGCTCCTACGCTGCCTTGTGAAGGAACGTAGGGAGTGACGCCGCGATTCAGCATCTCGCAAAGCGTATCAATCACTACGGCGCGCACGCCGGAGTAACCTTTGGCGAGAGAGTTGGCGCGCAGCAGCATCATGGCGCGGGTCTCGGCTGCCGGCAGCGGATCGCCGACTCCAACCGCATGCGAGCGCACCAGATTTATCTGCAGTTCGCGAATCTGGTCGCCTACAATGCGCACGTCGCTGAGCTTCCCCACGCCAGTAGTGACCGCGTAGGCCAGTTTGTTGCTCGCGACAATTTCTTCAACCACGGCGCGGGCGCGATCCACGGCTTGGCGCGCATCCGCCGCCAAAAGCACGGGACGACGGTCAACCGCGGCTTCGCGAACGTTTTCCAGAGTGAGATCTTTGCCATTAATATGGAGTGCGTTCAAGAGAATGTTTTATCCTGTTCTGCCGAGCGCATTGCGAAATGCGCTCAAATATTTGTCCGTAAGTGCCGCGACCTTCATCTTGGCGTCCGTAACGATGTGCGTGGTCTCGCCCTCCGCCAGCAGCGTGCCGTCGTCGGCGCGCCGCAACTCGTAACCGAAGTGAATCACCGATTCGCGAACGTTTCGTAATTCGGTGCGGATCACCACCTCGTCGTCATAATGCGCCGGCGCTCGATAACGGCACTTCGCCTCGACCACCGCGATGAACCGTCCGTCTTCTTCTTCCATGTCGCGGTAGGAAAATCCCAGCTGGCGCAGCAACTCGACCCGGCCCACTTCGAACCAGATGAAATGGTTGGAATGATAAACCACGCCCATTTTATCGGTCTCCGCGTAACGCACTCGCACTCGGGTTTCATTGATAGCTGACGGATGAGCGGCGAGGGGACGATCTGGATTCATTTCCCGCTCCACACTGGTTTGCGTTTTTCGAGGAACGATGCGACGCCCTCGCGGAAGTCGGAGGTAGTGCGAATGCGTGCATTGTCTTCAATGGCCGCGGCGATTTGCTCGTCGAGTTGCGTGAAGATGAATCCGTTAATAAGTTTCTTGGTTGCCCGTACAGACGATGGACTGTTTTCCAGAAGTTGAGCCGCGAGCTCGCGAGCGCGATCCGTCAGACGATCAGCCGCGACCACTTCATTGACCAAACCGTAGCGATGCGCTTCCGTTGCATCGAACAGTCGCCCGCTAAGCAGGAGGTCCCGCGCAATTTTGTGCCCCACCTGCCAGACGAGGATCGAAGAGACGATGGCCGGAACAAATCCGATGCGGACCTCCGTGTAACCAAATTTCGCTTCCGGAACCGCCAGGGTGAAGTCGCACATGGTGGCGAGTCCGGTGCCGCCAGCGATGGCCGCGCCGTTCACCGCGGCGATGGTTGGTTTCGGAAAATCGTAAAGCCTGCGGAACATGGCCGCCATTTTGGCGGAATCTTTCACGTTTTCGTCATGCGTTTTGCCGAGAAGAGATTTCAATTCATCCAAGTCCATGCCTGCACAGAAAGCCTTGCCGGCACCGGTCATGATCAGAACATTTGAAAACGACGCCTCAATTTCATCCAGTGCCGCCATCAATTCCTCGACCAGCTCGAAGCTAACGGCATTCCGCTTATCCGGACGATTCAGCGTGATGGTCGCGATGCCAGATTCGTGAGCGAGTTGAATAGTTTTATAGGACATATTTGGAATGATTAATCGGCGGCGATGGAATCCGTATATCTCGCGGCCAGTTCCGTCGTGGCGCGCAATAATGTGTCGAGCGATTTCAGCGCCGGCAATTCTGCGCCGCGCTGCTTCAGAGCCTCAATCACTTTTTCGGTCGCAATGTTGCCCACCAACGCATCCTGCGCGAAAGGACAACCACCCAGTCCGCCGAGCGCGGAATCGAAGCGCCGGCAACCGACATCATAGGCCGCGAGAACCTTGGCCTCCGCTTGCTCGGGGCGGCTGTGCAGGTGAACTCCTATCTCAAGATAATCGTATTTCTTCATGACCGCGCCAACCAGGTCGCTGACTTGCTGTGCACTCGCCGCTCCCACGGTGTCGGCCAGAGAAATCATGCGGAGATTGTCGACTTCGAGCAAGGCAATGGCCTCGATCACTTCCTCCACATTCCAGAGATCGCCGTAAGGATTCCCGAATGCCATCGAAATATAAACCACGACGTCGAGTCCGGCATCGTCGGCTCTCTTCTGGATTTTTTCCAGCTCCTCTAACGCGTCTTCCGCTGATTGATTCTGATTCTTGCGCAGAAAAGTTTCGGAGATGGAATAGGGAAATCCCAAGGTCTTGACTGCCTGACTCTCGACCGCCCGCTGCGCGCCTTTTTCGTTTACCACGATGCCGATGATCTCAACGTCATCCGGCGGATCGAGTTCCTTCAGCACTTCTTCGGAATCCGCCATCTGCGGTACAGCCTTCGGTGAGACGAATGAAACTGCGTCGATGTGCTTGAAACCCGCGCTGATCAAGGCTTGCAGGTAGGCGCGTTTGATGTCGGACGGAATCTGTCCCTTCAGCCCCTGCCAGGCGTCGCGTGGACATTCGATCAGTTTGACTGAGTTTGACATGGCTTGCGAATAGTCGGATTCATGCATGCCCCGATGAACTAAGTTTGCAGTACTCCCACCTTGAACTCAGGAACATCCGGATTCAGCGCGGCCGCTTCGAGCGCCTGCGTGATCGCCTCGCGCGTTTCAATAGGATCGATAATCTTATCGATCCACAATCGGGCTGCGCCGTAGCGCGGATCGGTCTGCTCATCGTACGTGCGCTTTACCGGATTCGTAGAGTTCTTTTTTTTCCTCTTCTGTAAGTTTCTTCCCGCTGCGTTCGAGTTGCTTTACTTTCACCTCAAGCAGTGTTCCCGCCGCTGAATCGCCGCTCATCACGGCGTACCGTGCGGTCGGCCATGCAAACACAAAGCGCGGATCGAAAGCTTTCCCGCACATCGCATAATGTCCCGCGCCGAACGANCCTCCTACGATCACCGTAATCTTCGGCACCACCGAATTCGACACCGCGTTCACCAGCTTGGCTCCGGCTTTGATGATCCCGCTCCACTCTGCGTCACGCCCCACCATGAAGCCGTTCACGTCATGAAAAAAAATTAGCGGGATCAAATTCTGGTTACAGTCCATGATGAAGCGCGCGGCCTTTTCCGCCGATTCCGTGTAGATGACGCCCCCAAATTCGGTCCGCTTGTGGCCCTCGTGGTCGGTCTGTTGCGCGTGCAACTTCTGGTTCGCCACAATTCCGACGGCGAAGCCGCCGATGCGCCCGTACCCGCATATCAGAGTCTTCCCATACTCAGCCTTGTATTCATCCAAGCGGCTGCCATCCAGAACCCGCGCCAGAATCTCCTTCATGTCGTACGGACGCGCGGAGGATGAATCGTAAATTCCGTAAATCTCCTCAGCCGCCAGCGCGGGTTCCACCGGTTTTTTGCGGTCCCACGGGGATTGCCGCCGATATCCCCATCTTTCCACCAGCGACCGAATTCTTGCCAGGCAAGCACGATCGTCAGGCTCGCGAAAATCGACGGTGCCGCTGATGCCCGCGTGCATGGCCGCTCCACCCAAATCTTCCGCGGAAACCTTCTGCCCGATGGCCGCTTGCACCAGCGCGGGCCCAGCTAAGAATAGTCCGCTCCCATCGGTCATTAGAACGTGGTCGCACATCACCGGCAAATAGCCGCCGCCCGCCACGCACATGCCCATGATGGCTGCAATCTGTGGAATGCCCAGGGCGGACATCACGGCGTTGTTTCGAAAAACTCGCCCGAAATCGTCGGTGTCGGGAAAAACATCTTCCTGCAACGGAAGAAAGACGCCCGCAGAATCCACCAGATAGATTGTGGGAATTCGGTTCTCGATCGCGATGTTCTGCGCCCGGATTACCTTCTTCGCGGTCATCGGGAAAAACGCGCCAGCCTTCACCGTGGCGTCATTCGCGATGATCATCACCATCCGGGTATGCACTCGCGCCAGTCCAGTGATTACACCCGCTGCGGGTGCGCCGCCCCACTCTTGGTACATTTCGTAGGCTGCATAGGACCCCAACTCGAAGAACGATCCCGGATCGACGAGCAGGTCAATCCGCTCGCGCGCCGTCAGGCGTCCTTTCGCATGTTGATTCTCGATTGCTTTGGCGCCGCCCCCCTCGCAAATTTTCTCGCCCTCATTGCGCACCTGTGACATCAGATCCGCCAGGAACCGCATGTTCGCTTCGAACCGCGCCGACGTGGGATCGACTTTTGTGCTCAGGATGTTCGAAGCCTGGGTCGTGTTCGAAGTCTGCGAAGATACGGCGGGGGGTTCGCTGCGCTCAGCCATAGATACCAGTGCCACAAGTGAGTGGACTGTTTACGGTATAACACTCCCGCCGTGCGGCGCAACGGAAGCACTCCTCGGCAGTGGGTCAATTGAATTTGCTTTGAAAGGTACGGCTTCAGAATTACGGAAAAACTTAATTTCGATTTTGGGTGGCACAGCGGTTCACCACTTGATAAATAATCCCCTGTTTCCAATGCCGGCCTCAGCCGCTGGGGGCGATGGTTTTCAAATGAACCCGCTACCACTCCTTAGGCAGATAACGTATCAGTGGCCACGAAAGCAGCGCTTCACGAAATTTTGTCCACCCACTCCGCCAGCCGGCAGCCATCTTCTTCGAGCAAAAAAGTTCCAGCGCCGTAGCATTCGCCGAAAATACGTCCCGACTCCTCATCGCGCGCCGCGCGCGAGATCCACTTTCTGCCCACTTCATATTGCGAGGCCGTAAACCATTTTTGCGGCAACACTTCGACCAATCCAGCTCTCAGATACAGCACAAGCAAAGCGAAAGCCGGGTCGTCACTGGAGAGCGCCTTATAGCTCGTCGGCAATATCAATTCATCGACTGTGGCGAGTTCCGCTGGCACTTCGATCTTATGCGTTCCGGGCGGAAGATCCAGGCGTACCTCAAAGTCCGCGACCGGTGCGGTCTTCGCGTAGATTCGATCTGAGGACTGTTTAAACCAACCGGCGACTTCCGCTAAATCGAAGCCCTCCAGGCGATCAACTTCGAAACCGGCGATTCGAATATTCCTTCCTTCCGGAGCCCACACGCCGAGGCAGTTCGGCGCCACAACAAATGGACGGCAATACGTATTCAGCGCCAGAATTGCTCGATCCGGATCTTTCTCCGGCGCCAGTGAGACTACATAACCAACCGGTCCCTCTTCGCCCTGGTGCGTCCAGACCAATCGCTGGCCGCCGCTCGAATGAATTTCCGGGAAAGTTTTCCAATACCAGGGGGCGGGGCCGACTGTACGCGCAAGTTGTTGTCGGATAGAAGTCAGGTTTGGATTTGCCATGGAAGAAAATAGGTCTCTTAATTTGAAGAAGTAGGTCGCTTAATTTATGGAAAGCGAATGTTCGTGGAGAGTAACGAGATTGTATTTATTTCGAGGCCGATCCGGAACTCAGAGGGGAACGCTCGTACTCTTCACGTTGGCGCGGATGAATTTCACGATG
>JGI12635J15846_10000290_pt1 | contig 40810 bp, 31 predicted proteins | sample BlaSpr_A8_OM2_M2_FD_15846 | JGI IMG/M metagenome (IMG submission 15846)
AGCAGAAAGCTCCGCAGTCGCTCGATGATCTGGTCACCGGAGGCTATATCAAAATGGTCCCCAAAGATCCCATGACCAATGAGGCGAACTGGGAGGTAGTGCAGGAAGATGTGCTGCTCGCGGTCGACCAGCAGGATCCAGGCATTACCGACGTAAAGTCGGCCTCCAGTGCGTCAGCCAGCGATGGGACTGCCTATAGCACCTGGTAATAGCTGTGATCCTCGATTCCTCGGAACGCCGTCTTACAGCGTAGCGCTCAGGTTGGCGGATTGAATACTTCCACGTTGACCCGTTAACATCTATCCATGCCAGTTGAAACGGAACTCACTCAGGCTCCTGCTTCCATTCGTGCGCCACGCGGAACATCCATTACTTGCAAAGGCTGGCAGCAGGAAGCTGCCATGCGGATGCTGATGAACAATCTGGACTCCGACGTAGCCGAGCGTCCGCAGGATCTGGTCGTCTACGGCGGAACCGGGCGCGCGGCGCGGAGTTGGGAGGCCTACCACGCGATTATTGCGACCCTGAAGAAGCTCGGCCACGACGAGACTCTGCTGGTGCAATCCGGCAAGCCGGTGGGCGTGTTCAAGACGCACGATCATGCGCCGCGGGTGCTGCTTGCGAATTCGAATCTGGTTGGGCATTGGTCGAACTGGGAGAAGTTCAACGAACTGGAGCGCGCCGGCTTGATGATGTACGGCCAGATGACGGCGGGTTCGTGGATTTACATCGGCTCACAGGGCATCGTGCAGGGCACCTTCGAAACTTTTTCCGCAGCCGGCGAAAAGCATTTCGGCGGCGATCTGGCGGGAAAGCTGATCGTCAGCGGCGGAATGGGCGGGATGGGCGGGGCTCAGCCGTTGGCTGCGACCATGACGGGCGCGGCTTTCCTTGGAATCGACGTCGATCCCGACCGCATCAAGAAACGGCTCAAGACCGGCTATTGCGACTTCATGGCCACCTCCCTCGAGGAAGCGCTGCGCATTTTAAAAAATGCAGTGCAGAAAAAAGAAAATGTGTCGGTCGGGCTGGTGGGGAATTGCGCCGACCTGATTCCGGAACTGGCCGAGCGCGGTGTAGTTCCCGATATTCTTACCGATCAGACTTCGGCGCACGATCCGCTCAACGGATATGTGCCAAACGGCATGAGTTTGGCGGATGCTTTAGAGTTACGAAAAAACGATCCGAAGTCTTATCAGGAAAAGTCGCTCGATGCCATGGCGCGCCACGTGGAAGGCATGCTGCGGCTGCAAAAGATGGGATCGGTCACATTTGATTACGGCAACAACATTCGCACCTTTGCTTTCCAGCGCGGCGTTAAAAATGCCTACGATTTTCCCGGTTTCGTGCCGGCGTATATTCGTCCGCTGTTTTGCGAAGGGCGCGGGCCATTCCGTTGGGTAGCGTTATCGGGAGAGCCCTCCGATATTCACCTGACCGACGATCTGGTGCTGGAGTTGTTCCCTGAGAATCGCATCCTGCGCCGCTGGATCGACCTGGCGCGGAAACGCATCAAGTTTCAGGGATTGCCGGCGCGCATCTGCTGGCTGGGATACGGCGAGCGGGCGCAGTTTGGGCTGGCCATGAATGAACTGGTGAAAAAAGGGAAGATCAAAGCGCCAATCGTTATTGGCCGGGATCATCTGGATTGCGGGTCGGTAGCGTCTCCCTTTCGCGAAACCGAGAGCATGAAAGATGGTTCGGATGCGGTTGCCGACTGGCCGTTGCTGAATGCTTTGCTGAACACGGCCGCTGGCGCGTCATGGGTATCGATTCACAACGGCGGCGGCGTGGGCATTGGATATTCGCTGCACGCCGGACAGGTAACCGTGGCCGATGGTACCGATGAAATGGCAAAACGCATTGAGCGCGTACTGACAACCGATCCAGGGATGGGAATTATCCGGCATGCCGATGCGGGTTATGAAGAGGCAAAGGAATTTGCGAAGAAAAACGGAGTACAGGTTCCGATGAGCCGGTAAGCGGTGCGTAAGGCTTATTTCACCGGCAACGCCGGTTCATAACTGGCCCTGCTAAACTCTGGCCCTGCTAAACTAACGACTGCTTGAATCGAAACCGAGAGTCCGAGGCGCACGCCACAGAAGCACTCCTCCTTATTAATATTGGCCAGCTTCTCACTCTGCATGTGTCTTCGCATAATACTGGCCCGCGCCGTGGTCGCGAACTGAAAGAACTNNACATCCTGNAGGAAGGGTCGGTCCTTTGCCTGAACGGCAAAATCGTCTCCGTCGGCGCAACGAAAGACGCCATCCGCGATCCNTGGCTGAAGAAGAATCGAAAAAAAGTTCTGGAGATTGATTGTTCGAACAAGGTGGTTCTGCCNGGTTTCGTCGATTCCCACACGCATCCAGTTTTTGTGAGTCCTCGGCTGGTTGATTTTGAGAAGCGCATCGAGGGTGCGTCTTACGAAGAAATCTCCGCTGCGGGAGGCGGTATCCGGTCGAGCGTAGATGGCGTCCGCACCGCAGAGAAGGGCCTGCTGGCAGAAAAAGTTCTCGCCACACTCCACGCCATGGCGGCGCAGGGTACCACGACGGTTGAGGCCAAATCGGGCTATGGGCTTACAGTCGAGTCGGAGATGAAGTCCCTGGAGGCAATTCGCGATGCGGCGCTGTGGTGGCCCGGTACGGTTGTGGCTACCTTGCTGGGAGCGCACGTTGTCCCAAAAGAATTTCAAGGCCGCTCACAAAAGTATGTTGAGACCGTCTGTAATGAAATGATTCCGCTTGCGGCTAGGCGGAAGCTCGCCCGCTTCGTGGATGTCTTCTGTGATAAGGGCGCGTTCACGGCGGAGGAAACTGAGCGCATCTTCGAAGCCGCGGAACGAAATGGTCTTAATGTACGTGCGCACATGGGTCAGCTTTCAGAAACCAGTCTGCAACCCTTGTTGCGATTTAATCCGGCATCTTTCGATCACATGGATCACGTAAACGATCTCGACATTGCCCGGCTGGCGAAGCGCGATACGGTCGCCACTCTCGTGCCCGGAGCCAACTATTTTCTGGGACTGAAAGATTATGCTGAAGCGCGCAAGATGATCGATGCGGGCGTGCCCGTCGCGCTGGCCACGGACTACAACCCAGGTACGTCGCCCACCCTGAGCATGCCCATGGCAATGTCATTGGCGTGTACTCACATGAAAATGTCCCCCGCTGAGGCCATCGTGGCGGCGACCATCAATGGCGCATGGGCCCTGCGGGTGGCGGAGCGGAAGGGATCCATTGAAGCTGGCAAAGACGCTGATTTGGCCGTATTTGCGGTAAAGGACTATCGCGAGATACCTTACTGGTTCGGAGCAAACCATTGTGAAATTACCGTTTTGAACGGAATCCCTGCTCGATCCGATTGAACTTTTTCCGTGTGGCTCCGTATAGGGATACAACCGAATACGTGTAACCGCACTTCCAATGCTGTGGACTTGTGCGTAACATTTCGACATCGAATCGTCTCCCGAGGAACTTATGAAAAGAGTTTTTGCCGTAGTGGTGTTTGTTTGTTCGACCCTTTCCCTGTGCCTAGCGCAGCGGCTGCCTCACCAGGCTAGTCCGGAGAATTACAAACTCACGTTTACGCCCAATCTGGAGAAGGCCACATTCGAGGGCGATGAAACGATTTCGATTCGCGTGTTGCAGCCGACCTCAGAAGTCACGCTGAACGCGGCTGACATCGATTTTCACGATGTGACCATCACCAGCGGCGGAATTGCGCAGCCGGCCAAGGTTACTCCCGAAAAAGAAAAGGAAATGGTGGTTCTCGCGGTCGAGAAACCGCTGCCGGCAGGACCGGCGACCATACACATTACCTACTCCGGCATTCTGAATAGCGAAATGCGGGGATTTTACATTGGGAAAGACGATCAGGGCAGAAAGTATGCGGCCACTCAGTTCGAATCCACCGACGCGCGCCGCGCTTATCCGTCTTTCGACGAGCCCGCTTACAAAGCTACTTTTGACATCGCCGCGGTGATCGATAAAAATCATGTGGCCATCTCGAACCAGAAGATTGCCTCCGATACCCCTGCGCCCGGCGACAAACATACGGTGCGGTTCGCCACTACCGTAAAGATGTCCTCGTATCTTGCCGCTCTGGTGGTGGGAGATTTCAAGTACATCGAAGGCGAAGCTGGTGGTATTCCGATTCGGGTTTGGGCCCCTGCTGGAAAACAGGACATGGGCAAGTTCGCTTTGGAGACGGCCGAGCACGTCCTCAACTATTACGACAATTATTTCAGCATCAAGTATCCCTACGGAAAACTTGATCTGATCGCGTTGCCGGATTTTTCCGCTGGCGCCATGGAGAACACCGCTTGCATTACATTCCGCGAAATCCTCCTCCTGATCGATGAGAAGAACGGTTCGGTCGATCTAAAGAAGACCATCGCCTCGGTCATCGCGCATGAGATGGCTCATCAGTGGTTCGGAGACCTGGTCACCATGGAGTGGTGGGACGACATTTGGCTCAACGAAGGTTTCGCTACATGGATGTCGAGCAAGCCGATCGAAGCCTGGAAGCCGGAATGGAACTTCCAGTTGGACGATGTGATTGATGCAAATAGAACGCTGAATACGGATTCTTTGGCGAGCACGCGCCCCATCCATCAGGAGGCGAACACGCCGGATCAGATTCAGGAACTGTTCGACGGAATCGCTTACGGGAAGGCTGCCGCGGTTTTAAGAATGCTGGAGTCCTACCTGGGCGAACAAACTTTTCAGGCGGGAGTGAATGCTTATATTCAAAAGCATCAATATGCGAACGCCACGGCTTCCGATTTTTGGGGCGCACAGGCGCGGACTTCAAAAAAGCCCGTGGATCAGATCATGCCGACTTTCGTGAGCCAGCCCGGAGTTCCGATCGTCAACGTGAAGCCTCAGTGTTCTGGCAAATCCACTACGGTGACCCTGGATCAACGCCGCTATTATTTTGATGCCAAAGATTTCAACGCTGCGAATGAGCAGCTCTGGCAAATTCCTTTCTGCATGAAGGGGTCTGCGGGGAACGGCGAACCCCATTGCGAGCTTCTCACCAAAAGCCAACAGACCTCAACTTTGGCGGGTTGTTCGACCTGGGTCGTGGGAAACGCCAATGCAGCAGGCTATTACCGGGTCAGCTATCCGCATGAAGAAGTGCAGGCTCTGGCCAGCGCTGCTGAAAGTAAACTCTCTCCGGCGGAGCGAATCGTGCTGCAAGAAAATATCTGGGCTTCGGTGCGCGTAGGGCGCGAGCCGGTGGGTGATTATCTTGCGCTCGCCCAAGGACTGGGTAGCGATCGAACCCGCGCCGTTTTGCAGGAGGTGCTGGACCATCTCGGCTACATTGGCACGAATCTAGTGAGTGATAGCGATAGCGATGCTTATCGAGCATGGCTGCGGCAATATCTAACGCCAATTCTGAATGATGTAGGTTGGGAGCCGAAACCGGGCGACGCCGACGAACAGAAGGCACTCCGCGCCCGCTTGATCGTGGCTCTTGCCCATGATGCCCGCGACCCTGCGGCTATCGCGGAAGCGCGCAAGATCGCGGACAAGGCTCTGGAGAATCCTGCCTCGGTTGAGCGCGACCTTGCGGAGGCTGCACTTCGGGCAGCGGCGATGAACGGCGATGCGAGTTACTACGACAAAGTGATGGCCAAGCTAAAGGATGCCAAGTCACCCGAAGAATACTACATGTATCTCTTCACTCTGGCGCAGGTCAGCGATCCAGCGCTGCTGCAACGGACATTGGAGCTTGCCGTTTCTCCGGACGTGCGTTCGCAGGACGCGCTACAACTAATAGGCAGCGTAATGCGAAATCCCGCAGGACAAAAATTAGCCTGGGATTTTGTCCTGGCGCACTGGGATTCCGTGCAAAAAGCCGGCGGACCTTTTGCCAGCGCAGATATTGTCGCAGCTACTGGCTCTTTCTGCGATGCGCAGGCACGCGATCAGGTAGAGCAGTTTTTCGCCGCTCATAAGATCGAAGCGGCGGAGCGTACCTATCGCCAATCCATGGAACGCATCAGTGATTGCATTGCCCTGAAGTCTGAACAGCAACCCCAACTGGCTTCATGGTTGGGCAAGCAAGGCACCATGGCAGGCGGTAAATAACACTGGCGCATCTGAGTCAGTGCAGGTTGGCGAAGATCGCAATAACAGCGGGCCATGTTACTGGCCCGTTGTTTTTTGATGCCTCAATATCCGGATGCTTAAGGGAAACCTGTCAACTTCCTTTGTTGGTAAGACTTGAGCGCTGCCAAGCTTTGCTATAATCGACAAGTTCCATTCGAGTTGTGCCTGAAGCGGCTTCTCGATTAATAAAACTCCCGCAGCGATTCGTTGTGAAGCAGGACTGCCAGCGTGCCTACGCTAGCTGCGAGAGTTTCAAACTGTGGCCAGGTAGCTCAGGTGGTAGAGCGCAGCCCTGAAAAGGCTGGCGTCGGCGGTTCAACTCCGTCCCTGGCCACCACATTCCAATTGCTTAGCACCAATCCTCACAGACTGTGGACTGCCGACTGCCAAGGGCGCCAATGCTTCGGGAGGTCCGAAAGGACATCTCGGGGAGTCAACAGGATGGTTTGCAGGAGGTTGAAAGCTCCGTCGGCTGTTAACCACTGATTAGAGGAAGTAACGGCTAACCAGAAATTCGTTGGGCCGGAAGGCAGTACGCAAAGAACTGATGGGACAAATGCAAGTTTGCGATGCCCGCTCTCGACGGGTAAGAAGCAAGACCGGCGAAATCCCCTTTCTAACAGGAGTTGGCGCTCTATGTGAAAGCATGTCAATACGTCACCAATCGGTGAATCCTGGAGTTTCTGATTTCTGCAGGGAGCAACTATGTGGAATTCGATTGACGGAGAAATGCCGCCCGTCCTAATATTCAGGGGTTATGATCTCGTCGACCTACCACCGTCACCACCGTCACCATCACAACGCGATGAGTGTGTCGGCGGAGGACTACGGATAACAGCCTAAAAGCACTGATAGGAAATCCAAGCCCGCTGACGCGAACCGCGCAGCGGGCTTCTTGTTTCTATTATCGGCGTTCGAAGCGCCCGGATCGATAGGAGGAGGTTACGATGGCGATCGACTTCGACAAAATGCAAGGCCTGGCACCCGCCGTGATTCAGGATGCAGCCACCAGCGAGCTGCTGATGGTGGGCTTCATGAGCCGCGAAGCGCTGGAGACAACCTTGCGGACGGGCTTCGTCACATTCTATAGCCGCACGCGAAAAAGCCTTTGGACCAAAGGAGAAACTTCCGGCAATCGGCTAGAGGTTATCGCGGCATGGACGGACTGCGATCGCGACACGGTGCTGCTCCGCGTCCGCGTGTTGGGCGAGGGCAAGGTTTGCCATACGGGGTCGAGATCCTGCTTCACGCAGGAGCTGCAACTGGGTGCGGCGGCAATGGTTGTGGCGGAGGAGACACGGCGATGAAACTTCGTCTGGGCATCCCCAAGGGAAGTCTGCAGGAAGCGACGCTCAGTCTGTTCACCCGCGCCGGGCTGCGCGTCTACACCAGCGCGCGCTCCTACTTCGCCGCCACCGATGATGCAGAAATCGAATGCCTGCTCATTCGTGCGCAGGAAATGGCGCGCTATGTCGAACACGGTGCACTGGATGCCGGCCTGACTGGTCTCGACTGGGTGGCGGAAAGCGGCCTTGAGGTGGTCCGCGTTACAGACCTGATCTACGCCAAACAGAGCATGGGCAAAGTGAAGTGGGTGCTGGCTGTGCCGGAGGATTCGGACTTTCAGAAACCTCAAGACCTCGAGGGCCGGATTGTCGCCACCGAGCTGGTGAATTTCACCCGGAACTACTTTGCCAGTCGGAACGTGCCTGTGCGGGTTGAATTCTCCTGGGGCGCGACTGAAGTGAAGCCGCCTTTGCTGGCGGATGCCATCGTCGAAGTCACGGAGACTGGGAGTTCGCTCCGCGCCAACCATCTGAGAATTATCGAAACCGTGCTCGAGTCGAATACGCAACTGATCACGAACAAGGCAGCCTGGGCCGATCCCACGCGGCGGCGCAAGATCGAAAACCTGGCGGTGATGCTGTCTGGGGCCATGGCAGCGCAGGGCCGCGTGGGCCTGATGCTCAATGTTCGCAAACCCGATCTGGCCGGGGTTCTTGGCCTGCTGCCCGCGCTGAAGAATCCGACCGTCGCCCCTTTGGCCGATGGCGAGTGGGTCGCGGTCAATACCATTATCGAAGAGCAGACCGCCTGGACCCTGATTCCGAAGCTCAAGCAAGCAAATGCACAGGGAATCGTCGAGTATCCGCTGAACAAGGTCGTGATGTGATGCGTCTTTGCATTCTTGAGGGAGCCAAGAAAGACCGGTTCGTGCGCGCTCTGGAGCAGCGCGGCGCGAGCGATCTGGCCGAGGTTGAGTTGGCCGTGCGGCGCATCGTGAGCAATGTCCGGCGCAATGGCGATCGTGCTTTGCGCCGTTATGCGGAACGGTGGGACGGGCCAACCAGCAGCGAACCTGTGCGTGTGCCCGAGGCTAATCTGCATGATGCCTGGCGGAGAACCGTTCCGGAATTACAAGATGCCATCACGCAGGCCGCAACCAACATCAGGCGCTACTGCGAGTGGCAGAAGCCGCACGAGTGGCATCGCGAAATTCATCCCGGAGTTTGTGTGGGGCAGTTGGTTCGGCCTCTGGAATCGGTGGGATGCTATGTTCCCGGCGGACGTTATCCGTTGCCTTCAACGTTGCTGATGACCGTGATTCCGGCTCAGGTTGCGGGCGTGCCGCAGATTCGTGTGGTGTCGCCGCGGCCTGCCCAGGCGACTTTGGCTGCCGCGTCATTTCTCGGCGTGCGCGAGTTCTATCGCGTGGGCGGCGCGCAGGCAATTGCTGCTCTGGCTTACGGGACGGAGAGCGTCCCGCGCGTGAACAAAATCGTCGGTCCTGGCAATCGCTACGTGACCGCGGCCAAGAAACTGGTTGCGTTCGATTGCTCGATCGAGTTCCTGGCTGGTCCTACCGAAGCTGTGTTTATCAGCGAACAAGGTGATCCCGTGTTCATCGCCTGTGACTTGGTGGCGCAGGCCGAGCACGATCCCGACGCGCTGTGTGTCTTGATCACAAGTTCGCATGGACTAGCAAACGCTGTGCAGACCGAAGTGGACATGCGCACACGGGCAAATCCAATTGCTGCGGAATCACTTTGCCGTCGCGGGGCCATACTGTTGGTTGCTTCTCTCGATCAGGCAGTCGAGACCGCGAATCGCATTGCGCCCGAGCATCTCACGCTCCCCGCAGCCCTGGCACCGTCAGTCCAAAACGCCGGCTCGATTTTTCTCAACGACTTCACACCCCAATCAGCGGGTGATTACATCTCGGGGCCGAACCACGTACTACCGACTGGAGCGATGGCCCGCGTACGTGGCGGCCTCAGCGTCCTGGATTACGTTCGGATCATCTCCTGCCAGGAAGTCTCCCGCGAAGGCATTCGCCGAATCGCCCCGGCGGCCATTGCCCTCGCCGAAGCCGAGGGTTTGCGCGGACACGCTGAATCGTTGCGGGTGAGGTGTTCTCATGCTTGAGGCCCGCGCCGCAGTGAAGAGTTTGCGTACCTATCGTCCGCCCCTGGCGGGCCGCCAGGGACTGCGTCTCGATTTCAACGAGAGTACGATCGGTTGCTCGCCGCGTGTGTTGGCACGGCTGCGCTCGCTGGATTCCGAAGCGCTGGCCCGCTATCCAGAGCGCGAGCCAGTCGAAGCCGAAGTCGCTGGCTTTCTCGGACTCGATGCGTCGCAGGTGCTGCTCACGAATGGTGTGGACGAAGCGATTCACCTACTGTGCTCGACCTATGTCGATCCCGGTGACGAGGCGATCATCGTCGTGCCCACCTTCGCCATGTATGCGATCTTCGCTCAAGCCGAGGGCGCTCGCCTGGTCCAGGTTCATTCCAGCGAGAACTTCACCTTTCCTCTCGACGATCTGCTCTCGCGGATCAGTTCACGCACGCGGTTGATCGCGGTGGCCAATCCTAACAATCCAACCGGGACGGCGGTCGTATGCGACATCCTGCTGCGGATCGCTCAGGCTGCGCCTCACGCGGCGATTCTGGTGGACGAAGCCTACTTTGAATTTCACGGAGAGACCATCCTTCACCACACGTCGCCGCCGCCGAATCTCTTCGTGGCGAGAACATTCTCGAAGGCTTATGGGTTGGCCGGTCTTCGTATCGGCATTCTTGCCGGAGACACGGCCCAGATGGCAGTGGTGCGCCGCGTGGCTTCGCCCTACAACGTGAATGCGGTTGCGCTTGCGGTGCTGCCGGAGGCGCTTCGAGATCAGGATTACGTTGAAGACTATGTCAGCGAGGTGCGGCGCGGCCGCGAACTATTGCAGCAGGAACTCGGAACTCTTGGCCTGCGCTACTGGAGGAGCCGCGCCAACTTCGTGCTGGTGCGTGTCGGTCCCGCGTACGCGGAATTCATTCAAGCCTTGCGCACCCGCGGAATCCTGGTCCGCGACCGGCACACTGATCCAGCGTGCGATGGCTGCGTGCGCCTGACTGTCGGATCTCTCGAACATACACAGACTCTGATTGTCTCTCTGCGCGAAGTGGTTAGGAAACTCAGGGAGCGTCGTGAGGTGAACGTGTGAGGAAAGCCACGCTGCATCGCGCGACCGCCGAAACTGAGATTCGGATTGCGCTCACCATCGAGGGTCGTGGGAAATACGACGTTTCTACTGGAATCCACTTTCTGAACCACATGCTGGAGCTGTTTGCACGGCACGGTGGATTCGATTTGAAGCTCAAAGCCGTGGGCGACTTGGAAGTGGATCAGCACCACACCGTGGAAGACGTTGGGATTGCTCTGGGCGAAGTCTTCGACCGCGCGTTGGGAGATCGACGTGGCATTTTGCGGGCCGGATACTTTCTCATGCCCATGGACGAGACTCTCGGCTTGGCAGCCGTCGATTTCGGTGGACGGGCCGCTGCGGTGGTCGATACCAGGGTTCATGCGGCACGAGTAGGAGATCTACAGGTGGAACTGGTGTGCGATTTCTTCGAAGGCTTCGCCCGTGGCGCTCGTGCCAACGTTCACGCGCGGGTGCTCTACGGACGCTCCAGCCATCACAAGATCGAAGCGCTCTTCAAGGCGTTCGCACGAGCCCTGCGCGTAGCATGCTCCCGCGACCGTCGCCTGAGCCGGATGCTCCCGAGCACCAAGGGGCTTCTATGATTGCCATCGTGGATTATGGCGCGGGCAACCTGAATTCGGTGAAGAAGGCGTTTGACTACCTCGGAGCGGATGTTGTGGTGACAAACCAGTCTCAGGTCTTGACCGCGGCGGACAAAATCGTATTGCCTGGGGTGGGGCATTTTTCCTCTCTGCGAGGTCTGGAACGCACCGGCTTGCGCCGGGCCTTGTTGCGAGGGGCTTCCGCGGGGAAACCTTTTCTTGGGATTTGCCTGGGCATGCAGTGGCTATTCGACGGGAGTGAGGAGTGCATTGAAGTTGCGGGGGCCGGCATTTTTTCAGGTAAATGCCGGCAGTTTCCGTCCTCGGTGAAGTCGCCACACGTTGGCTGGAATTCTTTGACAATTCAGGAAGGCTCGCGGCTACTGCGAGGCCTCGCGAAAGATCCATTTGTCTACTACACGCACTCTTTTCATGCGCCTGTGCTTGCCGCAATGAGCGCGGCGAGTGAATACGGCCTCCCGTTTACCGCTGTAGTCGAGCGATGCAATATTTTCGGAGTGCAGTTCCATCCGGAGAAATCAGGAGACGTGGGGCTTGCGATCCTGAAGAACTTCTGCGAGGTCTGACGTGTTGACCAAGCGCATTATCGCCTGCCTCGACGTGGATGGTGGCCGCGTTGTGAAGGGCGTACGGTTCAAGAATTTACGCGATGCCGGCGATCCAGCAGAGTGTGCCACGGCCCACGCTCGCAACGGCGCGGACGAGATCGTGCTGCTCGACATTGCCGCGACCAGCGGGAACCGGCGCACTCTGCTGGATGTGGTCCGCGGGACCGCATGCTCGCTGTTTGTTCCGTTCACCGTGGGAGGAGGAATTCGCCAGCTCGAGGATGCGACTGCGGTCTTCGATGCGGGTGCAGACAAGATCGCAATCAACTCCGCCGCGGTTGGCGACCCTGCACTGATCGGCAAGATCGCAGCCTGCTTTGGTTCGCAGGCAGTTGTAGTCGCTATCGATGCGAGAAAGGTGAACGGAGGCTATGAAGTGTTCACCGCGGGTGGACGCGTGCCCACAGGACGGAATGCAATTCAATGGGCCCGGGAAGCAACTGCTTGCGGAGCGGGCGAGATCCTGCTGACTTCGATGGACCGGGATGGAACTCAATCCGGGTTTGACTGCCAATTAGTGCGGGCCGTGGCAGAAGCAGTCACGATTCCTGTCATTGCCTCCGGGGGCGCTGGATCTGCACTCGACTTCATCCAGGTGTTTCGCGAAGGCCGCGCGGACGCAGCTCTGGCCGCCTCCATTTTTCACTTCGGCATCGAGAATATCGCACAACTGAAGCGTGAACTGCACCACGCCAGCATACCGGTGAGGTGGCCATGCTGATCCCGTCGATCGACCTGATGGGCGGNAAGATTGTGCAGTTGGTTCAGGGTGAGAAGAAAGCGTTGGAGTTCGACAACTTCGACTATTGGATCGAGCGCTTCTCCAAGTACCCNTTGGTGCAGGTGATTGACCTTGACGCAGCTCGGGGCAGTGGGAGCAACCGACTGTTGGTGAACCAGATTGTGAAACGGCTCAACTGCCAAGTGGGTGGCGGGATTCGCAGCCTCGCAACAGCGCGAGAGCTTTTGGAAGCGGGCGCGCGCCGAGTCATTCTCGGTTCCGCGTTGGTGCAGAACGGCAAGATCAACACGCCATACGCTGCTACGCTGGAAAGTGTGCTCGGCAACGCAGCCCTCGTCTTTGCCCTCGACTCGCGAGGTGGCCGGGTTGCGATCGACGGCTGGCGCACAGAGACTGCCGTTACCGCGTTGGACATGATTCGGGCACTGGAGCCCTTCTGCGCCACTTTCCTTTACACGCACATCGATACCGAAGGCTCGATGGGTGGAATTCCGATGCGGACTGTGAGCGCAATCCGACAGGCCACTTCGCGGCGGCTAGTGGTCGCTGGTGGCATCACGACGCAGCAAGAAATCGACCGCCTCGAAGCGATGCGGATGGACGCCGTTGTCGGGATGGCCTTGTATTCAGGCAGGATCTCGGCCTAGGGCAACTCAAACCAGCGCGAAACCGGTTTCGAGAAAGTTTGGCCGGATTAGTAACGACAAGTCGGCTTCTCGTCATCAATCGCACAACGGACGCTAAGCGCGTTTCTCGGGACCCATGCAGGCACAACCCCACTTAGCTCATGTCTCGGGAGGACTATGTGCGCGTCGGCGGCTGCTTGCAAGAGAAGACGATTTGCACGCGCATTTCTAAGTCTTCCGGAAGGGGCTGGCGTCAAAGAAGAGCTCGTTACTTAGTAGCTCAAACCGTGAAGGCTTTCCTCCGCGCAAAGCCGATAGCCCTGGACCCGAAAGTTCGCTATCAGTTTTTAATCGACTGCGGAATCTGGCCAATTCGAAGTGCCGGTTGTCGTCAATGATTGCTTTGAAGTCTACTGATTCAAAGGTGTCATATTTTCGAAAAGCTTTAGTTTGGGCGTGCGACCAGCACAACAAACGATCCAGCCTTCATTTTTCCGCGGCGTTCTCCTGGCAGGGGAGAGTCAAACTCGGCGGCTGGCAAAAAGATTTTGTGTGTCTTTAAGTCGAGACCCATCGTACGAGCGGATTTCTTTGTGGCGAGGTTTGTAANCACCGTATACTTGTCGGAAGAATCTTCGTGCGCAACTGTGAGATGGCCATCTCCGGTCGAGGCAAAGACCANGTTAGTTCCGGGATCGAAAGCGTTGGCATCCACCCCATCTCCGATGGGAATGGTGGTAACNACCTTGCCTGACTCGGCGTCGATTACNGCCATCAGTTTATTGTCGCAGCCGGCGAAGAGACGACGCGATTTCCAGTCCGCCGCCAGTCCGGAAGGCTCCGTGCAAGGAGTCATGGGCCATCGATGTAGCACAGCGAGTTTCTTTGTGTCGAACTGGACGAGTTCGGACTTGTCTTCTATGTTGACGTAGATTGTTCCTCTGCCATCGGTGACGGCGAATTCCGGTTTGCCACCAAGAGGCAGGGTGCCTGCCACGGTTCCGTCCATCGCGTCAATCGCCGTCGTATCCTGGCTGCGGCCATTCATCGTGAACACCCGCTTCGTTGCGGGGTCGTAGATGATGGCGTCGGGATTTGTTCCCGTCTGCACCGTACCGAGCACTTTCAGTGTGTGCAGATCGAATATTGTCGCCGTGTTGGCGCGGCCGTTACTAGTGAAACCCCGGTTGAGATCGGCAGCGATGGCTATGCCGTGCACTCCCTGTGTATCCGGAATATCGCCCATAACCGAATCGCTATCGGCATCGAGAACCACGACGTGAGAACTGTGAGAAACATATACGCGCCGCGCATCGCTATCGACGGCCACGTAGTCCCATCCTTCGTCACCGGCGATGGGGATGGTTTTGGTCACGCGATAACCACCGGTTTGCGCCTGGGTAAACATGACACCGGCAAGTAGGACGATTCCGGAAAGGAAAAAACTCAGGACGAATGGTTTGAAGATCCGACGCATAGCTAGTGCTCCTTCGCCGTTACTCTGCATTACGTGTTTACCCGGAGCAAGATAAACAGAGCATAAACGCGAACTTATTTCGTTGCGCATTGAAACTTCGCGGCGGATTATGATCTCCCTATGCGGCTTCTGCTGGTTGAAGACGATGCGCGGATTGCGCGCTTTATAGCAAAAGGGCTGCGAGAACAAACCTATGCGGTGGATGTGGTGGGTACAGGTGAAGAAGCGCTCTATCAGGCGGCCATCAATACCTATGACATCATTATTCTCGACGTAATGATTCCCGAGCCGAACGGATTTGCCGTCTTAAAAGAATTACGCGATGCCAGACAGCGGATGCCGGTGTTGATGTTGACGGCGCGCGATGCGGTAGAAGATCGGATCGAAGGCCTGGACCGCGGGGCCGATGATTATCTTACGAAGCCGTTTGAGTTTCGCGAATTGTTGGCACGATTGCGGGCGCTGCTCAGGCGGCCATCTGGGTTGCAGCCGGCGCAGATTGTCGTCGCTGACCTGGTGGTTAACACGGCGGCTCAAACGGTTTCGCGGGCTGGCAAACAGATTTCGATGACGGCGAAAGAGTATGCCCTGGTCGAATATTTGGCGCGAAATGCTGGACGCGTAGTAGGGCGTGCGGAAATTGCCGAACATGTCTGGGATGAGGAGTTCGATCCATTTTCGAACCTGATCGAGGTATATGTAAACCGGCTCCGCCGAAAGATTGACGCGGAACCGGCGAAACCGTTATTGCACACGCGGCGCGGCGCGGGATACATTCTTTCGATCGACGGGCAAGATGCAACGCCGGGAATGGGGCGGAATCGCAGGAATGTTTAATTCTGTCCGGATTCGACTGACAATCTGGTATACGGGCGCGATGGCGCTCGTACTGGTTGTTCTTGCCGTGGCGACTTATGCCATCATCAAGCAAAATGTCGTTCGCCGCGCCGATGCAACGGCAGTGGAGTTGGCCAATTCTTTTCTCGCGACAGTCAATGCGGAGTTAAGCGATCGGCCGAATCCCGAAAGCATTAAAAGCGCGGTGAATGCGGCGATTGCAGAACACCGGTTTCAAGATGTGTTCTTCGTGGTCCTTGACGGGCATGGCGATCTCTTAGGAGCGTCCGAAATCCGTCAGGATTCTGAACGCGGAGACAATCCGAACTGGGAAGCCGCGGTGGGCGAATTCCGTGCTCTACCGTCAGATTCAAAACCGTTTCATTTCGTGCGAATTGGCGCGCGCAACTACAGAAGCTATTTCCATCATTTTTCCGTCGACCAACAAGCGGATACGCTAGTCGTTCTGCAATCGCTTCACCGGCAAAACGAATTTCTGGAAACACTGACGGGCAGCTTTGCCATCGTGATTCCTTTCACGCTGATATTAGCCAGCGTGGGAGGATATCTGCTGGCGCGAAGAAGCCTTTTACCCGTGGTGATCATGAGCGGGCAGGCCAGCCGCATTGGCGCCGAAAATCTGCACAAACGGCTGCACGTGAAAAATCCGCAGGATGAACTTGGCCAACTGGCAGGGTCTTTCAATGAGTTGCTTGACCGGGTCAGCCGATCTTTTGAAAGGCAGCGGCGTTTTGTAGCGGATGCATCGCACGAGCTTCGTACCCCCATCGCTATTTTGTGCGGGGAAGCGGAGGTGACTTTATCCCAGCCTGAGCGCACACAGGCGGAGTATCGCGAGTCGCTGGACATTTTAAGAGAAGAAGCGAAACGCCTGAAACACATCGTTGAGGATTTGTTTACGCTGGCGCGAGCAGATGCGGGCCAGTACCGGTTGACGCTTAGCGATTTTTATCTCGAAGAGCTTGCGTCGGAATGCTGCAAAAACGTTAGAACGCTGGTTTCTGCAAAACGAATTGCGATTTGTTGCGAAACAGAAGCTGAATTACCGATTCGCGCCGATGAAACTTTAATACGGCGCATGCTGCTGAATCTGTTGGACAACGCCATCAAGTACACTCCTGCCGGCGGCAACGTGTGGGTACGGTGCGGGGNACGAGACAAGGAATATCGTTTGAGTGTCGAGGATTCCGGTGTAGGCATTCCCGAAGACCTNCAGGGGCGGATTTTTGAGCGCTTTTTTCGCGCCGATAAAGCGCGCTCTCACGCGGAAGGCGACANCGGTGGAGCTGGGCTNGGCCTCGCGATTGCCGCATGGATCGCCGAGGTGCATGGAGGGACNATCGAATTGACGCACTCCGGCCCGGGAGGAAGCGTGTTCACGGTGTTTCTGCCAATAGCTTCTTCGTAGCCTTCGTTGAGCGATCAGTCCTTGGCTATTAATCCTGTATTTATCTCCCACTGGCTAGCGTGTGATTAGCAGCGGTTCACAGGTATGTTGCCGCTTGAAAGATCATGCGCTCGTTTGAACTTTGTATGCACAGTTTTTATGGATGTTTGCTGGCGACGTTGCTGGCGACAGCATCGCTCACCGCCCAGCAAGCTGCTTCGCCGCCGAGCGCTCCCATGTTAAAGCTGACTCTGCAAGATGCCCTGGACCGGGCTAGGCGCAACAGTGTGGCTTATCAGGCTGTTGCCACCGAGGCCGGAATTGCGCATGAAGACAAGAAACAAGCAATGACGGCACTGTTGCCGAGCGTCAACTACAACAATTCCGCGATCTATACGCAGGGCACAGGCATAAGTAGCTCGATCATCTTTATCGCCAACAATGCCGTGCACGAATACGTAAGCCAGGCGGATATTCATGAAGCTCTTGATGTGGCCGGCATTGCGGAGGCACGGCGTACGGCGGCCTCGGCAGCGGCGGCCCGAGCCCGCGCTGAGGTTGCCGCGCGCGGCCTGGTGGTGACTGTGGCACAGAACTATTTTGCCGCGGTCGCAGCCAGGAGCAAGTTGGAGACGGCTCAGAAAGCGGCCGACGAAGGCGATCATTTTTTTAGGCTCACCCAGGATCTGGAACACGGCGGCGAAGTCGCGCATTCTGACGTCATCAAAGCGGAACTTCAGGCAAACGACCGCAGGCGGCAATTGAAAGAATCGGAACTGGCCTTTTTGAACGCGCGGCTGGATCTGGCAGTTCTTATATTCCAGGATTTCAACGACAACTTCCAACTCGTCGAAGATTTGCATGCGAGTGTGCCTTTGCCCGCGCTACCGGAATTTCAAACGCGTGCAGCTCAGAAGAATCCTGAGATACGAGCTGCGCTCGAATCTGCAAAGGCGGCCGGTCAGGATGTGTTCGCGGCTCGTGCCGCATATTTGCCGTCGCTGAGTGTTGATTATTTTTATGGAATTGACGCTACCCACTTTGCCACCAAAACCGACGGCATCTCGAACCTTGGATCTTCCGTGATTGCGACGGTCAACATTCCCGTCTGGAATTGGGGAGCGACGCAAAGCAAGGTCAAACAAGCTGAGTTGCAGCGCGACCAGACGAAGCGCGAACTGTCCCTGGCACAAAGAAAATTGCTGGCCGAGATGCAGTCGCTTTACGCCGAAGCCGCGACGGCATCGGAGGAATTGCTCAATCTGCAACGCTCGGAAGAATTGGGCGCCGAGAGCCTGCGCCTTACAACATTGCGCTACAAGAATGGGGAATCGACGGTGCTGGAAGTGGTGGATGCGCAGAACGCTGCAACGCAGGCCGAGGTCGCCTATCAGGACGGCGCGGTTCGCTATCGGGTCGCACTGGCGAATTTGCAGACGCTGACAGGAGATCTGACGACACCATGAAGAATCATGTGCGAAATGGTACGGCTACGCTTCTCGCCATTTTGTTGGCTGGCGTTGCTTGTAGCTCGTCCGAAAAGGAAAAAGAGCCGGTGGTGAGTGTGGAGGTTTCGCCGGCGGAAACAACATCGATCGCGCAGACGGTCACCGCGGATGCGGTGCTCTTCCCCCTGAGACAGGCTACTGTCGCTCCGAAGATCACTTCGACCATTGTGGATTTCAAAATTGAGCGCGGCAGCCGCGTAAAAAAAGGCGACCTGCTGGCGATTCTTGAGAGTAAAGATTTGGCGGCACAAGCCGAGGCCAGCAAAGGTGATTTTGATCAGGCGAACGCCACCTACATGATCACCCTGAATTCAGGATTGCCGCAGCAACTGCAAAAGGCGGAACTAGATGCGGCTGCGGGTAAATCCGCATTCGACGCTGCCCAGGCTGTGTACAACAGCCGAAAGGATTTATTCCAACAGGGCGCCATTCCACGACGCGATCTCGACACCGCGGAAGTTGCGCTGGCTCAGGCCAAGAGCCAAAACGAGCAAGCACAAAAACAGCTCGCCGATTTGCGTCGACTGGGTCAGGACCAGTTAACCAAGGCGGCGCAAGGCAGCAAGGAATCGGCCGAAGGACATTATCGCGCTGCCGCCGCGGAACTGAGTTATTCAGAAATCCGCAGCCCCATCGATGGCATTATCACCGATCGGCCCATGTACGTGGGCGACCTCGCGACCGCGAACCAGCCGATTTTGACGATCATGGATACGTCAAGCTTGATTGCTAAGGCGCACATTCCGCAGTCGGAAGCGATCTTGCTCAGGGCTGGTGATTCGGCGGAGTTGAAGGTCGCGAATCTCGATGAGCCGGTGAAAGGCCGGGTTACCCTGGTGAGCCCGGCGCTCGATCCTGGCAGCACGACGATTGAAGTTTGGGTTGAGGCGCCAAAGCCGAACCCGGCGCTCAAGCCGGGAATGACAGTCAGTCTGCAAATGACCGCGAAGACGGTAAAAGACGCTCTGGCAGTTCCGATTACGTCTGTGTTTAAAAATGCGGACGGCGCTTACTATGTGTTGCTGGCGGGCACGGATAACAAGGCGCATCAGAAAACCGTGCAGCTCGGGGTGACAAATTCCGAGCTCGCGCAAATTGCCGGCGGCATTAACGCAGGAGATCCCGTGATCACATCGGGAGGCTTCGGAATTCCTGATGGCACATCCATCCAGATGGCAAAAACCGCCGTGGGTGAAAAAGGCGACAAAGGCGATTCGGCAGACNAACCTGCCGATGAGCAAGAAAAAAAGACGCCGTCCACTCCGAACCCTAAGGATAAGGATTAAGCGCGCGTGGCCGGCCCATCGAAATCGCAGGCGCCGACTCCCTGGTTCGCACGGTTGTCCCGTCCGATTCTTTTTCTGACCATCAGCCTTGCATTGATTGGCGCGTATCTGGCGCTGTCAATTCCAGTCTCGGTCTTCCCCAATACAGATTTCCCGCGCGTGATCATCGGCGTCGACAACGGCGTCATGCCGATCGATCAGATGCTCGTGAACATCACTCGACCGCTGGAAGAGGCCGTGAACAGCGTTCCTGGGTTGCAGAAGGTGACGTCGGTCACGAGCCGCGGTTCCGCTGAGATCGACCTTTTCTTCGACTGGAAGTCGGACATGATTTTAACTTTGCAGCGGGTCGATGCCGTTGTGGCGCGGCTTCAGTCGGAGCTTCCTCCCACAGCGAAAGTGGACACGCACCGTCTGACGTTCGCCGTGTTTCCGATTATGGGTTACAGCCTCACTTCCGACAAGGTTTCGCAAAGCAGGCTCTGGGAAATTGCGACTTACGACTTGAAGCCGCGATTGAACCGGCTGGACGGGGTTGCGACCGTCGTTATTCAGGGCGGCCTCGTACCTGAATTTCAGGTCACTCCCGATCCGGCGCGCCTGGCGAATGCCGGAATTACGGTGCAGGACATTCTTGATGCGATTCGCCGGACGAACATGATCGATTCGCCGGGATTGATCGAACATGAGCATCAATTAGTGCTTGCCTTGATCAGCGGCCAGGTTCGCACGGTCGATCAAATTGGCCAGATCGTGGTAAAGAGTTCCGCGAATGTGCCGATTCGTCTGAGCGACATCGGGACCATCGCGCCATCGACTGCGCCCGTGTATACCATTGTCACGGCAAACGGGAAACCCGCGGTTCTTATTAATATCAACCGCCAGCCGGAGAGCAACACGCTGCAGGTGGCCAATCAAGTTCACTCGCTGGTTCAGGAACTTAAGCCAACGCTTCCGCCGGGAGTGCATCTGGAGCCGTTCTACGATCAGTCGACCATTGTTCATGACTCGATCGCCAGCGTCAGAGATGCGGTTTTGCTGGGCATCGTACTGTCGTCCATCATTTTGGTTCTGTTCCTGCGCGATTGGGGAACTTCGTTCGTTGCCGGATTGGTGATCCCAGTCACGCTGTTCATTACTTTCATAGTTTTGAAAGCGACGGGGCAGAGCTTCAACCTGATGACGCTCGGTGGCCTTGCCGCAGCGGTGGGATTGGTGATCGACGACGCGATTGTCGTCCTGGAAAACATAATCCTGCATCGCGATGCGGGCCAAAACCGTTTTCTGGCGATTCAGAGTGCGCTGCGCGAACTGGCTGTGCCCTTGATTGGTTCGACCATAACTCCCATCGTGGTTTTCTTGCCGCTCATCAGCATTACCGGCGTCACGGGAAGTTTTTTTCGTGCGCTCGCCGTGACGATGACCGTTTCACTTTTTACTTCACTGATTCTTGCGCTGTCGTGGACTCCAACGCTGAGCCTGTTGGTGGTTCGACGAAAAGAGTCCGTACGCGCTGAAATTCCGGAAAGCAATGGTGCCGATGCTGGCGCATTACTTGCCGTCGAAGAAGCGCACTTCTCTGGGTATTTTGGAAAGATCGTCGCCCTCTATGGCCGAGTGATGCAGAATGTGCTCGAACGTCCGTGGACACTGGTGGTTGGCTCGCTCGTAATTGTTGCGCTTGCCGTTCTTAGCTACGGACTGCTGGATACGGAACTGCTCCCGGGAATGGACGAAGGCGGCTTCATTCTCGACTACTTCACTCCGCCGGGTAGTTCGCTCGCGGAATCCAACCGCATCTTGAACCACATCGAAGAGATTCTGCATGCCACTCCGGAGGTCGAAACCACTTCGCGCCGCACTGGTTTGCAACTCGGCCTGGCCGCGGTTACGGAGGCGAATAACGGCGACTTTACGGTGAAACTCAAGAGCAAACGCGATCGCGATGTTGAGGAAGTGATCGAGGACGTGCGCGGCAGAATTGAAGAAGAGGAGCCGGCGGCGAAGGTGGAGTTCGTTCAACTACTACAAGACATGATTGGTGACCTGACCAGCCAGCCGGAACCTGTCGTAATCAAGCTCTTCGGGCGGGACGGAAACTTTCTGAACGCCACCGCTACTCGCGTCGCCGATGCCATCGGCAAAATACCGGGAGTCGTGGATGTGCTCGATGGGGTGGAGAATACGGTCAGCAGCCCCACCGTTACCTACCAGATTAATTCGACGGTGGCTGCACGCGCGGGTTTTTCGGCCGAAGAAATTGCCACGCAGGCTTCGGCGGTACTGGAAGGCGAACCCGCGGCCACTCCAGTCGTGCTCAACGACCGCGCTTACACGATTCGGGTTCGATTTCCCGACCGGAACCGCTCTTCGCTCGAGCAGATGAACAATACGTTGCTTACCAGCGCTACCGGGCATACAGCAACGCTGGGCTCGCTGGCGACGCTTGTCAACGACCCCGGAGAAACGGAAATCCGGCGGGAGAACCTGCAACGACTGGTAGAAGTCACCGGCCGATTTGAAGGTATGGGGCTTCGAAAAGGAATGAACGCCGTGCAGAAAGCGGTGAACGATCTCCATCTCCCTAGCTTGGTTCGCGTGGAGTACGGCGGCCAATATGAGGAACAGCAGAAATCATTCAAGGATTTATTGTCTGTCCTTCTGCTTGCGCTGCTTCTTTTGTTTATTGTCCTACTTTTCGAGTTCCGCACGTTCTCGGCGCCATCGTCAATTTTGGCGTCCGCGCTGTTGTCCACCTCCGGCGGATTTCTTGCCTTGCTGATAACGAGGAATACATTCAATGTGGCCTCGTTCATGGGAATGATCATGGTGATCGGCATCGTCGCCAAGAACGGCATTTTGTTACTGGACGCAGAACATCGCTTCCGCGATCTAGGTTTGTCCTCCGAAGAGGCCATGATGCAAGCGGGACGGCGCCGGCTGCGACCGATTGCGATGACGGCGCTGGCAACCATTGCCGGGATGCTCCCATTGGCGTTTGCCATTGGCTCAGGGTCGCAGATGCTTCAGCCGCTTGCGATCACTGTGATTGGCGGCCTTTTAAGCTCAATGGTGTTGTCACTGATTTTCACGCCGGCGATTCACTACTACTTGCAAAGGCCGCCGTCTCTTGAGCGTACACCGAGACAGCTGGACGCACACAATAGCGGCTAGAGAGAGTTACCGCTTAAGCAAGGTTTTGCCGCAATGTTTGTCGATCTAATTCGTGATCCAGACGGGCGATGACGAGAGTTGCGACTCCGTTTCCGATCATGTTCACCACCGCCCGAAACATGCTCATAAAGCGGTCGATGCCCAGGATCAGCGCCATCCCGGCCACGGGAATAGCGGGGATCACCGACAAAGTGGCAACGAGAGCGATGAACGAAGCGCCTTGTACCCCGCTCGCTCCCTTGGAAGTAAGAACTGCCACAGCGAGAATTGTGATTTGCTGAGTCAGGGTCAGATGGGTGTTTGTCGCTTGTGCGACAAACAGGGCAGCCAATGTCATATAGAGGCTGGTTCCATCGGTGTTGAAGGTAAATCCGGTAGGCACCACGAGCCCCACGAGAGACTTGGAGCAGCCGAGTTTTTCCAGCTTGGCCATCAAGGTGGGAATGGCGATCTCCGACGAGCTGACGGCTAAAACAAGAAGGATTTCTTCCTTGATGTAAACCAGGAAGCGAATGATGCTAAATCCAGCGATCCATGCGACCGCGCCGAGCACGATTATGACAAAAAGAATTGAGGTTAGCCAAAAAGTTCCGATCAGCGTGGCCAGCGGGCCGAGAGAAGCTAGTCCAAACTTGCCCACGGTATATGCCATCGCACCGAAAGCGCCGATGGGCGCGAATTTCATCAGGATTCGAGTCACCTCAAATACCACATGGGTGAGCGATTCAATCATATCGACCAGAGGTTTCGCGCGCGTCCCTGCACTGAAGAGCGCGAAACCAAACAATATGGACACGAAGACCACTTGCAGAATATCTCCCTTGGCGAAAGCGTCGGTCACGGTGGTAGGGATGATATGCATTAGAAAATCGGTGACATTTTGCGCTTTGGCCTGTCCCGCGTAGTCGGCCACCGCTTTGGCATCAAGGGTCGCGACGTTCACGTTGAAGCCACTTCCCGGGTGCACAAGGTTACCGACAACAATTCCAATCAAGAGGGCGAGCGTGGATAGCACTTCGAAATAGAGGAGCGCCATGCCACCAACCCGGCCAACTTTTTTCAAGTTCTCCATGCGGGCGATGCCAGTGGTCACGGTGCAGAAGACGATCAGCGTGATGATCGACGTGATCAGGCGGATGAAGGCATCGCCCAGCGGCTTCATGGAAACTGCACGCGGAGGATCCAGATAGCCGAGAATGATAGCCAGAGCGATCGCAATAAAAACTTGCACCCAGAGCACGCGGTACCACGGCGGTTTGCCGGTGGCGCGGGCCGGTGCGGTAGCGCCCGCGGGCGCTTGCGGAGAGATAGACATCAGAGGTCCCTCTTATTTCCCTTGAAGTTTCAATTGCCTGCTTTTGCCGGTTCGGTTTCCAGCGTTTTTACCAGCCAGGGAATAATGACTTCTTTGAAAATGCGGGGATCGGGCCACACGCCGACCTGCCTGCCAAGATGGCCTCCCAAAGGATTGACCCAGGCGGTCTTCGGCACGTCGCCGCTGCTCATGAGCAGGTAAATATCGGAGATTGGAACTTGAGTATCCTTTACGCCAGCGAGGATGAGCATCGGCGCCATGTGCTTGCCGAGCAGTCCTTGTTTGACGAGCGACATTTTCGGAAGCACTTCAGCCATCTCATCCAACGTGTTGACGTTGTCGAAAATCGCCATCAGCGCGGGAACTTGATCGAATAAATATTCGCGATTGCCCAGCAAGGAATTCATCAGAAAATCTTTTTGGAAGAAGGTGTCTATGGGTGGCGACTGTGCGCTCGCGCCGCGCAAACGCGCCGATTCAACAATGGCCATCTTCGCCGCCCAATATGCGCCCCAGCTCACGCCGTGCATGGCGACCCGATTTTTATCGATCTCGGGACGGGTGGCGACGTAGTCCAGCACCCGCGAGAGCATGCGGTCCGCATTTTCACTGACCTTGATCGGGTTCTGGCCGGTGCCGGGTCCGTCGACTGCGAGATACCCGATGCCGAAAGACAGAATGGGGCTGAAGCTCTCAGCTAAGTCTTCTTTGCGGCTGTCTAATCCGTTCACCGCCAGGACTAGAGGTACTGGCCCATTTGCGTTCTTCGGCAGGCGCAGGTATCCGATAATCTCTTTCCCTTCGAAGGGAATTCTCACGACTTCCATCGGCGGATCCCAAAAACGGGCGTGCGCCTGAAAAGCTGCCAGCGCTTTTTCGTAGGAACGCTGTTTGCCGGGTGAAGCCGGAATCGGCCAGCGTCCGAAGGAATACAAGCGCCATGCACGGATGTAATCGGCATTCGCCTTTGACGGTTCGGTTTTCTCCAGCGCTTGCGCTTCTTTCATATAGCGATCTCCCACTCCCATGAAAGCGGCAGCCCACTCGTCTTTATCTTTGGTGTGAATCGACTGCATCGCTTCTCTTATGTCAGCGGGATCGAGGCCAATCAGCGGATACTGGCCTACTTCGGCACGGCGCACCGCTTCAGTTTTGATTTCTTCGATGGTTCGCTCGCGGCGTTCCGTAGGGTTGGAAGTTTCCTGGGCAAACGAAGTGAGCGGAAGAATTGCGAAAAGCGATAGCAGTGAGAAAATAATTATTGTTTTCATGATTGAGTCCCTAATCGTTTCGTTTTCCTTGAAGAAAATTGGTTATGAAAGAAGCCGGGACGAAACGAACCCGAGCCCAACGTCTTTTCAAATTTCGCCAATCTAGAAAATGAACTTCGCGCCAAGTTGAATCGAGCGCGGACCTCCCGACCCAACCGCGGGATTGGCGGCCGCGATGTCCGGCGTGGCGCACCCGCAACCGAAAGGCCGCACCGAAGGATCGTTCAACCCGAATCCGTTTTGCCCGCCATACGGGTTAGCAAAATTCGGGTGATTGAAAATGTTGAAAAACTCGGCGCGGAACTGCAGGCGCATGGTTTCTCCGAAGTGAAAGTTTTTAGCTAACGAAAAGTCGAGGTTTTTGAAGCCCGTATCCTGAAACATGTTTCTACTCATATTTCCGAACTGACCGAGCGGTGGCGGAAGCATGACCGAGTTACCGTTGGCATAGCAGCCGAACAGATTCAGTGACGCGTTCGAGGGACCGATGGGTCCTCCGTCTACGGCTTGTGCCTGCGCCTCACATGCAGCATTGCTATCGCCGGAAAAATATGGAATGCCCACGCCTTTTTGAGATTTGAAGTCGGAGGTTTTTCCGTAGAAGCTCCAGCGAATCGGCGTGTTGGCCGGAGGGCTTACGGGCAACGGCCCAACTCCGGCAGCGTCGGTTCCTTCATCCATCGGCCCCCAGAACTGCGGGCTTTCGAGGGTCGTGATCGAATTAATTTCCCAGCCTTCTAACATTTGGCCGTAACCGCCTCGGCTGGGAATGTCATAGGTGAGGGAGAGCGTCAGACGATGGCGAATATCGAAATCGCTGTTGGCATACTCCGCACCTGGGTTGTGAGCATTTTGCGGCAGGCCGGAGCCATAACCGAAATCCCAATTCGCGCCGACGTCATCCAGCGCGTGAGCATACGTGTAACCTGCCACCATGCTGAGCCCGTGGTAATTGCGGCCATTCAGAGTAATCTGTAACCCGTCGTAATTTGAGCGATAGACGTTTCCCATCTGGAAAATATTGGCGAGATAGGGGAACTTTGAGTTGAAGGGTTCGGCCGTGGTTTCGTTGCCACTGTCGACGGAGCAGTTGTTGTATGCAGGGGCGCTGGCGAGACAAGCGGCGAGCGTGCCAGCGCCAACGCCAGCGGGTGTCCATCCCGATCCCACGGGTGGCTGGTTGATATCGCGAATACCCGTCAGATTGGCTCCGTGATTTCCCACATAGGCGGCCTCAAGAGACAACTTCGCAGTCAGCGCGTGCTGCAAGCTCAAAGTCCAGTTCCAGACATAGGGAGTGGTGAGATTACGATTCACGGTCATGATGGGGCACGGACTGTTGAAGCAATTGACTGTGTCACCGCCATACAGAGGAGTAGTTGGGCTGTCCCAGGGAATACCGTTTAGGAAATTTTTGACGGTTACGTTTCCGGTAGTGATGGTGCCGCCGGATGTGTTGCCTGCGGCGTCGATCACCGCTCCCGTCGGTACGCTGCCCGGACCGAAAGCATTATTAAACGCGACAAACGACTGCCAGTTCACGGTTTCGTAAATCAGGCCGCCGCCACCGCGCAGTACGGTGCGGTCATTGCCAAAAATATTCCAGGCGAAACCCGCGCGGGGACCAAAGTTTGAGTGATCCGGCTTGTAGAGACTGCTGATCTGGTGACCGACCTGCACCATACCGAGATTCGGATCAAAGTTCCCTAACAGATTGTTGGCCTCCTGCGGCACCGAGCTGTCTTCGTAGCGAATGCCGAAGTTTAAAGTCAGATTTTTGGTGGCGCGAAAATCGTCCTGGAGAAAACCGGAGTAGGCCCAGTTGTGCAGATGGAGTGTCGGATTTCCCACCTCGACCGACGATTTGAATGGCTGGCCTGCCAGAAAATCTTCCAGCGGCGTGGATCCAGCTCCGGCTCCGATTGCAACGCCGCCAAGGAATGTAATGCTGCCTCGAGAGTTACCGTACGCCGCGTTCGTCACTTTGTTGTAGTGGAGTTCGCCTCCGAATTTCAGGGCGTGCCGGCCGGCTGTGTAGGACACGTGATCGACGACCTGCGTGATCGAGTCGGGTCCCTGAAACTTCGGCCATTTGAAACCACCCAAGCCGGGAAAAAAATAACCGCCAAATCCAATGCGCGGGAGGCCACCGGTGAAAGGCCCGCTTACACCGGTATTCAGGCCATAGGCCGAAGCGGGCGTGTTGATATCACCGGGCAGCGTGGGCTGGTACAGACGGTTATAGCCCGCGCGCGCTTCGTTCACCCAGCGAGCACTGGGAGTGAAAACCCAGTTGCCGCCGACCACCTGCGCGCGTGTGTGAATATTGGAGAGCCATTTTTTTTGCAGTTCCGGGAAATCCTCGACGGTGCCGGAATTGTTGCCGTAGAAATACATGCCGCTGATAGAGTGGCGTTCGCTGAGATGGTGGTCGAGCTTCGCGATGACGTTATCCACATGAACGTTATTGTTAAATCCATTGGTGACGTTGATGCTTTGGGTGTTGTTGAGAGGAAACCCTGATCCGTTACAGACGACTGTATTGCCGGATAGGGCGCATCCCGCAATGTTCAGACTTGCAGCATCAATGGGCACACCCGCTGCTTTGAGATCGGTAACGGCATTGGGAATGCTGTCTGCGCAGTCGCCAGTTGCAACGATGACGCAGGTGCCGTTCGTCGGCATCGAAATCATCGACGGGCTGGTTACTCCTCCGAAGGAGTTGCCCACGTTATAGCGTTGGCCTTCGTAGGCGCCGAAAAAGAACGTTTTATCTTTGATGATTGCACCGCCCAAACTGCCGCCAAATTGTTCCAGGGTGCGGGTCAACTTTGGGTTCGGCGCGTCGTTGAAATAATTTCTTGCGTCGAGTGAGTCTCCGTCGCGGCCAAAGCCGAACCCGGTTCCGTGAAAGTTGTTCGTGCCCGATTTCAAACCCACGTTCACCACCGCCCCCGGCTTCCATCCATATTCGGCGGGCGGATTTTGCTGGATGTTGAATTCCTGAATGGCGTCGATGGGCAGGATCGTGGCGGAATCTCCGGCGATCCCCGCGCCGTTGATGATGGCTTGTCCGGAGTAAGGCTCGCTGTTGAACAGGCCCTCGACAAAGTAGGCGTTGTCTTCCGCGCGCAGGCCGTCGGCGCTGGTAGTGGAGAATCCTCCTCCCGGGTAGCGCATGACGCCGGGCCGCAGTTGCAGAAGGTTCTCGTAGTTGCGGCCGCTCAACGGCAGATCGTTGATTTCCGCATTAGTCAGCGTGCCGCCGAGCGTGGCTGAGACACTATTGACCAGAGGCACATCACCGGTGACAACAATTGTCTCCGAAACCTGCCCGGGCGGAAGGGTGATGTCGACCCGCAGATCTTCCGCGACGGCCACTACGATGTTCACCCGATCCACGCTCTTGAAGCCTTTTGCTTCGGCGTGAATTTTGTACACTCCGGGCTGCAACTCTGGAGCGACATATTCTCCGGAGGATTCGGTGGTTGTGCTGCGGCTAATATTGCGCTGGACATCGGTAATGGTGATCGTGGCCCCGCTCACGGCGGCGCCCGAAGGATCGCTCACGTTGCCTACGATCCGGCCGGTTGTGGTTTGGGAAAGCGCAGAGATAGAAGTCGCCCATATCAGGCAAACCGCGCCTAAAACTCGAATGCCATTCGACGGTGAACGCATTGCAGCCTCCGTGTTTTTTAGAAAGACGACTTCCAATCGATCTTCTGAACTTTTCCAAAAGCAGAATTAACTGCGACGATTTGCAGGTATAGTCTTGACATGGGCCACCAGTCAAGTAGTATTGTGGTCCAACCACAATACATTTCGTTTTTTCTTTAAAAAGCGACCTTGTGGACCCTGGCGTAATATCTCGACTTAGGAAATCGGACGGAAATTTGGCGATAGCGACTACAAATCCGGCCACCGGCGAACTGCTCAAGACATTTCAGCCTTTGACCGGGGATCAAATTGAACGGAAGTTGAAGCTGGCGGCCTCGGCTTTCCAGATTCATCGACGAACTTCCTTCGCTGAGCGTGCGAGCAAAATGTTGCGTGCGGCTGAGATTCTGGAAAAGGAAAAAGACGAGTGCGCGCATTTGATGACACTCGAGATGGGCAAGCCCTTAAAGGCGGCCGTGGCCGAAGCGCTGAAATGCGCCACCGGATGCCGCTACTATGCGGAAAATGCGGAGAAGTTCCTGGCGGATGAGATCGTGGAAACCGCCGCCCGGCGCAGCTTCATCCGCTATTTACCGATTGGTCCGGTTCTTGCCGTCATGCCTTGGAATTTTCCTTTTTGGCAGGTGTTCCGCTTTGTCGCGCCGGCTTTAATGGCGGGCAATGTCGGGTTGCTCAAGCATGCCTCCAACGTTCCGCAGTGCGCGCTGAAGATTGAAGACATCGTTCGCCGCGCGGGTTTTGCCGAAGGTATCTTTCAAACCTTGCTCATCGGCGCGGGCGAAGTGGATGGCATACTGAACGACAGCCGCGTGGTCGCCGCGACTTTGACCGGCAGCGAGATGGCCGGAATTCAGGTCGGTGTCGCCGCTGCCAAGCGCATCAAGAAGGTGGTGCTGGAACTGGGCGGAAGCGATCCTTTCATTGTGATGCCAAGCGCCGATCTGGAAGCTGCCGTGGCAACCGCAGTCGATGCGCGCGTCCAGAACAATGGTCAATCGTGCATTGCCGCCAAGCGTTTTATCGTGGCGGAAAAGATCGCCGACGACTTCGAGCGAAAATTTGTTAAACGCATGCAGGATTTGCGCGTGGGCGATCCTTTCGAGGAAGCCACCCAGCTCGGCCCACTGGCCAATGCGGACGCAGTCACCTCTCTCGATTCCGATGTGAAAAAAACCGTAGCCGCCGGAGCGCGCGTGCTGACAGGCGGTCATCCGCTCGCTCGGTCCGGCAGCTTCTATGCACCGACCGTGCTGGCAGATATTCCAAAAAATTCTCCTGCGTATAACGAAGAATTCTTCGGTCCTGTAGCATCGATTTTCCGCGTAGAGGGCATAGATGAGGCCATCGCGATCGCCAACGACAGTCGCTTCGGCCTTGGAGCCAGCGCCTGGACGAACGATCCTGCTGAAATCGAAAGATTTATCAATGAGCTGGATGCGGGCATGGTTTTCGTCAACAAGATGGTGGCTTCCGATCCCCGCTTGCCTTTTGGGGGAGTCAAGTACTCGGGGCATGGCCGTGAGCTGGCCGAGTTCGGAATCCGCGAATTCATGAATATCAAAACGATTTATATACAGTAGCTTACCCAGCATGGTACATTGGTCAGACCAGTAGACCATAAGCGACGATGCAAGGTGGTGGGGGCAAATGACGCACGAAACAATAGATTCTCTGGCTGACAAACTTGCATATCGGACCGTTAAGACTTCTCGACTTTACGAGCAAATCGTACAGCAGGTGGAAGATTCGATACTTAAAGGTCAACTCAAGCCCGGCGACCAGCTGCCCGCCGAGCGCGACCTGGCGCAGCGCTTTGGCGTCAGCCGTACCGCCGTGCGTGAAGCGGTAAAGACATTACGCGAAAAAGGCCTCGTGGAAGCCTACTCCGGACGCGGCACCTTCGTGACCAACGGAACCTCTTTTGCGGTCCGGCAATCGCTCGACCTCATGATACGCACCAACAAGCAAGAGGGATCGGCGAATTTGTCCGGATTGCGTCTTGTACTCGAGCCCGAAATTGCCGGCCTGGCCGCCGAACATATGGAAGAACAACTTTTGACTACCATGCGGGAAGCTGTGGCAGAAATGGATCGCAACCTGCACGATCCTGATGCGTACGTGGAAGCGGATCTTGACTTCCATTTGGCTCTGGCTGAGGCCGCGGATAATCCGCTGATCCTCTCGCTCCTGGATTCGATTGTCGGTCTCTTGCGGGAACAACGCAGCCGTATCTTCAATGTGGATGGAGGGCCGGAACGCGGCCAGTTCCATCATAAGAGAATTCTGGCCGCGGTTGAACAACGGAATCCGGAGGCTGCGCGGGAGGCGATGCGCGCTCATCTCCACCAGGTCGTTTCAGATTCTTCTTCGTTGACGAATCCCTTGGACCGGAAGTAGTTCGTGCTTTTCTGAATCGATAATCGCGAATTGTGCGAAAGGCAAATATTGTATGGCGAAGCTTGGCTTCATCGGTCTCGGGGTAATGGGCGGAAACATGGTCGCTCGCCTGCTGGAAAAGGGGCACGCCGTCACCGGTTACAACCGCACGCGTACTAAGGCGCAATGGCTCATCGACAAAGGGATGACCTGGGCTGATTCCCCGAAGACTGTCGCCGCCGCCTCCGACGTGACTTTCAGCATGGTGACGAATGCCGCGGCATTGGCCGCTGTTACCGACGGGCCGGATGGTTTGCTCGCCGGGATTGGCCCGGGAAAGTTCCATATCGACATGAGCACGGTGAGCCCCGAAGTCAGCCGTGCACTGGTGGCGAAGGTACGCGAGAAGGGCGCGGACATGATCGACGCGCCAGTTTCCGGCAGCGTGATTACGCTGCAGCAGGGCAAGCTATCGGTGATGGTCGGGGGACGCAAGGAAACTTTCGAACACTTGAAGCCGCTGCTTTTGGACATCGGGCCCAAGGTGACGCACGTTGGCGATAACGGCGTTGCGCTCGCTATGAAGATTGCCGTGAATCTAAGCCTAGCCGTGCAGATGCTGGCTTTCTCCGAAGGCGTGTTGCTGGCTGAGAAAAGCGGCATTGCACGCGAAGTGGCAGTGGATGTCTTGACTCACAGTGCGGTGGCATCGCCCATGATCCAGTATCGCGGTCCCTTTGTTCTGCAGCAGCCGGAAGAAGCCTGGTTCGATGTCAACATGATGCAGAAAGACATGCTGCTGGCGATGGATATGGGGCGCAAGTTGAATGTTCCCCTTCCCACCACCGCTGTGAGCAACGAGTTTCTGACGGCAGCCAGAGGCATGGGCTGGGAAAAACTTGACTTCGCGGTCGTGTTCGATGTGCTGGCTCGAATGTCTGGAGTTGCCAAATGACGACCGTCGCCGTAACCAAAGAATCTTTCCAAAAGATTGAGTTGTGGCTGCGCATGTACCGCCAGATGGCCGCCATCCGCCAATTTGAAGCGCAGGTGAACGAACTCTACACGCGAGCGTTAATGCCGGGACTGGCGCATCTTTACATTGGCGAAGAGGCGGTTGCTGTAGGCGTGTGCGAGGCCCTTGATCGCAACGACTACATCACCAGTACACATCGCGGGCATGGACATTGTTTGGCGAAAGGCGCCTCCCCCGACAAAATGTTCGCCGAACTGCTGGGGAAAAAGGCCGGGTACTGCAAGGGCAAAGGNGGNTCGATGCACATTGCAGACCCGGCAACCGGCAACCTGGGAGCGAATGCGATCGTATGTGGCAGCGCGGGCATTGCGACGGGAGCTGCGTTCGCCGCCCGGCGGCTTGGCAACCGCCGGGTTGCCGTGTGTTTTTTCGGTGAAGGTGCGCTTGGCCAGGGCGTGCTGTATGAAGTGATGAATCTCGCCCAGCTTTTTAAGCTGCCCGTGATCTATGTTTGCGAAAACAATCTGTACACCGAATACACCCACTATTCAGAAACCACTGCGGGAGACATACTGATGCGGGCAAAAGCCTTCGGGCTTGAAGCTGAGGAAGTGGATGGTCAGGATGTGCGCGCGGTGCATACGGCGACAAAACGTTTCGTTGCTCGGGCACGCACGGGAGAGGGGCCGGCTCTCCTGCTTTGCAATACCTATCGCTATCACGGGCACCACGTGGGCGACATCAATCGTGAATATTACCGCTCCAAACAGGAAGAACAATTATGGAGAACGGAGCGCGACCCGATCGACAATTTCGGCAGATGGCTGGTGCAACAGAAGTTGGCCGATGCAGCCTCGCTAGCGCAGATTCAGGCTGAACTGGAAACCGAAATGAAGCAGGCCGTCGATTTCGCCATTGCCGCGCCGTATCCGGCCGTCGAGGAAGTACACGAGGATGTCTATGCCTGAGAACGGAGGTCGGGAACTAACGTTTGCCCAGGCAATCCGAGAAGGTCTCGCGGAAGAGATGCGGCGCGACGCAACAGTCTGCATTCTCGGCGAGGACGTGGCCGAAGCAGGAACTCCCTTCAAAGTTCTTTCTGGGCTTCTCGAGGAATTTGGCAAAGAGCGCGTTCTCGATACACCAATTTCTGAAGCGGGGTTTACTGGGCTTGCGGTAGGCGCGGCGATGACCGGAATGCGTCCGGTGGTCGACATTATGTTCGGCGACTTCATTACTTTGACCATGGACCAGATGGTCAACCAGGCCGCCAAGGTTCACTACATGTCGGGCGGGAAATGGAAAGTGCCCATGGTGATGCGGACGACGCTGGGCGCTACCCGGCGCTCAGCTGCGCAGCATTCGCAATCTCTGCATGCCTGGTTCTGCCATGTTCCTGGATTGAAAGTTGTTTTACCCTCGACGCCTTACGATGCCAAAGGACTGCTGAAAGCAGCCATTCGCGATGACAATCCGGTGGTCTTTTTCGAAGACAAGATGATGTACAAGCTCAAGGGAGCCGTACCGGAGGGTGATTACACCGTGCCGCTGGGGGTCGCGGACATCAAACGCGCCGGAAAAGACATCACGCTGGTTGCGACCAGCAGCATGGTGCAGGTGGCGCTGGGTGCGGCTACATTGCTCGAGGAAATTGGAATTAGCGCCGAAGTGGTCGACCCGCGCACGATGTGGCCGCTCGACGAAACAACTCTGATCGAGTCGGTAAAGAAAACATCGCGCGCGATTGTGCTGGATGAAGGTTATGAACGCTATGGCGTGACTGCCGAACTGGCTTCGGTAATTGCTACAGGAGCGTTCTACGATCTGGATGCGCCGGTGAAGCGCATGGGCGCGATGCACGTTCCGATTCCGTTCTCGCCGCCATTGGAAGATGCAACCGTGCCGACGGAACAGACCGTTTTTAATGCAGCCCGTGATCTCTGCGGCCGATCCTGAGCGCAGCTGATAGAAGGGGAATTCACATGGCTCTACCAACTCATGGAACGATGGCGGTCGATTGGGAGAATCGTATCGATTTTGATCGCTTGCGCCGCGAACGCCTGGCNCGCGCAAAGGAACTTCTGAGCAAGTCAGAGATGGGNGCACTGTTGTGCTTCGACATGAATAANGTCCGCTACCTGACGGCGACGCACATCGGCACCTGGGCGCAGGACAAAGCGAACCGCTTTACGCTGTTGCCGCAGAACGACGAGCCGATCCTGTGGGATTTTGGCTCTGCGGCGAAACACCATCAATTGCATTGCCCGTGGCTGGGAGATCGATCGCGCCCGGGGATTTCCATGCTGCGCGGCGCTATGACGCCGGAGATGGGACGCGCCGAAGATGTCGCAAAGAAAATCCGCGTCGAGTTGGAGGCGCGCGGCCTGCACAAAGAACCGGTGGGCATCGACATAATCGAATTGCCGGTGTTATTTGCGCTGCAGAAAGAAGGAATCAAAGTTGTCGATGGACAGGCGCTGATGTCGGAGGCGCGCCTCATCAAGACGCGCGACGAAATCTCATTGCTGAACACATCTGCCATGATGGTCGACGCCGCCTATGACGAACTGTATCGCGCCATGAAACCGGGCATGAGGGAAAACGAGGCGGTTGGCCTCGTGAGCAAAGTTCTCTATGATCTTGGCTCCGAATATGTGGAAGCCGTGAATGCAATTTCGGGCGAGCGCTGCAATCCCCACCCGCATGTTTTCTCCGATCGCGTGCTGCGCCCGGGTGATCCGGTTTACTACGATATTCTTCACTCCTATATGGGCTACCGCACATGTTATTACCGCTGCTTCACCGTCGGGTACGCCTCCCGCGCAATGAACGATGCGTACAAACGCTGCCGCGAATATCTGGATGCGGCGATTGAACTCGTGCGTCCCGGGCGTACTACGGCTGAGATTGCTTCGGTGTGGCCGAAGGCGTCAGAGTTCGGATTTCCGAACGAAGAGTCCGCATTCGCCTTGCAATATGGCCATGGAATCGGTCTGGCCATCTGGGAGAAGCCGGTGATAAGCCGTCTTGTTTCGCTGGAGCATCCTTGCGAGATCAAACCCGGTATGGTGTTCGCTCTCGAAACTTTCTGGCCCTCGACCGACGGTTGGAGCGCCGCGCGAATCGAGGAAGAAATCGTCGTTACCGAAACCGGCCATGAAGTCATCACGCGTTTCCCCGCGGAAAAACTTTTAGTTGCAGGCCGCCACTATTTCACCGTGGATGGTCCGCTGCCTGCGATTCGCGAGACGGAGGCCGAGCCTAGCCAGCGTGTGCGCGAGATGGTAGCAACGAGCTCCCAGAAGGAGCGAGTCGGCGTCGGCGATTGAAAATTGCTCCTTGTACTCTCAAACATAGGTTTTTTTTACAAAATATTTTCGGTCAGGCAATTTAGCTATGGCAATCAGCGTGGTAATGCCGGCGCTCGAAATGGCTCAGGAAACTGGCAAGCTCATTTCGTGGCTGAAAAAAGAAGGAGACGTGGTTGTAAAAGGCGAACCGCTACTTGAAATTGAAACGGATAAGGCGGTAATGGAAATCGAGTCCCCAGCCGACGGAGTGTTGGCGGGACTCACAGCTCACGCTGGCGCCGAAGTTCCAGTCGGCCGCACGATTGCTTGGATCGTTCGCCCGGGAGAAGCGCCCCCGCTGGATGAGGTGGCCGTAGAGTCAGGAAGAAAAATCACGACCGCGGCTGCCCACGCTTCGGCTCCAAGTCCGCCGCTATTAAGGCCGCAAGACGCGAACTGGAACCCGAGGATTTCTCCCAAGGCACGGCGTCTGGCGAGCGAACACGGAGTCAATCTGAACGATGTGCGTGGGACAGGACCTGGGGGAGAAATTCTTGCTTCCGACATTCTTGCCGTGGCCGAATCCAAGACCGTAGCTTCAGCCGCGAGTTCCAGAAGTTTGAGTGCAATTTCGCGATTGATGGCGGAACGCACTGCCGAAAGTTGGAAGACGGTACCTCATTTTTTTCTGACCAGAGAAGTGGATGCGGAAGCACTGAACGAGGCGAAACGAAATCTGAGTCCGGAGATCGAAAAGTCGTACGCGGTAAAACTAACGCACACCGATCTTTTGGTGGCAGTGGTTGCTCGCACACTTGCCCGACACTCCCGTATGAACGCTAGCTGGACCGGTGAAGGCATCCGCGAAAATCCTGAAGTGAATGTTGCCTTGGCTATGGCCGTTGACGACGGCGTAGTTGCCCCGGTGATTCGCAATGCCGGCAAGACCAGGCTGGGCGAGATTGCAGCGCAACGACACGATCTCACGGAGCGAGCACGGTCCGGCAAGTTACGGCCAGCCGATCTCGCGGACGGCACGTTTACTATCAGCAACCTTGGCATGTTTGGCGTAGACGCCTTCACCGCGATCATTATTCCGCCCCAGGCCGCGATACTTGCTGTGGGAGCCATTGCGGACAGGGTCGTAGCGATCGACGACCGTCCGACTGTACGTCCCATGATGACGTTGACCTTGTCGAGTGACCATCGCGTTGTCGACGGTGCGCGATCCGCGGAGTTTATGAGAGATCTCGCCCAATCTATTACCAATCTCAGCTTCACCCTGCGTTAACAGCAGAACTGCCGCACGGACGGCGCTGCAGGAGCATTTTAGTAAGGCTTGGGAACAGTTAGTAGATTAAAATCGGCCAATCGTTCAGCGGAACATCCCGTTCGAAGCGCCTGAATCAGTGCTGCCGCCATCCATCCCGCATCTTTTCTGCCTTGAGCGAAATGCCATTCTTCTCCAAGGTTTTTCCCAGTACTCGGTCCAGCTGATCTGCGGCCTTCAGCCGCGCGGCCTTGGCAAACACCTCCGTGCTCTGCGCCTGCGTCAGATAGGTTTGCTGCTCGATGACTGAAATATTGGTGGAGTAGCCTGCGCTGAAGCTCTCCTGAGCGGCACCCAGCAGTTGTGCTTGCAACTCCCGCGCCTTGGTCGCGGCGTCCACCGCATTTTCGGCGGCATGGAGGGCTGTGATCGCGTTCTGCACCTCAGCTGCCACTTGGGATTCCAGTTGCGTCACTCGAAGCTGCTGCTGCCGCAAGAGCGCCTTGTCAGCGCCGAGATTCGCCTCTGCCACCCGGTTTTGCACGGGCAGGGAGAACTGTATCCCGGCCTCATACAGGGTGGAGGAACGGTTGCCTCCAGTTGGAATTGCGTCAATCGGCGCGTTTCCTGTCAGACTGTTCCGCCGAAGCTTTTCCGTCTCCATGCGCAGGTAGGCCCGACGCGCCAAGCTGCGGTGATTCCGGCACGATACCCTGCGACGCAAGGCGTGATCCCGGTCCTTTTCTGCGCATCGCTTCTGCGCCACGACACGGGATGTTGCCCTGTAGGAAGAAGGAGCGTTCGTCCCTGAGGTTACGGCTGATGTGTTCGAACGACTGCCCAAGCACCCTGAGGAGTTCGAAGTCCGCTCCTATCGTGTATCAGGCGTTCGCAAGCAAGTGCTCGAAATCTCTCATGTTGAAAAGCATTAGATTCCGTCGTAGCGGGAATAGCCGCGCTCGGCCCAATAGTCTCTTGGCTCTTCCGCGGCATACGTAATCCTGGTAACGGCCTTCACATTTTTCAAACCAAGTTTCATGGGCACCAGCAAACGGAGTGGCGCTCCATGATCCACGGTAAGGGGCTGACCGTTGAAGTGTGTGGCGAGCAGCGTCTGTGGATGGCGGGCCGTCGCCAGGTCGAGCGACATAAAGTAGGGATCAGGATTCCCCGAGGCATCGAGATTGACCGAAGAATCCACACGCGCCCATTTCGCTTGCGACATCGGGGGGTAAGCGCGAATCAGATCGTCGAATCTCACACCGGCCCACCACGCGATCGCACTCCACCCTTCCACGCAAACTAGCCTCGTAATCTGCTCATGCACCGGGAAGCGAGTCAGAAGATTCCGGATATCGAGAGAGATGCTCAGGCCGGAAGCGAGCCCAGCCAGAGTCAATTTCCACCCGGAAATATAGCCGGGATCAGGAGTCGATCCGTTGTAGTTGTTCTTGAGCGGGGTAATCTGCGATTTGGTATAGGTAGGTACACTCCGATTCACCGAGTACAGAGCTTCTGCAACGTCATCGTCAATCCGCAGTGCTCTGTTCAGAAACCACTCCTTCGCTGGAGAGTTTATGTTTCGACGAATACCAATGCGGCTGAGCGTCTCCTGCGGCAGGAGAAATCCGGCGCCGGCCAGGGCTGTCAGAGCGCCAGCCCCAAAAAGCAGAAAGTCGCGCCGGCTCTGATAACGCAGGCCCTGGGAAGCTATCTCAATTGCGGGGAGAGGTCGCTCTGCAAAGAAGCTGTGTGGCTTTTTCACGGAGACAGATTTTACTTCCGGTTCCACGCCCGTCGAAGGGACGTCTAATCCGCGCAATGAATCGCGCTTCTCGTCATTGTTCATTTCGCGACGACCTCCGACCGCTCGACTCTCGTGGACCAACCTACGATCATGCTGCGCAGCGTGTCCCACCCGTCGGCGAAAACTAGAAACACATGCGGCACGACGAAGAAGATGTAGAGCCACATCAGCCAGAAATGCCAGACACGCGCTGCGTTGTATCCTCCAAAGACCGCTGCGAGCCAATGGAGTTGCATGGGCTTGTGAATCGCCCACCCCGTAGCGACCGAAAGGAACCCGGCGACCGGAACCGAGAAGTATGCTGCACGCTGGAGCGCGTTGTACTTCGTGTTAAAGCGGGGATGGGGCCATTGGCGGCGCGCCAGTTTCGCCAAGGGAAACCCCACGTAGTATCGAAACATCCTGAGCGCATCAACCAGATCGGTCCACCGAGGCAGCAAGGAGCGCCAGCCCCCTCCCACGGCCAGCCCCGCAACGTACACCAGGCCATTCAGCATGAATGAATACGCGCACAGCCAATGCACACGCAGAGCCGGCGCTAACATGCCCGGCCCAAGGCTCATGTGGTTGTAGATCCAGTCGGGTGGACTGCTGGAGTGATGCTGTCCGGGCACATGAGCGCATATCCAGATTCCGATGTCCGCCGCGACATCGAAGTTTCCCGTATTCGGATCTGGCTTGTGTTGGTAGATCGGCGAAGCCCAGTAAATCGAGATGCCACTCAGAATGAGGCCAAGAAGGATGGGCACATTCAGCCAGTGGCTCCATCGCACCAAGAAATGGTGCTTCCGGACGACGAGCACGCCCGGCTGTTCCGGCAACGTGCTCGTGGAGGTCGGTTTGTGATGAAGGGCTGGCAAAGAGCTCACTCTCTGATACTCAACTGCACTGTCTAGTTGGACGCCGCCGCCGGAACGAACTGAAAAATCTTGTCCGTCACAAGTGTTCCATCCGGGAGCTTGTTAGTCGTTGCGTAGACGACATCGCCTGGGCTAAAAGTGACCGTTTGAGGTACGACTTCCGTGACCGGCACATTGGCCGGAACGGAGATCGTTTGGGAGCCGTCCTGGTAGTTAACAACGAGCGTGCTACCGCTGCTCTTTTGGACGGTTCCGTTCGTCATCCGTGAGTGCGAAGGACGAGAAACTGTGCCGTTGGTCATTCTGCTGTGAGTAGTTGCACCAGGAGGGTCGGTAAGGACGCTGCCTTCCGCAGCCCCACGCAGCTCCGGGGGAAATATAAAGATCTGCTTCGCCACTTGCTTCCCATCCGCCTGCTCAGTCGACGCGACGCCGATATAAGGCGCGGTTGCGACATGACTCAAATCGGAGGGTATCTGCTTGTAAGTGGTGAGGGGCTCCTTGACGGCAATATGGACCGCGCCTGCAGGTGTCATAACATCAAGCGACTTACCATCAAATGACTGGAGCTTTCCGATGATCCCATCAATCGGTGGCGCCGCTTGCTGCGCCTCGGCCGCACCGATGGTAAGCGTGCACGCGAGAAGAGTTAAACCGAGACGCCGCATCAGTCTTGGGAGCGCTGACTTCGGCTCCGGGGGCGCGGAATCAGTTCGAAACGTTTGCGAGATTTTCATTGGTTTCTCCTTGGTGATCATTGTTTTCTCCTTATTCGTCGTTTCGTTTTCCTTTGGTTCAGCTTCGGATGAATGCGAGGATGTCCGCATTGATTACATCGGCATTTGTCGTCATCATGCCGTGCGGCAAGCCCGGGTAAATCTTGAGCGCGCCGTTCTTGAGCAGCTTGGCCTGCAGCAATGAGGCGTCTTTGTACGGTACGATTTGGTCATCGTCACCTTGCATCACGAGAGTCGGCGCCGTGATCGCTTTCAGATCGTCCGTTTGGTCGGTTTCCGAAAAAGCCTTGATGCCTTCGTAGTGAGCGAGCGCGCTGCCCATCATTCCCTGACGCCACC
>JGI12635J15846_10000291_pt1 | contig 40786 bp, 41 predicted proteins | sample BlaSpr_A8_OM2_M2_FD_15846 | JGI IMG/M metagenome (IMG submission 15846)
CGTAGGCTTCGTACTCCAGATAAAGCGTGCGGCGGCCACGCGTATTGTCGCGCACCACGCCGTCAAAGATCACCGCCGCGCCGTCCTCCGGACGCTTCAAGCGCTCGACTACGGCGGCTGCGTCGATTCGCTCGCGAACAATCCGCACTTCAATCCGCACTTCGTCCCGTCCTTCGCCCCCTACGCCGCCGTCTTCCGGCATGACGCCTGCGGACGACCCGCCGCTGACCGGGGGCAGCAGACCGACTTCGTCACCCTCGCGCAGCAAGCGCTCCGCCCCGGCATATTCCTGATTCACAGCAATCGCCAGTGAGGTCATCATCGCTTCAAATCGCGGGACTACTCGCGCGTAATAGAGGAGCAGTTCCCTCACCTCAGCACCATCCGGCAGTTCGATACTCTCGGCGGAGCGGCCAATTAAATCCTTCAACGCTCCGAAAAACAGCACGCGGATCTTCATAACGATTATGCGATCGTCAATCTAACTAACCAATGACACAGAATTGCGAACACGCGCGTCACCAGTGTAGCGCGGCCACATCCTGAGGGGCCTGTCCTTCGGTGTAGATGCCCTCCCTCGTCGAGCGATTGTTTCTGTTACCACCGTAATGGTGCATTAGGTCACCTTCCCGCTTAGTCTGGTGAGGAACATTTCCCTTCGCGAGAGGAGGCTGTTATCGATACCGCCGCCCAAACCGATGCCAGCCGAAGCGCGTCTGCGCGGTCGTTCCTCCACAGCCTCAACATTTTGGTTAAGTACACTCGCCTTTACGGTGTAAATCACAAGCGCACCGAAGGCCAGTTCGAGACCGCGTGGAAGGAACTGCAACTGGCTGTGCCCAAAGGCCGCGACACAGGATTTTTGCTCGGTGTGTCGGATAACAAACTGCTTCTCGATGGCATTCCGCTGGAAGCGGGTCAAGCCGAGCGCAGCTTCGCGCAGTTGCTGACCGCCGCGGGACTCTCCAGCATTTTATTTTCAAATAAAGTCACGCTCGACGACTTCACCCGCCTGGTGCGCGCTTTCGCCATGGGCGGCTCCAAAGCGCAGGATTTTGCTAAGCAACTGAAGGAAATCTTCGGCGACAACAAAGACTCTTCCATCCGCATTAATGANGTCAAGTTTGTCGCCGCCGATCCTGCCACCGGAGAAATCTCGATGGCGGCGCAACTTGCCGCGCAGGCGCTTGGCCCAGAAGCGCGGCAGTGGCTCAACGATCCACAAAAACTTTTGCAGTTAATCGCAGCCGCTCAGGGCGCAAGTTCGGGCGGTTCTGGCGGAGAGGGCGGCGCGCCGCTTGGCAGCGTTCCATCGATTCCGATTCCCGCTGGCGTGGCCGCCGGCGGGGCAGCGGCGGGTGGTGCGTGGACCGGTGGCGTCGTTCCCTTGCAGGAAGAAGAAGTCATCCAGACCATTCGCCTGCTCACTCATTTCGGACAAGCGATGCAGGAGCCGAACGCGTCTCCGGAAAATCTCAAAGCTGAACTGGGCAAGGCGCCCGAAGGCGCTAAAGTCAATCTCGCGCAGCTCCTCGAAAGTCTGGCGGCGCAGACGTCGCAGAAGACCAGCGACAGCAACGACACGCCACTGCTGATGAAGGCTGCTGAAAGCATGGCGATCAAGTTTGCGCTCGACCGCTATCAGCGCGGCGATGTGAAGGTGAATGCGGTTCACGACATGATGGAGCACATGAGCCGGCAGATGGATACGCTCCGCCAGATCTTGCGCGTCCAGGAAGACAAAATGTCGAAGGCCGGCATCCTGGTTGACTCCCACGCCGACATTCTCGATCGCATGTTCTGGGCCGAGATTCCAGAGGCCGGCAAGAAGAGTGTTCTGCTCTCCAGCGAAGCTGCCTGCGTGCCGCCGCGCAATATTCGCCAGTTTGTCGAAATCCTTTTTGATCGCGACGACAACGAGCTTGCCGCTAGAATTCTTTCCAACTATTGCGGCGGTCTCAACGCCAAGGATCCCGATCCCCGGCGCAAGACGGCCATTGGCCTCGCTCAACTCGCCGACCTTTTTGCCACGGCGCCCGCCGAAGTCATGCCCAATGCTCTGGCCATGATCGCCGAGAAACTGAGCAAGGAAAGTGACTCCGAGGTGCAAAGCTTGCTCAGCGCGGCATTCGCGCGTTTTGGGCAGGAAGCCTGTACGCGGAAAAAATACAAAGCTGTCGCGGAACTCTGCTTGTCGCTCGAAAACATTGGCCGCGAACGTCCCGCCCTGGTGCAGGATCTCCGTTCCCGCGTTGGCATCGAAAATCGGCTTCCGGAGATGATCGAAGAGGCAATCAATGCCGATCACATTCCAGAAGATTTAGTCGATGTCTTGCAACAGCTTCCCAGACATTCCGTCGAACACCTCGCCGACCGCTTCTTCCGTGCCCACCGGCGCGTCGAATGCGATCGCATCGTCGAACTCGTAGGCGAACTTGGACAACCTGCTCTCGACGATCTGCGTGACATTTTGCGGAGCGGCCAGGTCCGCCAGGCCGCCTCTACCGTCGGTCTGATGAGCCGTCTCGCCGTCACTTCGCTGCTCGAGTTGCTGCCCTCGCGCATGGGAGAATTCAACCGTTTTTATCAGGACGTGATTGTTCGCCAGATCGCATATGGCGCGGCTCCCGACCGCGGTCGCACCCTGCTCGAACTGCTCGAGCTTCTTGATTCCATGATTCTGCCAGAGGCGATCGACGAGATTGGCATGAGCCAGGATCACAGCGCCAGTTCCAGCCTCATCGCCCTGGCGACGGCCGGCGAAGCTCACAATCGCCCACCATTTGTGCAACTGAAAGCCATTGAATCGCTCGGACGTTTGCGCGATGCTGAGGCGGTTCCGGTGCTGCGCAGCATCGTGGAAGACAAGAAGCTCTTCGGTTACAGTCAGCATCGCGAGTTGCGGATTGCCGCGATCCAAGCGCTGTCGAAGATCGATCCCCGCTATGGCACGCAGGCCCTGGCCGAAAGCGGTCTCGAGGCTGGAGAACTCGCCATCGCTCCGCTCGATTCCGGTCCCGGATGCCCGTGGGTTCGTCAGCGCCGCTATGAGCGCATCATCCTGCCGCGTACGCTCTCCGCAACGCTTTCGAGCTCATGGGGAAAGTCGAACATCGTGATGCGGGAGATGAGTCTGGGCGGCGGCATGGGCACGCGCAATGACAATCTGCGCGTCGGCTCTGAAGCCCATGTCGAAATATCGCTTGGCGTAAAGAAAATTCGCGGCGAAGTTCTACTTCGCCGCGCCCGCGTCAATGAAATCGGCTTCGAATTCGTGAGCATGGATCTCGACAGCCGCTACCGCCTGCGCCGCGTGCTGGTCGAGGCTCTGCAAAAAGTCCCCGACAATCGCCCGTCTAACTGGGACGGGGAAAGAAAAATCTAAAGCACAGGTGGCAGGCCGCAGGAAAAGCGTCTGGACTTCTCACAGTCCGATCCGGCACAAAAGAAAAAGGCCCCTATAGACAAGGAGCCTTTTCAAATCAACCAGNCGCGAAATCTTCTTACGCGACCTTCACGAAAATAATAACCANGGTAAACAGCACCAGCGACTCGATGAATGCGAGTCCAAGAATCAGCGCGACCATAATTCCGGGACGCGCCGCCGGATTACGCCCCAGCGAATCGCAGGCCGCACCGGCAACTTTTCCCTGCCCAAGCGCCGCCAATCCCGCCGCCAGTGCAATCGCAAAACCGGAGGTCAGCGCCACCCAATTGGTGCCCGCCGCCGCTCCAGCCCCGCCTTGCGCAAACGCCGGCACCGCCATCACCGACGCCATCATCATCATGAACATCAACATCAGGAACTTCCGCATTGTGTCTCTCCCCATATGAATTGCCGCCAGGAGGTGGTTGACGCCGTGCTTTATGGCCGACGCCCTCACGCTGAAGGCCAGGTGTCCAACAAAATAAGTATCAGGCACCAGCTCTCAGGTCGTAGGGAAATGAATGGGTTTGATTTTCCTAGGACCTGACACCTAAAACCTGAGACCTGCTCTAATGTTCTTGCCCGGTCGCCTCGCCCAAATACACAGCGGCCAGCAGCACGAAAATATAAGTCTGAATAAACGAAACACCAATATGCAATCCCTCGAAAAGGACCGGAATCCCCAGCGGTATAAGGGAAAAGAAAACCAGCGTGACCATTTCTCCGGCAAACATATTGGCAAAAAGACGAATGGTTAGCGACATGATGCGGGCAAGGTGGCTGAAGATTTCAATCGGAAACAGCAGAAATGGCAAGAACAACCGCATGACCAGCGGCATTTCCTTATCCTGCGGCCCAATGAAATGCTTCAAATAGCCGATCGGTCCATTCGTCTTGATTCCCTGATAGTGATAGTAGAACCAGGTCAGCAGAGCGCATCCGAGCGGCACGATGGGCACGGCCGTCGGCGATTCCAACCCCGGCACCAGACCGATCAGATTGCAAATCAGGATGAATATGCCAATCGTAATCAGGTAGGGGACATACTTTTGTCCATGATGCCCGATCACCTCATCGGCCATGTTAGAGATAAATCCATTGATCCCTTCCATCGTGTGCTGCAATCCGCTAGGACGCTCCACCGAAAGCCGCGAGCGCACGGCGACAAAAAATATCGTGAGCAGAAGTACGACCAGCAGTTCCATCGCGAAGCTGTTCGAGATAGGAGTGGCCGCGTACTTGGGATGAATACGCAGCGCCTGCAGCAAAGCCAGGACGGCCGGGCCGAACAGACGATTCAAGAGTGCGGTAAAAGCCAGTTGTTGCATATTAAAGGTTATGAAGTTCAGACTCTCTTACGTAACTTTTTGAACAGGTTGCTCTCGGCGACCGCGGCTCTAATCCCGCCGGAAAGCCGTAGATCCTTCCCAGACCGCCTCTGCCATTAGCGCAGCCACGGGCGTGCACAAGCCCCACAGAAAGCCATAAAACGCCACTGAAGAACCTTTGAATATAGCATAGGCAACGACTCCCACCAACACGTAACGCACCACGAAGTGGAAGACGATTCGGCCGCCTTTCTCCGTGCTGTTTCGATTGACGATACGGTCGGCAAGTCCCTCTACGCCGCGGGTCAGCGAACGAAAATTAACGTAGGAAACCGTCGCACCGAGAACAAACCCCAGGGCTCCCATCCAACGGTAAAACCAGAAAACCGGTGCGATCAGCAGAAGGCTGAATACCAATATATTGCGCAGCAGGCGAGGAATAATGCGCTCAAATGCCGTGGTTTCATTCGGAGTTTCCACCGGCAAAACCTCGGCGGCGCGCTTGGAATTCTCACGCTCACTCATTTGTCTTCATTTGTCTTCTTCATTTGTCTCTGGAAGCGCCGATCGCCATGCGGATCATCTGCCCAAATCCCACCACCGCGCCAAACAAAAGACCAACCAGATAGAGCCACTTAGTACGCAGCCAATAATCGGCGAGTTTGCCGAGGAAGAAGCCTAACAGCACAGCTGCGGGAATAATGAATCCCATCTCAGAGTAGCGAGCCAGGGAAACCAGAGGAGCTTTTTTTTTCGCGGGATCGGAAGGCTCGGGCATGAGATGGAATTCTACCTTAGCTCTTTAGCTCTTTAGCTCTTTAGCTCTTTGCCTAGACTGAATCGCCAGCGCAAAAGCATGAGCCTACTTCTTTACGGCCGCCACCGGCCGCGTCTGCCGAATCCCGAGCGACCAGTTGACACTGCGAATCGCTGGCTCGGGATACACTCCAATGAATAAAGTGGCCAGCGCCGTGATGCCCACCGCGCAACGCATCCCAAGGCTGACGGGCAGGCGTCCGGATTCCATGGGCGCGCGCATCAACATGGCGTTGGCAATCTTGAGGTAGTAATAAAGTCCGAAGAGTGAATAGAGCACGCCGAGCGCGGCCAGCAGGTAATGCTGGCTTTCGATCAGGCTGAGAAAGATGTAGTACTTGCCGAGAAAACCCGCGGCGGGCGGGATTCCGGCGAGCGAAAGCAGAAACAGCAACATCAGCATCGCTTCAACCGGAGCGCGCCGATAGAGCCCGGCCATATCATCGAGCTCGTCGCCAATCACGTTGCGCTGCCGCAGCGAAGTAATCACGGCGAACGCTCCCAGATTCATGAAGGTATAGACCAGCAGATAGATCAGAATTCCTTTGAAACCGTCGAGAAAGCCCGGGGTGCCGAGCTGGGAAGTTCCCATGGCAACGAACGCCAAAAGCATGTAACCAACGTGTGCAATCGATGAGTAAGCCAGCAGCCTTTTGGTGTTTGTCTGCGTCAACGCAGCGAAGTTGGCTCCAGTCATCGTCGCGATCGACACAAATACGATGACCGGCGTGTAGACCGAGCGCAGCGGGAACAGACCGAAAAATAGTATGCGTAACAACATCGCCCACGCCGCCGCTTTCACAGCCACCGACATGAAACCGCTAACGCTGGTAGGCGCTCCTTCGTAAGCGTCCGGCGCCCACTGATGAAACGGAATCGCGGCGATCTTGAACAGCAATCCCACCATCGTGGTCAACAGCGCGATTAGTACCACGGGATTGGTTGTACTCTGCGCCAAAACCGCGCTCCGAATGACGCCCAGGTTGGTGCTGCCGGCAATCCCGTAGAACAGCGATAGGCCGTAGGCAAAGATGCCCGATGAAAATGCACCGAGCAGCATATACTTCAGCGCCGCTTCGTTAGAGCGCCGGTCGCGGCGCAAGAAGCCAACCAGCACATAGGTGGAAATCGCCATCAGTTCGAGTCCGATGTAGATGAGGACGACGTCGATCCCCGCCGATATGCACATCATGCCCACTACGGAAAGCAGCAGGAGAGCGTAATACTCTCCGTGGTGCTCGCCTTCGAGGTCGAGATAGTGCACCGACATCAGAATCGAGATCGCCGCTGCTGCGAGAAACAGATACCAGAAATAAATCGCAAAGCGATCGACTAACAATGAGTTATAGAACCCGAGTAATCCCCTGGGCGGCAGCATCGACTGAATCTGCCATACGCATAACGCGGCAAACAGCACGCCCACCAGTGCCCCTGCGGCGTTAATCCATTTCCATGAGCGCGGCACCATTAAGTCGATCAGTAAGATTCCGAGCGCAAAAATGGCCAGCTCGACCATCGGCAACATCAGGCGGTAATCGATGGGGGAGAGACCTCGCACTTAGTTACTCGCTTTCGGCGCGCCAGCTCTCGGAGCGGAGGCGCCGGGCGATCGAACAAGCGAACTCGGTCGAATCTGCGCGTTCATCGCAGCATTAGCGTTAGAGTTGTCATGAATCGTCTGCACAATCTGATTGACCGGCTGTTCAAGAATCTCGAAGAACGGCTTGGGATAAACCCCGATCCACAAGGCCATGATGATCAGCGGCGCAAAGGTAAGAATTTCGCGCGGAGTAAGATCATGCAGGTTCTCGTTTTTGGGATTGGTTACCGTCCCGAAGAAGACGCGCTGATAGAGCCAGAGCAGATACGCCGCGGCCAGAACCACGCCCGGCACGGCCCAGGCTGCCCAGCGCCAGTTTGCGGTGAATGCTCCCTGCAGGATGGTGAACTCGCCGACGAAGCCATTTAATAGTGGCAATCCCATCGACGATAAAAACATGATCATCGCAATCGTCGCGTACACCGGCATCACGGTCGAGATGCCGCCATACTCGGCGATCTCACGCGTATGCCGCCGCTCATACAAAATGCCGACGATCAAGAACAGAGCGCCGGTCGAGATGCCGTGATTGATCTGTTGCAGCACCGACCCGGTCAATCCCGCCGAATTTAACGCGAAGATTCCCAGCGTGCAGAAACCCAAGTGGCTGACGGACGAGTAAGCCACCAGTTTTTTCATGTCCTTCTGCATCAGTGAAACCAGCGCACCATAGATAATGCCAACGAGCGACAGACCGATCACCCAGCTCTGCACCTTGGGATGCGACACGACGGAGGGGAAAAACGGCAGCGAAAAGCGCACGAACCCGTATGTTCCCATCTTCAGCAAAACGCCCGCCAGAATGACGGAGCCGGCGGTAGGCGCCTCTACGTGCGCATCGGGTAGCCACGTGTGAAAGGGAAACATCGGAACCTTGATGGCAAATCCGATAAAAAAAGCGACGAAGAGCCAGATAGCGTAAGGGAATGGAATCTTGTATGCGGTTTGATAAAGCTCAGGAATACTGAAGGTGAAGACGCCGGTGAGCGTGTGGTGATGGAAATAAAGAAAGAGGATGCCGAGCAGCATCAGCACCGAGCCCAGCAGTGTGTATAAGAAGAATTTGATGGCCGCGTAAAGTTTGCGCGGCCCGCCCCAGATGCCGATCAGCAGATACATCGGCACCAGCATCGCCTCCCAGAAGACGAAGAAGAGGAAAAAATCTAGCGCCATGAAGACGCCGAGCATCCCCGTCTGTAGCACCAGAAACCAAACGTAATATTCTTTGACGCGATTCTCGATGGCGGTCCACGAGGAGAGAATCGAAAGCCAACCAAGCAGTGTCGTGAGCATGATCAGCAGGAACGAAATGCCGTCGATGCCGAGGTTGTAACCGGCGCCAATCGAGGGAATCCAGTTATTGGCGGTGCCTTCGAGAAATTTGAAGCCGGGCTCGGAACGTTGCGCCCAGAACATCGGCACGAGCAGCAGCGAGATGAGAAACCCGCCCAGCGCGAAAATATTCGCAATCCAGCGAATCGCGTCTTTATTCTCCTTCGGCACAAACAGGAGAAAAAGCGCGCCGATCAGCGGCGTAAAAAGAATGATCGATAGTATGTGACTCTGCATAGGGGCTTCTTAGCTATTCGCTATCAGCCTTTGGCTTCCCGTTAACAGCTAAAGCCAACAGGTCAGAGCGCGCATTTCACTTCCACATGTAATACACGCCAAATCCAAGCAATCCCGCAATCATAACCAGGGCGTACCACTGCACCAGTCCCCATTCGAACAGGCGCGCCGGATACGAGATCAAACGCGCCAGAATTGCGGGAGCATTTACTCCTAAACCGTCAATGATCCACTTATCCCACCAAGTCGACAGTGTAGCGACAGCGCGCGTCACCCAGCCCACATCGTTGACGACTCCGTCGATGATCTTGGCGTCGAACCACGAGGCCGCTTCGCCCGCTCCTATAGCGCCCAGGCGAACGCGGCCAAGCTTACGGCGCCCCGTGAAAATGTAATCGTAGCCTTCGTCGACAAACCATTTGTGGTAGAGCACGGTGTACAGCGGCGGAGCCTTCACTGCAATTGGCTCCGCATAATCTTGGCCAGCATGGTGATAGGAGCGCCGCGCCATACCATACCCGACCGCTGCCGCTGCCAAAGATAAGAACATCAGAAAATACTCGGCCCTATCCGTGTGTTCCGCTTCTTTCTCGCCGGCAGCCAACTGTCCCGACTTACCCTCTTCGACTAACACAACTGCTTCCCGCGCAAACACTGGCTCCAAGAATTTTTCGAAGCGCGCCGATCCACCCAGGCTATGCGGCCAACTCAACCATCCCGCGCCAATCGAGCAGATTGCGAGAATTACAAGCGGCACGGTCATCGACTTTGGCGACTCGTGCACATGATGCTCAACCTCGTGGCTCATCCGCGATGGACTATAAAACGTCAGATACATCAGCCGGAACATGTAAAACGCCGTCATCAGCGCTGTGCCATAACCGACAAACCAGAGGATGCGATATGCTCCGCCTTCCGAGGCCCACGTCTGCCACAGGATTTCGTCTTTAGAAAAGAAACCGGCAAACGGAAATATTCCCGCGATGGCGAGTGTCGCGACCAGCATTGTCCAGTGCGTGGTAGGAATTCGGCCTCGCAGATCGCCCATGTGCCGCATGTCCTGCTCGCCGCTCATGGCGTGAATCACCGAGCCTGAGCCAAGAAATAGCAGTGCCTTGAAGAACGCATGCGTGAACACGTGGAAAACGCCCGCCGCGAAAGCGCCGACACCCAACGCCAGGAACATATAGCCCAACTGCGAAACGGTGGAGTAAGCCAGCACCCGCTTGATGTCGTTCTGCACCAATCCTATCGACGCGGCGAACACTGCCGTTAGCGCGCCAACAATGGCGACGGTTTTCATTGCGGTTGGGGCGAGGACAAAAACTGCGTTCGAACGCGCGACCATATACACGCCGGCTGTCACCATGGTCGCAGCGTGGATCAGCGCAGAAACCGGCGTCGGGCCCTCCATCGCGTCGGGCAGCCAAACATAAAGAGGAATCTGTGCGGATTTGCCGCAGGCTCCAACAAACAGCAGCAGCGCTGCCGCCGTGAGCACAGGGTCGCCAATCGCAAATTGCCCGCTACGCGCCAGCGCGTTAATGTCGATAAAGCGAAACGACCCGAGATACCAGACCAGGGTGAGCGCGCCGAGAATAAATCCGGCATCGCCAATTCGATTCACTATGAATGCCTTATTCGCCGCGGTCGAAGCCGACTTACGATGAAAGTAAAAACCGATTAGTAGGTACGAGCACAACCCGACGCCTTCCCATCCTACAAACAAAAGAATGTAGTTATTCGCCAGGATGAGCGTCAGCATGGAAAACATGAAGAGATTCATGTACCCGAAAAAGCGATAGTAACCACCTTCGTGCGCCATGTATCCGACAGAGTAAATGTGGATCAACATGCCCACGCCAGTGACGAAGAGCAGCCATATAGAAGAGAGCGGATCAAGCAGAAAACCGGCTTCGGCGTTGAAGGGGGCTAGCGTTCCGTCGCGTTTGGTGAAATTCAAATGTCCGTCGCCACTGCCGAGCCAGGTATAAACAATTTTCTCGAAAGGCCGTCCCGTGCCATGAGCAAAATGCGTGTATTCGATAACCGTAAAACCGGAAAACACAAACGCCAGCACGATTGCGCCGACGCCGACCGCGCTGACCGTAGTCTTCTGCAGCCGCCGCCCGAAGAAAAACATGATCACGGCCCCGAAGGCCGGGAAGAGCGGGAGCAGATAGATGTGGTTTAGAAACATGTCGTTCGTCGTTCGCTGATCGCAGTTCGCGAAAGGCGCTTAGCGAACCGCTCATAGCGGCTCTTCTACCATTTCAACAAATCAATCTCATCCACATTAATCGTTTCTTTATTTCGAAAGAAGGCGATCAAAATTCCCAAACCCACGGCCGCTTCTGCGGCGGCATCGACTACGATGAAGATTGCAAATACTTGCCCATCCAGCCTTCCCCACATGCGGGAGAAGGCCACCAGGTTGAGGTTTACCGCATTCAAAATCAGCTCGATCGACATCAGCATGATGACTACGTTGCGGCGAGTGAGCACACCCACCACGCCCAGCACGAAGAGTGCCGCCGCAACTACGAGATAGTGAAATGTCGAGATAGGAACCATAAAAACGCCGTTGGTCGTTCGCGATTCGTCGCCCGATGCAAAACCCGGAGGACCGTCGACTAACGACCATCGATCATCGATCATCGACTAAATTTTCTTTTTCGTCATAATTACCGCGCCCAGGATTGCTACCAGCAAGAGCAACGAGGCAATTTCGAAAGCGAACGTATATTGCCCAATCCTCCCGGACTCTCCGTAAAGCATGCTCGCGACCTGCTGCGTATTCGATNCTTCGGGTATGGCGATCATGCGATCGGGAAACATCTTCAGTTTCTCGCCTTTCAGGAATGCGGAAACGAGGAGTGCCATCAGGGCGCATGACGCCGCCATTCCAACCGGCCAAAAACGATTGAACCGTCGTTCTTTCGATGCGCGTTCGATGCTCACCAACATGATTACGAATAGAAACAACACCATGATTCCGCCGGCATAAACAATGATCTGCACGGCGGCGACGAATGGCGCATACAACATCAGGTACAGATTTGCGACCGCGATCAGCGTTACGATCAATGCCAGCGCGCAGTGTACCGGGTTACGTCGCGTAATGACGAGGAAACCGCCTATGATGGCGAGCCCCGAGAGCAAATAAAAGAAAAACGGCGTTGCCACCGGCGCCATGCCCGGACCGGTTGTAGTCGTAAAAGCCGACATCAAAATCGCATTCAATCCGGCGTTCATGAAACCATCACCCCCACGACGGCCGTCAGGATGAGCACGACAAGGGTGATCGGCAGCAGCACCTTCCACCCCACTCGCATCAACTGGTCGAAGCGATAACGCGGCCAGGTGGCGCGAAGCCAGATGAAGAGATACATGAAGAGCGCAACTTTGAACAGGAACCAATACACATAGTCGATGCCGTCGCGGAATCTGGCGGCCACGGTTGCGTCCGAAGAACGGCCGGCTATTGCAATTACCAGTAGATAGAGCGCAATCAAGCCAAGCAGCGCCGCGAACGCGGCGAGCCCAATTCGTTGCACCTTGAAATAAAAATGCGCCGGCATGCGCAAGGCACCAATCACGGCAATCGCAGCGAGCGCGCCGAATGTGAGGCCGGGGAACAACGAAAAGACAAAATCCCACGCCGGCGCTTGCAGCAGGTTCGGAAAGGGACGCAGCCATCCACCAAGCCAGAGCGTGACCGCGATAGAAGAAACGGCAATCATGGCTGCATATTCCGCGAGCATAAAGAGGGACCAGCGCAGCCCGCTGTATTCCGTGTGATAGCCGGCGGTCAATTCCGATTCCGCTTCGGCCATGTCAAAGGGAGCGCGGTTGGTCTCGGCGATCATGGCAATAACGAAGCAGACGAAGGCGATGAATCCCAGCGGGAAGAATTTGAAAATAAACCAGACGCCCTGCCGCTGTTGGGCTTCGACGATTCCAATCATGCTCAGCGTGCCCGTGCCTTTATCGTTCATGCTGGTCATGAGAACCGCTGACACCACGGCTAGCCCCATCGCGACTTCGTAGGACACCATCTGCGCACTCGATCGCAGCGCGCCGATCAGCGGATAGTGCGAGTTCGACGCCCAGCCGGCGACGACGATGCCGAGAACGCCCAGCGACGACACGCCGAGCATAAAGAGAACGCCGATATTCATGTCGCTCACGGCCTGCGAAGGGCCAAACGGGATCACGATATAAACCGTGAACGCCGCGAGCAGCCCGATGAGCGGCGCGACCCAGAAAACAAACTGATCGGCTTCGGCCGGAATGATGTCTTCCTTCAGCATCAGCTTGATTGCGTCGGCGATTGGCTGCAACAATCCGTGCGGACCGACCCGCATGGGACCGAGTCGAATCTGAAAGTGCGCCAGCGCTTTGCGCTCAAACCAGTTCATGGCCACGACGGCGAGCGAGACACCCGCAAAAATAATCAAGATATAGACCAGCGCCCAGAACTGGTTGCCGGCCTCGCCAGGGGTCACCGTGCTCCCGAGATACGACATGATGAAGTTCGGCATTAGCGGTCGACCTCGCCGAGCACAATATCAATCGTCCCGATGACAGCGATCACATCGGCCACGAGCAGGCCGCGCACCATTACATCGAGCGCCTGCAAATTGACGAATGAGGGCGGACGCACGCGCACTCGATAAGGCTGTGTCGAGCCGTCGCTCACAATGAAATATCCGAGCTCACCCTTGGGCGCTTCGATCGAATGATAGATTTCGCCGACCGGCGGCTTGATCACCTTGGGCACTTTGGCCATGATCGGGCCTTCGGGAATCGAATTGACCGCTTGCTCGATGATGCGCAACGACTGGCGCATTTCTTCCATGCGAACCAGATAACGGTCGTAGGTGTCGCCGTTTTCGCCGGTTGGAACTTCGAAATCGAATTTTGCATAAGCGGCATAGGGCTGCGCCTTGCGCAAATCCCACTTCACGCCACTGGCGCGCAGCACCGGGCCGGTCACGCCCAGGGCGATGCAATGCTCGCCAGAAATTACGCCGACATTTTTCGTGCGCTCGAGCCAGATGCGATTGGTGGTCAGCAGCTCTTCGTATTCGTCGATCTTCGGCGCTACGAAAGTCAGAAACTTCTGCACGTCTTTTTCGAAGCCGGCGTATGTTTCATATAGGCAACCGCCGATGCGAAAGGCGTGCGTAGTGAGACGCGCCCCGCAATATTTTTCGAAAATCTTCAGGATTTCTTCGCGATCGCGGAAGGTGTAGAAGAGCGGCGTCATCGCTCCAATATCTAGCGCGTGGGTGCCCAGCCAAAGCTGGTGGCTGGCCATGCGATTCAACTCGGTCAGGATCACGCGAATATAATCCGCGCGCGGCGGCGCCTCCACATTCAGCAACTTCTCGACCGCTTCGCAATAGCCCAGGCCATTCGACACCGCGGCGACGTAATCCATGCGATCGACATAGGGATTGAACATCGCATAGGTGCGGTTCTCGGCGATTTTCTCTACGCCGCGATGCAGATATCCGATGACGCACTCGGTGCCCAGAACTTTTTCACCATCGAGCTTGAGGATGACGCGCAACACGCCGTGCGTCGCCGGATGCTGCGGACCCATGTTGATGATAAGTTCGTTCGAATCGAGATAGGGCTTCTCCGGAGTATCGAGGTCGAGATGAGACGAAATCGTGCGGGGCGCGTCCGCTGAGATATCGCGCGCGTTCTCTTTCGTGTCGTCTTTCGCCGCCGCGCTCATTATTTGTCCGCTCTATTTGTCCGCTCTCGATTATTGTCCGCTCTCGATTCCGAGATTGATCTGCACCCATTCTTTATCTTGCTGCAAGATGCCGTAATCTTTGCGCAATGGGTGGCCCTTCCAGCCATCGGGGAGAAGAATACGCTTCAGGTCGGGATGGCCGTCGAATCTAATCCCGAACATGTCATAGACCTCGCGCTCCAGCCAGTTGGCAGTCGGCCAAATCGAGACGCTGGAAGGGATCGAGTCGCCGTCGGCAATTTGCACTTTCACCCGCACACGCTCATTGCGCGCATAGGAATAGAGATTCCATAGCACGTCGAATTGCTTTTCGCGCTTCGGATAATGCACGGCGGTGACGTCGACGCAATAGTTAAACTGCTCTTCATCGCGCAGCAGACGCAGAATGTCGGGGATCAGCGAGCGGTCAACGATAAAGTAATTTTGTCCGAGATATGTTATCGCTTCGAGGCCCGACCCATATTGGTTGCGATATTTTTCAACCAATGGAGAAGTCCACGGCAGCGGCACCGGACCTTCAGTCTTGGCGGGGGCGGCGGGCTTCGCAGGCGCCGCAGGACGCGCCTCCGCCGCCGTTTTTTTCCCACCTTCGGGCGGTGGTGGAACGGGAGCTTTGACGTCCTCAGCCATTAGTGTCGAACGCTACAAATCATGTTAAGTGAACCGCGCTGGTTTTGGTGGTCTTGGCCAGTCTTCATTAGGAACTTTTCCTCTTAACAGCGGCCGGTCCCACTGTGTGTGATTGGCGTCACAAGCAGCCGTTAACCCGCGCAAGAGGAATTAACGCCGCGCCGCCTGAAAGCTTTCGACCAAGTCGCGGATGCGCAACGCATCGCCTTTGCGATGCCCGTGACTCGTGATCGGATCGGTCCCGCCCGTCGACTCAATCACAATGTCGGACCAGAAAACTCCCGTCGAAATCTTCACCGATGCGACCTGCGAGATCGAAATACTTTCTTCGCTGCTGCCAAACAGACGCCGCTTCACGCGGCTCACGCGCAGTGAGTTAACGACGATGCGCGTCGGGAACCAAAAGTTTCCGCGCGTCCAGCGACTCGCGTTGAAGACCTGCTCGCCGACAGCCGGATTCAGGTTGCCGGGATCTGGAGTCGTTGAACTTATACCCATTCGAGCGCTCCCTTCTTCCAAACCCACACGTAGCCGACGATCAGGATAGCGAGAAATACCAGCATTTCGATCAGGCCGAAGCTGCCCAGCGCCTTGAACTTCACCGCCCACGGAAACAAGAAAACCGTCTCCACGTCAAAAATCACAAACAGGATCGCGATGATATAGAAGCGAACCGTGTAACGTCCGCGCGCGTCATCGTAAGGGTCTATGCCGCACTCATAAGGCATCAGCTTGACGCGGTTCGGGCTCTGCGTGCGGATGATTCTGGCCGCGAGCAGAGTGAGCGGAATCAGAATTCCCACCACCGCGACGAAGAGAAAAATGGGAACGTAATTTTGCGGCATGAGTCCTCGAAATCTAATCAGGGGAACTCGAAATACTAACGCCGAAGCGGCCCCGCTTCAAGGAGGAAGGGTCAAATGGTTAGATTGAGGCGCCAAGCCCGGCTATGCTGCAGTCCCGCGATCGGGGAGCACAAAGGTGCGACGGGCAAGGTCGGAGTCGAGCGTCTCCTGATGATAGAGAGTGGACAGCACGCCGCCTTTCCAGACGAGCAAATCGGCGTTGCGTTCGGCGAATTCTTGCCAGGTTTGCGCGCTGCCAGTCCGAGCAATGCGCTCGCGGATCAGCAGCAGGTAGGCCCAAGTGATGGTCTCGTGATAGAGCTGCGCTTTTCGCTGCGCGGCCGCAAAGCGCTGCAATGCCGCCGAAAATCGTTGCAGCGCTTCGAGCGCTGCATAGCGGCACAAATATTCAAAGGCCAGCCGAACGTGGTCGGCGTGGTGAAAAGTAGCGGCTGGAATCGCGCCGTCCTCGAATTGTTGAATCAGCTCGTCGCCGGTCATGTTCGGTGTCCTTTTATCTCTTCATGAGAATCAAGCGACGATTTCCCCACCACCACCGTCCATATCGCCGCGATATACACCACCAGCCCTCCTACGTCGAGCCATCCATGCAAAAGATGGAGGACAATAGCCGCGATGAGGACGCCGATCAGAAACCTGCCGCCTGCGATCGCGGCCCGCGGGACCAGAAACAGAACCGCGGCAGCGATTTCGGCCCACGCCAGCGTGAGACGGACGAAATTCGGCAGGCCAGTTTTGGCAAATGCATGCGCAGCCATCGGCGCGAGCGCGAAACGCAAGGACTCAACCAGAATGATCACACCGAGCACCCACTGAAGAATGCGCAGAGCCACTGACAAACGATTGCGCGTCATTTCTTCTTCTCCGACTTTTTCTTGCTCGCCATTTGCCTATCCGAGGCAGCGTTCTGTCCCGCGCGGCGCCTAATTTCAGTGAGGCGGTGGCTGGCGCTGGAGTCGAGGTCGAGGCTGTAAAACCTTTTCAAATCGTGAATGCGCTTGAGCGATTCGGCGCCGAAAGGAGCTTTGCCGTCGAAGGCGTGGAGCACAATACCCTCGAGCAGGTCGCCGAGCGACATATCGTGATATTCGGCCAGCGCCTTGAGCACCTTGAGGAGCCGCTTTTCCATGCGCACGCCGGTCTGCACACGCTCTACCAGAATCCGCGATTCGTCGATCGTCATAGTATCAGTGTACCATGGTACATAGATACCATCAACAAAGCATTTGCGGCTTTCCTCAAGAACAAAGTTGCGAACGCGCGCCTACGGTCTACCGTGAGAAAATATCAGTGAGTTTGTCGAATCCTGGCAGGAGGTCGCAGCGTATGTGCCGCAATATTAAAACTCTTTTCAACTTCGATCCGCCGGTCACCGACGAAGAGGTTCGCGCGGCTGCGCTCCAGTTCGTGAGGAAGATCACCGGCTTTAATAAACCGTCGAAGGCCAACGAAGCGGCATTCCACGCGGCGATCGAAGAGATCGCAGGCGTCTCGGCGCGTCTACTCCATTCGCTCGATACCAACTCGCCGCCCAAGAATCGAGAAGAAGAGGCGGCCCGGGCGAAGGCTCGCTCGGCGGAACGATTCGGCGCTTAGTGTCGCCAGTTCGTCGAAAATAAGACCGTCGAACCCTTGATCTTCAAATTCAAATCATGAAATTCAAATCATGACCGAAAGCGTCGAGATCCCTACCAGCAGCGGTTGGAGAAGCAAGCTGCTCCGCCACATCGCCGAACTCCGGCAACGCGAAGGGCAAGTCTTTCTCGTTCTGGCATTGGTGATCGGAGCGCTGACCGGTCTGGCGGTCGTCGCCTTCATCTTGCTGACGGAGCGCCTCGGGATGCGCCTCTATCCCGTGGGTGGCGCGCCTTGGCGGGGCCTGCTGTTTCCGGTCGTGGGATCGCTCGGCATCGGTTACCTGCTCTATCGCTATTTCCCCAATGCGCGCGGCAGTGGCGTCCCGCAAACCAAGGCTGCCCTGTTTGCCAGCGAAGGCCGCATAACGCTGCGCACCGTGTTCGGCAAATTCTTCTGCACCTCGGCAACCCTCGCCAGCGGCATCCCGCTCGGCCGCGAAGGGCCATCCGTTCAAGTGGGCGCCGGCATCGGCTCCGTGCTTGGACGTTTCCTTGGACTGCCCACCGAGCAAGTAAAAAAACTTATCCCGGTAGGAGCGGCGGCGGCGATTGCCGCCGCATTTAATACTCCGCTCGCCGCCGTCCTCTTTGCGCTTGAAGAGATCACGGGCGATCTTTACGCGCCGGTGATGGGCGCGGTCGTGCTCGCCTCGGCGACCGCCTGGATGGTGCTGCGCGTCTTTCTCGGAGATCATCCGCTCTTCAAAGTTCCACAATATCAACTGATTCATCCAGCGGAGTTTGCGATCTACGCGGTGCTCGGCGTGGCGGGGGGCGTGGTTTCAGCGATCTTCACAAAACTTTTGCTCGGCATCCGCGCGCGCTTTCTCCGCTTCCCGCAGAAGACAGTCTGGCTCCAGCCAGCAGCGGGCGGCTTGCTGGTCGGCATCATGGGGTGGTTTGTGCCGCAAGTTCTCGGCGTCGGTTACGGATTTGTAGGCGACGCGTTGAACGGGAGAATGGCCTTCCAGTTGATGTTGCTGCTGTTAGTTCTGAAACTGATTGCAGTCACCAGCAGTTATGCCACGGGCAACGCCGGCGGCATCTTCGGCCCGTCCTTATTTATCGGCGCGATGTTAGGGGGAGTGGTCGGAACCCTGGCCCATCATCTGTTCCCCGCCTACACGGCCAGCGCCGGAGCCTACGCACTCGTCGGCATGGGCGCGGTTTTCGCGGGCGTGGTGCGCACTCCCATGACCTCGGTCCTGATGATCTTCGAGATGACGCAGGACTACGCCGTGATCGTTCCGCTGATGATTGCGAACCTGGTGAGCCTCTTCATCGCTTCGCAACTGCAGCATGAACCTATCTATGAAGGTTTGGCGATGCAGGATGGCATCCATCTTCCTTCCGCCGGAGCGCGGCAACGCTCGGGTGAGTACCAGGTAGTCAGAGTGATGCAAAGTGCGAGCCAGTTGCTGGCCGCTGACATCACGGTTCGCGAAGCATGGGAGCAGGTTCGCTCGAGCAAAGTTCGGAGCTGGCTGGTGACGGATCAGAGGGGCGTAGAGGGCGTTATCAATCTGGCGCAACTCGAGAAAGCAGTGGCGGAGGGCGCGGACAAGAAAGTTGGCGAGTTGGTGGATCCGCTGGCTTTTCCCCACGTGCATGCCGACCAGGGGTTGGATATGGCGCTTGAACGCATGGGAGCCAATCGAATCGAAATCCTGCCGGTGGTAAATCGCGGCAACATCCACAAGTTGGAAGGCATAGTTACGCTGCGCGATGTGCTCGACGCCTACGGCGTGAATCGCGCGTGAATGCGCGCCCAGAATCCAACATGCATCGATCTTCATCTATTCATCATGAACCTTGAAAGTCTTTCCCTGGAACCCCTCGCTGATCAGCAATCGCTAAGCGAGGTTTTGCCCGACGATTCGATTCGAACACCGATTCGAACCACGGTCGATTCTTTGGACGCTGTCTTGCTCGACTCCTATTCGCGGGCTGTCACCGCGGCCGTCGAAAAAGTAAGTCCCTCGGTGGTAAATGTTGAGGTGCGGCAAGCGCTGCAGCCATCGGGCCGCCGTGGCCGGTCCAGCGAACGCCCTGACGAACCTCGCGAGCGTCGTGGAGGCGGCTCCGGCTTCGTCTTCACTCCGGATGGATTGATTCTCACCAACAGCCACGTCGTGCATGACGCCACGCGCATTGAGGTCACACTGGCCGATGGCCGGCGCGCTCCGGCTCACACTATTGGCGACGATCCGGCGACCGATCTTGCCGTCATTCGCATCGATAGTCCAGGATTGCAGGCTGTCGCTCTCGGAGATTCGCAGTTGCTGCGGCCCGGCCAGATGGCGGTCGCGATCGGCAATCCGTATGGCTTTCAGTCGACGGTGACGGCGGGCGTGATCAGCGCTCTGGGCCGATCGCTGCGCTCTTACTCAGGGCGCCTGATCGAAGACGTAATTCAAACCGATGCCGCCTTGAACCCGGGAAATTCCGGCGGCCCGCTCGTCGACTCGCGCGGTCACGTGATCGGCGTCAACACAGCAACCATTCTGCCGGCACAAGGAATCTGTTTCGCCATCGGAATCAACACCGCAAAGTTCGTCGCCAGCCGTTTGCTTCGCGATGGACGCATCCGGCGCAGTTACATCGGCATCTCGGCGCAGACGGTTCCCATTCATCGCCGCGTGGTGCGCTTTTATTCTCTAACCCGCGAAACCGGGGTGGTCGTCGTCGGCATTGAAGCTGGCGAGCGCAATCCGGCGCGAGTCGCAGGCTTGCGCGAAGGTGACGTCATCGTGGCTCTCGCCGACAAGCCCGTGGCCGGAGTCGATGACCTGCATCGCCTGTTGACCGATGCGCAAGTCGGCGCGCGCTGCGTGCTGACGGTGATTCGGCATACGGAGAGGCTGAGCCTGCCGATCTTTCCGGAAGAAGCGAGAGATTAAATAACCGAGGCAGCCGCGCACTCCGCCGGTCGCCTAACAGGAGGTGACTGCAACCAGTGCAGCGATCTCAGCCAACTTTCGCCTGAGTTTTTGCGCGCGGCGAAGCGCCTCAGCATCCGTCCGTTCTTGTTTTGGCGGCTTCCCTCGGGGAGGCAGATGTCGACCAGCTCTCTCCTGTTTCAAACTCTAGCACCTTCACCATGCTCCAGAGTCGCTCGTCGCCGCCACAGCCCTCCTATCCCATTGCACACATTAGATTTCGTGTGTTAGCTTCGACTCGGAGAGTTCCACTTGCGACACACAGTTCCGGCTGGGATGAAGATGGATCGCAAGGAAACTGACATCTACCTGCGGCTCGATCCGACGCGTCTTCCCCAGCATATCGCCATCATCATGGACGGAAACGGCCGTTGGGCGCGCCGCCGGCACATGCCACGCGTGGCCGGACATCGCGCCGGTGTCGCCTCCGTGCGTTCTACGGTTGAGACCGCGGCGCGCATCGGAATTCCCGCGCTGACGCTCTACGCTTTCTCTGAAGAAAACTGGAAGAAGCGTCCGAAATCCGAAGTCGATTTTCTGATGCGGCTCTTATGCCGCTACCTGAAAGCGGAGATAAAGACACTCAACGAAAATAATATTCGTCTGAAATACATCGGACGCCAGCACGAGTTACCCGAATCGGTGCAGCGCGAAATGGCGGAAGCGAGTTGCGCCACATCGAAGAATACGGGCATGCTGCTGACCCTGGCTCTGAATTACAGTGCGCGGAGCGAAATCGTCGACGCCTTTCGCTCGCTCGCCGAAGCCGCTTCTCGCAATGGCGGTCTCGAACACATGAAAGTCGACGAGCAGTCAATTAGCGACCATCTCTATACGCGCGGCCTGCCCGACCCCGACTTGGTAATTCGCACCAGCGGCGAGATGCGGCTGAGTAACTTCCTACTTTGGCAATTGGCTTACGCGGAGATCTATGTGACGCAAACGCTGTGGCCCGATTTCCGCGGCGTGCAGTTACTCGAAGGCATTGAGGAGTATCAGAAGCGCGATCGCCGCTACGGCGGCCTGGGACCCGACGGCCACGCCCCCCAGCACAAATCTGACCGCATCCCAGTCGAGGCGAAGCGTTGACGAACACGAGAAAAAAGCTTGTCATTCCCCAAGAAGCCTTGTCGTCCTGAGCAATGATCAAGCGCATCGCGACCGCCGTAGTTCTAATTCCGCTGGTTCTGTTGCTGGTGCTGAAGGCGCCACTCTACCTATTGGCGATCGTCTCCGGAGCAATCGCTCTTCTGGCGATTGCCGAATTTCTGAGGCTGGTAACGCCGTACGGAGTGCAGTCGCTCAGCCGTGCGACGTATGTTTTCGTCTCCGCATTTTTTGGGTTTGTGATCTTCACCTGCAACAATCGCACGCCAGAAGACGAAACCACGGCCATCCTTTACGGGATCGCAGTAATGGCAGCGCTCGCACCATTTGTATTTCTGACCCTGGCGATGCGACGTGCCGATTTGAAGACAGGATATCCGGCCGCGGCGGCTTCGGCATTCGCCTTCGGATACATTGCGATCCCGATGGCACTGCTCGTCGCGATCCGCCAGCAGCCCGCCGGAGCCATCTGGACCATCTACACTTTGCTCGCCGTCTGGGCCGGAGACATTTTCGCGTACTTCGTCGGCAAGTCGCTGGGCCGTCAGCCCATGTCGCCGCGGATCAGTCCTAATAAAACATGGGAGGGCGCGGCAGCGTCGGTCATAGCCAGCGTCCTCATCGGCACGCTCTGGATTCAATGCGCGCCCGGGATTAGTTCTACGCTTCTGCGCATGGGCTGGATCGGCCGCCGCGATGGCATGTTCGGCCTGGAGCAGCCGCAACTCTGGCCGATCGTCCTACTGTCAGTCATGGTCAACATCGCGGCCCAGTTGGGCGATCTGGTGGAGTCGCTGATCAAGCGCGGCGCCGGAGTAAAAGATTCCGGCACCATCCTCCCCGGACACGGAGGCATGCTCGATCGCATCGACGCCATGCTGTTTGCGGTGCCGGTGGTGTGGGCGTGGGGAGCGTGGCGACTCCTGCAGTAGCACCGACGTCTGCCATCAAATCGATGCCGGCTACATCTAAATCAGTGATGACTACAAGAACTGAAGCGAGCGTCACCAGAGCCACCGAACCATCCCTCGAAGTCGGCCTGATTTGTGCCGATCGCGATGGCAATCGCATTCGCATCGACCGCATCGATCGCGACGTGAGAAAACTCTCCTACCACTTTCTGAACGATGAACTACGGGTGCAGGAAGGAATTCAGGAGAGATCGATTGAAGAATTTCTGGCGGAAGCCTGGTACATGGCGGGCGTGGGAAAATCGCTGTAACGCGAAATCAACCGCGGCTAAACCGGGAGGTTAATGCGGGAGATAGCCGGCTTCCATCGGAAGCTTGCCATCTACTCTGACGACCGTCACCCGGTCGGTAATGGAATGCTCTTCGACGAAGCCGATCGCGCCCGGCGTCGTCGCCACCGCATCAATCACCTCTGCATCGGATCCAACTGTCCGAATCCCATCGTGTTGCGCGGCCAGCATCGCTCTCAGATTTGCTTCGCTCAACTTGGTGAGGTGCGCCAGCGTGCCGAGCTCGCCCGACGAAGAACTGTGCAACACCAACACCACATTTCTGCCGTCCGGCCACTTCTTCACTTCGCCCTTAAAAATCTTGGCGAGGTGAGCGGACGTGACATTCTGCGCGATGTTGTCTTTGTTGACCACGACCGCCATGTGGTGGGCGAAACATGGCGCCACCGACAATGTCATCCACGCGCAGAAGCAAAGAATCCGCTGGTACTTCATAGGATTCTAGGGTAACGCCTTAGCTTCCACAACCTTTGTCAAAAAATTGTCAACAAGTGACGGGAGTAATCAGATGGTAAGGTTAGAGGTCGGAGGTTAGCAGAGGTAAGGCTCTTCGCGTCGAGGTTTTCACCTCTGCCATCTGACCTCTCACTTCTGCCATCACTTAGAAGCCCATAATGTTGTATCCGCAATCGACGTAGATGACCTCGCCGGTAATTCCCGAGCTCGCGTCGGAGGCGAGGAACACGCCAGCGCTGCCGACCTCGCCGACGTCCACGTTACGTTGCAGAGGTGCTCGCTCGGCGTGCGAACGGAGCATATCGCCAAAGCCGGAGATGCCGCGCGCGGCCAGGGTCTTGACCGGTCCAGCTGAAATCGCGTTGACGCGGATTTTTTTGCGGCCCAAATCCTGCGCCAGATAACGCACTGTGCATTCGAGAGCCGCTTTCGCCACGCCCATGACGTTGTAGTGCGGCACAACTTTCTCCGCGCCATAGTAGGTCATGGTGATGACGCTGCCACCGTCTTCCATCAGCGGAGCGGCAGCTCGGCACACCGCGATCAGCGAATACACGCTCACATCGTGCGCCACGCGAAAGCCTTCGCGCGTCGTATTCACGAAGTCACCCTTTAGTTCGTCGGCGGGAGCAAAAGCCACGCTGTGCACCAGCACATTCAGCTTGCCGTAACGCGCCTTCAGTTTCTCAAATAGTGTCGCGATCTCCTCATCTTTCGAAACATCGCACATGAAGGCTTCGGCGCCCGGCAGCGAAAGAATCAGATCTTTCGCCTCCATTTCCATGCGCTCATTCTGATAGGCTATGGCGAGATTGGCGCCGGCCGCGTGTAGTCCCTGTGCAATCGCCCAGGCGATCGAGCGCTTGTTTGCCACTCCGAAAACAACCGCTGTGCGGCCTTTCAAGTCATCGAACATGAAGAAGGCTCCCGATACGAAGTCGACTCACACAAAATCACTAAGGTTGATTTTCAGCAGCCTGCGGATTTTATCAAGGCTGGTGCTGCTCCCTCACATGGAATTAACGCGCAATGACCTGCGGCGCCGCTAAGGCAGATTTAGTATTTTCCATGAAACACTGCCTTATCGACGTCGGGCCAGAACTCTTTTAGTATGTTGAACACGCCGTCCAAGCCCACCTGCGTTCCCCAACGTTGATAGGTTTTCACCCAGGGATTGTATTCGGCCGGGTAGTACGCGTTGCCGATGCCGGCGGCCGCTCCAGCCCCCACAATCTCTGACAGATTGAAAGTGCTCTTTCCAGCGCTGGTCCTGGTGATGAACAGCCGACTTACCGCATAGCTAGTCCGCTTAACGAATCCACCTTTGCCCAGGGTGTAGTATCTCGGGTCTTCTCTGGTCGCTGCTGGCACGATTGCCTCCGTCATGTAGTTCTCTATGCCGCCGTCGACAAAGACGTGCCAGTAGTATTTACCATAGCCCTCCGCGCCTTGCCCAAAGGTCGGCTGCGATTTGCTGGCCATGTCAACTCCCGCGAGGGCTCCCACAAAAATAAAATCGGAATAGTCGAAGGTATCCTGCGTCGCCAGCCACATTTCACCCTTGAAATTCAGCGGAGGCAATTTCTCGTTGGCGCTGACGGCACGGTAATTGGGGACAATCCCCAGAATTCTCTTGGGTTGTTTACCATACTGGTCACTCGGGCTACTCGCATCTGCAGGCTTGGTCGCTGGTGTGGGCGCGTCTGGCGGAGAGGATTGTCCATCCCCTGTAGAGCTCGGTTGCCGGGCTTGGGTGAGAAGCGAGACGTGGCCCCACTCCGCTCCTCCCTGGGGTTGTTCTCCCGCGCTCGTTGATCCCTGGGCTTGAGCCGACGAAGTTCCCAACGTCCCCGCCAGCGCTATCGCTATGCAAAATGATCGAATCGCTTTCAAATCTTCCCCCACATTCGTATTTTTCCTTCGGTCCCGACCTGCTCCCGCTTTTCAAGCGATCCCGCTGATGTCTTAAGATTGGATTTTTAGGACCGGCGTTTGGATTCTCGTCGGCAAATAGCCGGGAGAAACGGTTACGGTGAATCCTGGCTGGAAGGCGTCAATCGGTTGCTTTCTGCTTGCGGGCATGTCTCTTCTGCATATAGCCGTGAATGTCCGGCCAAAACTCCTTCAGCTCATTTCCGAAGGCGTCGATGCCCATCTGCACTCCCCAGTTGGTGAAACTCGCAGAAAAACCACGATCCGCAGCGGGATAATAGACGTTGGAAATGGCAATCGCGGTTGCATTGCCGGCAAACTCAGGAACATTGAACATGCTGCCGCCGGAATCCTTTCGGGCGATAAGAACGCGGCCGATGGCATAGCCAAAGCGGTGCGAGATCCGGCCCTTTCCCAATCGAAAATAGCGAGGATCTGTTTTTAGGATTGAAGGATAAAGGCCGCCCACCATGATATTGCCGTCGACCTGATCGGCAAAAGCTGCTCCATACCGTTTCGCATATCCCTCCGCGCCTTGCCCGAACGCCGGATAGGAGTTCTCCGCCTGGCGAATGCCCGCCACCACCCCCACGATCACGAATTCATAGGGGTCAAAGGCGCCTTTCGCTGTGATAGAGAACTTCTCTTTCCAGGAGATCGGTGTCACTTGCGATTGACCATCAACCGTCAAGTAGTTCGGCATCACGTAAAACATCCGGTCGTCCTTTTTCTTCTCCGTATCTTGTTTCNTGTCTGTATCTTGTTGGACCGGGTTGACTTGATCCTGGGCATTACCTTGGGCGGACGGTTGGGCGCCGGGCTTGTCCTGCTGCGGAGGAGTGGTGGCTGGCGGTTGGGCGGGCGCTTGGGCGGACGGCGCAGGATCCGATGTTGGAACCGGTGGGGTGCTTTGTCCTAGGCAAAAAGTCGCAGACAACAACATCGACACGATCAGTAGGCCTATGAATGCGGAATAGCCGAGTCTCAAGTTGATTATGGCTCCGGGTCCAGTTGATTGAGATGCGCCGAGGCGATATTGGCAGTCTACTGTTGGCGGTTCATTCTCGGCAAACGGACTCCGCAAGTCTGCGGTATGCCCGGCGTTGGTAAATCCCGAGATTCAACGGCTGACCCGCGAGATTCGGCGGTCAGTTTCGTCCATTTGCTCCAGGATGATTTCCACATTCGTATCGCGTTGCAGGCGGGCGAACTTCTCTCCCCACTCTATCAGTAGGATGCTGTTTGGCGCGAGCAAGTCGTCGAGGGCCAGCGTCTCCAATTCGCGCTCCGTATCGATGCGATAAAGGTCAATGTGGTAAAGAGTGGCGCGCGGTCCGCGATATTCGTGGACGAGCGTAAAGGTGGGGCTGGTCACGTCCTCGGCGCGGGCCGCGTCGAATCCCTCGGCAATTCCCTTAACCAGCGTGGTCTTTCCCGCCCCAAGATCGCCCCGCAATAGCACGATCCCGGACGAGAGCTCCGCGGCCAGCTTCCGCCCCAAAGCGATCGTCTCCTCAGTCGAGTGAGTAGTGGTCTGCCAGTTCATGCCCGAGGATTCAGTATAGGGCCGGAGGCACGAGCCGGGTGTCAGGTGTCGGGAAAGGCAGGAAAAGCAAGAAAAACAGGAAAAAAGAAGAAGCGCAGAAAGGCAAGGTAAGAAGCGTCAGGAAAACAAAGGCCGGTCGTGCCGCTGGATTGGCCGATCCCAACTCCCAAGACTGCAGAGTCACGAAACCTGCTTCCGACTCTCCCGCTCTAGGCCTTTCCCGCTCTTGGTTTTCCTGTTTTTGGGCTTTTCCTGTCTCCTGTTCCTAGAACCCCGGTGGCGTGTGCAGCTGCTCGGAGACCGGATCCAGAAAACTGCGGTCCAGGGCCGTATCGAGCGCCATGCGCAGTTTACGGTGATCGTCATCGCCCAGGGCAATGAAGCGAAACGGCTGCAGACATGCGCTCTGAAACTTACGCGTCGGCTGCAGCATTTCGGCCATGCCGTGTATGGCCCCGGCTCGCGTGTGGAAAGCGATCTCGACGAAGTCTCCAATCGAAAGCTCATGTTGCAACTGGAGTAATCCGCCGTTGACCGAAATGGACTGTATTTTCGCGCGCGCCCGTTGACCGCCTTCGGCCATGACCGCGGCCGCAACCGATCCGTTCAGTTGTACACGAGGGGAACGCTGGTTGGCATTGTTCAGGGGGAAATGGGTCATACCGATTTGAAGTATGCCACGTCCCTCCGGGCTGGGGCAGATTACGAAAGCGCCTGTACACGGGCGTATGCTTAACAATTGACGTTATTTGTCCCGACTTTGCGATAATAACGGCGGTAACTTTTCTAGCGGGCGCTCAAGAGAGTACCTTGGTGCCAGAGGGCGCTGATAAGACAAAGTTTGCGCAGTTCGAAGGCGGTTAGACATGATGGGTATGGCGAAAAGCTCGAAATTTTATGCAGCAGCGGCGCTTTGCTTGCTGGCGGCGCTGTGCACAGGTTGCTCCCGCGATCCCAACGTCCGCAAGCAAAAATACCTGGAAAGCGGCCAGCGCTACTTCGACAAAGGCCAATACCGCGAAGCGGAAATACAGTTTGAGAACGCCATCCAGGTCGACGCGGGTTTCACGGACGCCCATTACAAGCTCGCTCAGGCGGCCATGAAACTCGAACAGTGGCCGATTGTCGTTCAGGAACTCACCACCGCGATTCAGCAACAACCCGACCAATCCGCAGCCCGCCTCGACCTAGCGAATCTGCTCATCCTCAGCCGTCATTTCGACGAAGCAAAGCCACATCTCGATTTGCTTGCGCAAAAACAACCCGACAACCCTGAGGTTTACATCGCCCGCTCCAACTACTATGCCGGGACCGGCGACCCCTCGGCTGCGCTCGCCGCCATGCGAACGGCTCTGCAAAAGGACCCCTCTCGCTCCGATTCGTATCTGACTTTGGCGATGCTCCAGATGCGCGGGCAGGAGTGGGACGCGGCTGAGGCAAACTTCAAAAAAGCCGTCGATCTCAGTCCCAAGTCGATGAACGCCCTGCTTTCGCTCGGCAACTTCTTTCAAAGCCGCGGACGTTTCCCCGAGGCAGAACAACTGTTTCGGCGCGCGGCTGCCAGCGCGCCCGACGATCCGACGCCTCGCCTTTCGCTCGCCAGCCTGTTCATGGCGGAAAACAAAACTGGAGAAGCGGAGGCATTCCTCCGCCAATCGAAAAAGGATTTCCCCAACAACTCCATCGGCTACCGTATGCTCGGCGACTTCTACTACGCTAACAATCAGCTCGATAAAGCCACCGACGAATATGCCAATCTCTATGGCGACCACGCAAAAGATATGGTGGTCAAAAAGAACTACATCCAATTGCTGATCCTGAAAGATCGCCTCGATGAGGCCCGTAAGCTCAACGACGAAGTCTTAAAAGCGAAGCCGGACGATGAAGACGCTCAGATTTACAAAGGCGAGATCGAGATTCGTAGCGGCAAGCCGAGCGACGCCATCAACACGCTCGAGCCCGTATTGAAGAACAATCCGGACAATGGCGTGGCCCATTACCAGCAAGGCCTGGCTTACGATGAACTCGGCAATACCAACCGCGCCGAACAAGAGTGGCGTGATGCCATTCGCACGCGTCCCGACATCGTCGAAGCCCATCGTGCCCTGGCAGGCGTCGCCATTCATCGGCGAGACGCTTCCGGCCTAGCCCAGGAAGCCGATCAGATCATCACCCTGCAGCCTAATGCTCCCGACGGCTACCTCTTGCGCGGCGTCGCCGAGATCGATCGCAAACAGTACGCGACTGCCGACGAATATATTCACAAGGCGATTGAAAGAAATCCTGGCAATGCCGCCGCTTACGTGCAGTTGGGCAATCTGCGCATGGCGCAAAGCCAGTACGCCGAAGCACAAAAAGCCTTCCAGCAGGGCTTGGATCAGGATCCGAATTCCTCTGAGGCCTTGGGCGGCGTGCTCAACGTCTATCTGATCCAGAAGGAATTGGACCGCGCCGTCGCCACGGCGAGAGAGCATGTGGCAAAATATCCAAAAAACGCCGCCTTCCACATCATGCTGGGGCAGCTTCTGCTCGACCAGAAGAAGGATCTACCCGCCGCCGAAACTGAGTTCAAGCAGGCCGCTGACCTGGACAAGAACAATAGCCAGGCACTGATTCAGATGGGCGCAGTGATGAGCTTGAGTGGCGATCCCGATCAGGCGCTGCAAGTTTTTCTCGACGGGGAAAAGACGAATCCTAAAGAAGTGACCTTCTACATCCTGGCAGGCGGGATCTACGAGAATAAACAGGATTGGGATCACGCCAAGCAGCAGTACCAGAAGGCGCTTGAAGTTCAGCCCGATAATCCTCTGGCCTCGAACAACCTCGCTTACGTCATATTGCAACAGGGTGGCAACGTGGACGTCGCCTTCGCCATGGCCCAGACCGCCCACCGCCAACTTCCCGACAATCCGAACTCCGCCGACACCCTCGGTTGGGCCTTCTACCACAAAGCCGTCTACGGATCCGCGATCACCCTGCTCAAAGAAGCGGTGAAGAAAGAGCCGGACAACGCGCTTTTCAACTATCACCTAGGGCTCGCTTATGCCAAGAGTGGACAGGGCTCCCTGGCCCGGCAACAACTGGACCGGCTGGTGAAGATCAAGCCCAATTCCCCGGACGTTGAGGAACTGCGACGAGCGGTAGTGCAAGCCAAGGGCTAAACAGTTTGCTGAAAAATTCCGACCTCAGTGCGGAGCCCCTAAAAGGGGCATCTCATTTCGAAGAATCTACGGTATCGGTAAAGCGACATCCTGACACGTAGCGTTAGTTTTTCAGCAAACTGTAAGGTTGAAGATCGCTCGGGGGTTCGAGAACTCATCTCCAGACAAAACAACCTGCTTGGCTCTTAAGTTCTCGGGAGCGCGATGGCAAATCCCATCCGCAGAAACCAAGCCGGCTACGTCCGTAACCCCTTCTGTAAGTGCACAATGGAAAATCCATACTCGGATGCGTAATTCTTGCTCTGCGGCGTGGCCGCCTCCCCCTCGATTCAGACGTAAATATGCGTGCTTGCAATAGGGTCGTTTTGGTAATTGGCTTGCGATCCGGAAATGGGGCGGAAAAGGTTTCCTATGGCAGACGCAGCAAATCAGGCTGGGCATGATTTTTGGCGCCCTCCCATGTCGGCGGCGGCGATTGCCCTCCCGGCCATCGCCCTCCCGGAACGAAGCGCCACCTGCCGTTGCGGCTCCGAATTTATCGTCAGTTCGCTCTACTGCCATGCTTGCGGCGCAAAGCGCCCCGGTATAACGGCCGGCCGCACCTTTGAAATCCCCGGTCGGGCTGAGCTGACATCTCTCGGCGAGCATCTCGGTCTCACCACTCCCGCCGTTACCGCTTTCGTGCTTGGCATCTTCTGCCTCGTCGGGGCCCTGGGGGTTAGCCTATTCTTCAGCGCCCGGACCTTACCCGATTGGCAGGCCATCCAGCTCTGGCGCATCGAATGGCTTCTCGCCGCCGTTGCCGCCTTTGTAGCCGGCTGCTTGCTGAAGAAATAAGCCACATATCAATTCAGTTCCGCGATTGCGCGTGTTCGGCCTCCGCCACGCTGCCGCTCGTCCGCCGTTGCTGCGTCATGCGGTAAAGATGATGCAGCGGTCCCACCCCTTTGCCCAGCGGATGTGCATTGGCGATCGCCGCTGACACATACACCTTGGCCAAAAGGACCGCCTCCGGCAGCCCCCGCCCGTGCGCCAGATGGCAGGTGAGCGCGGAAGCAAATGCACACCCCGTGCCATGGGTCGAATTCGAGCGCAGGCGCTCCGCTTTGAAGGTCTCGGTTTCCACCCCATGGGCGGTCTTGAAACTGAGAAGATCGATCGCCTTCTCCAAATGCCCGCCCGTTACAACCACGTTCGCCGCGCCCAAGGCATGCAGCCGGGCGGCAGCGTCGCGCATCTCTTCCAGATTGGTGACGGCCATCCCGGTCAGCGCCCCGGCCTCGTCAAGATTAGGCGTGACTAACTCCGCCAGCGGGAGCAGCCGCTCGATCAATAATCGCGTTCCCGCTGAATCCAGTAAATCCGCTCCCGAACTCGACTTTAGAATCGGATCCAGCACCACGTGCGGCAATCGCGCCTCGGACAGAAAATCGGCCACTGCCGCAACTACCGGCCCATTTCCCAGCATGCCGATGTGAACCGCTTCCACCACCAGGTCCGAAATCAACCCCTGTAAGCTTTCTGCGACGGTCTTGGGATCGACCACCTCAACCCGCTGCACTCCCTGCGTCGACTGCACCGTCAACGCGGTTATGCAGGCCACCCCATAGCATTCATGGGCAGCAATCGTCTTGATGTCGGCGGTGACACCGGCTCCTGAAGAAGGATCGAAGCCGGCGATGGTTAGGACTACGGGAGGGCTCACAGCCATGGGCCCACTCTAAACCGAAAACTCCAATTGCGGAACAGCACTTCCGGGGGTCTCCCTATGATGTGCAGACGGTTCATCTTTTTATCTTCTGTCCCTATATTCCGGAGCCTGCGCCATTCGCCAAACACAGAATGTTTGCAGATGAGTGCGTTTTTCTTGCGTTAATAACGCAAAGTTTTGCCATCAAAAAATCTCGATATGGCGTTTTTCCTTGACATATCGCGCCGATGAGCTAATCTCGCGCCTTCAGTGTAGTCCAACTCGACTCCCCCTTTGAGCCGCACTGAGCTTGGGGCCCCGCAAGCTTCGATTGTTGAACCAAAACTTAGAGGAGGGAATTTCACCATGAAACTGAAAACGATTCTGTTCTTGAGTTGCGTACTCGTCTTCGCTATCGGTACCGCCAATGCTGGAACGCCGGTCAATGGTTCGTATTACATGATCGACCTGACCCCGTCCGGTTACTGCGATGCCTTTGAGTTCTTCACCTACGGCCCGTCTAATACAGCAGCCGGAACGTTCAATGGCACATCGGGTATTCACGATCTCAATACCTTCTGCGACCTCGGGCTAACTTTCTCGTGGGGTGGATTCGAAGTGCCCTTCGAAAAAATCAACCCGCCCAACGATGCCAGCGAATCGAATGCTAACGCCTACGACGTGAGCGGAACGGATATCGAACAATACTACGAGTTCGGCTATACCAATGCCGTCACGTATGTGTTCGACGTCACGGCCGGAACCAAACATCGTCCCAACGCCTTTGCCGTATATGAGGAGGACGGCGATGGCAACGTCTACGTATTCTTTGAAGGCCCGATCGAGATCGATGCCTACACTCCCGGTGCGGCAAAACAGTTCAAGGCGACCGCAAGAGCTGCCGGACTGCCGCGGCTCGGCGACAGTGCGGTGAAACAAACTGGTCGGAAGCTGAACTAAACAACTTGCGTTGAATCGGGGGCCACGCCGACAATNCGGTGCGGCCCTCTTTTTGCCCGGTGACTCAATGACCCAGAAGTATTGGATCGTCGCCCTGTTGCTCTGCTTCGCCACAACCGTTCACGCCCAGGGCCCAAAGCCGCAAAACCCATTCGAGGCGGTCAGGGCGTTTTCGGCCACTATGAATGGCGGCCTGGTCGGCCCGTCCTCCGACGGAAAAATCTATCGCTCCGGCGACCTCATGCGTGTCGATCTGCCCACCGAATATATGGTCACCGATCTCGCCACCAGCGCCACTTTCGCCGTCCTTTACTCCACCGGCTTTTGCCTAGAAGGCTCGGTCCCCGCCGGGCGGACCTTCCCCTTTTCGCTGGCCAGGAACGCGAAGGTCGTGCAGGCAGATCGCGGCGATGAGACCGTCGACAACCATCCCACAAGAAGTGAGGAAGTAACCATTACCCAAGAGGGCAAATTCGACGTCCAGCTCACGGTCTGGGAGGCCAAGGATCTCCAGGGCTTCCCCATCAAAATGCGCCGCGCCGCCACCGGTGTCGTCGGATCGAAGGATCGAGAGGTGCGATATACCGACGTCCATTTAGGGCCGCCTGACCCAGCCCTGTTCCTAAAACCGAAGGATTGCAGCGCATCGCCCAAAGCACCGGGGTCATCTACTCCAGTTCCCCAGCCGCCTGCCCCCGACACCCCGCCCAAGTCTCCGACTCCGCAAAACCAGCGCTGACACCATCTTTGGACTTCAGTGCAACATTGGTACCTTCGATCCTGTATAAGTCCGTCATCGCAACGCCGTACCTTACTGATAATACTGTATTTAGAAGCATATCAGCGTAAACGCAACATTCCATTACGGTTGCAAAAATCCTGCCTGGCACCACGTTTGTATAGCTAACTATAAAGTAACTAGCGAGCTTCGACTAGTTTCAATGAGATAGACGGCAAATGCCATATGTATCATAGGGCTATGTTGTTGATTAATTACCACTTAGTAATCACTTAGTGGTTTTTTCTCATTGACTCTCTCAGCCCTAACCCGTAGCATCGTTGAATCGTTATGGCGAAAGGAGCATACGACCAGAAAAACGACTTTCCACGACGGAGGTAACTGAATGCGACGTTTAGCCGAAGGTCTGGCAGTGGTTCTAGCTGTTGCCAGTCTGGGGGCCGGAGCCGCATCCGGGCCAAGCAGCCTGGAAGCCGCCAAGGTCACACATCCGCCGGTCATGGCGACCAGCGGGCCGAAATCAACCACGATTAATAACTCGAAGCCGAAGTCCAAGGGCTATCAAGTCGGAACCGCATCCTGGTATGGCGAGCAGTTTCAAGGCAAGCCGACCGCCAGCGGAGAGCCCTACGACATGCGCGATCTGACTGCCGCTCATCCCAGCCTGCCACTGGGGACGCTCGTCAAGGTTACCAACTTGAGGAACGGAAGGGCAGTGGTGGTCCGAATCAATGACCGCGGTCCCGTAGTGGATGGACGGATCATTGACCTGTCTTACAACGCAGCCTGTGCACTGGGCTTCGAAGAGCGCGGTTTGCAGAGGGTCCGATTGGACCTTCAACCCACGAATCGGCCGCATCAACGGCCTAGCGACGTGGCGCTCCTGCAACCTGTAGCCAACTTCAACTAAACCCGATACACTCGGCAACGATGACTGATCCGCGCCAGCGTCTCATCGTTGCCCTGGATGTATCTACGGCCGGGGCCGCACGGAAGATCGTGGCGGCCGTCGGTGACTCCGCCCATGCCTACAAGGTCGGCATGCAGCTCTACACCGCCGAAGGTCCATCCATCGTCCGCGAATTAATCGCTTCCGGACGGCGCGTGTTTCTCGACCTGAAATATCACGATATTCCGAACACGGTTGGCGCCGCCGTCCGCGAAGCCGCGCACCTCGGCATAAGCATGCTCACCGTGCACGCCTCCGGCGGTGGCAAAATGCTGCGAGCTGCAGTCGAAGCCGCTGGTACTTCTAAGTCGGACGGCAAATCAGAGCCGCTGGTGCTCGCCGTTACCGTCCTGACCAGCCTCGATGAGGTCGAACTCGGCAAGATCGGCCTCCGCGGCGGAGTACTTGAACAAGTCCTCAGGCTGACCGCCTTGGCGCTCTCGAACGGATGCAAAGGCATCGTCGCCTCTGCGCTCGAAGCCGCTGCCCTACGCGAAGAGTTTGGCCACGACTTTACCATCGTGACTCCGGGAGTACGCCCCGCTGGCAGTGGCCCCCACGACCAAGCCAGAGTAGTGACTCCCGCCGAGGCTATCGCCGCCGGAGCCTCGCATATAGTGGTAGGCCGCCCCATCACCGACGCCTCCGACCCCGCCGCCGAAGCCCGCGCCATCCTCGGGCAGGTTAGCTAAGCTAACCTCGATATTTTCGCGTCCCAGATCTCGGCCCTCGACCTGGTCATCACCATCGAAATAGGTAGCCAGTTGCGAGAACCCAAGAAGGCAAAAGGCACGACACATTGTCGCGCCTCCGCTGCGTTTTTAATGGTTGGGTATTAACCGAGAACTGACGACTGATAACCGTCCTACAATTTTTCAAAAAACTCGCAGCCCGAGCACGAAATATAAATTCCTCCCGGCACTCCGCGCTCGCGGTCTTTCATCCGCTTTACGATGCGGGTCTCTTTGCCGCACTTGGGGCATGCGGTCGATTTCGTAGTATCCATGACCTTCTTACGGTCGGCTGTCTTAGCAATTTTCGCCATTCACTTCTCCTGACAGGAATGTGCCGCCAGCCCTTGGGCTGCGGTTCTACCTGGTTATTTGGGAGTATTTTCGTTGGGTGATCGTCGTGCGCGTTGCAGCGGCGCACTCTACTCGCCTACAGAATCTTACACGAAATTCCTAGTTCGATTCAGCCATGCGGCGCGGACGTGGTGGGTCAATTTGGATTACGGCATACCCCGGCGGCTAGAGTCGGGAGTGCAAAGACATCTCTATCGCAACGGTGAACCGTTGCGCCACCCAAACAGCAAGGACCAAGTCGAGTTTTTCAGCAAACGGTAAAGCCGTGCCCCTTCATGGCAAATTCGCACTGACCCACTACCGGCACGGGAACGCTCTTGCCTTTACTCACAAGAGATACAAGAGATAACTGACGTACTGACAGCTACACCGGCGGCGCGCGCCCCGGACCGCACTCCCGTTCAAGCCTTGCCGCAACCGCCAGCACCACCTCTTCTTCCCACGGACGCCCGACAATCTGCACTCCGATCGGCAATCCTTGCTCGGAATAGCCCATCGGAATGACGACAGCGGGAAATCCGAGGAGATTCCACCACTCGCAATAACTCCAGGCATCGAGATACTGCACCGCTTTGCCATCCACTTGCCACTCTCGTTCGCCGTGATGAAATGCAGGAATGGCCGCCACAGGACAAATGAGCACGGGATACCTTCGCATCTGCACAAGAATTTTTTCCCGCAACGCGTCGCGGGCCAGCCATGCTGCCAGCAGCGTCTCTCCTGTATGCGTCTCCGCCGCATGACTCCATTCCATGAACTCGCGTAGAAGCGGGCTCACCTCCGACTGGTGGCCGCGCAACATCGGCTCCAGAATCATTCGCCCTGCCCTGCCAAAAAACTCCCACCACAACACGCGCGCCTTTTCGAGTCCCTCCGGACGAAACGGCTCGACACGAAATCCGTAATCCATCAAAGTAACGGCCGCATGTTCCACCGCCGACCGGGTTTCCTCCGTCACCGGAGTTCGCTCATCATCTTCGAAAAACCCAATGGGAACGGCGTTGACTGTCTTCTCATCAAGCTCGCGCACCTCAACCGGCGCCGCGCAAGGATCGACGTCGTCCCATCCCGCCATCACCTCAAAGAGTGTGCGCACATCCTCAACCGTGCGCGCCATCGGACCGACCACTCCAATCAAAGCGAACGGGCCGCCCGCCTTCGGGTAATGCCCGGTAGAAGGAATGCGCCCCGGAGTCGGCTTCAATCCGCAGATCCCGCAAAAATGCGCCGGTACGCGGATCGAGCCGCCTCCGTCGCTGCCCACACCGGCTGCCGAGAGCCCCGCCGCGATCGCCGCCGCCTCGCCGCCGCTCGATCCGCCTGCCGTGCGCGTCAAGTCCCAGGGATTGCTGGTTCTTCCATAAAGAAGATTGTCCGTCTCCCAGGCCATCAGCAGTTCGGGAGTGCTCGTCACTCCAAGAATCACCGCCCCCGCCGCGCGCAAACGCGCTACCAAAGGTGCATCCACCGCAGCGATATATCCCTCGCGTAAACGCGAACCGGCCTCACAGCGATGCCCGGCGACATCAATCGCCGACTTGATGGATAGCGGTACACCATGCAGCGGGCCAACTTCCTCTCCGTGCACAATCGCCTTCTCGGCCGCGCGCGCCTGCGCCAGCACCACCTCCGGCTGGCAATCAACGAACGCGTTCAGCCGCGGATTCAGCCGCTCGATGCACTCCAGGTGAGCGCGCGCCACTTCAACCGGAGAAACCTCTTTGCGCCGAATCGCCGTCGCAATTTCTCGTGCAGAAGAAAGACGGGGACCTGATGTCATGAAGTGTGGGATTGCCAAACAAAATTCAGGATATCAGCGGAAGAACTTTTCTTCGCGGGGACTTCGTGCGCTTTGAGGTCGATGGGATGGAGGATAACGGGCGTCAATCAGCGCTATCGCCTACAACAACTTGAAAGGCTTCGCCGTCTTCGTTCTCTTCGGGCGCATCTTCAACGAAACGCATTCCCGCTTGCCGGCATCTAATTTTCGCCCCAGGAAGTATCGACTCTGGGCATGAGAGGGCAAGAAACGGTGCCGCAGCTCTGGCTAAAATGGCAAGCGTGGCTATGGCCGGCGATCATCCTGGCCGGTTCGGTTTTCGTGGCGTTGATTGTCCACTCTGTCCTTTTCGCCATTGCCAAGCGTGTCACAAAACGTACGGGTGGACCGATCGAAAATTCTCTAGTTCGACACGCCGAAGGCCCCACCCGCTGGATTTTCGCCTGCTGGCAATTATTCTCGCCCTCCCGGCCCTACCCGTCCGTGATGAACTGGTGCAGATCGTTCGGCATGTGGTCGGCCTCGGTACGATTGCTGCGATAGCGTGGGTGATTATTCTTCTTGCCGATGTTTTCGGCGATGCACTCTATGCCCGCCATCGCACGGATATTGCCGACAACCTGACGGCGCGCCGCATTCGCACGCAGATTGCCGTCCTCAGAAGGATCTTCACCCTACTGGTTATCGTCATCCCGCTGCCATCATCCTGATGACCTTCCCCGCGATTCACCAGCTAGGAACCAGCCTGCTCGCGTCGGCCGGCATCGCTGGCATCATCGTTGGAATGGCCATGAAGTCGACCCTCTCGAGCCTGATTGCCGGTTTACAGATCGCACTGACCGAGCCCATCCGCATTGATGACGTGGTGATTGTCGCGGGAGAGTGGGGGTGGATTGAAGAAATTCTCACCACCTACGTAGTGGTCCGCACCTGGGACCTTCGCCGGCTAGTGGTGCCGTTGTCGTACTTCATCGAGAACGTGTTCCAGAACTGGACGCGTAACACAGCCGACCTTCTCGCTTACGTTTACATTTACGCCGACTACACAGTTCCCGTCGAGGAGTTGCGCCAGGAGTTTCGCCGTATCCTTGAAACCACACCGTTGTGGGACAAAAAGGTCTGCGTGCTCCAGGTCAGCGACGCCACCGAACACACCATGCAGATACGTGCCTTGGCGAGTGCGGCGGATTCCTCGCAGGCCTGGGATCTACGCTGTCTGGTGCGCGAGCAATTGATCAAGTTTCAACAGGAGAAATACCCGAACAGCTTGCCGAAAGCACGGGCTGAAATTCATGGCTTTTCGCCGAATGGCCCGCCAAAGGAAACGGCTCCATCCTATGCGCGCACAGGGAACCCGTATTGATTCTGAATTGTTTCAACACAATTAAAGCGGGGATGTTTTTCTCCATTAGGTGCGGAATCTTAGCCGCGCCCCACGAAGATCCCGCTTCTGGCACAGGCAGCCAGAAGTCGGGCACCTGTTAACGATGGGTTCCGCCGACAATCAGTCGATGGTAAAGGTGAGAGCGCCGGTTTTGCCTCCTCCGGGAGTGGGATTGGAAACGACGACGCTGGCGGTGCCGGCCGAGGCGATATCGCTATAAGGCACGTAAACGCTGAGTTGCGCAGGGCTGACGTAGGCGGTGGTGAGTGCGGTTCCGTTCCAGGTGACGGACGCGCCGGGGACGAAGCCGGTGCCGTTGACGGTCAGTAGGAAATTCCAACCGCCGTGGGGAAGGCTCGACGGGGAAAGTGACGCCGGAGCCGGTTTCGGATTTCTAGCGGTGCCTTGGGGAGTAACGAGATCGGAACTGGTCACGATTACGATTTGTAAGGGGGTGTTTTCATTCCCGCTTTCAGTCTCCGTGACGAAAGCCACGCCGTCGCTGCCCCAGGAAATGAAGTTGGCTGGGGTGTAGCCGGCGAATTGAGCAAGGCTGGCGGCTGCCTGCGGCGTGAACTCATCGAGGCTGTAGGAGGTGATGCCTAATGTGGACAGGAATGGCGTGGTGCCCAGGGCCAGCATGCGGTTGAAGGGCGCGTCTGGCAGTATCTGGGGGTAAGTATAGTCGCAGCATTGCTCGCCAGAGAAGTCGTAGGTGCCGAGGAGCAGACCGGTGGCGGGATTGAACGCTTCGCCCTCGTTGCCATAGATCAAACCGTCCGCGTAAGCGATGGCAGAACCTTCAACCAGGCCGGACCATGGCGTCCCGGCAGTTCCGCCGCTGGAGCTTACCGTAACGGGAGTCAGGGTGCTGTTGTAATAGGCATACAGTGTGCTGGGGTTGGCGAAGATGATCTGAGATAGGCCGGAGCTGGTGACCGCGTCGGGAAGCTGCGCGGCATCGGTGTAGAAGTAGATAGCATAGTCGTAGCAGCACGTGGTAGTTCCCGTGGAGACAGCCCAGGTGTGGTCGCTGGAGGGGGAAGCCTGAAGGCTGTTGGCGACGTTGGGGCCACCAAAATAGCTGGTGCCGAGACTGACGTCGATGTCGGGTGTGAAGTTGGGCAGGATGAGGCGCTGAACGGAGCCGTTGCCGTTGAGGCCAACGTAAAGATACTGGGCATCGGCGGAAAGTGCGAGTTGGTGGGGTTCGCTGCCGGCAAAGTAGTATCCCTTAATCTTGCCCGTCTTGGGTTCAACGACAGCGATGCTATTGCCATTGGGGCCATAACTGCTGGGGAGCGAAGCGTAGATCAGTTGGGCGTAGGGATCGTAAACGATATTGTTGGCGGGGAGATTGACGGCAGTGATAGTGGCTTTGTAGGTGACGTCGAAGCTGATTGCGAGGGATGACCCTCCGGGGGATGGATTTGTGACGGTGACCGGGATGATGCTGGCCTTGCTGAGATCATCTTTGGCGGGGGTGAATTGCAGCTGATTGGGGCTGACGAAGGTGGTGGGGAGGGTCTTGCCATTCCACTGGACGGTGGCGCCGCTCATGAAGGTGCCGTTGACCGTGATAGGCGCCGGGGTAGAGCCCTCCACAACCGATACCGGTGAGAAAGAGCTGATGGTCGGCGTAAGGTTCTCCACATCGAAAACGACTCCGTTTGAGTAATAATCGGTGGGCGTGACCACATAGAAAGTGAACCCTTCAACGTAAGTGAAGAAAGTCGAAAATAGCTGGGCCGTGAGCGCGGTTGGACTCACATAGTTAGCCGGAACAGACTCACACCCATATTCGGTCTCGATGCAAATCACGTCGCCGGAAGCAAAGCCCGTGCCGGTGAAAGTGATCGTCGTAGCAGGGCTGTCAACGTAGACGGCCTGCGGTGAGATGGAAGTAATAAAGGGAGTAGTTTGTGCAGTTGCCGCTGCCGCGATGAGAAGGACAAAAAGCGTTAGGAAGCAGAAAGATTCTTTGACAGTCATGTTAGCTCCTAATTAAGTTGAATTTCTGAGACGGAATCTTTCTTTGATTTCAAAAGCGGGCCATTCTACACCTAGTATGATGTCCCAGTGATAACGTAATCGTGCTTCGACCGTCTAATTGATATGACGGATAATCGAAGCTTGCTCAAACTGATTCCCGAA
>JGI12635J15846_10000292_pt1 | contig 40732 bp, 35 predicted proteins | sample BlaSpr_A8_OM2_M2_FD_15846 | JGI IMG/M metagenome (IMG submission 15846)
AAAGCGCCCTCGGTGACCACAAGCTGGTAGGCGACGGTTCGAGCAGGATCGTCGTACTCGGCATTGGCTTTGATAGCCGCCGTTACATAGCCATGGGAGCCGTAGAGTTGCTGCACCGCGCGCAGGTCGTTTTCCAGTTGAACCGTGTTTGCGGGCTGGCCAGTCTTGGAGTGAAGAAATGGCTGGAGGGTATCGGTTGGGATCGCATTGTTGCCAGACCAGTTCCATCCGCTCAGCTTGTATTGAAGGCCGGGGCTGATGGGAATGGTGACGTCAACGTGGGTGATGGCGCGTTGCTCGTCTCGCGGATCATCCGATTGAGAATGCGTGGGATGAACAACATCAGGCAGGGGCGCGGCACATGCGGCCTTCAGGTAACCACGCTCGTGGTAGACCGGGAGAACGCTTTGATCGATAAATGAAGTCAGAAGTGGATGAGAGTATTCGCGGGAGGCTAATTTGTCGGCGGCGCTTTGCAGAAGAGGCAGTTCGTCCGGCCCGGCGCCAGTGAAAGTAATCTGATCGATGCGTATGGTGACGTTCGAAACGCTATAGTCGATTGAGCCAAGATGGCCATCCTTGCCCTCGGTTCGCACGTAATCGACGTGGCCGGGGATGGCTCCTTCGACCAGCAAGGCCTGAAGAACATCAGAGACCTGCTCAGGGAGGCGGCCGTTAGCGGGCAGTTCGCCATCGAAGAGTGCGACCCGTTCGTGAATTTTTTGCAGCAGGTCTTTGTCGGAGAACCAGACGAAGTCGAGGAAGTGGACGGGGACGAACTTGTCGGCGTCGGTGACCTGAAAGGCCAGCTTCGTTCCGGACGAGGAGTAAGAGAACGAGTAAGAGATATCGTTGAACGCTCCGCTCTCGCCAAGGTGACGGGAGGCCTTGCGGAAATCATCATCGTCGGCGACGGTTCCGATCATGAGCCCGCTAGCGGCAGCGATCTGCTCCGAAGAGAAGCGCTGACTGCCAGAGGCCGTGACGGCGATCAACTTTCGATCGGCGAGCGGGATGGAGGGTTTGGTCTGCGCGTGAGAGAGAGTCGCGGCAGACAAATAGGCGAGAAGAGCCACAAAGAAGTGGCGGATTCTCTTGGATAAAAGTCTTTTCGTCTGCCGGGCTGAACGCATTGCTGGATTAATGTTACGGCAGTTGCCGCCGGTCGGCCAGCGCGTCGAATGCTTCGTGCGATCTAAAAGTTACTGCTTCAAATGCTGCTCGATGGCCGATATCACTTCTTTCGAATCGGGAGTTACTGCTGGTTCGAAGCGCTGAACCACGTTCCCGTTGCGGTCAATGAGGAATTTGGTGAAGTTCCACTTGATATCGCCGCGGATACCGGGTGCGGTGTCTTTCGTAAGGTAAGCGTAGAGTGGCGCCTGATCGCTGCCTTTGACTGAGATCTTGGAGTAGATGGGAAAAGTCACCGAATACTTGCGGGTGCAAAAGGTCTTGATCTCCTCATTGGTACCAGGCTCCTGCGCCCCAAAATTGTTGGCAGGGAAGCCAAGGATGACGAAGCCTTGATCTTTGTACTTCTCGTAGGTCGCCTCCAGGGCGCTATATTGCGGGGTATAACCGCACTGGCTGGCTACATTGACCACAAGAATCACTTTGCCCTTGTAGTCTGCGAGAGGGGCGGGTTTTCCATCAATGGAATTGAGCGTGAAGTTGTAGATTCCCGAGGCAGCGAACAACGATCCAGCCGTAATCAATCCAGCCATAACCAGCAAAACTCCGGAGAAGAAGTAAGAGCGAGCAGAGAAGAGAGGCTGCAGGAACGATGGTTTCATGACACACTCCTGGCTAAGCTTAGAATTGTACTGGAGAGAGCTGCCCTCAGGCGAGGCCGGGGCCAGGGGTCGGGGTCAGACCGTGCTGCTGAGAGCCGCGTGCTTGCTGGACTGCTTTACGACTCGTTCCACCATCTTCATTGCACGGGCGGTGTCGGAAGGACGGGAAATTTGATGATCCGTAGCTTCCGCCAAGCCCTCTTCGATGGCATCCATCGCCAGACAGGAACGCTCCAGAATGAGGAGGAGGTACTTCTGCGCGATGGGACGGTCGGCCGGATGGATAAGCTCCCACCAGCGGCGGACCGACTCCTGCACTTCGAGTTCTGACTTTTCCCCGACCACCAGGGTGTCAATCAGGCGGTAAACCTTACTTTTAATTGCTTGATATGAGACGGATACTTCCTGGGGCATGGGATTAGAGATGCTGCAAACAACTCAGCAATCCTCTGTCCAAACCGTAGGTGGCTGACAGTGCACGTTTTGCGGAGCAGTTGAGGGTACGGTGATTCTATGAATGGAATAAATTGTTAATTAAATATGAATTCTGGAAGTTTTCATTGCGGAGCTGTTGACAAATGGACTTGGCAACCGAATCTCCTTCCACAGCTTAGGCTGCGGGTTACAATGTTCCGCTCCCTGCGACCCGAGGTGCTAGAGTTTTGCGTAACTTTCGCGTGACGTTGAGCTAAAGACTCCGCTCAGGCGTTGGGAAATGTTCGTCAGAAAAACTCAGGATGCTGGACCGATCCCGAGCGCTAAGAAACCTTTGGAGGCTGGATGAAAAAGCTGGTATTGATCCCGACATTTGTACTTCTACTCTCGATCACTAGGCTCACATGGGCGCAGAGTTCCCAACCGGCAAGCTCTGCCCCGGCTACGCCGGCCTCGGAAACCTACGATCAAAGCTCGGCGGGTGGGGAACGGATGTTTTTCCCCCGGGACACGTTCTGGGGATGGGCGCAACTGGATTTGGCGCCCCCGCACAATGAAATCGACCCAAACCAGTGCGCGGGCAATGCCGGGCAGTACGGGGGCGTGAACGCGCCTTGCAGCTTATTTGCGCGTTATATGTTATCTGGGATGCTGGAGGTAAGACCGTTTGGCCGAACCCAATTGCGGCGATTTATGCTTTTCGGGGCGCCGAGTTTTCTTTTCGGCAAAAACGTACCGAAAACGCTTTACACCTGGTCGCCGGATGCAATTGGAGTCGAGCATTCCTGGGGTCTTGGTGTTTATATCGGCAAAGGGTTCGAGTTTCGGGTCACGCAACATTTTCTGTTTGACCGCCTGGGTGCAAGGGATACTCACTTAGGTACAGCCGATCTTGGCGATAACGGTCCCTGGGGCCGTTATTTCGCGCTGGGAGTCCGGAAGTATTTCGGGACCAGGCGCTGGTGATGACCCATTCCAGGGCCACGTTTGAGTTGTGGGTCCGTGAAAAATGAATCGGCTGTCTCCTTCTTAACTCAGCAGTGGATTCGCGCTGGCATAAGAAGCGGCGACATGCTCCTGCTCCAAAGCAGCACGGCGCGCGACGCTGCGAAGACTGCAGAAGATAGGCTTCGTGATGAATGTAGGGACCATCCTGGACAGACAATATTCTTTTTTAGATCGCAGTCAATAAATTATCGTGCTGTGCGAATTCTGGGAATTCTCTATAATTGACGGTTTTCCAATTAGTGCCGGAACTCTTTATCGGGAGGTAGGAATGGCGGGCTCTTATAACGGCGTGGTTGTGCCGTCGGGTGGAAAGAAGATCGGGTATGCGGGCGGAAAGTACGAGGTGCCGGATAATCCGGTGGTTCCCTTTATTGAAGGCGATGGCACGGGGCGGGATATCTGGAAGGCGTCCCGGCGTGTGTTCGATGCCGCCGTGGAGAAGGCTTATAAAGGCAAGCGGCAGGTGGCATGGTATGAAGTGTTCGCCGGAGAAAAAGCCAAGGCGAAGTTCGATACCTGGTTGCCTGATGACACGGTGGAGGCGGTGCGCGAATTTCGCGTGGCGATTAAGGGCCCGCTCACTACGCCCGTGGGCGGCGGCATTCGATCGCTCAACGTGGCGCTGCGGCAGATTTTGGATCTCTATTCCTGCGTACGGCCGGTGAAGTATTACAAGGGAGTGCCCTCGCCGGTGAAACATCCTGAACGCATGGACGTAGTCATCTTCCGTGAGAATACCGAGGATGTTTACGCCGGCATCGAATGGGAGCAGGGAACGGCGGAGTGCGCGCGACTCATCGAGTTCATCAACAAAGACATGCTGAAGAGTGGGAAGAAGCAGATTCGTCTTGATTCCGGTGTGGGCATTAAACCGATTTCGATAACCGGGACCAAACGTTTGGTGCGGATGGCCATCCTTCATGCGATTGAATTCGGACGCAAGAGTGTCACCCTGGTTCACAAGGGAAACATTCAAAAATTTACCGAAGGAGCGTTCCGCAAGTGGGGGTACGAGCTTGCTACGGAGGACTTTCGCGGCCATGTGGTGACCGAGCGAGAGAGTTGGATTGTCGATAACCAAGATAAGAATCCAAGCCTGACGGTAGCGCAGAACGCGGAACTGGTTGAGCCGGGAATGGAGTTTGCGCCTCCGGCGTTTCGTCAGGCAGTTGAGGCAGAAGTGAAGGAGGTCCTCGACAATATTTACGCCACGCACGGCAACGGGCAGTGGAAGAAAAAAATTATGATTAACGACCGCATCGCCGATTCTATCTTTCAGCAAGTGGTGACGCGGGCGGATGAATATGCAGTGCTGGCCTGCCCGAACCTGAACGGCGACTACATTTCCGACGCTTGTGCCGCGCAGGTTGGTGGCCTGGGGATTGCACCTGGCGCGAACATCGGCGATGGCTATGCGATCTTCGAGGCCACGCACGGCACGGCGCCCAAGTACGCGGATAAAGATGTGATCAATCCAGGCTCGGTGATGCTTTCCGGCGTAATGATGTTCCGCTTCCTGGGATGGAACGAAGCCGCGGATTTGATTGAGCGTGGAATGGAGCGGACGATTCTCCAGAAAAAAGTTACCTACGATTTTGAGCGGCTGATGGAAGGCGCAACCAAGCTGAAGACGAGCCAGTTCGCGGATTGCATCGTGGAGAATATGACAACAGCTTGAAGTCAAAGGCTTGAAACGCTGGGAGCATAGGGCGATCAAAATAAATCTGATGTCTTACCCCGTGTGCGCCCTGCGGCCTCTGTGTTAAAGATTTTAGATTCTCTTAGAAAAGGACTCATATGCGAAAGAAAGTAACAATTGTAGGCTCAGGAAACGTAGGCGCGACAGCAGCTCACTGGATTGCTTCCAAAGAATTGGCGGATGTCGTGCTGATTGACATCGTCGAGGGCGTGCCGCAGGGCAAAGGGTTGGATTTGCTTGAGGCGATGCCGATCGAGAAGTGCGATTCTCATATTGTGGGAACCAACGATTACAGGGACACAGCGAATTCCGACATCGTGGTGATCACGGCCGGCATCCCGCGCAAACCGGGAATGAGCCGCGACGACCTGCTGAACACGAATCACGGGATCATGAAGGCCGTGGTTGGAGAGGTGATCAAGCATTCGCCGAAGAGCATTCTGATCATCGTGTCGAATCCGCTCGATGCCATGGCGCAGGCTGCGTACAAGCTCTGCGGTTTCCCACGGGAGCGCGTCATCGGCATGGCCGGCGTGCTCGATTCCGCGCGTTTCCGGGCGTTCATCGCGGAGGAACTTAAAGTCAGCGTGGAGAACGTGACCGCGTTCGTGCTCGGCGGGCATGGCGATACGATGGTTCCTCTACCTCGCTATTCGACAGTTGCGGGTATCCCGATTACAGAGTTGATTGAAAAATCCAAACTTGATGCGATTGTGCAGCGCACGCGGGATGGCGGCGCGGAGATCGTGAAATATTTAAAGACCGGCTCGGCCTACTACGCGCCCTCGGCCGCTGCGACCGAAATGGTCGAAGCGATCCTCAAGGACAAAAAGAAAATCCTGCCTTGCGCCGCATACCTGCAGGGCGAATACGGCATCCACGGCCATTTCGTCGGAGTGCCGGTGAAGCTGGGCGCAAAGGGAATCGAGCAGATCATCGAGATCAAGCTGACGCCGGAAGAGAAGGCTGGGCTGGACAAGAGCGCAGCAGCGGTGAAGGAGTTGTGCGAGGTGATTGGAGTGTAGGTGTCATAAGCTTTAGTTCATGTCGAATGTGAACTTTTGCGAACTACTTGTCCCGATCCGCCATAAACCGGTCCCGGCAAGTCTTCGCCTCCGCCAGCAGATCATTCCACTCCGCCGTGCCCCGCAGCGGCTTCCATAGCGAATCATTCTGGAGGCCCGCGTAGGCGCAAAAACCGCCGTCCACCGATCGTTTTAGCACCTTCATGGCGACGTCTTTTTGACCGCAGAAGAGAATGTCCGATGCGACCACGTAACTGACTTCGGGGTCGGGATCGGCTGCGAGATAGGCCAAGTTTTCTCGGCTGAGATTGGCGACGGTTGGAGACGATGGGTCGTTCAAACACGCGTTGAAAAACTGAGCCCACGGCGAATTGGGGAAGTTTTGCGCGGCTTCCCTGGCTTTGGCTACGTCTCCATCGCGAAGATAGTGGCGATGAAGGTTACTTGAGGCCCAGTCCGAACCGGCGTCGAGCTGCAGGAACTGCAGAGCGCGGGGATAATTTCCCAATTGATCGAACGTGAAGACGCATGAACGAAAACCAAAATTTCCCGGGTCGAGTGCCAGTGCCGTCTCGCATTCGTGGGCCGATTCCTCTACAGCTCCGCCGTAGCGAAGCACATAGGATAGCGCGAAGTGGGCATTGGCATTCTCGGGATGCCGCGCCACCAGGGCTTTTCCGCTCTGATAGGCTCTGATTAAATCCCCTCGTTCTACTTGCGTCAGGATAATTTCAGCCGCCGGATCAATGTAATCGGGATCGAGCGCCAAGGCTCTGTCGAAGGCGGTGAGGGCGCGTTGGAAAGCCGCAGCGCCACCATCGGAGTAAGCGGCATCATAGTGGTAGCGAACCCCAAGAGCGTCCCACGCGGGAGCGTAGTTCGGGTCGACACCCACCGCGCGCTCAAGCATGGCGATGGCGTCTTTGTTAGGTTGCGGGTCGTGCGGCAAAGAAACGCTGCGAAGATAGAGATCGTAGGCTTCTTCGTTCCTGGGACGGGTAGCCCCTTCGCTGGAATTGGTTCCGGCACCCAGGGCGGGAACCAGGCCCTGACGCACCTTGGCGGTGATCTGTTCGCGCATGGCAATCAGATCGGGCGCGGCCACGGTAGTGGTATCGCGCCAGAGGGTGCGATTGTTTTCGACATCAACCGCCTCCAGCGTGATCTGGATCTGCGAACCCTCCTTCAGAAAATGTCCCGTGACCACGTCGGTTACGCGCATGGCGCGTCCGGCTTCCTGCAGGTCGACCGTCGGTGAATCGTATTTGCTGGTAGTGGCAAAAGGACGGATGGCCAGCGAACGTACATAGCTAAGGGAAGTGGCGATTTCGTCGGCGAGAGCGAGGCGGAGAAAATCCAGATCCTTATCGCCGCCGAGATTTTGCAGCGGCAGGACGGCCAAAGTCTTCTGCCCGGCGCGGGTTGCTGCGGGACTTGAACGCTGTTTTAAGAACCAGAGCAATGCAACGATGGCCGCGGCGGCTAATATAGCGGCGATTGCGAAATTGATCTTAGCGGAAGAAGATTTGTTCGGCGGAACTGCCCCACTCGTTGCAAGCGCGCTCAATGAAGTCGCGCTGCGCTGACTTGGATTCAAAGCTGGCAACGCTGCGTTGGCTGGATCGCCAATCTGCGATATAGGTAACGGCATGCGTCCCGAGTCAGTATCGCGCTTCAGTCGCTGCAAGTCGCTTCGCATCTCGGAGGCGTGCTGGTAACGCAGGCCGCTATCTTTTTCGAGAGCCTTGTTGATGATGTCTTCGAGTTTTGCAGGCACCTCGTGATTTAACCGGACCACGGCGACTGGAGCCCGGTTCATGATGGCTTCGCAGATCACGGCGGAACTTTCACCGTGAAAGGGAACGTCTCCGGTTGCCATTTCGTAAAGCACCGCCCCGAATGAAAATAGATCGCTGCGAGCATCGAGATTGCGCCCCCGCACCTGTTCCGGAGACATATAGGCTACCGTACCCAACATGGTGCCCGGACTGGTGAGATGAGCCTCGTCCATGGTCTGAGCGTTATCGGCCAGAGTCTTTTGCGTGCCGCGCAGCACTTCCACTTTCGCGAGGCCGAAGTCGAGAATCTTGGCATGACCACGTTTGGTGACGAAAATGTTTGCCGGTTTAATGTCGCGGTGAACAATGCCCTCGGCGTGCGCCGCGTCGAGCGCATCGGCAATTTCAATTGCGAGATTGATCAGTGTCTCGTTGGCGAGCGGGCGCGAGCCAATGGCGTGTTTCAGGGTCACGCCATCGAGAAACTCCATGGCAATAAAAGCTTGCCCTTCATGCTCGTCGATCTCATAGATCGTACAAATATTGGGATGGTTCAGGGCGGAGGCGGCCTGGGCTTCACGCTGGAAGCGCGCCAGCGCCTGCGGATCCTTGGCGACTTCATCGGGAAGAAATTTCAGGGCGACAAAGCGGCGCAGCTTCAGGTCTTCCGCTTTGTACACCACGCCCATGCCGCCACCGCCAAGCTTCTCGACGATGCGGTAGTGCGAGATGGATTGCTCGAGCACTGGAGGAAAATCGTACGTGGGCGCGTAGAGCAAGTCAATGACGGCTAGGAGTCGCCAGCGCGGCAAACTCGAGACGGACGGTTGGCTCCTTATAGCGGACGGTTTCCAAGTTATCGTGCCGGAGTAGTCTTCCGCTACCGGCGCAATCCAGCATGACAATTTTGCGCCATAAGTTTGGCTATCGCAGGATTGTTTCCGCGTAAGCGCCGTTCATCTGCGCAAACTACCCCGCTGCCAATCCGCGATAACGTCCCACCAATCTGGACTGGCGACCGAGGATGCGTTTCTCGCCAACCTCGTCAATCGGGCGAATGTTAATGGGACGAACATTGTTGGGATGAACGCTGTTTTTTTCCACGCGGAAGCGCAAGAGGGCTGCGATGTTACCGACGCTATCGAGTTCAGCATTATCTTTTACATAGAACAGTTCAATGTTCTGGTTGATGGCGCGCGGCAGGATGGCTTCGGCCACATCGACCACCTCGCGGGTTTCGCGGCCGCAAACGGGACAGAAGCTGACCAGATGAGCGTCCAGATGACCGCACCCGGTGCACTCGACGGCTTGCGATACGTAGTTGTCGCCGATCAGAAGTGCTTTCACCTCACCCATCTCGAGCGAGCGCAAGACGCGGCGTAATCCGGTGACCCCGCGGCCGTTGGCACATGCCTGGTCAATGGCTTCGTGAACTACCCCGTTGCAGCGCTGTTTTTGCCATTCCGAGAAGATCTCTTCGGCGTGCGAGCGAATCTCCGCGGCGGTTAAGCGGGTTACTTCAGCGGAGAAGCGGCCGATCAGCTTCTGAGAAACATCAGGGTGCAGTAAGGGCTCGAATTGCGGCCAGTGGGTGTCGTGGCAGCCGAGAATCCAATTCTCAAAAATATGTTTCTCCACTGCGGACTTAAGGAATTCGGCGACCAGCTTGAAATGCTGGCGGGCTTCGTCGAAGAGATGGTGCTCCACATGGCCTGCGTCATAGCCGGCCAAGCCGTCACTGCGGCGGCGTGGAAGAGGATGAACAAAATCCTCCTGCTCGATAAGTTCGCCCAAACGAAGATCAAACAGGCGAGCCCGTTGGCGATCGACCAGGGCAATGCCCAGACTCGGAAACGCGCCCAGAATTTGCGCCAGCGGCTTGAGATGAAAGTGACGATTGATGCGAAGTTCGGTGCTGCTTAACTGCGGCGGCAGATCGTATTCGCGCCAGAAGCCTTGTGCGGAGCAGGCGAAAATTGCCTTGGCGTGCGACCCGTTGCTTCGCAGACCGCTGCTGCGCAAATCCTGGGCGATTTGAACAATACGGTCCAGATCCTCCCGCGCTGAGGCGCACTTATGATTCTTTTTACTTTCCAGTTGATGCCACGCCTCCCGCGCCAGATCTTTGGTAAGGATTGCTTCATCCTTATGAGCTTTATTGCGCGGCGTAGCCGGCTGAAAGTAAAAGCTGAGAGCGCAAGCGGAGGAATCTTCGAATTGTGCTATTTCATGGATTTGTTCACGAGTAATCATTCGCGGTCTTACTCCTTTGCTGGCGAAATTGTTTAAGCAATGCTGGAGGAAGCGAAACGTCCTTTAAATTGGGTGACAAATTTAGGAGATTTGCGAATATGGTCGCGCGCGGCTGAGATCGATTTCAGCACATGTTCGGCGGGGTTGCCGGTGATCGCGGAAATTTCCTCGACGCCAAAACCTTCGATGGCGTGGAGAATGAAGGCCTCGCGGTGATCGGACCTAACATCGCTCAAAGCGGCGGCAATCAGGCGCATCATTTCGTCCGAACCGACGATTTGCTCCGGAGTGGCGATACGATCATCGGCGATGATGGTTTCTTCCGTGATGGCTTCGTCCGGTTGATGGAATTGCAGTTCGGGCTCGTCGCTGGCGCGGACATTGGCTGGGCGCGCCGAGGCCTCAAGCCGCACAGCGCCGCCGTTGGCTCCATCCGGGCGCGAGAGTTGATCGATAGCATCGAGAGCCAGGCGGTACAGCCAGGGCTCAAGGGCAAGCCGCTCGGGTTTTTCTCGGCCGCGTTCGTCCCCGCCGCCGAGAGCGGAGGCAATGGTTTCGTCGATGACTTCCTCTTTGCTGATGGAGTTGGCGACAACCTGCTCCGCGGCTTCGCGGAAATAAATTTCGCGCTCCACGAAGCGCTCAAGACGGGAAAGATTCACATTGACGTAGGAGCGGACGTCTTCGGCGGAAACGGTGGCCGGAAAAACCGCGGCCACGGTCTCTTCGAAGGGAATGGAACTGTTCCGCCGGACGCTGTGCCGTTCGAGAGCGTCAGTTTGTCGGCGCGTCCATTTGTGTGGGGAGCGCAGAAGCTGCTTGTGTTTGTTGACCTGCAGGAGCAAGTCTTCAAAAGCTCCTTTGACCGCGGCCTCAGCAGTGGGAGCATTTTCTTTCGCAGCCATTTGTCCTGAGGGAAGGCGCAGGTTGAGCGAGACGCAGGTTCCTTCCCGCGGCGAAAGTTCTTCGACCATGCCCTTCAAGTGGATCAGCTCCGGACGGAACGCCTGGAGCCGCTTTCGCAGTTTTTCGACTTGATGTTGTATATCTTTTTCTACTGCGGGGGTTTTATGAAGACGGTAACTGAAGTGAACGTTCATGAGCACCTCAAGCTTGCAAAACAGAGCGGAGCAAACCAGTGCTTTCTAGAGAAATTGTACACCCGCGATTACGGTGGAAAAGCGCGATTTGAAAAATCTAACGACTGTACGTTTGCTGAGTTTGGAACGTTTGATCAAAACTCGCAAGATTTCCCAGTCATATGAAAATATTTTGCGGCTTTTCGCGGCGCCGCATATGATCCATGGACTATGAGATTGGCAAAGCTGGTGTGGCTGGGTTGTTGCCTGGGCTGTCTGATGTATGCGCAAGGGCCGGAGCAAAAGGAAGTCAATGCGGTGTATTCGCGGTCCTATGCGCTATATGTGGATCTGCATGAGAATCCGGAGCTCTCTTCGCATGAGATGCAAACGGCGGCGAAGTTGGCCAGCCGGTTTCGAGATTTAGGGTATGACGTTACCGAGCACGTTGGCGGCACGGGAATTGTCGCCATAATGAAAAATGGAGCGGGGCCTACTGTCATGCTGCGGACGGAACTGGATGCGCTGCCGGTGGAAGAGAAGACTGGCCTTCCGTATGCAAGCAAGGTCCAGGCAAAAGACCCTGCCGGGCACGATGTGCCGGTCATGCATGCCTGCGGACACGATCTGCATATGGCGGCAATCGTAGGAACGGCGGCAATTATGGCCGGCAGCAAAAATAGCTGGCACGGCACGCTGATGCTGATTGGCCAGCCCGCGGAAGAAACCATCGCGGGCGCGAAAGGAATGATCGACGACGGATTATTCCAACGATTTCCCAAACCAGACGTGGCGGTTGCGCTCCACGTGGATAACCTGCGCGCAGCAGGCGACGTTGGAATTACTCCAGGCGTTTACAACACCAACGCCGATGGGCTCCGAATCACCATCTATGGCAAAGGTGGGCATGGCGCGATGCCTCAGACCGCGATCGATCCGATCGTGATTGCCGCTCGAACTATTCTGGCTTTGCAAACGATTACGTCGCGCGAGGTCAAGCCGGGAGACATGGCAGTGGTGACGGTCGGATACATTCAGGCGGGGACGAAGAACAATATTATTCCGGACCACGCCGAACTTGGCCTGACGGTGCGCACCAATAAGGCCGATGTTCGCAAGCAAGTGCTGTCGGCGATCACGCGCATCACCAAAGCCGAAGCCGAAGCTGCGGGGGCGCCGCGTGAGCCTTTGATCGAACATCTGGAAGGAACGGATTTGGTCTATAACGATCCTGCGTTGGCGCAGCGGTTGCGCGGTGCGCTTGAGGTATCGCTGGGAAAAGACCATGTGAAGACCGCGGAGCCGATTGCGGCGTCAGAGGATTTTTCATTCTTTACGGCGCAGGGCATCCCTGGGTTTTACTTCAGCCTGGGAGGCGCCGACCCGGAGAAGCTTGCGCAAGCCACGGCTGAAGGAAGAATGTTGCCGTCAAACCACTCTCCACTATTCGCACCGGACGCCGACCCGGCATTGCATACCGCAATTGCAGCGGAAGTGGCAGTGCTGAGGAATTTGCTGAACGGGTCGGCGGAAGAGTTGAGGAAGAATATCGCGGCGGTACAGAACGCTCCCTAGCGTGGGCTGTTTTTCTGTTTGGTCGTTCCGGCCGACCTCAGTCAATTTCTTCCAAAATCGCTCTTGCTGCAGCGGCCGGGTCATCAGCCCCGGTGATTGGTCTGCCCACAACAATATGGCTGGCGCCGGCGCCGATGGCCTGCGCGGGGGTAACTACGCGTACCTGATCCGCGTGCGCGCCTCCGGTGGGACGGACGCCGGGCGTGACCAAGGCGAACTTCTTGCCCAATCGCTTCCGAAGCTCGGGAGCTTCGCGAGCGGAAGAGACGATGCCATCACACCCGCTATATAAGGAAAGAGTGGCGAGGCGAAGGACGGCGTCGAGCACATCGCCCTGAATGCCCAGGTTTTCCAGATCATCGTCGCCCAGGCTGGTAAGCACGGTGACGGCCAGGACCTTCAATGCCGGGTTGACGCTATGGGCTGCCTGCGTGGCGGCGTGCAACATCTTAGGGCCGCCGAGGGCGTGGACGGTCATCATGCTGGCACCGAGCTGTGCGGCTTCGCGAACCGCCGATGCCACAGTGTTGGGGATATCGTGATACTTCAGGTCGAGAAAGACCTGCCGGCCGGAGGCCACCAAATCCCGCACGATCCGCGGACCCTCCGCAGTATAAAGCTGCATCCCGACCTTGTAGGTGAGAACCGAGTCGCCAAGAGCGGTCACAATTTTCTCCGCAGCTGAAGCCGTGGAGACATCGAGCGCTACAATGAGTTTTTCGCGGGAATCGGAGGCAGGTTTTGCACTGCCAGAGATGACAGTTTCGCTTAGCATCTCTGGCAGTGTAATCGGTTAGTGAAACTCCGCCAAGGGGTGGTTGTAGGCGATGGTCTCATAGGACCTTTGCTGTCCCCGTGGCTTTACCAGATCCAGGCGCACCCTTTGGAGGCCGCGATGCTGAAACTGCAACGCCTCGGCAGCACCGTAAGATAGGTCGATAATCCGGTCGGGAACGATGGGGCCCCGGTCGTTTACCTTTACTACCACCGCTCGTCCGTTGCGCAGGTTCGTGACCCGCACATAGCTCCCCAGCGGCAGGGTTGGGTGGGCTGCGGTCATGTCGTACATGTCATAGTCTTCGCCGCTAGCGGTAGGCTTACCTTCGAAGTCCTCGCCATACCATGAAGCCGTACCAACCTCAAACGGCTTGTTCTTGGCTACTTTCTGGTTTTCGGGCTTGATTTGGGCTGAACTACTTGGGGCGGAACGGGCCTCCGAGTTGTTTGGACCCTGAGCTGCTCCCAGCCCAATGATCAATAACCCGATCATCAGTCCATGAGCTAAACGTCTTCGCATTCAGTTCTCCTCGCATACTCAAAAAAGTTCGTCCTGGCCAGATTTTCGTTAACGTTCTGTAAATGGTAGAGAGCCGGGGAGGGGTTGTCAATCCGAAAAAGCCCGGCTTATGATGATTGGATAGTTATCGATATCTCACGTAACCCATTGTTAATCATACTACATATTGTTGATGTCGCTCAAAACATTGAGCTTATCTGTTTATAAAACAGTAAATAGGTGGAATCCTTATGGCGAGAGGTATTTTCATCATCAATGTTCTCAGCGGCTTACGCGGAATATGTGTTAACTTGCTTTGGCGTCAGTAAGTTGCGGAATGGGTTGCCTGCCCAAGCTATTTTTTATTTTCCAATTATCTGGCCTATAACACTAATCAGAGCTTTTAGGGCTCGGAACACTATGACCGATGCGCAGGCCGTGGTTCTTACGATTGCCGGTTTTGACCCCTCATCCGGAGCCGGTGTGACCGCCGATATTAAGACGATTGCGGCTCACGGCTGCTACGGGGTGGCTTGCGTTACTGCCCTGACAGTTCAGTCCACGGCGGGAGTGAAGAGGGTAGAGGCCGTCGATCCGGGCCTGATCGCGGAAACCCTTGAGGAGATCGCCAAAGACGTCTCCATTGACGCAGTGCATGTAGGAATGCTCGGGTCCGGCAAGGTGGTCCGAGCTGTGGCTGAGTTCCTGGCAGCATCGGGAAAGGCCAAATTGCCAAATATTGTTCTGGACCCCGTGCTTAGATCTTCTTCAGGAGCCGACCTGCTCGAAGCAGCGGGCTCCAAGCTTTTAATCGATAAGCTGATCCCCTTAGCAACAGTCCTCACTCCTAATGTGGACGAAGCCGCCTCCCTGACCGGATTAAAGGTTTCGAATATCGAGGAAATGAGGTTGGCGGCGGGCCGCCTGCACGAGATGGGATCCGCAGCCGTGGTAGTCACCGGTGGGCACCTGGATAAAGCGATCGACCTATTAAGCTTTACCACCGCAAGAGGGATTGAGCAGGAAGTGTTTAAAACAGAGAAGTTACATTCCAATGCAACGCATGGGACGGGCTGTGCGTTTTCGACTTCCATGGCTTGCCACTTAGCGCTTGGCCGCGGGTTAGCCGAAGCAACTCTGCTCGCGAAAACCTATGTCACCGCCGCGATTGCCGCAGGGCGTCCGCTGGGCCGGGGAAACGGTCCGGTGAACCATCTCTATCGAATGAACCAGCAGCGGCGCGCGGTGGCAGTGGGCAGCAAAGATCAAGACTGGACTTTGAGGGACTAGGGCGCGCAGAGACTAGATTGGGGAAAGACTAGGTTGGGGAAAGACTGGATCGAGCTATTTGCGTTCGCTGTCCGATGGGGTTCGCAACAGAATCCCGGCGACGAACGATGCGGTTGCTCCGAGCAGCCATTCCATCCGCCACATTTGAATCGCCTGGAATTCAGCCAGATTCGTTGCCCGGTAAAACAGGCTCACTCCGATAGCTCCAGCCACGCATCCTAAGCCAATCAGGAAAGCGATCAGAGAGCCAGTCGGCAATCCCACACCGCGTTTGATTTCGTGGAAATGCAGATACTTCAGCCAGGATGGAAAGGAAATTTTGTCCCACGCTGCCGCGGCGCGCAGCATTCCGTCACTCACCATCTCGACAATCTGGTTCCAAAGCTCTTGGATTCCAAGAGAATCACTGGCGAAGACGGCAGGCGAAACCGATGGATAAACTACGCCTCGCCGTCGTCCACAGGCATGACAGAAATGTGCCGCAATCATAAATTCAGCGCCGCAGCCCCCGCAAACATCTGCGAGGGCTGCGGCTGGGGAGGGTGCCTGGGATGATGATGATAAAGATAAAGACGATGCGGTGGCAGGCGTTACTGCTGGCGGACGCCAAAACTCTCGCTGTGCATCGTGAACTAGGTCAGCCATAATCCGCAATCGCTTCCTGGGGGGGACGTTGTCTTTTGCATTCGCAACTCCAGCGCCAAACGTCCCGCACGCTAACCAGCTCTGAACTCAGCCACTTGCAAAATTTAAGCGAGATCGTGAAGCCAAGTCCGCGCAATTATTACTCTGAAGTTCGAGTAAAGATGTCGCGGACCTTCCTGTACTAACGAAAGTTTGCATATGGACCATCTGAGAGTTCAAGTTTTTCAGAGTTCCGTTAGACTGGACTTTGATCAGAAGAGTGGGGATGCAGTTGAGCCGGATATTCTTGGGGCAATCATTTGCAAGCCGAGCGTTCGCGGGGCGGTCGATTCCTTTCAGCATTCTTATTCTGCTCACCCTCTTGTCCTCCGGCTGCATAGCCCGATTATCGGCCTCTGAAAACTCCGAGATGGATCTCGAGACGCACTCCGCGGGTCATGATCCGTTGGTCGAATCTGCATTTGACCATTTCTACAACATGGATTTCGAGCACTCCGTCCAGGAGTTTCAGAAAGTCCTGGATCGTCATCCGAATGATCCCTCGGCAGTAAACCATCTCCTCGCGACCACGCTGATGCATGAACTTTACCGCATGGGCGCCATGAACACCGGAGAGTATTCCAACGATAGCTTTGTCGGGCAAGCCCATCGCCCCGCCGATCCAAAAATCAAGGAGCAAATCAAAAATCTGGTCGCCCGGGCGGAGACGGTAGAAGAGCAGCGGCTAAGATCTAATCCTAATGATGTAGATGCGCTCTACGCTCGGGGCGTGACTCGTGCCCAGTTCGCCCTTTACACGGCGCTGGTGGAGCGGGCGTGGCTCTCCGCTTTGCGCAACGCGGTTGGCGCTCGCCGCGATCACGAACGGGTGTTGGAAATCGACCCTCAATATCTGGATGCGAAGCTGGTGGTGGGTGCACACAACTATGTGACGGGCAGCCTGCCCTGGAGCGTAAAGGCTGCCGTCGCCTTACTCGGCTTGAGCGGGTCGAAGGAAAAAGGCCTCGAATATCTGCGCCAAGTCGCCCATGGCAGCGGCGAAACCAGCGTTGATGGCAAGGTGGTGCTGGCCCTGTTTCTGCGCCGCGAGCACCGCTATGACGAAGCTAGCGCTCTGATGCGTGAATTGAGCGCGCGCTATTCCAGAAATTATTTGTTCCCGCTGGAAGAAGCCAATCTGCTGCGCGCNGGCGGTCATATTCAAAAGGCTGCTGACGCGTATCGNGCGGTCTGGCANAACGGCCGCGCAGGGAAGTATGGAACGCTNCATTATGAAGTTAGCGCGCTCAGCCTGGGTGATGTGCTGCGCNCTCAAAAGGATTTCTCAGAAGCAGCAGGCGCCTATGAATTGGTCAGTCAGGTGGCCGAGCCAGATCCGGAGATGCTGCAAAAGGCGAACCTTGCCGCCGGAGAAATGTACGACCTGCTCCAGAAACGCGACTTGGCGGTGAAGAAATACGAAATCGTGCTCGCCGAAAATGCAGGTACTGCGCCCGCGGAGATGGCCCGCAAGCACATTCGCGAAGCCTATCGGGAATAGAAGTTGAAGTTCTGTTTCAGGCGACGAAGGGCTGGGATAAGATCCCAGCCCTTTTGCATGCTATTTAGCAACCACAACCACGGCTAGGGGACTGGAAATTGAGTGAGGCGAGCCTGTTACCTGGCTCACCTTGGTGGGGGTCACCGAAAATACAAACAACTTACCCGAGGTTTGGCTAATAGCATAAAGATGGTTAGCACTATCCCAAGAGAGCTGGCTTATCGCATCCGTAGTAAGCAATCCGGAGTAGTGGGTGATGGGGTTAGCGCCGTTGAAATGAAAGATCTGCAACCCACCGGCTCCCGCAACCGCCAGCAGCTCGCCTGAGGGAGAGATCGAAATATCCGCGACCCAGATGTTTGACTTGTTCGTGACCAAAGTCGTAGGCATATTTGAAGCGGTGCTGGCCGAGGTCAGATTCCCCGAGCTATCCGCGGTATAGGTCGCGAGCCGCGTCTGGCCGCTGGGCTCCCAGTCGGAGTTGAAGGGTTCGAGCGGGACCACCACGTGATTCGTTGAATCGGCAGCGGCCATGTTGGGGCAGTAAAAGCCGCCGCTGGGTGCATCCGGAATTGGTGCGTTGAAGTTCGTGAAGGTTAGCGCGCCGTCGCTACCCCGTTGGAAGCCGAATATTCTTGGATCATACTGATAGCAGAGCGATCCATAAGCGTATTGATTGTTCCCAATAAAGCTCAACGGCACGTCGAACACCGGGCTGGAGGCGCTGGTCATTCCTAGATAATTCAGCCTGCCCTGGGAACCGGCAATATCAAAGAACTGGTAGGCGTTGTTAGCACAATCGCTGTACAGGTCCAGGTCGTACAAGGTCGTGCCGCTCCGATCGAAAAACAGGGCAAACGGACCTCCGCAGTCGCTGGTATTAAACGCCTGAGCGTTGATGGTGCCTTCCTCTTTCAGCGCTCCGTTGGACTGGATGGAGAACGAATCGATATCGGTTCCATTGCTGCCGAAAAGATACTTTCCATTGGCAGCCATGTATTGCACGTTCGCGGCCAATGGGGAACCCGCGATCACAGTCAACGCTCCATCCGTCGAGACGCTATAAGCGTTGATTTCGTTCTTGCCGCTGCTCGGACTGCTGGAAACATACAGGTATGCGATGGGCGAACCGGGGGCTACCTTTGGAACTTTTAGGGCAACTTGTGCGGATGCGAACTGACCGAATGCCATCTCCGTGCATAATGTGGCCACAAGGTAGCAGACGAATGTGAAGTGGCGTGTCATATCGTTACTCCTGGGATCTGTGCAGTAGAACTGCGTGCAGACTAGATGCCCAGGCATTAAGCGGCGGTTGCAAGACATTGATTTCTACCTCGGTTCTACAAGCTTGTTTAGGGAGGACTACAGTCTCGCTGGGATGGTTGCCGGAAGAAGATGAGAGTCGCATAGCCTTAAGACGGCACCAGCAGCTCGTTTCATGCGGAACTTTCGGCATACAATTACGTATGTTGTTAAAGGAAGCTGCGAGGTGACGCCATGTACTGCAACTATTGCGGAAAGGTAATTCAGGACGATGCCGCGGTTTGCGCCTACTGCGGCGTTCGCATTGGTTCATCAATCGCGCGCAAGCGGCTGGTGCGCCCGCGCCAGGGCCGGAAGATGGCAGGCGTATGCCTGGGCTTCGCCGAATATTTCGATATCGATGTCACCGCCGTACGGCTGGTGTGGCTCGTCGCCTCTTTCATGACGGTGATTGGCTTCATCTCCTATCCGATTGCCTGGGTGGTGATGCCCGAAGAGCCATTGCTTCTGGCGCCGCCGGTTGGGGCTCAGCGAGTTCCGACCTCATAGCTTGGGCAGCAGATAGATCGTCACGATCATCGACCTGTCACGAAATCCAGCGGCAAAAAATGGATCGTCACGAAATCAAAAGCGGCGACGCCGAGATCGTCTACCGTGTCCACGGACAGGGTCCGCCAGTGGTCCTTTTGCACCCTTTCCCCGCAAATCATGAATTTTGGTTGCCGGCGGCTCAGGCGCTCGAAACGCGCTATCGCCTTATCCTGCCCGATCTGCGTGGGCATGGAGACTCAAGCGTTGGCGATGGTCCAGCCACCATGGAAAAGCACGCCGCCGATCTCGCGCGCGTAATGGACGATGCCGAAGTCGGACGCGCGCCGTTGATCGGAGTTTCGATTGGCGGGTATATTTTGTTCGAGTTTTGGCAAAGCCACCGAAACCGTTTTACCGCGCTCGTTCTTTGCAATACCAAAGCCGCTGAAGACTCTCCCGATGCGCGGGCCGGACGTTTACAGGCAGCGGCCGATGTTCTGGAACGCGGCACAGAGCCGTTTTTTCAGACCATGATCCCCCGACTGCTCGGCGTCACCACTCGCGAGATGCGGCCCGATCTGGTCGAGGGGGCTCTGCGGATGATGCGCCAGATGTCTGCCGAAGACGTTGCACAAGTGCAGCGCGGNATGGCCGAACGCGCGGACTCGGTAGCGACGCTCAACACAATCGATGTACCCACTTTGCTGGTCACGGGCGACGAAGACATCCTGACCGGCATAAAAGAGGCCGACCTGATGCGCCAGCATATTTCCNGCAGCGAACTTCGCGTGATTCCGAAGGCCGGCCATTACTCTCCCTGGGAGCAGCCGGAAGAGGCCGGAAAACTCTTCCGCCGATTTCTGGACGGGATTTGAATCCCGAAGGACCCAGTTCGCGCCAGGCCCCCGGTTCGCGCTAGAATCGGTGCCATATGCGAAGCGCTTTGGCTCTGGTGCCTTTTCTTACTTTGGCAGTATTCCTTCAGTCTCAAGAGCAGGCGGTGAAGCGGCCCCGCATTCTGGGAATCGACCACGTCGCGTTTTACACCACCCAACCCGACGGGGTGAAGGCGCTCTACAGCGGCACATTGGGCCTGGTTGCTGCGGCGCCGGTCGAAGCTGGCGAACTAACCAGATATTGGGTGGGAAAGCAGTGGGTTGGCTTTGGCGCAGACCCCGACCCGAAATCGACGAACCGTATGGATCACGTGGCCTTCGCCACGGATGACGCAGCTGCTTTGCGACAGTACTTAATCTCCAAAAATATAAAAGTTGAAAAAATCGAAAAACTCGGAGATGGTAGCGCCAGCTTTTTACTTACCGATCCCGATGGGCACCGGATTCAGTTTGTCGAACGGAACAGAGACGAGGCTTCTCCAACACCACCCGAATCGGCGGTTTCGCACCACATGATTCACGCCGGATTTCTCGTCCATGATCGCGATGCGGAAGATCGCTTCTACCGCGACGTGCTTGGCTTTCACCTCTACTGGCACGGCGGAATGCAACCGGGACGCACCGATTGGGCAGCTATGCAGGTTCCGGACGGCACGGACTGGCTGGAATATATGCTGAACCAGCCTGAGCATCCCGATCTGCGAATCATGGGTGTGCTCGATCACATTTCGCTGGGCGTAGCCGACATGAAAAAAGCCCAAGCCATACTCGAAGCCCACGGCTGGAGGCCGCATGGAAACGAGAAGGCGCAGATGGGCAAAGATGGTAAATGGCAGTTGAACCTGTTCGACCCAGACTTGACGCGGATTGAGCTGATGGACTTCAAGCCTTCGGAGAAGCCGTGTTGCTCGGATTTCACCGGACCGCATCCTTCGGAATAGGATGGCGTGCTGTTTTTGTGTTCGCACTCGAAGGGGAGGGATCTATGCTTGAAACTTTTTTGGTTCCTGAAAAAACCGTGGTAAATGCCAAAGGCGATGGAGCTGCCGTTGATCTGAGCGGTGCCTCAGGTCAAATCTTTCTGCTTACGCTTGAGATCTCGAACATCGTCGAGCAGGAAGCGCTCGAAGTCAGTATCTTTGGTTCGGCGGATGGGGCAGCGTGGGGAGCAAAACCCATCGTGTCCTACCCGCAAAAGTTTTATCGTGGTGAGTATCCATTCTTGCTCGATCTGACCGCGCACACCGATGCGAAGTTCATCCGCGCGCACTGGGACCTGGCACGCTGGGGTCGTGGCTCGGAGACACCGATGTTTGAATTCAGCCTGAAGATAAAAGAGGTTCCGGCGGATATATTGCATGAGGTCGGGGCTGGCTCTAAGTCGTCGACCTAAACGGCCTCGAATCGAATTGAGTGCATGGTCCGGTTCTTAGATCCGCGATCAGAAAAATCAACAATCCTCAATCCTTAATCGTCAATCAGGTTTCCTGCTCCGCCGGTCGCTTCCGTTATATTAATTCTCAACATGAAAAATGCCTCGCAGCTGATTCTTCCGGCAAAAGACGTGCGCGGCAGCGTCAATCTGCCGGGCGATAAGTCCATTTCGCACCGTTATGCCATGTTGGCGGCGATTGCCCAGGGCCCGTCGCGGCTCTCCAATTACTCCACTGGAGCCGACTGCGCCAGTACGCTTGGCTGCCTTAGTTCACTCGGCGTGAAGTGGGAGCGTAAGGATGTTCTCAGCAACGCGATCGAAGTGCAGGGAACTGACTTAACCCTGACCGCGCCTACCGAACCTCTGGATTGCGGCAACTCCGGATCCACAATTCGAATGTTGAGTGGAATTCTTGCCGGGCAGAAGTTTGTAAGCGAAATGTCGGGCGATGAATCTTTGGCGCGGCGTCCGATGGAGCGAGTGATTAAGCCGCTCACGGCCATGGGCGCAAACATTGAATCGCACGACGGACGCCTTCCACTCCACATCAAGGGCGGCAATCTGAAAGCGATCGATTACGAGATGCCTGTGGCAAGCGCCCAGGTGAAGACTTGTCTGCTGTTCGCCGGCTTGCAGGCAGAAGGCGAGACGCACATCGTCGAAACGTTGCGCACAAGGGATCATGGAGAAGTGGCTCTGCGCGCATTTGGCGCCGACGTGGATAGCCAACTGCTTGACCGCAAGTGGAACGAAGTTCGCATACGTGGGGGACAGCGCCTGAGGGGTATTGAAGCTACAGTCCCGGGAGATATTTCAAGTGCCGCTTTTTTTCTATGTGCGGCCGCGCTTTTTCCCGGCTCACAGTTGACGCTGCCAAATTTATTGATGAACCCTACGCGCGCTAGCTTGCTCGATGTTCTCATGCAGGTGGGCCTGGAGATTTCAGTCACGCGCTTGCAGGATATTCACGGCGAGTTAGTTGGCTCGATACAAGCCCAGGGAAGAAGACTCAAAGGAATAAGAATCTCCGGGCAGACCTCAGCTGCTCTGATCGATGAGATTCCTGTTCTGGCCGCCATCGCTCCCTACACCGAGGGTGGAATTGAAGTGCATGACGCCAAGGAGTTGCGCGTGAAAGAATCGGACCGGATCGCCTCGATTGCCATTAATCTTCGCGCCATGGGTGCGCAGGTTGAAGAGCGCGAGGATGGGTTATCGATTCCGGGAGGGCAGGAACTGCATGGCGCCGAACTTCAATCCTTTGGCGATCATCGCATTGCCATGGCCTTTAGCGTGGCCGCGCTGCGCGCCAAGGGAGAGACATTAATACACGGCAGCGAATGCGCAGCAATTTCTTACCCGGAGTTTTTCTCCAGGCTCGAAACCCTCGTCAAACGATAGTCCACCAATCGCGTTCCCACAGCCGAAGTTACCTCAGTTCGATGACTGTTGTGATCTAACTACCCTTCACGGATTGCGAAACACTAGATTAAGAAATACTAACTGGTAGAAGACCCTGGCGATTTGTGTACGCCTTCATCTGAAAATTTATGCGTCATCATTTGCCCATTGCCGCGTCGATCTTTCTGGCCGTAGCCGCCATCGCCCAGACGCCCAAGGCTTATCAAGCGGGCACCATCTCGCAGATGGAGTCTGTACAGTGCGGCACGCAGCAGAGCGACGCGAATGGCGTGAAAGCTCATGAATCGCGTTGCCAGGAATATACCCTTCAAACGGATCGAGTGGTTTACCGCGTGCGGTCCAGGAATCCGAAGCGTACCGTTCTTCTTCCGGTCGGCGAACGAGTGCAGTTTCGAGCCGAAAAAAATAAGTTCCTGCTTCGAGCGGAAGGTGTTGACTCGAAAGAGCGCGAATATACCGTAATCGCGGTAATGCCGCTGAGTGAAACCACAGGGGACGCTCGTCCCATACACCTGAATCATCTACAGTAAATCCAGGCCAAGCTCAACAAGTTGTTGCGCTGTTTAGCTGCGCCCCGCGCCACTCCAGCGCGTTCAGCAACCTTTCAAACATCGTGTCTCATCTGAGTGGCAAGTTCTCGCAGCATTTTTGGTTCTCTGGCTGCCAAGAGAAGTGCGCCGGAACTAATCACGCGCAAGGAGCGAAGTTGAAATATGAAACGACTTTTGTTGGGCGCCATTTCCATGCTGATATTTGCAGCACCCGCGCTGTTCGCGCAAAATTCTGACCACATTGAGGTCGGCGCATTTGCCGATTACTTCCGCTTCAGCACTACCACGCCGGTCGAGAACTTTGCCGGTATTGGCGGCCGCTTCGCGGTAGCCATTCGCCCCAGTGTTCAAATAGAAGCAGAGATGGCCTACGACTTTAAGCGCAGCTTTACGCAAACTTATAGCAACGGCATATCCACTGAACTCGTGCCTTCCAAACTGCGCCCGCTGCACGGATACTTTGGGCCGAAATTTCAGACAGGGTCGGGGGCCTTCCGGGTGTTTGTGACCGGAAAAGTAGGATTTGAGAATTTTTCAATTACCAATAGCAACCCGACCGCCGGATTCACGAAAGCGGTTGGCCTTACCGGCACCACGCAGTTTGCAATTTATCCGGGNGGCGGTTTCGAGGCCTTTGCCGGTCCCATTGGCATTCGCGGCGAGGCNGGTGATGATATCTACTTCCAGAATGGAGCCCACAATAATTTGCGGGTGACGCTGGGCCCGCAGTTCCGGTTCTAACTTTAATCAGCCANGATTCAAACGAGGGGCGGCCTCACGGCCGCTCCCAATTATTTATATGTTTATTTCTGTCTTATTCGCGTTTTCGCAGCAGGAGTTCGCCCGGCTGGGGGGGTAGTTTAAAAGGGAATTCAAAGATTTTTCCATCCAACGGCACGCGCAGAACAAAATCCTCCTGAGCTTTCCATCCTCCCAGCCACTTGTTTGCGGTATTGAAGAATACCCAGCCGGTTGCTTCGGGATGTGCGCGGTCAAGTCGCTCCGGACGGAGGCTATGCTTGGCCAGAAACTCAATCAGTTCCGTGATCGATTTTTGATAATCCTGCTCGCGGGCTTCACGTGATTCTTTCTTTTCCGGATGTCTTTCATCAATCCGTCTGGTTTCATCGTCAATATTATCCGCATCGGCCTGGATTTTTTCCGTGTAACCATCGGGGTCAAGCGCGGGTTGCACGATCTTGAAGTGTTTCATGAATTGAAGCGTGATTCCATTAGTCGCCAAGTCCAGGCCGGAATCGCCGCGGTAGCGGATGGTAAGCAACAGGCCGAAAATAGGCTCGATGCGATGACGGATGATCTGCACCTCGCGAGCATCCACCGCCATGATTACCCCCACGTCCCCCGACCAGATCGCGTAACTGTATTTACCGTCCTCGGTTTTGGAAAAGGTGCAGCCCGGTTGCGAATCGTCCCAGCGTAAAACTGGAGGCCCGTGCTTGTCGGGGGTGCCTGTGGCTGGCGCGGCGAAAACGACTGGAGTGATGACTAGAAGTGGGACGACTATAAGAATGGCCGCCGCTGCCCGGCGCGAGATCGATTGCAATAGAGTCCGCACGCTCGAAACTTTCCGCCAAGGCCGCCGGGGCGTGCAGAAGACCGGATCGTCCGCAGCCATATCGGCACTGGCCTTAGTTCACAGTGAGGCTGACGGTTGCCAGGGCAGTATTCGTGTTGCTGGGCGAGACTCCGCTGGAATCGACTCCGTTTAAAGTGATCGTGTAAGTATTTTTGGGCGTTACCAGAGTGCTGGTTGCCACCTGGTTCGTGGAACTACACGAAGGAAGCAAAAGCAGGCTGCTGCCCAGCGCCATCAGAAAGAAAAATCCCATGAGAGTGCGTCTGGTCTTTCCCTTTCGCTTCGAAGTCGCGCCAGCGCCCATCAGCGCCAACCCAGGTACGGCCAGCCAGAAGGCGTAGAAGATGTGTGGAGTCCAGACTTTCGCAACCGGCTCCGTCGTTGTCCCGTAGGTCGAAATCGTCAGGGTGGAAGGAGGCCCCTGACCATTGACAATCACCACCGGCTGCGGAGAGAACGTGCAGATGGGGGGCGCGGTCACCACCGGAGTAACTGATAAGCACGATAGCGTTACGCTGCCAGTGTAGCCGGCAAGCGGCGTCACAAGAATCGAAGCGGTCGCTCCATTCCCCGCGGTTACTGTGCCCGGACTCAGCGGCGTAGAAATCGTCAGGGTGTAATTCGGCTGAACATCAACGATGGTCAGGAAGAGCGTAGCCGTTTGGGTATACCCTGAGCTGTCCGTGCCGGTCACTGTAAACGTGTATGAGCCTGCCGGAGTGCCATCGGCGCCTGCGGTGGTCGCTACCGTGAGAGACGGAGTGGCGCCCGGCGTTGCGGACGACGGACTGGCAAGACACGACGGAGCAACTCCAGTGGTGACTGCCGGGGACACGGTGCAGCTCAACGCAACCGGACCCGAGGTGCCCGTGCCTACACTGAGGTCAAGTGTGGCCGTTGCCGTGCTTCCCGGAATGATGGAAGTCGGATAGAACGCAGACGCGGTGAGGCTGAACGTCGCCGTTTGAGCAAAAGCCGTCTGGGACACCGGAAAAATACAGAGTAACCCCAAAAATACAGTAGCCCGTAGCATCTGCCTGGCATTCAACATGAATGGATTAGAACTCACTACGTTCGATTCCTCCAATGGCGCAAACGCTGCCCGCGCGGGAAACTATCCCTTGCGGGTTGTGAAAAAACAAAGTTGTGCAAGTTGCAGAAAGAAATTGTCAGAAGAAGAATCTTAGACTAGAGACAGCCATTGCGCCAATCCTGACCGTGGAAAAGTTCCTCCAAAAGCAAGGGCCGCCTTGGTACAAGGCGGCCGTGGAAGGCATTTCTAGTGGGCTAATTGACCTTCAGAGTCACGGTAGTGGAATGTGTGGTCGCTCCTGAATCGGTTCCCGTAGCNGTGATCGTAACCGTGTACGAGCCAGCCGGAGTTCCGGTGCCTCCGCCGCCACCACCACCGCCGCTCTTGCCTCCGCCGCAAGCTGGCATCAGGAAAAGAACTGCCATCACTATGCCGATCATCAGCAGGCCCAGAAGCTTTTTTCGACGGGTACGAGGAGATCCGAATCCTACACCTGCCAGCGATATGCCTGCGAGCGGCAGCCACATCGCGTAGAAGAATTTTGCCGGCCGAACCAACGCGGATGTCGAACCGGTGGTGGTAATGGTAAGAGTTGAGCTTGCACCAGTTCCTGTTGGCGTGGCGGGGTTTGGACTGAAGCTGCTTGCCCCGGCGCAAGCGGGCAACGGCGATCCGGATCCGGTCACGCTGCAACTCAGGTTCACTGCCGAATTGTAGCCATTGATTGAAACCAGCGTCACGGTTGAACTCCCGGACGAGCCGGCATTCACCGATGCGGGCGTGGTCGCGGTCACGGAAAAATCGGCGCTTGTGGGAACGGTGTAGGTGGCTACAAAGGCATCCGGCGCAGGCATGCTGGCACTGCACGAGACGCAAGTCGTCTGAAAAGCCCCCGCGCTCGCGGGAAAGTCTGCCGACAGCGTGTTGCCGGTTACGTAGGCGTTTCCTTTGGTATCGACAGCGATCGCGCCGATCGGGGCAATCGAGTTAGGGTTGGTATTCTCGTTTTGCGACCCTCCCAGGTACGTAGAGAAGAACAGCGACCCAGAAGCGTTAAATAAACTCACGAAGGCATCGTTTCCTCCGCCCAAAGTTGCCTGCGTTGGTTGCGCGACGGGAAAGTTGGAAGATCCCGCCTGCCCGGTCACATATGCGTTATTGTTTGCGTCCAGCGCGATGCTGCTGGCTCCATCGCTCGAGTTACCGCCCAAGTACGTCGAATAGACGAGTGCGCTTCCGGCTGGATTTAATTTGCTTACAAATGCATTTTGCGTGAGGGTTTGTGTGCTGCCTCCCAGTGCCTTCTGCCACGGGGATTGCGTGGGGAAGTCGGCGGATTGCGTGAGCCCGGCGATGTAAGCGCTGCCTGAAGAATCGACCGAGATGCCTAGGCCCTCATCCGTACCGGAGCCGCCCAGGAAGGTCGAATAGATAAGACTGTTTGTGCCGATAGCTGCAGTATTGAGAACCGTAACGAAGGCGTCGTAGACACCAGAACCACAAGAAGTGCAGTTCGTTTGAAATGCCCCGGTGGTGAACGGAAATGAGGCATTCTGCGTGGCTCCGGTTACATAGGCTTGACCCGATAAAACTGCAACGGCTGAAGCAAAGTCACCCGAACCGCCGCCCAAGTACGTGGAATAAATCAACGGAGCGCTCAGCGTTGAATTTAGTTTCGTAACGAAGCCGTTACTCGAGCCAGCAGGACCGGCAAGAGTTGTCTGGTACCCGCTCAGAACAGGAAAATCAGCCGAACTTGTCGAGCCGACCACATAGACGCCGCTGGTGTGGATCGCGATACCGTTGGCGAAATCAGATCCGGCCCCTCCCAGAAAAGTGCTGGCAGTCAGAGCGGCGCCGGCGGGATTCAGCTCGAACACAAATGCATTCTCGGTACCCTTCAAGACGCTCTGAAAGGGAGTGCCACTATAGGGGAAATCCGACGATTTGGTTCCTCCCGCCACGAATACATCTCCCGAAGAATCCACGGCCAGCGCATTTCCGCTATCGTCACCGTGGCCGCCAACATAAGTCGAATAGCCCAGGCTTGCTCCGTTGGCGGCAAGTTTAGTGACAAAAACATCGAACCCGCCGACGTAAGTGTTTGGTGGAAATCCGCCCACGGTTGGGAAGTCCGTGGATTCCGTCTGCCCCGTCACGTAAGCATTCCCGCTCCCGTCAAAGCCAATCGCGTAGCCATCATCCTCCAAGCTGCCGCCTAAATAAGTGGCGTAGGTAACTGTTGGATCAATGACCAATTCACGGCTGCGGTCGTACTCGCCCAATTGAAACTGAACCTGGTTGTGAGGTTTGAGCACGAATTGAGCGTCGACCAGCTGGCGAGCGCCGCTTTGCCGCTGGTAAGCAACCGGCTTGTGAAGGAGGACATCTCCGGCAGCCGAAGATATGACGAGGTTGCCGGATGCGTCCGTGGCCAACCGTTCGGCGCCGGTGAATGCAAGATCGATAGCTGCAGGATCGGATTGCGGGGCGACGATGAAGTCGAACTCCAGCTTGCTCTGCTCGCCGTAATAAGCCAGGTCGATGCCCGGATAAATATTCTTATAGGAAACGCGCGCGAACTGCGCAATGTTTGTGTGCCAGTTCTTCGGATCATTGCCGATGAAATAATTGGATTTCCCTGGCAACGGGTCCGCCGCGGTCACCGTGGCGTCGGCGTTTCCGTTCACCAACCGCATTCGAACTGCGGAGGATCGACTTTTTCGATGATCGCCTAAGTTTCTGTTTTCGAGTTGTGAGGTTCGGGACTCGCGGCGCGCAGCCGCTTCACTGGACGAAGATTTCGAGTGCAAGGAGAAGACGGCATCATGGCTGGTCAAGAAAAGCTGGTAGCCATTTGCCCGCGCCATGTATTTCACTTGCGCATCAGTCTGCCCTTGATTCTGTTCGAAGACGAGTGGGAGAGCGGCAAAGGAAGCCTGAATTGGTTTCGCGGAAAATGCACCCGCCCGTGAAGAATCAGATTTGGCTCCCACGCGATGAGCGGGAGAAATTATTAAGATCGCGCCGGCGATGACAGCCAGGGCAATAACACACGCGCTGCAAAGGGCATATCTCCGGCGGGTCGAGGCAGATGATTTCGACACGAACATCCTCCTGGAATGACTCGGCAAAACTCAAATTGTTCAAAGATCTTGATGCGAGCCGGCTAAATGCAGCGGGTAGTGCAGGTCCGCCGGACGGGGAATTCGCTCTAACGTTTTCGGCTGCTCGTTCGCGAGTATGGCGTTGAACGCGGCGATTGTCAACCAAATCGCGCAGCGATCTTAATCAAAATCCAGCTTAGATTACCAAAGTAATAACATAGTGAAAACGTGATCAGGGAGGAAGACTTTACTGGTCGATTTGAAGCAGTTCTGGCGAGGGAATCGTCCCGCTTTCCACCTGCTTCTGCCTTTCAGCACGGTCTCGATTATCGATGTGGACTGCGGTTTCGAGCTCTTTGCGGCCCTCTTGCTTGCGGCCGAGCCGCAGCAGTATCTGACCACGTAAGTAGTGGATGTCGGTCCTGTCTGGATCCAGCTTATCAGCGGAATCGATGGCCGCGAGTGCCTCGTGGTAGTTCTGCTCTCGTTGATAAATCTTGCCGAGACCCATGTAGGGATTCACCAGACGCGGATCGCGCCGTAGCGCATCGCGGTAACTCTTCTCCGCGTTGCCATCCTGCTGCATGAGAGCGTAGACGTCCCCCAGTTCGTCGTAATTGAAGGCCAGATCGGGCTCGACGGCTGCGTCGGCAAGGAATTCATCGCGCGCATGCTCGTAATCCTGCTTCTTCAAGTAGGTAAGTCCCAGGTTGAAATGAACGAAAGTCAACATGGGATTCGCCTTTGCGGCAGCCTGAAAATCTGCCAGTGCTAACTCATACTGCTGAAGATTGAGATGAGCCTTGCCCATGAACAAATGAAATTCGGGCGAGCCATCCCCAGTCTCAATGAGGCGAGCAGTGGCCCGGTCGTCGAGTTCTTTCAGGCCGGAACGGTGCGCCGCTATGGAGAGGACGTATAAGTAACTCAACTGGCTGGATTCCTGGCCCCACAGCGGTTCGAGCGTAGTAGCGGCATCCGCCCAGCGATCGGCGAAGAAGTAACACAGGCCCAGAAGATGGCGCGGTTGGACTGCTTCGGGTTGATCCCGCACTACCGATTCGAGAGGAGGAATCGCTTTTAGAAATTGGTTCTGCCGGAAGTAAACGAGACCGATGTTCAAGCGGATTCCGGCGGCCTGTGGCATGAGTTGCTGGGCTTTCTCCAGCATCTTGAGAGCACTCGTCCACTGTTTGCGGCGCATATAGACCACGCCAACATTCGCGTAAGCTTCGCCCGCGTGGGGGTTGGCGGCAATAACTTCGCGGAAGTCGCGCTCCGCATCGCTGAGCCGGTTCGCATTCAGCGCGTCCTGGCCGGCCCGGAACACCGCCGCGGGATCGGTCGCCGGCCTGGCCGCTGACGCGCTCTGAGCAGGCGCTTGTGCCGCGGCGGATAACGCCAAACAGGCAAAAGAAAGGCAAACTGAAATTGCGGATCGAATTTGTACGCTTGACACTCGGGTTCGTCTCTGCTGTAGTGTCGCCAACCTCCGCGATGAATTCAAGCGGCAGGATGCAGTCAGAAACTTAGCCGCGGACTTACTGCGACACGATAGGCAGGCAAAGGCAAGATTCATGGTGACGATTCGCGATGTGGCCAAGGAGAGTGGATTTTCTTCCACAACGGTTTCGATCGTCCTTAATGACGCGCCGCTGGCACGGTATATCCCGCTGGTCACCAAGAAGCGTATTGAGCGCGCCGCGGAAAAATTAGGCTATCGCCCGAACCAGTTCGCGCGATCCTTGCGCAGCAAACGCAGCCACACAGTTGGGGTCATGGTGTTCGATATGACCGACCCCTATTGTCCTTTGGTACTGCGCGGCATCGAGAATACACTTTACGAAGCGTCGTACCTGCCCATTCTTACCGACGTGCAGAACGAACGCAGTCGTTTCGAGCGGTATCTCGAAATGCTGCTCGACCGCCGCATCGAAGGCCTAATCGTTCTGGCAAACTGGCTATTCTTGAATATTAATTTGCTTGCCGATCTGGAAAAAAACAGTATCCCCACCGCTATCATCGGATGCGAACTTAAAGGGGATGCGATCAGCTCCGTCACAGTGGACAATGAAGTCGGCGGATCGCTGGCGCTCGAACATCTCTACGCGCTTGGCCATCGCAAGATTGCATTTATACGCGGCCCGAAGAGTCTGTTCGACAGTTCTCCACGCTGGCGCGGCATTCGCAGCAGCGCGAAAAAATACGGGCTTGATCTGGATCCAAAATTGATCGTCGAGCTGCCCGAATCTCGCGATCCCATCTCCAGCTTTGAGGCCGGCAAGAAACTGACCCAAGATCTAATCAACCAGAAACGGGAATTCACCGCGATTCTCGCCTTCGATGATATGACCGCCTTTGGTGCGATTCGCGCCCTCAGCAAAAACGGAATGCGCGTTCCCGACCATTGTTCGGTCATCGGCTTCGATGATGTTGCGGCATCGGCGTTGGGGACGCCATCGCTCACCACGGTGCGTCAGCCTATGCAGGCCATGGGCGCGGGGGCCGTGGGAGTCGTGCTCGAAGGCATCAAAGCGGTGCTTGAAAAGCGCGAAGTGGCGGCACAGCACGGTAAAGTGCCGCCGGAACTGGTCGTGCGAGACTCTACGCGGGCTCTCCTGTAAACGTATTCACTCCGGACGCGGTGACGCCGGATCGCAGACAAGGCAGGCAAGCAAATCACTCCGAAAGAGACCGGGGATTCTTGTTTAGCGAAGTGTGCTACTGATCTGTGCATGCTCCGACGCTCCGATCGCTTCCAGTGCGTGGTGCAGGTCAGCGATCAAATCGTCTGCATTTTCAATTCCTACCGACAGACGGATCATCTGTTCGGTGATGCCCATTCTGCGACGTTCCTCGGCTGGGACCGTGAGATGCGAAGTAAGCACTGGAATCGAGACCAGAGATTCCACTCCGCCCAGGCTCGGCGCAAGTGTGAACAGCCTCATCGCTTCGGTGACGCGGCGAGCATCTTCGCCGGAACCCTCCACTTCAAAAGTGACCATGCCTCCGCCGCCACTCATCTGCTCCCTCGCTAAGGCGTGCTGCGGATGATTTTTCAGGAACGGATAATGCACACTTCGCACTTTGGCGTGCTCCAGCAGAAATTCCGCGACGCGCTGCGCATTCTTATTCTGACGCGCTACACGAACCGCCAGCGTCTTCAGCCCGCGCAGCAGAGTCCATGAAGCATGCGGGTCCATGCAGTTTCCCAGCGTGGTCCGCGTTTGCAGTATAAGATCGATCAACTCCTGGCGACCTGCAATCACTCCGCAAATCAGATCCGTGTGCCCCGCTAGATACTTGGTGCCCGAGTGCATGATTAAGTCAATGCCAGACTCCGCTGGCCGCTGGTTGATCGGCGTTCCGAACGTCGAGTCGATCATGCTGATCAGCTTGTGCTCCCGCGCGATTGCAGCCACTTTTCGGAAGTCGACTACGCGCAAGGTAGGATTCGTCGGCGATTCAAGATAGAGCAACTTGGTGTTGGGACGAATCGCCCGCGCATGCTGCTCATAATGGGTGGTATCCACAAATGTGGTTTCAATGCCCATCTTCGGCAGCCATTGCGAGAGAAACTTGTTCACGCCGCCGTAGATGTCGCGCTGCGCCACAATATGGTCTCCGCTTTTGAGCAGAGCCATCAGCGTAGTCGTAACCGCACCCATGCCCGAGGCGAAGGTCAGAGCCGCATCCACGCCCTCCAGCGCCGCAACGGTCTTTTCCACCGCTGTGTTCGTTGGATTGCCGTACCGGGTGTAATAGCGGTCGCTGCCGGTCGTCCGCAGTTGCTCGTCATTATCCGTGACTTCGAAAGTAGAAGTCTGATAGATGGGCATGGCAACCGGCCCGTTCTTTTTATCCAGATTTGCGGCGCCGCGCACCGCTGCGGTTTCCGGGTGTTGAGACTGCTTCTTCATTGTCGCCTCGCTGCACACAGACTAATTGCGGGGAACATCTCCAGCAAGTGCAGTATTCGCTGTGCACCATTTATAATTCCTGCTCTAGCTATTAATCTTTCATTCATGAATCTAGGTTTGACAGATCGTGTCGCGCTGGTTGCCGCCTCCAGTCAGGGAATTGGCCGTGCTACGGCGGAAGCTTTTGCGGCGGAAGGTTGCCGCGTGGCCATGTGCGCCCGCAATCCACAGACCTTGCAAGCCGCTGCGGACAAGATTAGAGCGCAGTATAAAGTTGAGGTCCTTGCCCAAGCCTTCGACGTGACCGATGCGGTTGCTGTCAACCGTTTCGTCGCCGCAGTCGCGCAAGAGTTCGGCGGCGTCGATATTTGTGTCACGAATGCCGGCGGACCACCCGCCAAGGGATTTCTCGCCGCCAGTCTGGAAGAATGGCAGCGCGCCCTTGATCTGAATTTCCTTAGCACCGTCTATTTCGCTCGCGAAGTCATTCCTCACATGCAGCGAAAGAAATGGGGACGAATCATTACGCTGACCTCGATTACCACCAAGCAGCCGGTCGCGGATCTGGTTCTCTCGAATGCTGTACGCGCCGCAGTAGTTGGCCTGGTCAAGAGCCTGGCAAATGAATTCGGCAAGGACGGAATTCTGGTCAACAACGTTGGCCCTGGTTTTACCGCAACGGATCGCTTAAAAGAATTGGCCGTGGCTCGCTCGTCTGCTTCCGGAAAAACCGAGCAGGAAATGTTTGACAGCTGGGCAGCGGATGCTCCGCTCAAACGCCTCGGCGAACCACGCGAAGTGGCGGAGACTATTGTCTGGCTCGCCTCAGAGCGGGCGTCCTACATCACAGGACAAACCGTCCTAGTGGATGGCGGCATGTATAAAGGTTTATAGATTTTTGGAGAGTAAATGCGATCGATAGCATCCCGTATGTCGGTTATGAGCGGCGAAGGAGCCTTGGCAGTCTTCGCTCACGCCAAAGAACTGGAAAGCCAGGGCCGCTCCATTATCCATCTCGAGCTGGGCGAGCCAGATTTTCATCCCGGTGCTTCCGTGATCGAGTCTGCCGCCAAGGCTCTCGGGGAAGGTAAAGATCGTTACTGCCCCGTCGCTGGGCTTCCCGCGCTGCGCGACGAAATCGCCGCATATCTACAGCGCACGCGCAACATCGATGTTTCTCCAGCCAACATTGTGATGGCGCCCGGCTGCAAAGCCGCTCTATTCTTCGCCATGATGGCGCTTCTCGAACCCGGGGATGAAGTTCTATATCCCGATCCTGGCTTTCCCGGCTATCCTTCCATCACGCTCGGTCTGGGCGCGGTCCCAGTTCCTTTCGAACTTTCCTCTCGTAATCAGTTCCAGCCGGATNTTTCGGAGATCGAAAAGAAGATTACCCGACGCACGCGCATGCTCATTACCAATTCTCCGGGCAATCCCACCGGCACGGTATATACGGATGCCGTTCAGCGCGGTCTTGCGGAACTTTCCGTGAAACATGATCTTTGGGTTTTGTCGGATGAGATTTACGCGCGCATCAATTACGGCGGCGAATATCTTTCCATGCTCAGATATGCCGGCATGCAAGAACGAACCCTGATTATCGACGGCTTTTCAAAAAGTTTCGCGATGACGGGATGGCGCCTGGGCTATACAGTTGCGCCGCCCGAAGTGATTCCCGCGCTCGCCCTGATGGCCGTTAATAGTTACACCTGCGTCGCAGAGTTTGCCCAGTATGCCGCCATCGATGCCCTGCGCGATCGCGAAGAGAACACCCCGCACATGGTTGCGGAGTTTGCCCGCCGCCGCGAGCAGTTTGTTCGTGATCTGAACCAGATCCCCGGATTTCTCTGCCAGCCGCCTGAAGGCGCGTTCTACGCCTGGGTCGACATCCGCGGCACCGGCGCCAGCGCTGAAGAGATATGCCGCATTCTTCTCGATGATGCCGGCGTTGCCGCCATCCCCGGCGCCGCTTTCGGCCCCACGGGCAAGGATTTCGTGCGCTTCTCCTTCGCTTCATCGGTCGCAAATCTGCGTGAGGCTGCAACCCGCATTATGAAAGTCTCGGCGGCCTGGCAGGGAAGTCTGGTGGAGAAATAACACCTTCGTCTCACCGGGTGACGCAGCTCTTCAGCTGCGATGATGCCAATTCTTTTTTAGGGCTTTAGCTTCTGAGGACATATATGAGACTTACACATCAAACATTCCTTGTTTTGTTGCTGTCTCTCATCGCTGGGTCGGCAATTTTCGCCGCGGCCCAAGCCCGTCCCCTTCCCGGTCCCGACGTACAACAGATTTACCAGCGCCTTCTTCCCCAGATCGAAAAGATTCCTGCCTTTGATCACCACGCTCACCCTGGTTTCGCCGATGATCCTGATGTCGACGCCATGGCCGCTCCGCCCGAGTTCAGCGAGGCGGTACGCACGCGCGACGACAATCCTGAACTCATCGTCGCAGCGAAAGCTCTGTTCGGATATCCCTATGCCGATCTGTCACCGGAACATGCCAAATGGCTGGTTGCCAAGAAAACGGAGTTAAGAAAGCAATATCCCGGCACCGCGTACTTCGACATGATTCTCGACAAGATCAACACTGAGAGTTCTGCTGCGAATCGCGCCATGATGCCGGATTACCTCGATGCCAAGCGCTTCCCCTGGGTCTTTTTTGTTGATTCTTTTATGTGGCCCTTCAACAACCAGCGTGAGACTGCGCGCAATTCCGATGACGGAGTCTACATTCCGCTGCAGGAAAAAATGCTGCACCGTTGGATGCAACAAGAAAATGTCTCAAAGCTTCCGCCTGATTTCGACGGCTATCTGAAATTCATCAGCCAGGTGCTGGAAGACAATCGCAACAAAGGCGGCATCGCCATTAAGTTTGAAGTCGCCTATTTTCGTCCGACCAGCTTCGGAGATCCCACGCACGATCAAGCCGCCGATCTTTATGCGCGCTATATNACCGGCGGCATTCCCAGCGAAAAGGATTACCGCACGTTCCAGGACTATATTTTCCGTTACCTCATTACGGAAGGTGGCCGCCTGCANCTTCCCGTGCACATTCATTCGGCGGTTGGAATCGGCGATTACTTTAATCTGTCACAAAGCAACATTATGAATTTTGAAAGCGTACTGCGCGATCCACGCTATCGCAGCACAACCTTCGTGATGCTTCACGGCGGTTATCCACTGGAACGAGAGGCCATTTGGCTCACTGCTGCGAAGAATGTATATCTCGATTCCTCCTTCGAAGAGCTGGTGCAATATCCATCTGCNTTTAAAGACATTTTAAAGATGTGGTTGGAAACTTTCCCCGATAAGATCACTTTCGGTACGGACGCTTTCCCTTACAATGAAGTGCTGGGCGCAGAAGAGAGCTACTGGCTTGGCGCGATGTCAGCGCGCACCGCGCTGGCTGCGGCNTTGGCCGAGATGATTTCAGAGAATGAAATCACCGAAGCTCACGCGCTGGAATTGGCCCGCGCTTATTTGCACGACACTGCCGTAAAGCTATACGAAGGTAGAGTCCACTAACCATGGCAAACAAAANAAAGACGAAAAAGTCAGCAGTTGGCAAAAAGACGGCCGGCAAAGCGAAAACTACGAAAGCTCGTCCGGGTGCCAAGCGCATCGTCGCCCAACCCGCGGCCACTAAAGTTTCCCTGCAGTACGTTCCCTGGCACACCATTCCTCTGGAGGAGTTGAACCCACTCTTGCAGCGCCAATTCGTAGTCGGCCAGGAAATTATGCTGGCACGGGTGTTGCTCAAAAAAGGCTGTATCGTTCCCGAGCACAGCCATTACAACGAGCAGGTCACCTACATTCTGGATGGCGCCCTGAAATTCTGGATCGATGGCAAGGAGATCGTGGTGCACGCCGGCGAAGTACTTTGTATTCCGGCCCACATGCCGCACAAAGCCGAGGCGCTCGAAGATACAGTTGACCTCGACGTCTTCACCCCTCCTCGCGCCGATTGGATCAACCGCACCGATCAATATCTTCGGAATGAGAAGTAACCCGAGAAGCCATGCCTCTTTCTGCCGCCTCTGACTTGGGTTCGAACCAGCAAACATCGCAATCCGCCGCAGCGGATGCGTCCTGCATGTTTCGCTGCATTGGTTGCGATGCAACAGCTCCGACGGCAGCCCAGGATTTCCGGTGCGCGCACTGCGGAAATTTGCTCGAGATCACCAGCCCTGCATGGACCTCATCTGCCGTGAAAGCGGATATTTTGAAATCTACCTGGCGCGCACGGCGTTCTTCAAACGAGGCGCTCGACTTAAGCGGAGTGTGGCGATACCGCGAACTCCTGCCAAACCCCGCACTAGCACAGCACGTCGTCACCCTCCGCGAGGGCAATACCCCTCTATACGAATTGCCGCGATGCGCGCGGCTCACCGGTGTTCCTCGCCTCTTCGCCAAACATCAAGGACTGAATCCCACCGGATCGTTCAAAGACACTGGCATGACCGTGGCCGCAACTTTTGCGCGCCAGGCCGGATGCAACTGGGTAGCCTGTGCGTCCACCGGAAACACTTCGGCATCGATGGCAGCTTACGCTGCACGCGCCGGAATGCGCAGCCTGGTGCTGGTGCCGGAAGGGAAAATTTCCTGGAGCAAGCTTTCCCAAGCTTTAGATTATGGCGCCCTGACCTGCCAGCTCCGCACCGATTTCGACGGTTGCCTGCAATTGTTGCAGCAACTGGTGAAGCGCGCTCCGGTCTATCAACTGAACTCAATCAATCCTTTTCGCCTGGAAGGCCAGAAAACACAGGCGATCGAACTGCTCGAACAGTTGGACTGGCAGCCGCCGGACCACATCATCGTCCCCGGAGGCAATCTTGGAAATAGCTCCGCGATCGGCAAAGCGTTACTAGAAATGCTGGAAATCGGATTGATTTCAAGTCTTCCAAAGCTGTCGGTAATTCAGGCCGAGGGGGCCAATGCCTTGGTCCGCACTGTGCGGGAAACTGACGGCAAGCGTCTGATCACGGTCCAGCCCGAAACCCGAGCTACGGCCATCCGCATCGGAAATCCCGCGTCGTGGGAAAAGGCCGTGAAGGTGATTCGCGCCACGGGTGGCACTTGCGAAGAAGTCAGCGAATTCGAAATCGCGCAAGCCAAGGCCGAGATCGGCGCCGAAGGCATTGGATGCGAACCCGCTTCCGCCGTCACGCTCGCGGGCTTAAAGAAATTCGTAAGGCAAGGCTTTGTGCAGCGCGAAGAGAGGGTTGTCCTGATTCTTACCGGAAACCTGCTGAAAGATCCAGACTTCACCATGGAATTCCACAAAGGCGAGCTTCCGTCTGAAGAGCTGAATACCCTGCAATCCGCTTCTCTCGCGAAATTACGCCATCCGCCTATTGTTCTGGATGCCACGTTGGACGCCGTAGTCGGAACCCTGGAGCAGGCTGAAAAAATCTGACACAACGCAAGCTGATACCTGCAAGATCAAGGCCTAGCAAGATCATGCCAAAAAAGAAAAGCTCCCCGCCCGCATCTCTGTACCTGGCGCTACCTGCGACTTCGGCCAATCTTGGTCCTGCTTTCGACGCGGCCGCCCTGGCCATGAATCTCTATATCGAGATTGATGCCCGTCCCTCGGCGACGTTCGCAATCAAAGCCAGCGGCCGCGATACCGCAGTCTGCGGAAACCTTGAGAACCACCTTATCCTCACTACATACCGCGAAGTGTTGCAACAGCAAGGCGCCGAGGTGCCGCCGCTTTCTCTACGCATCCGAAACAACATTCCCATCGGCAAAGGCTGCGGTTCGTCTGCTGCTGCACGTCTGGCCGGCATTGCCCTTGCCAATCACTTCGGCAAACTGCGCTGGAAAGATTCGGAAATTATTGCCGAGGCATCCCGCCGCGAGCACCATTCCGATAATGTTTCCGCGTGCTGGATGGGCGGCCTTACGGTAGCCCGGATGGATGGTAAAACCGGCGCGCAGGTCATCTGCCTCCAGCCGAAAGGGAAGTGGCCGCTGCTTCTTGCCGTGCCCGACCAGGTATTACCCACGGAACAAGCCCGCCGCGTTCTTCCCAATCAATACTCGCGATCTGATGCAGTGGCCAACATTCAGAACTCGATGTTATTGCTCGCAGCGTTTCTGCAAGGCCGCCATGACTTGCTCGCCCCTGCGCTCGAAGATCACATCCACCAGCCCTACCGTGCCGAACTCTGCCCGCTGTTGCCATGCCTGCAGCAACTAACCGGAAAACACGGCGTGCTCGGAGTTGCCCTGAGCGGCGCGGGGCCCTCAGTCGTGATTTTTCTGGACCCCAAGTCGTCTGCCCGGCAAGCCCGGAAAGCCATATCCGCCCACTTGGCCAGCGCACGCCAGCCCGCCGAATTGATTTTGACCTCCATCGCATCTGGCGCGGTTCTCCGTTCAGGAAGCACAAAAAAGCCTCGCTCTTACAAGCGAGACAGTCGAAGCGAATAGCTAATGGATTAAAGTCGGTATGATTGCCGGCATCGGATTTATCCGCCAGCGATCAACGCGGCATTTGCGACGGGATTCCGGCATCTCTGTTTCCAGCATTCGACGCCCCCGAGCGTTCCACGATGCGGGTCAGGAATTTCGGCGTATAACTCTTCATCGCATGCTCGATACCCGGCCCAAACTCGTGCCAAAGATTCGTTCCCGCATCGTTACCGACAGCGGAGCCGAAGTTACCGGCAGGATCGGTAGGAGACCGCCTCCAGTAGGGCTTCGCCGCACTATCCGCAGCGACAGAAGTCAGCGTCCGCAGCAGATAGGCGGTGTTCAGCCGGCTTCTTCCTGAATCGTCTCTTGTTAGAATGGTTTGAGATGCCGCTCGGGCGGCCCGTCCCAGCAAATCGTCGGCATCCGATGGGGAGTTCGCAATCGACCGCTTAACCCCTGCTGGGTAAAACCATTTGCGCATCCGGCTGATCTCTTCTTGAGTTTGGTCGGAATTAGGGATCTGGAAAATGCGCACCAGGGAGGCATTTCTTTCCGGGGCGATAGATGCCAAGGAATTGACTCCAGACCATTTTGGCATCTGTCTCGCAACCTGCGCCGAAGGACAGTCGGGAAGGGATTGATCGCCGCTCTGGCACAGCGCGGGGTAAATCGTCGTCAATACCACCAAAACGATCTCGATAGAGCGCTTCGCCACGATCTACCTCGAACGATCAAATACCGGCAAACATGCCCATTCTGGCTTACCACTTCACTCTAACCAGCATTTGGCCTGCCAAGGCGGCCAGTTGCAGACACAAAGGGTTAGTTGAGAAAACTAGCCCTGCGGTTGTTGTAATCTCCCTATTTTGCGCAAACTTCCGGCTACATTAGGCAAAGAATTTCAGCTTCCCTAGCTGTGGTTCCGGCGACCACAGGGTTTTCTCCTGGATCGGCACACCTTTAGAGACAATTAGATATCGCATCCGCGATACAGCGGATTTCGAAACGCATCGAGAGTATGTACACCAGAACCCGGTGAAGCGCGGGCTAGTGGAGTGTGCGTCTCGCTATTGCTCGGCCTATCCTGGCTTCAAACTAGATAGCTTGGCCCTCAGCGGCTAAAGCCGCGTAACGTAAAACGCCTTAGCGGCAC
>JGI12635J15846_10000293_pt1 | contig 40696 bp, 26 predicted proteins | sample BlaSpr_A8_OM2_M2_FD_15846 | JGI IMG/M metagenome (IMG submission 15846)
ATCCGAAGTGCACGGAGTGGTTGAGGCAATCCTTGCGGGCGCAAAAACAGAAACCCCAACCGCACCACGCACAGTAAAAGGGCTGACGCTGATAAAAAGTTAGACTCAGCGAGCAGAAAGCAAACTCAGCCGCTCACGCACGGCCTGTAGATCCTCCGTCATCAGGTTCGCATATCATATCGCCGGGTCATCACCAGCGTGGAATGCCCAGGCACCTTCTGAATCTCCAAATTTTGTGCTAATTTGTGCTACCGACCCGCTCATCGTGCCTTTCATGCCCATCTTGCCTATTGAAGAATATGGATGTTACAGATTCTAAAAGGGCAGTTTCGGTTCGATTCCGACCCGCGCCTCCAAATCCTTCGTCTTTACTCTCCTTGAATTCTCTTTACTTCGTTCCTGATCTCTTTAATCTCTTTGCTGCCAAATAAGCTTGTGCCATCTTCCTACGTTCATTCTTGAACACTGAGAAGAACGACTCACAAACTAATAACTTGGGCAGACGCTCCGAGTTTGTTNTTGACTCCGTTGTGTTCGTGCCTATACTGACTGGACCTTTGTAACGGACGGAGATTCTTCGCCGGCATGGCGGTTAGATTCTGTCCAAAATAACCGTNNGGGAGGAATCGTGAGTCGAAAAGTTTGTCTATTCTTGCTGTCGATAGCCGCGTTGGTCTCAGTTGGAGTCCTGGAANGTCGGGCCCAAACTGTGTTGACTCGACATGTACGCGAAGTCACACTCAATGGCCAAGCAGCCCTGCTCGGCCATCTTCCCGCGACTCAGACATTGCAGTTGGATGTCGTTCTGCCATTACGTGACCAGGCCGGCTTGGACGTGTTCCTGGCGGAGCAACGGAATCCCAGCAGTCCTGACTATAGACAGACACTGACTCCTTCCGAATTCACGGAAAAGTTCGGCCCCACGCAGCAGGACTACGATCTCTTGGTGCAATACCTTCGCGAACACCAACTCACGGTTATTGGCGGTTCGCGGGACGGCATGGAAGTGCAGGTCAAGGGATCGGTCGCGGACATTGAGGCTGCCTTCTACGTGAACTTGCTGGTCTACCAGCACCCCGACGAGAATCGCACGTTCTTTGCGCCAGACCGTGAGCCGATGGCAAATCTGCCTTTTCCTCTCTGGCACATCTCGGGGCTGGACAATTATTCCATTCCGCACCCGATGTACGTTAACAAGAGTGACTACGCCAAGGCGCACGGCATCGCTCCCGAGGAAGTAGTGAATCACGCAACTACAGGTTCCGGTCCCTCGGCATCGTTCCTCGGCAGCGACATGCGCGCCGCGTATTATGGCGGCACGGCTTTGACCGGCGCCGGCCAGAACCTTGGATTGCTGGAGTACGCCGGCACCGATTTGGCGGACCTCACGAAATACTTCAAGAATGCAAAGCAAACCAACAACGTGCCCATCAAGCTGCTATCGACCGATGGCACCAGCACCAAGTGCACCGCCAGCACCGGATGCGATGATACCGAGCAAACTATAGATATGACCCAGGCCATTGGAATGGCACCCGGCCTCGCCAGCCTGGTGATGTATATCGGATCGTCGGATACCGCCATCATCAGCAAGATGACTACACACAGTCCGCTGCCAACCACCATCGGTTGTTCATGGGGCTGGACGCCAGTCGATCCGGGTACGCTTGACCCTTATTTCGAGAAGATGGCCGCACAGGGGCAAAACTTCTTCGCAGCTTCGGGCGACGATTCGACTTGGTCGCCAAAAAATGGGGCATGGCCTGCGGATGACGCCAATGTCATCTCCGTCGGCGGCACAGACCTGAAAACCTCCGGCGCCGCAGGCCCTTGGGCATCTGAGAGAGCCTGGACGGATAGCGGCGGCGGCATCTCGCCGGATAAAATCACGATCCCCACCTGGCAGCAACTCGCAGGCGTGATTAACTCAAGCAATAAGGGATCAACCAAGTACCGCAACGGTCCTGACGTTTCCGCCAATGCAAACTTCACCTTCTACGTTTGTGCCGACCAGACCACCTGCACCGCCAACTATTACGGCGGCACCAGCTTTGCCACGCCGATGTGGGCCGGCTACATTGCCCTGGTTAATCAGCAACTCGTCGCCAATGGACATAAGACTCTAGGTTTCATCGACCCCGATCTTTATGCTTTCGGCGTGAGTTCCAGCTATGACACTGATTTCCACGACATCACCAGCGGCAAATCAGGCAGCTACTCCGCTGTCAAAGGGTACGATTTGGTGACGGGGTGGGGCAGCCCCAATGGTCAAGGGCTTATCAATGCTCTTGTCGCGGAACAATAGAAGTCCTAAACGATGTTCATCCTCCCCGGAACTCAGGTCCGGACCGCCCAAGGTTCGGACCTGATTCATTGATGCATCCAGTCCTGCGGTAATAAATTGATTTGCATTTGCTTTGAAAGGCGCGGGTTCAGACGTGCCGAATGAATAGCATTTTCATTGCGGCTTTNTAGTCCGCTGAAAAACTCAAGGTCCGTATCAGGGTATCGCTTTAGCGAGGGTGCTGCGCGGAGTCNGCATCTTCAGCCCGATCCGATAACGAGGCGTAAAATCCCGATATAGCAAACTTCTTGGCTCAAGCGCTCGGTAAGCAAATGAACTGGAAATCTTTGGGCAGAACGTTCGGTTGGATCCTTCCGATATCACTGCTGTCGGCAGCTCTGTGGGTGCCGTTGCCAGTCCCCGCCCAGACCGATTCCGCAGCGCAGTCTGCCCAGCGCAAGACCAGCAATCCCTACACCGGGGATCTTTCCATTTTCGAAACTCCGGGGCGCGATGAGCGCCTGCAAATCAACCGCGTCATGGATATGCTCGGCATCGGACCCGGCAAAAACGTTGCCGATATCGGGGCCGGATCGGGCTGGTTCACGGTGCGCGCCGCTCGCCGCGTCACCGATTCAGGCACAGTTTATGCCGTGGACATCAACCCGGAAGCAATTAGTTACATCGACCAGCGTGCGAAAAAAGAGAATCTCCAGAACATAAAGACGATCCTCAGCAAACCCGACGACCCCCAACTTCCAGCCGGCAGAATCGACGCCGTGCTGATGCTCAAGACCTATCACGAAATAGCCCATCCGATTCTGTTGCTTAGGAACCTGCGCTCATCGCTTAAACCAGGAGCGAAGATTGGCATTATTGATCGCAATGGCAACGGAGAAAATCACGGCGTGAATAAAGACGTGATCGTTCGCGAAGCCGCCCAAGCCGGATACGAACTGCGGGACACGCAGGATTTCGTGAAAGCCGACGGCATGGACTATCTTCTGATCTTCACTGCGAAGCCTGATTAGCAGTCTCGTTCTGGCTAGAACTTGTCAGAAGTTGAAGTATGATGCTTGCGGTATCCTACGGGCCCCGATGACCAAACCACGCTTCTTGCTTTCGGTAACCAACGACAATAATGATTTCCAGATCGAGCAGGTGAAAACTGCGCACCAGGCTGCCAGCAAAGCTGGAGTTGAGATCGAGATCCTGTGCGCACGGGATGATGGCATCCTGCAAAGTCAACAACTCCTTGATAAAATCCAGGCCTCAGTCGACCTTCGCCCGAATGCCATTCTTTTAGAGCCGGCCGGTTCCACCGTACTTCCTCAGGTGGCCCGCGCCGCGGCCGCCGCGGGCATTGGGTGGGCTCTGCTAAGCCGCGATGCCGATTATCTTGACGAACTACGTTCGAATTATCGTGCGCCCGCGTTTGTTGTAGCCCCCAACCACCAGAAAATCGGCTCCATCCAGGGGAGGCAACTTGCCGCGTTGCTACCCGACGGGGGAATGGTTCTTTATATACAGGGCCCCACGAAAAGCCTTGCCGCTGAACAAAGGCACGCTGGCCTGTTGGAAACCAAACCGGACAATATACAGCTGCGCGCTCTCAAGGCCCACTGGACCGAAGTCAGTTCACACAAGGCCGTCACCTCGTGGCTCTCTCTTTCCACTTCTCGCGGCGCTGAAATTAAAGCGGTGTGTGCCCAGGATGACTCCATGGCTCTGGGTGCGCGCAAGGCTTTTGAGGAGTCCACTCATGAACTTCACGAATCCTGGCTCAGGATTCCATTTCTCGGCGTCGACGGCATGCCCGAGACAGGGCGAGCCTGGGTTCGCGGCGGCCTTCTAACCGCGACCGTCTTCAACCCTCCGACGGCTGGGATTGCGATCGAACTGATGGCTCGGTTCATGCAGAGTGGAATCATGCCGCCGGTTCGTACCGTGACCGAAGCCATGTCCATCCCCACCATCGAGGAACTGGTCCGCAAAAATAAGAGCTGTAGTTAGCGCCTCTCGATCTGCATATGCATGCCATATTTCGGCCGCAAGGTAATCAGAGGCTGCGGCTCAACCCGATGACCTTCAACTAATCGCAGCTTCCACTTTTGCGCCAGCGTGGCCAAAATGAGCACGCCTTCCATCCACGCAAACGACTCTCCAATGCACTGCCGCGCACCCGCGCCAAATGGGAAGTAGGTGAATTTTGCTCGGCGGGCTTTGTTCTCGGCCGTGAAGCGTTCGGGATCGAAGCGCAGAGGATCCGGGAAAAATCTCGGGTCGCGATGGGTGATGAATTGACTGATCAGCACCGTAGTTCGACCTGGAAGAAAATACTCACCCACCGAGAAGTCACTGCGTGCATACCGTCCCATCGCCCAGGCTGGTGGATAGAGTCGCAACGACTCCGCCAGTGCATTTTCCGTATAACGGAGGCTGGGGAGATCTTCGAAGGTCGGCAATCTCCCGTTCAGCGCTCTTTCCACCTCCTCGAACAGCCGATCCCCACATTCTGGGTTTTCCGAAAGCAAATACCACGTCCACGATAATGCGTTGGCGACAGTTTCATAGCCAGCCAGAAAGATGGTGATCACCTGATCCCGCAACGACTGCCGTGACTTCTCGTCGTCCGCCGGCGAGGCAGCCAGCATAAGGTCGAGGAGGCTTCCGCGATCTTGTCCACTACGCTGGTGCGCATCGATCATGCGGTAAACCACGGCATCGATTCGATTGCGCGCTCGCACAAATGCCGCCAAACCCGGTGGACGCAAATGCACCAGCCACTCCGCAGCCGGCAGCATCACTAAAAAGTTATACAGCCCCATGATGCGGTTAATCGCTGCCGCAAGCTCATAAACTTCGTCGCGTAAGTCAGTCGCAAACAACGTTCGGGCCACCACATTCAGGGTGAGATGCATCATGTCCGTGGCAATATCGCGACTTTCGCCCGCTCGCCAGGAATCGCGAATATGCACCGCCTCTTCAACAATCACACGCGCGTATTCTCCAATGCGCTGTCGATGGAATGCAGGCTGGGCCGCCGTCCGTTGCGCCCGATGCACCGGCCCCTCGCTCGTGATCATGCCTGCCCCAAGCAGCATCTTGGTGCGCTGCACCGTGCGCTCCTTGATGAAATTATCGTTTTGTACAACCAGCACTTCGCGGATGTATTCGGGACTATTTAGAAAAACGATGTGGTGAGGGCCAATCTTGTAGTGCGCGATGTCGCCATAGGTTGCGGCGAGATGTTGAAAAAGAAAGATGGGATTTGCCGGCCGGAACTTTCTCAGCGCAAACCAAAGAAGATTTCGCCGCATGCCGGGTGGAAAATGGTATTCACGTCTCGAGCGAGACCCGATCTCCGGCTGCCCAACCGCCGTTGCCATCCTATTAGTTTACGCTGGCCGGAATCCACGGAGTGGGCTCTGCGATACGATGATTTCGCTTCGTCCGAAGTCTCGGTCGATTTAAGTCCTTCAAAACAATCGGTCGACGACCTTCGTTCAGCAGGATTTCTCATAATTGAATATCATGGAGAGTTCAACGTAATACGTTCCACGCAATATTGTTCAATACATACTGTTCAACACATTACCGTTCCATCCAATCAGAGGGAGAGATCAGACGTGGCTCAGACGGAAACTGATGGTCAGGAAGTACTCGAAACCAGGGAATGGGTCGACTCGCTCGACTATGTGCTGTCCAAGGGCGGTGGCCCCGTAAGAGCGGGGCGGCTGATTCAACAGTTAGCGCTGCATGCCCGCCGCGCCGCTGGAGTGAACCTTCCCTTTTCCGCGACCACGCCTTACCAGAATACGATCCCAGCATGGCAACAGGCGCCATTTCCCGGTAGTCAGGAGATGGAACGCCGCATCAAGAGCCTGGTTCGTTGGAATGCGCTGGCCATGGTGGTGCGCGCCAACAAAATTCAGGAGGGCATCGGCGGCCATATTTCCACCTTCGCCTCGGCGGCCACGTTGTATGAAGTTGCCTTCAATCATTTTTTTAAGGCAAAGACCGAAACCGGGGACCGCGATTTTGTTTACTTCCAGGGCCACGCTGCGCCGGGAATCTATTCGCGCGCCTATCTTGAAGGGCGCATCGCCAAAGAAAAGCTGGAAAACTTTCGTCGCGAACTGAAGCCAGGCGGCGGTTTAAGTTCCTATCCTCATCCCTGGTTGATGCCGAACTTCTGGGAGTTCCCCACCGTCTCCATGGGCCTGGGTCCGATTCAGGCGATTTATCACGCGCGTTTTATCCGCTATTTGGAGAATCGCGGGCTCAAAGAATCTACTGGCGGCAAAGTTTGGGCGTTCATGGGTGATGGCGAAATGGATGAGCCGGAGGCCTTGGGCTCCATCACGCTGGCTTCGCGCGAGAATCTCGACAATTTGATTTTTGTGGTGAACTGCAACCTGCAGCGCCTCGATGGCCCGGTACGCGGCAACGGAAAAATCATTCAGGAACTCGAAGCCATCTTTCGTGGTGCGGGATGGAATGTCATCAAGTGCATCTGGGGCTCGGATTGGGACAGCCTGATTCGCAACGACCGTGACGGAATTCTGGTAAAGCGGTTGGGCGAAATCAGCGATGGCCAGTATCAGAAATATTTTGTCGAAAGTGGCGCTTACTTCCGGCAAAACTTGTTTGGCAGCGATCCGCGCCTGCTGAAGATGGTGGAACATCTTTCCGACGAGCAGCTGTCGCGCATGCGCCTCGGTGGGCATGATCCCATCAAAGTACATGCGGCCTATCGCGCTGCGGTCGACCACACTGGCTCTCCCACCATCATTCTGGCAAAGACGATCAAGGGCTACGGGTTGGGCGAAGCCGGCGAAGGCAAGAACATTACCCACCAGCAAAAGAAGTTGAATGAAGAAGAACTGGAAATGTTCCGTTCGCGCTTCGGCATCCCAATTCCCGATGACGAATTGCAGGCCGCACCTTTCTACCGCCCCTCCGACGACAGCGCGGAAATCAAATACATGCAGGCCCGCCGCCAGCAGCTGGGCGGATACATGCCCCAGAGGACGGTTCGGGCTACACCGCTGAAACCAGTGCCGGAATCGCATTTCGAAGAATTCTATAAAGGCACCGACGGTCGCGAAGCCTCGACCACCATGGTTTTCGTGCGGCTCCTGTCCAAGCTCTTGCGCGATCCTGAACTCGGCAAGCTGATCGTTCCCATCATTCCTGATGAGGCCCGCACCTTCGGCATGGAAGCTCTATTCCGCCAGGTCGGAATCTACTCCAGTGTCGGCCAACTCTACGAGCCGGTCGACATGGATACGTTGCTCTATTACAAGGAAATCAAGGATGGCCAGATCCTGGAGGAAGGAATCACCGAAGCCGGTTCCATGTGCTCATTCATCGCAGCGGGCACGGCGTATGCGAATCACGGCATCAATACCATCCCCTTCTTTATTTACTATTCGATGTTTGGTTTCCAGCGCATCGGGGATTTAATCTGGGCCGCGGCCGATATGCGCTGCCGTGGATTCCTGGTGGGCGGAACCGCAGGCCGCACCACCCTGGCTGGCGAAGGATTACAGCATCAGGACGGCCACAGTCACGTACTCGCCCTGCCCGTCCCGAACTTGCTGGCTTACGATCCAGCGTTTGCCTACGAAATTGCCATCATCATTCAGGATGGCATCAAGCGAATGTACGTGGATCAGGAGTCGATCTTCTATTACCTGACCGTGACCAACGAACCGCTTCCCATGCCGGAGATGCCTAAAGACGGCAACGTTCGCGAAGGCGTACTCCGCGGCCTCTACCGCTTCAAAGCGGCGGATGCGCCGAACACAAAACTCCGCGCTCAACTGTTGGGCAGTGGAACCATCATGTATGAGGTGCTGAAGGCAGAGCAGATTCTTAAAGAAAAATACGGCGTGGCAGCGGATGTTTGGAGCGTAACCAGCTACAAGGAACTTTATCGCGACGCCAACGATTGCGAACGCTGGAACATGCTGCATCCCGGCGAAACCGCGAAGGTTCCCTACGTCACGGAGAAGCTCAAAGATGCGCCTGGCCCGTTTATCGCGGCATCTGACTATATGAAGGTGTTGCCGGAATCGCTTGCGAAGTGGATCCCGGGACAACTGGTTTCGCTGGGGACCGACGGTTTTGGCCGAAGCGAAAATCGTGCCGCGCTGCGGGACTTCTTCGAAGTGGATGCCAAGCATATTGTGTTAGCCACCCTCGGCGCTTTGGCCCGTGAAAAGAAGATTGAGCCGGCAATTCTGAAAAAAGCAATTCGCGATTTGGGTATTAACCCAGAAAAGATGAACCCGGCCATAAGCTAGCTCACATTGCATTGACCACATTGAACCCGGCGCTCCGGCGTTGTACGAACCTCATGAGGAATGGAATCCGTGATTGAATTTAAACTTCCGGCACTTGGTGAAAACATTGAACAGGGCGATCTGGTACGCCTGATGATTAGCCCCGGCGCGGCTGTGAGCGAAGGCCAGGCCATCATGGAAATCGAAACCGACAAAGCAGTCGTAGAAGTACCTTCGTCGGTGACCGGGACGGTCAAGGAAATTCGCGTGAAAGAAGGCCAGAAGATCAAAGTTGGCCAGGTCATTTTTACGGCGGAGAATGGAGCCGCAAGCAAGGTGACTGCTCCGGTATCACAGGAGAGCAGGGCAAAAGATGGCTCGGAGAAAGATGAGCCGACGAAAGATGGATCTACAAAATCCTCAAACTCGAAGAAATCCGCTAGCCCGTCTCCGGCTCGTGCAGCCGCAGCCTCGGCAACCGGGCCAGTGCCGCCAACTTCATCGCCCACTCAGCCCACCGGCCCTCGTACTCGATCCACCGACGCGGCCGTCAGCGAATTTCGTCTGCAAGAGCTCGGAGAAAATATTTCGCAGGGAGACCTCGTTCGCTTGATGGTCGCTCCCGGCGTCAAAGTCTCGGAAGGCCAGCCGGTCATGGAACTCGAAACTGACAAAGCGGTCGTTGAAGTTCCGTCGTCTGTCAACGGGATCGTGAATGAGGTTAAGGTCAAAGAGGGCGAAAAGATCAAAGTCGGGCAAGTGATTTTTACTTTGCAAAGCTCGACCACATCGCAATCCGAAACTCCACGTCCGCAACGGCAGCCCGTGGAACATATGTCCGGCCAGCATGGAGCGCGCTTGGCATTTCAGGCGGCGATTCGGGCTGAAGGCAAAACCGAAGAGCAGGCGCTACCGCCCGATCAGCCGGCACCCAAACCTGCAGTGTTTTCCATGCCTGCACAGCTCGACAAAGTCGCTGGAGCGGAGCACCGAGGTCCGGTTCCCGCCGCTCCAAGCACACGCCGCCTCGCCCGCGAACTCGGCGTCGACATCTATGTGGTCCAGGGCACGGGCCCCGGCGGCCGCATCAGCGAAGAGGACGTGAAGGCCCACGCCAAAGCCGCATTGGCGGCGCTGGCTGGCGCAGCGCAAGCTCCGGCGCGCGCCGGACATTTCGTCGAGCCCAAGCTGCCGGACTTCTCGAAGTGGGGAAAGATTGAACGCGTCCCCATGCGAGGAGTTCGCCGCAAAACTGCGGAACATCTCGCCGAATCCTGGAACACGATTCCTCATGTCACCCAGCATGATCGCGCTGACATCACGGAACTTGAGCAGCTCCGGGCGCGCTTTGCCCCCAAGGCCGAACAAGCAGGCGGCAAGATGACCGTAACCGCCATTGCGCTAAAAGTTTGCGCCGCCGCGCTCAAGGTTTTTCCCCAGTTCAACGCCACCATCGACATGGCGAAGGAAGAAATCATTTACAAGCAGTACATCAGCATCGGCGTGGCGGCGGATACCGATCGCGGGCTCCTGGTTCCGGTAATTCGCGATGTGGACAAAAAGAATATTGTTGAGCTCGCGGTGGAATTGTCTCAGCTATCGCAGAAGGCGCGCGAAAAGAAAATTACCCTTGCCGATATGGAAGGCGGAACCTTTACCATCACGAATCTCGGAGGCATCGGCGGCACGGCATTTACACCGATTGTGAATCATCCCGAGGTTGCCATCCTTGGGCTCTCGCGTTCGCGCATGGAGCCGGAGTGGATCGGCGGAAAATTTGAACCGCGAATGATTTTGCCGCTCTCGCTTTCCTACGATCATCGCCTGATCGACGGCGCGGATGCTGCGCGTTTTCTGCGCTGGATCGCCGAGGCCTTTGAGCAGCCCTTCCTCCTGTCCGTGCAGGGATAATTTCATCGCCAATCATTAGAAAGAAAATCGAGTCATGAACGAAAACCCCGATCAAACAACCCAACATGCTCCCGAAGCGACTCAGAAGCTCCGAGTCGCCGTGGTGGGAGGCGGCCCCGGCGGTTACGCCGCCGCTTTTTTAGCCGCCGACCTCGGCATGCAGGTCACGCTCATCGATCCGGAAATAAACCCGGGCGGAGTCTGTCTCTACCGCGGATGTATTCCCTCGAAAGCGTTATTGCACGTCGCTAAGCTGATTGAAGAATCGCAGCAAGCCAAGAATTGGGGAATTGAGTTTCCTCCGGCCAAGGTCGATCTTGCGCGCTTGCGCGGCTTTAAGGAAGGCGTGGTCAAGAAGCTGACCGGCGGGTTAGGGCAACTTTCCAAGCAGCGGCATGTGGAATACATTCAAGGCCGCGCGGCTTTTGAAAATTCCACCACTTTGAAAATCAGCAAGGCTGATTCTACCGAAGTTACGCTTTCCTTCGATCGCATCATTTTAGCCACAGGCTCGCGTCCTGCAGTGATTCCTGCATTCAAAATAGATTCGCCGCGGCTGATGGATTCCACCGGAGCACTGAATCTCGAAGACATCCCGGCCAGCCTTCTGGTAGTGGGCGGCGGTTACATTGGGCTCGAACTCGGTTCGGTTTACGCGGCGCTCGGAACCCGTGTCACCGTTGTCGAAATGCTACCCGGCCTGCTTCCCGGCGCAGATCGGGATCTGGTTCTCCCGCTGCACAAGCGTTTGGAAAAAATGTTTGAGGCAATCCTGGTGAATACCACCGTCGCTTCGCTCAAAGAAGATGGTGCGGGAATCCGCGCCACTTTTGCAGGCGCTTCCATCAAAGACGATAACCGCGAGAAAGTTTTCGACCGCGTGCTGGTTTCTGTGGGACGCAAACCGAATTCCGACATTCCGGGGCTCGACAAGACGCAAGTAGCGGTAAACTCGCGAGGATTTATCGAAGTAAACAAACAGCTGCAAACTGCCGATCCATCAATCTATGCAATCGGTGACGTGGTCGGCGAGCCCATGCTAGCGCACAAAGCATCGCATGAAGGCCGCACCGCTGCGGAAGCCATTGCTGGACACAAAGTTGCTTTCGAACCAAACGCGATTCCTGCCGTAGTATTTACCGATCCAGAAATAGCCTGGTGCGGACTTACCGAAACTCAGGCGGAGAAAGAGAATCGGGAAATCAAAGTTGCCAAATTCCCCTGGGCCGCATCCGGCCGCGCGCTTGCTATTGACCGGCCCGATGGCATGACCAAGCTGATCGTTGATCCACACACAGAGCGCGTGCTGGGCGTTGGTATTGTGGGTGCCGGTGCCGGCGAACTGATCGCCGAAGGCGTGCTGGCTATTGAAATGTGCGCCCTCGCCAGCGACATTGCCATGACCATTCATCCGCATCCCACGCTTTCCGAAACTGTGATGCAATCGGCGGAAGTTTTCTTCGGCACCGCTACAGATATCTACCGCCCAAAGCGATAGCCCCAAAAATGGTCGTGGAACGGTCGCAGGGCGTGGTATTTGTAACGTCGAACCTCGCAGGCCTTCCCTTTCGGGCGCCTCCAATTTCGCTACAATAAGATTTCCCTTGCAAGAACCGCGTTCTGCCGCATCGGTCCTTGGTTTATTCCGAATGCAAAGGAAAGTATGGCAAGAATATTCAGAGGATTTTCCCTTATCGGCGTCACACTTGGCGCATGCCTGTTTGTCTCAGTGCCAAGGTCGATGGGGCAAATCCTTCCCTCGAGTGCTCCGGCGAGCACGCCGAAGGCCCAAACCGATTGGCTGAATCGCGGGACCCCGTCCGGCACCGTTTTCGGGTTTCTTGAAGCGGCACAATCGGGGAATTACGCTACGGCGGCGCAATACCTCCAGTTGACCCCTGCCCGGCGCCAAGCCGAAGGCGAGACATTCGCTCAACAGCTGAAACTCGTGATGGACCGGGCATTTGCCGGCAGCCTGAAGCACGTCAGCATGCAGCCCGAAGGCGCCCCGGGAGAAGGCGTTCCCGGGGACCGGCAGATACTCGGAACCATGTCTTCCGGTGATGTGGAGGCGGATCTTATTTTGGTCCGCGTCACCGATCCGAGCGCGGGAAAGATCTGGCTGATCTCCGCGGAAACACTCAACAAAGTTCCCGAACTCTACGATCAAGTCGAAGCCCGGCAAGTAGAGACCAAATTGCCTAAGTGGGTGGTAAAGCATCAACTGGCGGGCATGGCGCTATGGCAATGGTTCGCTCTGCTCCTGATGCTTCCTGTGGCTGCGGGGGCGGGTTGGCTTCTCTTGGTCGTATTGCAACTCCCGTTCCGCATGTGGGCACGACGCCGCGGCGAGTCTGAAATCGCGAAGATGCATGCGGTTTCCGGTCCGGCGTGGCTACTACTGGCAACGCTGCTCCACAGGATTTTTGCGGCTTATCTGGGCATGCCGCTGCTCCAGCGCCATTACTACGGTGAGGCCGCGACCATCGCGTTAATCATCGGTGCCGATTGGATTTTGTGGCGCGTAATTCGCTGGTTCATGTATCGCGTGCGAATAAGCGCGCTGGCCGCTGGCCGCGGCGGCGCCGGCTCATTGATGTTGCTGGGCGAGCGCCTGGTGAAAGCCGCGATCTTCGTGATGACCGTCTTTTTCATCATGAGCGTGCTGGGTTTTAACCTGACTACGGCGCTGGCCGGCGTGGGCATCGGGACTCTGGCGATTGGCTTCGGCGCGCAGCAGACCATCGCGAACCTGTTCGGTGGCGTCTCCGTTCTGGGAGACGAAGTCATTCGCGTCGGCGACGTGTGCAAATTTGGAGATCGTACCGGCACAGTAGAGGATATCGGGCTTCGTTCCACGCGAGTCCGCACGGAAGAGAGAACCCTTCTGGCAATTCCCAACGGCACTGTCGCAACCATCAATGTTGAGAATCTGAGTCGGCGCGACAAAATCCTATTTAAAACTGTTCTAGCCCTTCACACGGAAACCCCGCAACAGCATGTCAGTGCGGTGATCTCCGAGATACGACGCGTATTGAGCGATCAGCCGAAAATCGAGTCCCATACCATTCGCGTGCGATTGATGGAACTAACTGCGAGCGCGATTAATGTCGAACTCTTTTGTTATGTACTGACGAAGAATTTCGACGAATTTGCAGCTGTGCGCGAAGAGGTTCTGCTCCGCATTATGAATCTTGTGGAAGACTCCGGAGTAAATCTGGCTTCAACGACGCCAAAAATCTATTTAAGTCCAAATCCAGTATCGCCGGTACACACTAGTGACAAGGTCGAAACCACGGTGCGCGACCCACAATCCGTCGCGGCGAAGAACGTACGCAAGGATAGTTAGATTTTAGATTAAAGATAAGTTAGATTTTCCCCATTCTATTTCGGAAAATCCGAAGAAGCAGCCGGTGCGTCGGATAATAAACCACTGCAGGAACTACAGTGAGATAAAGGAAGAGATACAAAAATCCAGGCATAATATGCTGCTCGCGAAAGAACAGTCCACGAGCCCAGTTCACATCGAATTGCGGCCGCCAAAAGTGATTGATGGGCACAACGATCCATGTAGTAACCGTCTGATATTTCCAGCCCCGCTCGTCATAGCCTAGTCGCCAAATCGCCCAAAGCAACAACGGAGGCGTAACCACGTGGAACAAACTGAGCAATCGAATCGCCAGCGGCACCTGCGGATCGAACATGTATTCCGTGCCGCCGATGAAATGGCGCCCACTCAGCAGCGCCCCAGCGAGATCGATAATGAACAGGGTTTGAAATAACAATAGACTCGTCGCCTGCCAGGAAAATATCAAGGAGCTTTCCAGCCAAAGCCCGGCCAGAATAAATAAGTTTCCCAAGTCGCAGAAGAACAGGAAATTCTGCGCGCCATATTGCCGCAAATAGAGAGGGATCCACACGATCACGCACGCTGTCCACACGAACTTGATCCAGAGCGGGATCCGCATGACGAAGGTATTGTAACTGTGTCGTGCACCAGCAAAGGCAACCCGCAAAATCCGCAAGCCTAACCATCAAAGGCACGATTACGGGCGTAACTTGATGAGTCTTACGAGTGTACCTACGATGACTTCATTATGGGTTACCAAGCTCTACTCTTCTGTCCCGACGAAAAGACCGCCCGCACGGTTACGCAAGTTCTGAGCGAGCTCGACTTCGAAGTAGTTCCCTGCACTGAGCCATTCGCCGCCGTGAAGCAGATGATGGCCGCGCATTTCGACGCGATTGTGGTTGATTGCGACAATGAGCAAAACGCCACACTGCTCTTCAAGAGCGCGCGCAACGCTCCGAACAACCAGTCGGCCCTGGCCGTCGCAGTGGTCGAGGGACAGGCTGGAGTAGCCAAGGCGTTCCGCATCGGCGCCAACCTGGTTCTTACCAAGCCGATTAACGTCGAGCAGGCGAAAGGTACGCTGCGCGTTGCCCGCGGACTTCTGCGCAAGAATGAGACGGCGAAAGCCGCCGGAGTAGCCGCTCCTGGTGCGGCGAAGATTGCCGTTCCCGAGGCTACGGCGAAGTCGACAACAATCGCTCCAGCGATTCAGGAAACAAAACCAGCTCCACTTGCAGCTCCCCAACCGACCGCGCACGAGAAGATCGCGTCAAAGACTGAACCCCAGATCCAGGCCCCTATCAGCTCAAGCATGATCGAGCCGAAGAAGATCGAGTCGAAAAAGACCGACTCCAAGCCAACCGAGAAACCGAGCTTTGCCGCACACGCCGCCGCTCCTGCCGTCGAGTTAGGAGAATCGAAAAAATCAGTCAGTGCTAAAGCAGACTCCGGAACAGATTCCGTTCGACCCCTTAGCGCAAGAGCTTCAAGCTTAACGTCCCCGAGTTTAACTTCCACCGGTGCAGCGAGTGCGCCAGCTCCGGCGCGGGAAGTAAAAACGAACGTTGCAGCGCCGGAAAAACCCTCCGACGTTGTTGCCGAACCGGAAGCAACGGCTGTAACAACTTCGGATGTGACAACTTCAGCCGGCGATGCGCCAGCTTCGGCCGAGGAGACATCCTCTTCGTCCGTTCCAGCATTTGCCATGGGCAAAACCCGGGCGGCAAGTCCGGGCAGCAAGAAAATGTTGATGGCAGTTGCGGCTGTCGTTGTGATCGCCGCCGCCGGATATTTCGCCTGGATGCAGTTCGGCCCCGCAGCCAGACCATCCGCCGTTTCCGCCACACCATCGTCTCGAACCACGCCGGCCGTTCCAGTGGCAAACCCAGCGGCGGCAACAACCACTGCTCCGACTCTGTCCCCCGCTCCCACCGCAGTGGCAGCGCCGAGTCCTGCGGCTACAGAGCAACCGAGTACATCCGCGAAGACTTCCACAACTACAGCGGAAGCTCCCAAAGCTGACTCTGCTAAGACTCACGTGGGCAAACCGAACACACCGGCCAACGCCACAGATGCCCCCCCATCGGTTGCGAAGGCAAAAGCTTCAGCGGCATCAGCCGCGCCGGCCATAAAGATCAAGAGTTCTACGGAGCACGCGAGCGTTTCAGCCGACGATGCCGCTCCTCCTGCAATTACAGCGATGCCATCTGCGAACAGCGAAGCAATGCCCAGCCTGTTGGACAATGCTGGAAGCAGCGTGGCACCACGGCTGCAAACGCTTAATGTTTCGCAGGGAATATCGCGGGGACTGCTGGTAAAACAGGTTCAGCCGACTTATCCCCCGGATGCGATGCGGCTGAACGTTGAAGGCCAGGTACAACTCATGGCAACACTTTCAAAAACCGGCGACATCTCGGCCGTGAAAATTCTCAGCGGCGATTTACGACTGGCGCATGCTGCGGTTGCAGCCGTGAAACAATGGAAGTACAAACCGTATTTATTGAATGGCGAGCCGGTTGAGATTCAAACCCAGGTAACCGTAAACTTCAAATTGCCTCACTAACTATCGTCTCGTTATCCCGAGGGGCCCAAGGGACCTTGGTTTCTGTGACATCCAACCTTGCGCTTCGTACGTTTAGAAATTAAATTTCAGCGAAAACTCGATCACTCTCGGAGATCCCAGGGAGAACACGCCGGATCCAATCCCAATCCGATTGCTGTTCGGCTGCTCACCCGAGGTGCCATTCACGGATCCGGGCGTGCCGCTTAGCACGCCGCTCAATGGGTTTGCCGGCCCATCGAAGTTCGAGAAGTTCGCAACATTGAAGAACGACACACCCGGCTGAATCTGCACGACATCTCTAACCCGGTAAATCCAATTTAGGCTGACGTCGAGCGCGTGCAGCCAACCCATGCCCGCCTCGAAGTAAGGCGCCGTGGGAATTACCTGCTGCACCCCGCCCAGAGCTTGCAATTGGCCGAGAGTGAATAGCCCGTTGTTAATCAGTGTTTGGCCCGCAGGCGTTGCCTGGCCGGCATCCGTATGGTTGTAATTAGTGATATAGGTGTTGATATTGCTCGCATTCACTTTGTGGCTGAACGATCCGATATTGGTGCCCGGAAGNACATCNCCCAGGCCNCCATTGGAAGCAAAGCTGCCGTCGCCCGTACCATCGCCAGTGACGTCGGTGACGAAAATGCCACCGGCGCTTCCAGTTGGGTTCANAGTCAGNGTNACNGGCAANGGACTATAGAAATGCCCGATCGCGCCCAGCCGAAAGTGATAAGGAAGGTCCATGGTGCCGCCAAACGAAATCTGATTCTTGCGGTCGAGACCGTTCGGCCCTAAGTAACTCTGCGGTTTGTTGAAATCAGTGGCGATGTTGATAAAGTCATTGTCGGTGGCCGCTGCGACGTAGCGCTCCAGTTGATAGGAAATCTGGAGATCGAAATTTCTTACGCCGCTAAAGGGATGTTCCAGATGCTGCTTCATAGACAACTGCACAGCAGAGTTTTTGGCGTATCCGATAGGGAACAACATCTGGTTGGTACCCAGATTTTGATTGATACCCGCAAATGCGGCGTTGGCGCATGGAAAACCTCCGCACAGCGAGTAGCCGGAGTCGAGCCCATTCGACGCGTAATCGGCGATGGTCGCGCCTTTCCCAATGGCGCAGTTAATCGAGCCCTGATCGAAGCCGTTAGTACAGCCGAACTGCTGGTTTGTAGACGAAATGGCCGCTTGCGCATTCGCCTTATAGAAGAAGCGCGCATCTCCCACGTGATTCGTATCGATCGCCAGCAGCGTGTGGGTTTCGATATTGCGCAAGTAGTCCGCCGTGAAAACCATTCCGGGTCGTAGCTCGTGTTGTAAGCCGGCATTGATTTGCAACGACCGCGGACTTCGATAATTTGGCGCCAACAGGTCCGTCCCTGTGGCGTCTAGACCATCCGCCAGCTGCGTACCGATAAATGAAGGATTGCTCGCCGGGCCAGCAGCGACCGTAGACGCTTGATACTGCGCCTGAAGCGCCTGAATGGCTGGAGCCGCCTGGCCAATTGGCTCCCCGCAAAAATTCGGGGTGACCGACGCTCCCGTTGGCAAACTTAGAGCGGCTGGACCTCCATTGGAGCAAACGGTAGTGTCCGCCAGGAATAACCCTTTTGGGAGCCGCGCGGGCCGGTCGAATTCGATATTGTTCCAGATCGAATTCTCGAAGAAAATCCCAGCTCCGGCGCGGAAAACCGTTTTCCCTTTGCCCGAAGGATCCCACGCCAAGCCGGCTTGCGGCGCAAAGTTCTGGTTGGGCTGCCGCACCCGGTTACCCAGGGCCGAATATTGCTGGTTATCGAACTGATAGAGCGACGCGATTGCGCCGAGGTCGCTGTCGGTGCGTCCCGAATCCCGCACGTAACGCAGACCGTACGTGACCGTGAGATTCGGTTTCACTTTCCAGGCATCCCCTGCATAGAAGGAGATGCGATTGTCCGGACCGCTGCCGCCGGCAGGAAATCCAAATGCCGGTATCTCCGAGTCATAGCCCTGCCCGTTGCCCAGAACTACCGTATTTGCCGGGTAGTTCAGCGGATTCGCCGCGCCGCCGGGCAGAGCGAGACAAGCCGCATTGCAATCCGTGATTCCCGATCCCACCGCCGGAGCCAGCGCCAGGAAGCTGGCGAAGCCGCCGCCAAAAATGTGGTTGAATCCCCCGCCGTAGCGGACAATGTGTGCGCCCCATGCCCGGCTGCCGTCGTACTTGATCTGGTGGTCCGATTGATAGGTCTGCTGCGGTGCAAGAAAGCTGGGACCGGAACAGAAATAATCCGCGCCAGCGGTCAGACAATCTGGATCGCTGCCAATCGCCAACTCGATTCCGGGAATCGGATTAAAGATATTTGTTCCGGCGGTCGCATCCACAATCGCATTGCGAAACTTGGTGTAGCCAAAACGAATGCTATGCGTGTAGGGGCCGGTGGAGAAGTCCAGCCCGAAGGCCTGGACCGGCGTGTGATTCTCGTTGCCGAAAGGCTGGAAGCTGTTCGGAATAATGGCCAGAACGCTATGATTCTGATCGTACGAAAAGCGATAAAAGAACTTGTAGTTGTTGTTGATCTGCCAGTCGAGTCGCCCCAAGGTTTCCACTTCGCGAAAAGGCGAGTCATAATTGCCGACCAGAGCGGAAAAGGGTCCACTCGGAAGTACGGGATTCAGCAAATCCTGTTTCGTACGCTCGGCGTCCAGAAAGAAAAACAGCTTATCGTGAATGATCGGTCCGCCAACGTTTCCGCCGTATTGATTGCGCTGGAAATAATTATCGCTGGCGCCAGGCAGGTTCGCATCCAGGCTTTGATCGCGAAACGCATAGTAGCCCTCGCCATGAACTTTGTTCGTGCCCGATTTCGTGGTGACGTTTACCGATCCGGAGGAAGTGAGTTCGGTCGAGAGATCCAGCGAAGATTGCTGGATTTGAAATTCCTGAATGCCGCTTGCGGGGATGTTTTGCGTGGTTGTGCCGACAGTTTCATCGCTGATGTCGAGACCATCCACTTCGATCCGAGCAGTACGGCCAAAGCGTCCGCCGAAGGAAATCGAAGAAAATCCATTCTTCGTGGGGTCGAAATTCCCGCCATCCTGGATCTGCACCCCCGGTTCCAATTGCGCCAGGTCGAGGAAGTTGCGGCCGTTGATGGGCAGATTCTCAATCTGCTGNGCATTCAGTACGCCCTGCACCGTGGCCTGCTGCGTGTTTACCTGAACTTCCGTCCCCTGCACTTGGACNACTTCGGAGGTTTCTCCCACCTGCAGCTTCACGTTTCCCGGCGCGGTGACGCCAACCTCAACGGTGACCGGAACCTGCGAGGTCTTAAAGCCCGGAGCTTCGACGCGCAGGGTGTAATCGCCCGGTGTCAACGCACCTGAGGTATAGGCGCCGGCTGAAGTGCTGGTGGTATTGATGACGCGGCCGGTAGCCTTGTTGCTGATCGAGATCTTTGCTCCACCCACGACTGCGCCCGAAGGATCGGTGATGGTGCCTTGAATGCTGCCGGTGGAAATCGTGGTTTGAGCGAGCAACGCCGCGGAGCAAATCACGAGGGATAACAAAGCCAGAGACAGGAAGCGAATCTGCTGCAAACGATTGAAGAAACCGACCATTAAATTGACACCATCCCTTTCGTTATCCACGCGCAATTCTGCCCCAGCAGACTTCCGCCTTCACGCTAGAAAGTAGTAGCCAATTGTAAACCGATTTATGCCCGCCTGAAGGGTGGCGGCATTTTCGTCAGATGCGCGAGAACTTGAGGCGGGTTGGACCGGCGGGGCGAGATTGCAGAAATGAGCAAATGGAACGAATGAGGCCACACCTGGCATCAAGTGTGGCCTCACATAGCGAGCTCGGAGCAGGCTTGGAAACCCAATTCCTAGCCGGCTATCGTTGCAACTACTGAACCAGGCCCGTGGTGGGGTCGAGGAGCAGCTTAGGAGCTACCTTGCCGGTGAAATTGAACATGCCGAGCAGCGAGCCCGCTTTAACGTCGGACGACCCGTTTCCCATCGCCGGCAGATTCCAATTGGTCTCAATGAACTGAACAATGGAAGACTGATCGGTGATCTGATGGTCAATATAGTTCTGCTTGGCGTAGGGCGAGATGACCAGCAGTGGGGTGCGTGGACCGTAGCCGCATCGGCCTTGCGTCGGAGCTGCGGTGTTGCTGCCGCAGAGACCGGGACCGGTGAGAGCGTCGTCAATGCTGCTTTGCGATTGATTGACGAGGGGATCCATCTGGTGGTCGTACCAGCCGTCGGAGTCGTCGTAGGCGATAACAATGGCTGTGTCCTTCCAGTACTTGTTGGCCATGATCGCGTTGATGGTGTTCACGACGAAGGTCTGCTCATCGAGAGGATCAGAATAGCCGGGATGAGCGTCGTAAACCGCCTTTGCCTTGAGGTAGCTCACTGCGGGAAGTTGACCGGCGTCCAGAGCGGTGAAGAAAGCAGACAGATCGTACTGGTGGTTGGCCTGATCCGTGGTACCGATCGCGGCATTGGAACTCGGCGCCAGATGGTGGGGATTGGCCGTCTCCGGGTAGAACTGGAACGGTTCGTGGTGAGCAACGTAATCTGCGGTGGAACCGGCCAAGCCAACGCTCGCGGCGGCGCAGATAGCGGTGCTGCCGTTGACGCTCGGGGTGGTGGGGCCGAAACCGCCCTGGAACCATCCCCAGGTGTAGGTCGCGCTGTTCAGAGTGTCGCCAATATTGGGGGTGCCGGGGATAAAGCTGACATAGGTTTTCCCGGTTGGATTGCAATCGTCGCCGGCAGGACGGCCATCCCCGAGCAGAGTGCCCGATGTGCCTCCACCAGAGATCACGCCCACCGTCGATCCGCCGCTAACATATTGAACGTTGGATGTGTTGCCGCTGACTACATTGATCGCGCCAGGGGCAGACGGTCCAAACTGAGTGTTGTAGGAGTTATCGCTCAGAGCAAAATGCTGCGCGTAATTCCACAGCGCGGTCACGGTGTTGCCGTCGTAATAGCCCATGACCAGCCCAGCGCCGTGGCCATAGTCGCAGGTGCTGCCGCCGGTGCCGGTAAACTGTACAAACATGTCCATTGCGCCCATGTCGAAGGCTTGTTCCTCGGGGGTATAGCTATGATTTTGGTCGCAGGTAACGGCTTGAGTGCGGTCCAGGCGGAACGGCTGAACCGAGTTGGGATTTTCCGTGAGCAACCCACCGCTCAAGAGGTTATTCGCACGCGGCGTGTTCGCCAGGGGCGTAAAACCAGGCTCGGTAGCCGGGTTGGTCGCGTTCGGATAAGTCGCGAAATAATGATCAAACGAAACGTTCTCTCCAAAGATGACCACGAGGTGCTTGATGGGGGTGGTGGTGGGGTAGCTTTCCGCGGGATTCGGCTGGGTTGCCCCCCACGCGTCAACGAATGGGTTGAGGGTCATGCATACGGCGCACAGAACCGTCGCCATGGAGCGAAGATGCCTACGAATCATCAGCGATTCTCCTAAAGATTTGGTATTTTAAACTCAAGATATGTGACAGGGATTGACGAACCCACAGCTTGCCTAGGGCAAAAATCCACACAAACAGAACGCTGCACGAACTTACGTGGCTACTCTTACGGGGAGATGACTGGAAAATGAACTCTCTGTAAAGAAACTATTGCGCAGCTCGGTTCCCTGTGGATTTTGCAGACGATTCTGACCGGTCTCGAGGTTCCACCCGGATGGTTCCCATCATCCCGCCATCGGAGTGCTCGAGAATATGGCAGTGATAAACAAAGGTACCCACGATTGCAGGATCGCGGAAATCCATGCGCAGCTTGACGCTTGGATATACCGGGCTATGGCCATCCCAATAGGCAACGTTGATCGTATCTCTCAGGTATGGTTCGTCCACCGGAACGCCGTTCCATTCCAGCAGCTGAAAATGCAGTTGATGGATATGAAAATCGTGCAACTCCAGCGACCGGTTTTCGATGATCCAGTCTTCCACGTCGCCTTGCTTCACAATGATGTCCGGATTGGACGAAGCAGGATCGAAAACTGCCCGAGTTTTTCCCTCGACCGTTAGAAAAAAATCCGTCAAACTATTCGGATTCTTCGGATCTCTCGGGCTCTCAGAGAAGTAGAGTTTTCGTTCACGCACCGGCGTAATTTCTTTCAGCGGCGTGCCCGACGCCGGCGCGATTGTTGCGGGAGAAGCCGGCAATTCTGAGCGCAGAGCCGGCCCATCCGCGTTCGCCTTAATGGTGGCCAATGGCCGAGTAGGATCGTTTTCGCCCGCCGGGCCGCTATCCACGGTTCTGGTTACTAAACTTGCCCGGATGCCCTCTTTTGGCCCCTTCACGATAAATTCCGCGCGACCGCCCGGCGGAATCATCACATGTCGCTTCGGCACTACCTGTTGATCGTGATTTCCGTTCTCACTCACTGAAACGCCATCCAGGGCAATGACCCCCACGGTCTGTGCCCAGTCATTGAATAACAACTGCAAATCCAGATAAGTAATTGCCGAGGCGTTCAATACCCTCCACAGTTGTTTTTCTAGCGGCTTCATTGCAATGACTGCCGGTTGGTATTCGGGATAAGGGACTGGAACGAAATTGATGGAAAGATCCTTGGCTGGTTTTCCTGTGCCCGTACCATTGTTCAGAATGTCGCCCTCGGCGTCACGCAGTACTTGCGGGGCAGGCATGGAATCTGTTTGGACCGGCTCCGCATTGGGACTCATCAGCTCCTGATCCCGGATCACCAGCACCCGCTCCGGCAAACCCGATACCGCACTGTTTACAGTTTCTATTCCTTCAACAATCAATGCCCCCGAGGCTCCGCCGAGCACTTGGGCNTTGTTGAAGCCATGAACATGCGGATGGTACCAATACAAACCCGGCGGCTGATTGACTGGAATTTGGAAACTGTATTCAAATGGCGGACCAGATGGCTGCACTAGGGTTTTCAGCGTGTCATCTTGATGGCACACGGGCGGAATGTCGATTCCGTGGAAGTGAAGGTTGGTTGACGATGCAGTCATCGGACCACCCGTACAATCATGGGCCGGCGAGCTGGCGTGTTCCGCCATAGTACGGGTGTTGCTATTTGAAGAGGCCGAAATCTCGTTACGCAGCGTCAAGATCAAACGATCGCCCGGCTTGACCCGCAGTGTCGGCGATTGATTACCCGCTTTGTCGATGTAGCAGTATCGAGTAATTCCCTGAGAATCCACAGAACGGTGGTATGCAAGCTCCACTCTCAACTCGCCATCTTTACTGCGCAAATCCGCAGGCTCAGGTACCGCGCTGCCTAAATCTCCTCGAAAACAGACATCATCCAATTTGGTCTCCGCTTTAACCTCCGCCAGAGAAGCCGTTTGGAAGAAAAAGAGCGAGGCCATCAAACAGAACGCGAGAATCACGCATCTGGTAAGACGATCGAAACGCATATTCTTCCGGAATAACCCTGGAAAATGGCGGTGCTCGGCAGCCAAACAGCGAAGAAGGAGTCTAGCAAGGAGCCCAGGTACAGATGTTAATCGGAGGTGAATTTTGCCGGCGAGCTGCGAAAGAAGTTCGGCCTTGGAGGAATCGACTCCCTGACCCGTTCGGCACTGACAGTTAGAACAACATTTCAGTTTGTCATTCCGAACCGCCTTCAGCCGGTGAGGGAATCTGCTTCATCCGGGCAAAACAGNTTCCGTTCGNATTCNCTCACGNCACGCTCNCGCGCGATAAACCGCGTCCAAGAAGAAAACTTCTCAGGTTGCACCACTACCGCCCCATTCGCTAGTCGTGCTGTAGAACTTCGTCGATTACAGCTTTACCGCCTTTATCCACAGTAATGACTTTATGGATAGGCGTGTATCCGGTCAATGTAATGTCGATGACGTAATTTCCAGGATCGAGCACGAAGTCGACCGGAGAAGCTCTATCCAGCATGTGCTGGTTGACAGCGACCTGTGCGCCTTTGGGTTGGGTCCTCACGACGATTGTCCCCATTCCCCTGGCTTCCTTACCGCCAAAGAGCTTATTGATTTTGTTGACAGTTCGGATGTCGTCGACATTCCCGAGTTCGCGCAGGGTCGGCGAAAAGCTAACCGTCTGCGCGAGCACGAACTGAGCGCTGAGAGTTTCGTCGATGAAACCCGCCTTGCGTACGAGCACAACATGCGGTCCCTTATCCACGGAGACCTGGGCCGGGGTGAGCTTGCCGGTGTCGTGGCCATCAATGTAGACGTTGGCGCCAGCGGGCGCACTGGTTACCGAGAGAGTAGCCATGAGTTGCGCGAGATGACTGACGACAGATGATTTCGCGCCCGAGGCAACTGCAACCGTGCGAGTCTCGCTGGAATAGCCCGCCTTGCTGACCACTATCGTATGCTGGCCCGCGTCAACCCCTGAGAGCGTGAATGGCGTAACCCACGATGGATCGGTCTTTCCATCCAGTTGCACTTGTGCACCTTGCGGAGTGGAATCGATCACCATCTGGCCCGGAAGCACCGCGAGCGCCACTGGCGCAGCCGCTGGTTTTTTCTTGGCGTTCTTCGCGTGTACAGACTTGGACGCGTGGGAATTCGTGGCGGCTGGCTGTGAATCAGAATCCAGAACGGCGGACTGGGCGTCCTGATTCTCCGTATTCTGCGAGTCTGAGGGCACGACTGGCTGAGCTTGTTGTGGAGTCGACTGCGCGGGTGGTGAGTTCGCCGAATACGGACTGGCAAGCTCGGTAGTTGGCCGCGCCGAATCTTCCTCGGTGTTCAGCTTGTTGATGTGAAGCACCAGGGCGACTGCGATGATGAGAATCAGAACGGCCGCACCGGCTATGGAATAGACCATCAGGCTGGGCGGAACGTTTTTGATTTCCTTGATGGCTTTTTCTGCCATCTCACGCGGCTGCAGTTTCTCCTTGTCAAATTCATCGGCCGATCCGTGATCACCCGAGAAAACTTTGGAATCCTGGAGAACGGGGGCGGGCGGCGGCGGCGCGATATAGATTTCCTTCAATGGAGGAAGTTCTGTCATCTCAGAGAAGCTGACGCCGGTGCCGCGAGATGGAGCATCGCCAGCCATCATGGGATCGACGGCAATCTTAGGCTGGCTAGACATGGTCTGCGCTCGTTTGGGTTGCTCGATCGCCGGTTGTGAGTCGGTGAAAGTCTCCAGTAAAGGCTCATCGACTGCGGCAGAAGACATCGCAGGGGATGGTGGCTCCGCAAAGCTGGATCTGACCGGCGGGGCAGTTGCGACAGCGGAAGCCGCCGGAGTTGGCGATTGAACACGGGGTGCTGAGGATAAGCCCGCTTCGGCCCCAGTTAAACCCGCGGCCGCAGCGGCGGCATTGCGTGCCGGATCTTGCTTTGCGGCTGTCGAAGATGGTTGCGACGGAACCGCCCTGGCCACTGGCGGTTGAGGAGCGGAGACTGGCTTTGCCGGCGGAGCTGGGTTGGGCTGCGCTGCGACCGCCGGGACCTTCGCGGGCGCGGCCGGAGCTTTGGCAGCAGCTTGCGGCTTAGACTCCTTGCATTTTTCCAGATCATCCAGAAATTCTCTTCCGTTCTGATAACGTTCTTCGGGATTCTTAGAGAGAGCTTTCAGGATAAGGGCACTCAACAAAGGATGTAGTTTGGGATTTAATTGAATCGGCGGCAGCGGCGTACCTGAAAGAACGCTCTGGCGCAGGGATTCGGCATCCTCGCCCTCGAAGGCGTTGTGGTCGGTCACCATTTGGTAAAACAGGGTTCCCAGGCTGAAAAGGTTGGAGCGCCCATCGATGTTCTCGCCGCGAATCTGTTCCGGCGACATGTAATGTAGGATCGCAGGAACCCCTGGCATCTGCTCCGTGAACTTGCCCACGCCGGACACGCCGAACCCCAAGACCCGCACTGTGCCATCCCAGCCGCACATGATTTTCGCCGGTTCCAGGCTGTAGTGAAAAACTTGGTGAGAGTGTGCGTGATCGAACCCGCTACAGACTTGCCGCCCAATATCGAGAAGGTCCCAGATGGAGAATCCTTCTTTGCGCTCCAGCATGGTAGCCACGCTGTTGCCCTGGATGTATTCCATGGCAGCACAAAACCTGCCTTCAATCTCCCCTGCGCCGTAAACCACGGTGAGGTTCGGATTGCTCAAGACCTTTGTCTTCTCGGCTTCCTCCAGCAGGCATTTTTGCAATTCCGCGGCGCGCTCTCCGAATATCGACAACTGGATCGCCTTTAGCGCCACGGTCTGGCTGGTGGCCGGATCGGTGGCCTTATAAACCACACCGGTGGCGGACTTCGACAGTTCGCTCAATACCTCAAAGTGACCGATTTTCGTGGACATTATTTTCGTGCCTCATCACCCACACAAGCACCCTGGTGTTCTCCAGGGAAAAACAGTGTCCGCCAGATCCAGGGTAGGGCAGGTTTAGGATAGCTATCCCGGTGGGTCGTTACGAATTACCAAAGTACTTCGACTAGTTCGCAGGATTGTGACAACGGCCAAAGAAATTGATTGAGCGGCGTGTCCTTTTTCTGCGCCGTAGCGTTGTTCCCTAAGAGGGGTACAGTGACATTTGTCACGTCGGCTGGATGACGATCTCCACTAGCGAGTCCGGACGTATTGCATGACCATCGCTCATGGGAGTTGGTTTTCGGTTGGCGCATAGTTGAGAGAGGGGCTTGAGTTCGTTTATCCTTGCGTGGCTCGGCGGCGCAAGTAATTACTGGGTATTCCTCTTCTCTCTCCTGGGTTTCAAATATGACGTTAACCCGATTTGTCACCAAAAACGCCTTCCGCAATAAACGAAGAAGCACGCTCACTGTCTTGAGCATCGCTTTTTCTTTACTTTTGCTGACACTGATGATGACCATCTGGCGAGCTTTTTATATGGACGAAGGTAGTGCGGAATCCGCGGAAAGATTGGTCGTTCGGCACCGCGTTTCCCTCACCTTCAACTTGCCGGGCTTCTATCGCGAGAAAATCCGCTCTGTTCCGGGCGTGGTGGCCGTGGCTCCGGTCTCGTGGTTTGGTGGAATTTACAAAGATCAGAAGCCGGAGAACTTTTTTGCGCAGTTTGGCACCGACCCGGAAGAGTTCTTCAAAGTGTTCCGCGACATTCAAATGCCGGAGGACCAACGCATTGCATGGCAAAGAGATCGCCAGGGAGTGATCGTAGACGATACGCTGGCCAAGAAATATGGATGGAAGCTCGGCGACCGGATCGTTTTACAGGGGACCATTTATCCGGTCGACCTCGAATTGTATGTGCGAGGAATTTTCAGTTCGTATCCGGATGATAAGGCGGTGTATTTCAACACGAAATATGTTGAGGAAGCGGTTTCTTTTTTCAAGGGTCAAGCCGGCACATTCAGCATTCTGGTGGCGTCTCCGGGCGACGTGAGCCGGGTGGCCAGCACCGTGGATGACATGTTCCGCAACTCGCCGCAGCCCACGAAATCGGAGAGCGAGAAGGCCTTCGGTTTGGAATTTGTCGCCATGCTGGGCAACGTGAAGGCGTTCATCCTGACGATTTGTTCGGCGGTGTTATTCGCGACCCTACTGGTTTCGGCCACTACCATGGCGATGTCGATTCGCGAGCGCACGCGCGAAGTAGCCGTCCTTAAAACCCTGGGATTCACCCGGCAAATTGTGTTGGGGTTATTTGTGAGCGAGGCAGTGTCCCTGGCCACGGTGGGTGGCCTGATTGGCGTCGGGTTGGCGTATTTATTGATTGGCGCCGTAAGCCATTCGCCTTACATGAGTTTTTACAACATGAAAGTAACCCTGGGTATGTGGGCGACAGCGATATTTGTTTCTGCGTTTGTGGGCTTGCTGAGTTCTCTGATTCCTTCATACCACGCTTCGCAAATAAATATTGTTGAAGGCTTGCGTCACATCGGGTAGGTCGGGGCATAGATCGAGTGAGAGAGAGATCGGGCGGAGATAGGTCGGGCGATTGAGCCCGCGGTTGGCATTATGACATTGCGAACTTTCGTGCTACGCAACGCATTCCGCAACAAGCGGCGCAGTTTGCTGACGATGGTCAGCATCAGCTTCTCTCTGCTTCTGCTGACCCTGATGATGTCGATCTGGCGCACTTTCTATATCGATCAGGGCCCGCCCAATGCGACCAAGACGATGATTACCCGCGACCGGGTTTCTCTGGCGTTTTTTCTGCCCGCTTATTATCGCGATAAGATTCGAACCATCCCCGGCGTCGTGGCGGTCGCTCCCATGACGTATTTTGGAAATGTCTATAAAGACGACCGCGCCACAAACTCCTTCGCCCAGGTGGTGACCGATCCCGACGAATATCTCAAGGTTGCCCCAGATAAAATTGTCCCTCCGGACCAGTTGCTGGCCTGGCAGCGCGACCGCACGGGGGCCATGGTGGATATTGAACTCGCAAAAAAATTCGGCTGGAAGATCGGCGACCATCTTGTCTTGCAGAGCCCTTATTTCCCGGTTCATCCCGAAGTAACCATCCGCGCGATCTATACCGTCGACCCCCCGGTTCACGCTCTCTACTTCAATACCAAGTATCTTGAGGAGTCGGTGGACTGGTTCAAAGGCCAGGCGGGGTGGTATGCCACTCAGGTGGCGACGCCTGGAGACGTGGCTCCGGTCTCCAAGGCAATCGACGAAATGTTTCGCAACGCTCCGCAACGTACCAAGACGGAAAGCCAGCAAGCGTTCCGGCTTTCGTTCGTATCGTCCTTGGGGAACGTGAAAGCGTTTATTCTCAGCATCTGCGGTGCCGTGGTGTTTGCCATTCTTCTGGTTTCCGGCAACACCATGGCCATGTCGATTCGCGCCCGCACGCGTGAAGTTGCGGTGCTCAAGACCCTCGGATTCACGCGGCGTCGCGTGCTCTCTATGTTCGTTGGAGAAGCCGTAGCGTTATCCATCGCGGGCGGAATTCTGGGAGTTTTAGGAGCAACGTTTCTGATCCGGGCTTTGACTCACTCCTCCGTTGCGATTGGAATCCCAACCGGGATGAAGGTGACTATCCCGACCATGTGCGTATCGTTGCTGGTCGCCGCCACAGTGGGATTCATTAGCGGATGTCTTCCGGCCTACACCGCATCGCGAACCAACATTGTGGAAGGATTGCGTCACATCGGTTGAGGCATACGAATTGGACTGTGATGGTTAAGTCGAAAGTAAATTTATGGCGATACCGATCAGCTACAACATCCGCAATTTAAAGCTCCGCAAAGGTCTCACGATCATGACCGCGCTGGGGATCGCGCTCACCGTGACCACTGCGATTTTCCTGATGGCTCTATTGGCGGGCTTGCAGCGGGCTTTCGTCTCCAGCGGCAACCCCAACAATGTTCTGGTTCTGCGCAAAGGATCGGAGGCGGAACTATCCGGTGGCTTCGATGCGGCTCTGTTCCCCACGCTCAAGGTTCTTCCTGGCATCGCAAAGGATAGCCATGGCGAGCCGTTGGTTTCCGGCGAGTGGGTGGTCGTCATTGTTCTGCCGCGCAAAGATGGTACCGGCGAAGTTAACGTAACCGTTCGCGGCATGATGCCGGACGGCCTGGAGTTGCGGCCCAGCGCCAAACTGGTCGAGGGCCGGTGGTTCAACACCGGGCAGCGCGAAGTCGTGGTAAGTAAGTCGATCCGTTCGCGCTTTTCTCACGCGAATATAGGCGACACCATGGAGTTCGGCAAAGGCTCGTGGAAAGTGGTGGGCGTCTTTGACGCTGGCGGTTCCGCGTATGAATCGGAGATCTGGTGCGACGTGAATCAGATGGCTTCCGATTTCGACCGACAGGGCGGATATTCTTCCGCCTACCTGCACGCGACTGATCCCATTGCCGCCGATGCGTTGAAGAATCGGGTGAGCGATGACCAACGCTTGAAGCTCGAAGGGATGCTGGAATCGGATTATTACGCCAAACAAACCAGTTCGGGCGCGCCCATCAAATACATCGGCATTGTAGTGGCGATCATCATGGCGATTGGATCAAGTTTCGCCGCGATGAATACCATGTACGCCGCAGTGGCCTATCGCGGCCGGGAGATCGCGACGCTGCGGGTCCTGGGATTTTCCCGGCCCGCCATCTTGACCTCGTTCGTGATCGAATCCTTGATGCTCGCTCTGTTGGGAGCGGTGGTTGGGATTCTGCTGATGCTTCCTTTCAATGGCTTGCAGACTGGCACCTCAAACGCCGTGACATTCAGCGAGGTAGTGTTTAGCCTGCAAATCACTCCGATCGTTGCCGGGTACGCCATTCTGTTTGCCCTGGCAATGGGATTATTCGGCGGATTGTTTCCCGCGTGGCACGCGGCACGGCAAAATATTCTTACCGCACTAAGAGGCTAGGGTTTAGCCCAGGTTTTGAGGCGAGAAACAAAGAACTAGATCGGTGCCAAGTTCGTATTTACATTTAAGTTATGCCCATCGATTCAAAGCATCAGGACTTGCAGAGCTTGCGGATTGACCGCAGCGAGCGCGCCGGCGCAAGCGGCGGGGAAACTCCCCCTTGGGCGCGCCGTTACATCGTGATCGGAATTGTGGTGGTCGTTGTATTGGGCTTAGCAACCCTCGCCTATCGCATTCTGGCAGGCGATGTGCCGGAGGTTGAAGTAACGCGCGCTTCGGCTGAGAGCAGCGATGTGGGCGGAACGGTTCTTTCTGCCACTGGCTACATCGTGGCTCATCACACCATCAACGTAAACTCAAAAGTAACCGGCCGCCTGGCGTGGATTGGCGTCGAAAAAGGCGACAAGGTAAAAGAAGGTCAGGTTCTGGTGCGTCTGGAAGACGACGAGTTCCGCGCTTCCTACGAACAGGCGAAGGGAGCACTCGAGAATGCCCGCGCTTATCTCCAAGAACTCCAGAATGGATCGCGCGCTGAAGAGGTTCAACAAGCCCAGCACAACCTTGATGAAGCTCGCGCTACGCTGCTTAACGACAAACTTACTCTTGACCGTACGAAAGAACTTTCCGCTGGAGGCGTGGTATCGCGTCAGGCTCTGGATGACGCTACCGCGAAATTTGATTCGGATCAACAGCGAGTCAATTCTTTAGAAAAAGCCTTTCAGTTAATGAAGATCGGCCCCAGAGCGGAAGAAATCGCTCGGGCGCGGGGATCGTTGGCGCAAGCGCAGGGCCTCGCCGACTATGAAAAATCTCAACTGGATGCGACCGTAATCCGTGCCCCCGTCACCGGAACCATTCTTGACCGCACCGCGGAGAAAGGCGAACTGATCACCGCGCAATTCGCCAGCGCGGCTGCCGGCGGCCCTCAGGGGTCGGTGGTGTCGCTGGCGGATTTGAACGATCTTCAAGTCGAACTCGATATTGCGCAGGCCGACTTTGCCCGGCTTGGTCCGAATCAGAAAGCCATCGTAACCACGGATACCTATCCCGATAAAACCTATGACGGAGTCATTGCCCAAATCTCTCCCGAGGCCAATCGGCAGAAAGCGACGGTTCAGGTGAAAGTGCAGGTGCTGAATCCGGCCAAATATCCCGACGTATTCCTGCGCCCGGAGATGAATGCCACGGTGAAGTTTCTGGCCGATGCACCCAAAGCCGCCAGCACGCAGCCGGCGGGAGCATTCGTACCTTCGACCGCCGTGCGCGATCACGACGGCAAAAAAACCGTGTTCCTCGCCTTCAATGGCAAGGCTCACGTCCGCGACATCCACATATTGAGCCAGCGCACGGATGGATTTCTCGTCGATGGCCTGGTCGGCGGTGAAAGTGTGATCACCAAGGGACCGCAAGATCTAAAAGATGGAGACAGTATCAAGGTGAAGGAGTAATTCTTTATGAGCACAGTTGCTGAAGTCACCGTTGCCACTGGAACCAAAGTGGTTCAAGCCCGCAACGTAAGCAAAGTTTTCAAGCGCGAGGCATTTGAGGTAAAGGCTCTTGACGATGTCTCCATCGATATCGCAAGCGGCGAGTTCCTCGCCCTGATGGGACCCTCCGGTTCGGGCAAGACCACGCTTCTGAATATGATCGCCGCCATTGATCGGCCAACTTCAGGCGAATTGCTGGTGCAGAACCAGAATATTTTCCGCTTCAACGATTCTCAAGCCGCGCACTGGCGCAATGAACACATCGGCTACGTCTTCCAGACTTTCAATCTGATCCCGGTGTTAACCGCATTCGAAAACGTCGAGCTTCCCTTGCTGCTAACCAAGCTCAATCCCAAGCAGCGGCGCGACCACGTTATGACCGCGCTGAAGCTAGTCGGACTGGAAGAGCGGGTGAATCATTTACCCAAGCAACTCTCGGGAGGTCAGGAGCAGAGGGTCGCCATCGCCCGTGCGATCGCCAGCGATCCTACTCTGTTATTGGCGGATGAGCCCACAGGCGACTTGGACAGTAACTCAGCCACGGAAGTATTGGAAATCTTGAAGCGACTCAATGAGGATTTCCACAAGACAATCGTCATGGTCACCCATGACCCGCACGCCGCCTCTTACGCGCACGTTACCCGGCATCTGGAAAAAGGAATGCTTCTGCCGATGAGGTAGTGGCTACACCAGCGTGGTTCCTATGCCGCGGTCAGCGGAATCCGAGACCCACTGCCAGCCCCGGCGCCCGCTATCCAGGGTTACGGCCCTCGCCTCCCCATAGGCCACCAGGCGATTCAACACGGTAGTGACCGATGCAGTAGGGTCTTTATGGCGTTGCAGCACCTTCGGAGCCTCTTTCAATATCCGGTCACAGACCTCGCGCGAGCTCAGAGAACCGTTGGAATTCATTAGGACACTGCGGCAAACCTTGGTAAAGCCAGGCTGGCGCCGGCTCGTCTTGCGGTCCACCAGTTCCAGCAAATCATCGTTGAGCACGCCGTCGCCGAAAAGGTTGGCCAGTCCTGAGATGGTTTGCTTCACTGTGCCGATTCTCCGCATTACCTCGGCGCGCTGTTGCAACAGATGCCGCAGCTCTGCGTGGGCCTGCTGCACCACTTCCTGCACATGTCCAATATCATGGCTTTCGGGCTTCATTACAGCGAACTGACCATCCATATAACCTCCACAGAATATCGATGCAAGCGAGCGCCTTGGTAGACGATACGGCGGAACCCAGGTGAAGGTTCCCTATCTGATGTGATTAGACGCTTAGAGCGAGAGTTGGTTTAGCGGAATTCGGCGGCCTTCTCGGGTCATGGATCTCGCTTCCGGCACTTAAGGTTACGGCCTAAGACCTAAGACGTACGACCATCTCCCACATTGAACCGCCCCCTGATTCGGGAATTTATTCTGAACCCGATCTCAAAGCACATTCCCGCATCAGGGTGAGAAATTGGGATTTTCCGATGTGAGAAGAGGTAGGTTTGAGGTTCCTCTTGCTTTCTCTCATGTCGACAGCCGAACAAATCGGAATGGCCTCTTTGTCGGTTTTGCTGGTGGGTAATCAAGAGGAGGACTTTTTTCTAATCCGTGAGATTTTGGAGCGGAACAAGAGTGCCCTGCCCGCGGACCTTGATCACGCCTCCTCGATCGAGGAAGCCAGAACCATGCTGCGGCGGGGCCATTACGGATTGGTGCTGTTTGAGCACGCCATCCTGGACACAGCGGCCGCGAAATTGCTCCGCGAATTCCTGGAACCTGGGCACACCATGCCCTTCATCGTCCTTACGGAACACGCCGATGAAACAGCGATTGCCGCGATCATTCAGGCGGGCGCCTCGGACTGCGTAGACAAGTCCGAGATCACTGGCGCAAACCTTCTGCGGACGATCCGTTTCGCGGTAAATCTGCACTCCTCGCAATTGCAGCACCGAACGGCGGAAGAGTCTTTGCGCCAACTCTCATGCGCGGTCGAGCAATCCGCCGACACAATCATGATCACCAACAGCGCGGGCATTATCGAATATGTGAATCCCGCATTCGAATTGCTGACCGGCTACTCCCGCCAGGATGCCGTCGGCCAAAGCCCTGGCATTTTGGCTTCCGGTCAGCAGGCTCCTGCCCTGTATCGCGAACTCTGGGAAAACATCAGCGTCGGAAACATTTACAACAGCATCACCGTCAATCGTAAAAAGAACGGCGAACTCTATTATGTGGATGAAAGCATCAGCCCGATCCGCGATGCAGCCGGCAATATTACCCACTTTGTTTCCAACGGCCGCGATCTCACGAAACGGTTGCATCTTGAAGAACAATTGTTACAAGCGCAAAAGATGGACGCGGTCGGACGGTTAGCCGGAGGGGTGGCCCACGACTTTAATAACCTGCTGACCATCATCACCAGCTATTCAGAGCTGGCGCTGGACACCGCAACTATGGGTAGCACTACGCAGGGTCATCTCCACGAAATTCTTTTCGCAGCGCGGCGCGCCGCCGAGTTAACCAGGCAACTGCTGGCCTTCAGCCGCAATCAGCCGCAGGCGCTGCGCGTAGCGGAACTCAATCCAGTGATCAACGGAATCGTTAGCACCTTGCAACGGCTGATTGGCGAAGACATAGAACTCAGCTTTAAACCCGGTAAAGGGCTGGGAAGGATTCGCTTGGATCCAATGCAGATCGAACAAATTCTCATGAACCTGGCAGCCAACGCTCGCGACGCCATGCCGCAGGGCGGCAAATGCACGATCGAAACCTCCGCCGTTTATTTGGACGAAGACTACGTTTCCCGCAAAAAATCCGTAATCCCTACCGGGCGTTACGTTGCGTTAACCATGACCGACACGGGGACTGGCATTTCCCCCGACCATCTGCCTCACATTTTTGATCCCTTCTACACCACCAAACCTTCTGGCAAAGGCACGGGACTTGGACTGGCGACCGTGTACGGTATTGTTAAGCAAAACCACGGATTTGTTTGGGCCTACAGTGAGGTAGGCTTGGGGACAGTCTTCAAAGTTTATTTGCCCTGTGTACGGGATCGAATGGCAAAAACTGAGATCGCTCTCAAAGCAGCTGAACCTCTCGCCTGCGGTACTGAGACTGTACTTCTTGTGGAGGATGAGCCAGCCTTACGCCGGGCGACTACCGAATTCCTCCAGCTTCGCGGGTACACCGTGCTGCAAGCAAACGATGGCCAGGACGCGCTGTCGGTGGCAAGAACTTTCGGCAGTCCCATTCAACTGGTCGTTACCGACGTTGTCATGCCTCGCATGAGCGGAGGCCAAATGGCTAAGGAGTTGGCCGGCATCCGTCCAGAGATGAACATATTGTTTGTTTCCGGATACGCCAGCCAAACCATACTCGACCACCAGGTGGTAAATGTCGACAGTAATTTTCTTCAGAAACCCTACACCTTGCGGCAACTGGCAAATAAAGTCCGGGCAGTTCTGGATCATGGAACACATAAAAATGAAGGTCGCAAATTTGAGACGAACTAGCCCTTAGGAAGAACGACAGAGACGCCACTCGGCATGTCCAAACCGAGCTGCTTCCCTCGAATTAAGTTACGATTCGCGTAAGCTTTCCGTCACGCAATCTAAAGCGCTCTCCACGCCACGTCACCGTGTCCCCTGTCAGACTCACAAACCACACTATGGCGGCAATCAGATCACGCAGCGGGATCAGCCACGCGTCCCGGAGAACCTGGCGATCTCCCAGCACGCTCACGCCAACCAGCAACGCCACAGCGAGATGAAGAACCAGAGTGGACGCAAGCGTGGCCCACGACCAAGGACTTCCCTGGCTTGCCATGAGCGCAACCAATGCCCACGGGATTCCAAAAGTAAAAACCAGCCCCACGTAGCCGCCCGCGCGCGCGTCCCGCACTCCCCGAGCCCAACGAAGTTGATGCGCGAAAAAATCCCGGAAGCGATAGGCAGGGAGATGAGTCTCGACCACTACGCTGGAGAGTTCCACTTGCAGCCCGAGCGACGCGATGCGTTTCCCCAGTTCATAATCGTCTGCAAGATGGTCGACGATGGAACGGAAGCCGCCAAGCTTCTCCAGTTCGGCGCGGCGAAACGCCAGTGTCGATCCCAAACCAAATCGAATTCCGCCTTCCAACTGCCGCGCGACCAAAACGCCTGGGCAAAAATCGGTGCTGATTCCTAAACTCTCCAGCCTGGAACCCAGCGTTGTCGCCGCTACTCCTCGGTAAAGACAGGTGACCATACCAGTTCTCGAATCGGAGAGCGGCGCCATAACGGTTCGCAAGTAATCCGGTGTAACTCGAATGTCGCTGTCATTCACAATCAGGGAATCGAAGCGCGCGGCGGGCAGCATTTGCGTAAGATTACTGACCTTCACGTTCGCTCCCAGAATCTCCAGGCAAATCACCAACTGAATTCTTCGGTCAGGAAATTCCTGTTGCAGTGCTTTCACGCTCTCGATTGCGGGATCCTGGGGATCGCTCACGCCAAAAATAATTTCGTATTCCGGATAATCCTGAATGCAGTGGCTGCGAAAACTTTCGTAGATTTCAGGATCCATCCCCTTCAATGGCTTGAGAATTGATACCGGGGGCAATGCTGCGGCCGAACGCTGAGATTTGTCTGACCGTTTGTCACGCAGAAACTTTGCAGCGCTTGAGATGCAAAGCAAGTAATAACCTGAACTGCTGAAGATGCCGATACCCGCGACAATCTGAAGAATGCGCAACGTGATGTGCATTAGGTCCAAACGGCCGCGGGCTATTCGTACCGCAACGCCTCAATCGGATCGAGATTGGCTGCCTTCCATGCCGGATAAATACCAAAGATCAGCCCGGTTCCGGCGGCGGAAGTGAAACCAAAGATCGTCCAAAACGCTGACATATGGGCAGGCAATGACGGCCAGAATTCCGGAATGATCCACACAATCGTTGCGCCCAGCAGAATCCCAATCACCCCGCCGACCGCCGTGAGAATAATCGCTTCGAGTGTGAACTGCAAAAGAATATCTCGTTTGCGCGCCCCGATCGCTTTCCGGATGCCGATCTCCCGCGTGCGTTCGGTCACGCTCACCAGCATGATATTCATCACGCCTACGCCTCCCACAATCAACCCTACGCTCGAAATTGCGAACATCCCGACAAACAACATGCCGGTAAGCTGATTCCAGACGTCTGAGATAGAGTCGGAAGTAAAAACCGCAAAATTATCTGGCTTATTGGGCGGAACTTTCCTCCTGCGCCGCAGCAGTTCGCGGATTTCGTCAATTGCCTTTGGCATATCGTCGTGAGAAGTAGCCTTGACGCTGATCCAGTGTTGCTTTAATTCCGGATGAAGTTTCCGGAGTGTGCTGAGGGGGAATATCGCTTTGTTGTCTTCGGGATTTTTCCCGCCACCGAAAACTGACTTGACCTGTTTGGCCACGCCGATCACGGTAAAAAGCTGGCCCTCGATATTCACTTCCTTCCCCAACGGACTCTCATTGCCAAAAAGTTCTTCGGCGGTGTTCGAGCCCAGCAGCACGACAGAAGACCGATGTTCTTCGTCGACTTCATCAAACCAGCGGCCAGAAGCGATCTGCAAATCGAACACTTCTTTGGCGGAGGCCTGATCGCCCTCCAGGATTGTATTCTTGGCTTTCTTGTCGGCGTACTTTACGGCGAAAGTACCGATCCCCAGTTCTGGCCGTATATACCGTATTCCCGCATTCACAGCCTGCACATGCGGCAGATCACGAATGGCAAGTGCATCGTCATAAGTGAGTTCTTTGCGGGTGCGCATTTCCTCGGTGGGACGCCCGAAGGTGAATGGCTCGATGTGAAACGCGAATATAACGTTCGAACCAATGCTGGAAACGACATCGCGAACATTGTCGTCAAGACCGCGCCCAATGGAAGAGACCCCGATGACCATCGCCACGCCAATCACAATTCCGAGCACAGTCAGCGCAGAACGCAACTTGTTGCCGCGAATGGTATCCGCCGCCATCTGGACGATCTCGCCGAATTCGTCTTTATGGATCATGATGGATCATGCCTTTTGGCGAAGGGACGGGGTTTTTCACCAGTTTCAAATCTAATTCTCAAATCTCAACGCCGCAATCGGATCCAGCCTCGCCGCCTTGCGCGCCGGGTAGACGCCAAAAAATACGCCCACGCTCGCGGAAACCAGCAGTCCAGCCAGCACCGCCCACAGCTTGATAGAGGATGGCATCCCAATTAGTAGAGTGATGGTCTCCGCAACGGTAACCCCAAAGAGTACTCCCAGCGCACCGCCCGTCACCGCGAGAGTGACTGCTTCAATCAGGAATTGCAGCAGCACATCTTCACGCCGCGCACCCAAAGCTTTTCGAATTCCAATCTCCCGCGTACGTTCGGTAACCGCGACGAGCATGATGTTCATGATGACAATGCCGCCTACGACCAGCGAGATACAGGCGATGCCGATGGTCGCGATAAAAAATGTCTGGCTGAACCCAGTCCAAATGCCCAGCAGGCTGGCATTCGTCTCAATGTCGAAACTGTCCTCGTTACCGGGTACATCGTGGCGTTTGGCTCGCAATGCGGCACGCGATTCATCGACCGCCTCGTCCAGCGCAACTCCGGCGCTTTCCGCTTTCCCTGAAATTCTTATGCTGTTATTGTGCGCGCCGTACTGTTTGAGGTAAGCCGTAATCGGAATCATCACATAGTTGTCGGCGCTCTGCCCCAGGGTCGTTCCCTTCTTCGTGCCCACCCCGATCACCTGGTAAGTCCATCCGTCAAGGCGGATCTCTTTCCCCACCGGATCGGTGCCCGCCATCAGATGCTCAACAATATCCGCGCCCACCACCGCCACGGGCGCATGATTGTTCAGGTCGGTCGGGTTGATCATTCGACCCGCGCTCAGGTCAGTGTCATAAATGGGAGCCATCGAGGGCGTGATGCCTCGCACCGAAGTATCGCTGATCGATTGCTCGGCAAATTTCACATGTCCGGTCTCGTTGCGGAGAACCGCGCCCACATACTCGCAATGGCGGCACGCGTCTGCAACTACCTGATAGTCCTCCATGGTCAAATCTTTTCGCTTTTCCCCCTCGAGGAAGTGATCCACGTTCGTAACCGCAGGGGAGACCTTAAAGATGATGAAAACATCGGCGCCGAGATTAAAAACCTTCTGCGCCACGTAGTCGTTGATCCCAGAAACGAACGTGACCACAGCGATCACAGCCGCCACCCCAATCACCACTCCAAGCAGGGTCAACACCGAGCGCAGCTTATTCACCCATAGAGATTGAAGCGCGATTCGGATGGCTTCGGCAGTGTGCATGATTGGGAAAGCTCTTGGAAGTCAGTCTACCAGTCGGGCTGACTCGAAGCGCAATTCGTCATTGCTGCGACCCTTTAGATCGCTTACAATAGTTACAACACTTACCTAAAAGGTTTTAAAACGTGAAATCAAGCAGTTCCACTGTCATCAGCATGCGTCTTCCGGCAGCGAGCGGCAGGCGGCTCAAGCGTATGGCCAATCGCCATGGATGGACTGCAAGCGACGCCAGCGCTCGCCTGGTCGAGGAGGGTCTGCGCCGTTCGGAGTTTGCCTTCATCGATTTTCGCGATTCGTCCGCAGGCCGGCAAGCTTGTATTCAAGGTAGCAGTCTCGCGGTATGGGAAGTGATGCTTCTCATCCGCAGCTATCAAGGGAGCGCGTTAGCGGTCGCCGCGCATCTGCGCTGGCCGCAGATTAAGGTGGAGGCGGCCATGAATTATGCCCGCGCCTTTCCGGAAGAGATCGCAGAGGCCATCGAAGAAAACGACAATACTGACTTCAGCACTCTGAAGTTCATGTTGCCGCAAGCCACCGAGTTTAGAGCCCGAAAGAAGAAACCACGGTGAGATGCTGAAGCTGCTCCTCGACGAGCACATGTCCCCCAGTGTTAGTGCTGGATTGCGGCGGCGGAATCGCACGCTCGAGGTCATTTGCATGTCCGAATGGGAAGGCGGGGCATTCCTCGGCCAGGACGATTCCACCTGCCTGGGAATCGCAGCTACTCAAGGCTTAACACTTGTGACTTATGATCGCCGGACGATTCCTCCCCTGCTAAAAATATGGGCAGAAAAAGAACGCGCCCATGGCGGCGTGATCTTTGTCGACGAAAAAACTATTTCTCCTGCCGACATCGGCGGCCTGATTCGCGCTCTTGGACAACTGGCGAAAGAACGCAATCGGCGGGACTGGACGAACCGCGTCTGCTTCTTGCGGCGCTAAACAATCTTCGACACCGTCAAAACTCCCTCGTCGCATATAATGATCCAGTTGGCAGCTGGACCGGACGGCCGCTTTTCGCTTCTTCGGAGGCGGGGAGAGGAAAGTCCGAACTCCACAGAGCAGTGTGCCGGATAACGTCCGGGAGGGCGGGTTCAAGCCCGTTCGACGGAAAGTGCCACAGAGAATATACCGCCCGCGCCTTCACCGGCGCAGGTAAGGGTGAAAAGGTGCGGTAAGAGCGCACCGCCGCCGCAGTAATGCAGCGGGCAGGGCAAACCACACACGGAGCAAGACCAAATAGGGAGGAAG